>Ga0180432_10005336_pt1 | contig 17158 bp, 32 predicted proteins | sample SS_ome_10_FD_132414 | JGI IMG/M metagenome (GOLD analysis project Ga0180432, IMG submission 132414) | Hypersaline lake sediment archaeal communities from the Salton Sea, California, USA - SS_1_MS_2 metaG | ecosystem: Environmental > Aquatic > Non-marine Saline and Alkaline > Hypersaline >...
CTCCCCCTATTTCATAAGCATGATCAGCAAGATCACGCCACCGGCAACGAGCAAAAGAGGCATCCAATTTGTGCCGCTCCCAGTGATGCTCTTGCCCACTGAGACATCAGAGAGCCCCGGGCCAATATCAATAAAAAAGCCGTCGTCAACCATTCGCAGAAGCCTAGCCAACTCATCAAGCCAATTGCCTTGCGTCTTCACGGCGCCGCCCCCTTTCGTTGTCTCTTCCTCATATAGAAGATTAGGGTTTTGATCTCTCAGCCCTTGAGGGCCGCTGGTGCTGTCTCCACCGTAGGACGGAGGCAACCCGCCATCACTACCACATGAGCCGTCCGAGCAGTAGCCGCCCGAGCCGCCCGGGTTAGCATCCTGCGTGTAGTCGCTACCATCTGATACCGCTGGCCATAGATCAGGGTCGATGATTGGCGCATCTGGTGGGCCGTCTTCTAAGACATCGGCAAGGCTCGGAAGTTCTCCCGGTGTGTACCCGGTCGAGTAGTCGGGAATGGGCACACCTGGCACGACTGGAGCATTAACAAACGCGGGGTTTGTGTCTTCCAGCGTGTCGCCAAGTGCTGCCGCGATCTCTTCCCGCCGCGCGGCCATCTCGATGGCAATAGAATAGCCTTGCTCCTCAGCTGGGAGTGCTTCCCAGTCCATGGGCGCTTCCTCAATGGCCCTGCGCGCGTATTCGAGTTTCACGCGCTCGTTTTGGCTGTGTTGGATTGCTTGTGCATCTTGGTTGAGCTGCTCTTGCTTTGCTGCAATCTCATCCAAGCACGCTTGACCATCAGGTGAACAGGTACTAACCGACAACCGCGCGCGGTCAATCGTGCGCTGCTGTTGGAGGATGTAGTCTGCCTCTTTCTCCTTGCGCTGCTTCTCTGCAAGCTCGCGAGCCCAACGCTCCTCAAGCCGTCGCCTGCTCTCTGCCTGTAGTGCCAACTCAGACGCCACAAGCTGCGCTGCTTGCTCAGGATCGTTGCATCCCGTCTTGCCCTGGCGCTGCGAGTTTTGGAGGTGAATCATGAGCTGCTGAGCTGCCCCGGCAGTCTCAATGTCTTGGTTTCGTCGCTTCATCTCATGCTGATATTCAGCGTATGAGATTTCGCCACTTTGCCACCGTGCAATAAGTGCCGGATCGGTCGGCGCGCTCATGAGTCACCCCCTTGGCTCTACAGCCTGTTACCCCCGCTGGATGTAGTTATCGGCAATCGCTCGAAGCGTGGAGCCGGGATACTTTTCGCCCTTGACGAAAAAGTGATGATCCGGCGCTGTACGAATCGGGAATTGAACCTTGGTAAAGGGGAGATTAGAAGCGTTCGCCGTACAACCGTTCGCCCATGCGATTTGATAGGCTGACTCCAAATAAATGGCGATCGAGTAATCCGCTGGAAGAGGGCCACTCCATCCGGTCCGGTTGATCAGCATTTGATTGTCTGAATGCAGACCTAGAATGTCCGTTGACAACACAACGGCCGCCAATGCGTCATCGCCCTTGGGAGACTCAACGCGCACAGTCAGCTTCCCATCGAAATAGGGAACGTAGCAGACCTGGAAGTCCTCATCCCCGGCAATCGTTGCTGTAATCGAAGCCGTGCCACCATCAACATGGTCCGCGCAGGCGGTCACTGGTGCGACTGTTGCATCATCCTTTGCATACACTCGCTGATAGATGCCGTCAACGTGATCACCTGACGAATCAAGAATCCGTGCAGGTGCGTGGGTGGTCTCGAAGGCTTCCGAGCCTGCACCACCCGCTGAGGCGACAGTCTCAACAAAGCCCAACAGCAGCCGGAATGCACGTTCACTGTCAAACCACGTCACGCGACCAAGTGGCATGTATACACGCCAGATCTCAGAGAACGTGTTTTCGGTATTCACACCGCTGGAATAGAGACCGCTTGCCCAACTGTTCTGCGTCAGGAGAGAGCGCGGAGCCGTAGACCGTGCGACCTCTAGCCGCTTCATCAACATTTGCATCTGTTCTTTGCTGCTCATGTCGCCTCCTTCGGCGCTTGGGCTCTTGGCTAGACGCCGAAGACCTTTTGACGCTTGGCGACCAATGGCGCGGCCTGTTCAGGTCCGAGAAGCGCGTAATCAACAAAAAGCTTGGTGTACGTCGCATCAACGGTTCCGCTTGTGTCATAGGCTTCAATCAACAAGGTTTCACCTGCAGTTAAACACAGGTTGCTGATACCCAAATCGAGCCTGCAGGATTCGTTGTAGTCTCTGTGGTTCTGGTCTGAGAGAGACAGCAACGACCACGCCTCATACGGGAATGCCTCACTGACAAACCGAGACCAAACCGTCTCAGTAGCCGGTCGGAAAGCAACGCGGAAAAGTGAGGTAATAGGCATCTCAACGCCTACGCTGTCAAGCATCTTGAAACGAAGTTGCAGGATGCGCGGCAACACAATTGCTCGGCCACGCGGGACCGTGTAGGAAGCGATTGTGCAAATACGATTGGCGACAGACGCAGCAAGTGTGAAGTCGCCGTGAGTTAGTGTTTTCTGTGCTGGCATGATTTAAACCCCCTTGGGTTGTGTTGGTTGCGTCCGTCTAGGGCTTCAACTGTGGAACGACTGCGAAGGCCCCTTGAGTCACATAGACGGCCGCAAACGAGACAGCAAGCCCGGGAAATTGCCCGCCCAACAGGATCAAAGCAACTGCGGCAATGGCGAAATTGGAAGCTGCCGCCGTCAGCTTGCCTGCGTACCCTTGGATAAGACCGGCAACCCACGCCGTCAGCTTGGGAGCGGACCACGTACCCAGCATCACGCCAAGAACTACGTCCCACTCCTTGGTTAACATTTTGAGATTCTTCATCGCACTCCTCCTTCACTTATCGCAACATTTCGCGTCGATAGATCAATGAGGGAGAGTAGAAATCCGAGGGAGAGGTGACAAGGCCAGAGTGCGCTTCTGGTGAGCGTTTAGCAGTCGTTAGCAGTGCTTTTGCAGGGCGTTAGTTTATATCAAACCATCATCGGCGGACTGACGTATCCTTTAGCCCGTACCGCGTATAGGTGGTGCCAGTCTGGGAGGTAGCGCAGCTCTTTCACGCGGTCGCCCAATCCAAGCTCACTTTGCAGGGTTTTCAGGTCTCTTTGCTCCATGGTTCGAAACAGGGCCATGTGTGAGAGGTTGACGCGAATTGAAATATCCAGATCATAGTATTTGTGTGTGACGTAGATCAGGTCCACACCATAGCGCCTTGACCCTCGGGAGAATCCCAGCAAATTGGATGGCACAAATGGATTCTTGCAGTAGGCGTGTGCCTCATCGAAGAACAAAGCCAGATTGCACGAGCCCTTGACTGCGATAATGAGGGAATGGAGAAACGCCTTGAGCTGCTCGGGTTCGAGATCACAAACGATCAGGTATAGATACCGCTTCTTCAGCTCGTAGCGGGTTTGATCAAGAAATGCCGAGGTGATGGTGTGGCGCCCGGGCACAACGTCCACATAGCGCGTCTGTGCGCGCCCTAGTAGCTCTTCGTACGTCTCATCCTCTACCACGTGGACTATGACAACGAAGGGCCGCGAAATCTCTCTCGCGGCCTTCGCTGCTGCATAACTCTTCCCTGACTCAGTGACGCCAAGGATCAAAACGTTTCGGTGTGTCGCCATGATCAAGCAGCCCTGAAGTTTAAAGATGAGGGCGCGCTAATCCTCATTTGGTTCGCCTTGGTCTGCGATCTCGCAATCCATGCCAAGACTTTGGACCATCGCTTGAAGGTCTCGCGTACTCTGCGGGTCAGCCGTGATCTGGAATTCCACACCCCTTAGTTGAGCCCCCTCCCTTCCGGCAATGGTTTTGAAGCCCTTCATGAGCTGCATTGCCTTCATCGGCGGAATCTGGGGAAGCCCTTCGTTGGCTCTAACCCTTAGCGTCTGCAGGTTGCTTGCTTGGTTTTCGCTCATTCCCGGCCTCCTCTTTGGGTTCCTGCCGTTTCTTCTCGCGCGCATCGCGCACCTTGACTGTGACCGCAGCGCCGACAAGCACGGCTAGTGTGCCAAATAGCCGCACCTTGGGGCTCATGGTGGTAATGGGAATCAGCACACCATCAAAGCCAAGCCACAAGAGCAATGGGCGCGCCATTTTCTTATAGGACTCGATTTGTGCCGCATCGCCGCCGAATGTGAATTCGCCCACCATATCGAGGAATCCGTCTACATCTTCCCGCGAGCTACCCCCGTCAGGCTCATTGCTGAGCATGGCTTGAATTTCGGGAGATACCCCGTTCATATCTACTTCGGGCAGCTGCTCTGTCTGGACAAAATCGCGTTGATCTTCCATAGGCACCTACTCCCAGTTGTCCGGTTTCCAGCTCATATCCAATTCAATGTCCTCGTCGTCTGAGGAAGTGATGGTCTCCACTTCGCCTTGTGGTAATGGGCGATCAAATGAAGGTCCAGCACTGGCCCCGCGTCTGCGAGCCATCCACGCAGCCAAAACGACGATAACGAGCAGGACAGCGCCAATGCCTACCCATAGCCAGGTGTTACCCTCAACAGCAGGGGCACCGGCTGGTTTCTTGGCTTGTGGTGTCTTCGCGCGATCGGGGCGCACAGACGCGCGCGAGCCTGCAGCCTTGACAAGCCCTATTAACGATTCCTTGGGGTCCGGCGTTGGGTCTGCTGGAGCTGGGTCCGCTGGGGCTGGATCCGCTGGGGCTGGATCTGCTGGAGGTGGGTCTGCTGGAGGTGGGTCTGCTGGAGGTGGGTCTGCTGGAGGTGGGTCTGCTGGGGCCTTGCTCTTTGCCTTGACCCCTAGCCCATTTTCGGCAATCTCAGCCTTGCGAGCTTCGACAGCTTCCAGAATGACGGGCAAGTCGCTGTCCTTATACTCAAACCGCTTGGACTTGTCATTGTTGATCGTGCGCGTGATCTTGCCTTCATCAACCAACTGTTTGCAGAGTCGCCGCACAACGCCAGTGCTGAGCCCGTCCACCTTCTCCATGATCTGGCTATGGATGATCAAGGTTAATCACCCCCACAGCCCGGAAGCGTCATCAGCTGGCGCCATCGAACAGAAACAGGCGGGTTGACGCGATCCCATACAGAGAACTTGCATTGCATGTTGGTTGTCTCGCTCGGGGGGATAGGTGTAGGTGGTGGTGGCGTCGGTCCGCAGCCCATCAACACAAGCGGCCGAGGTTTTTCTTTCCCAGGCCATCCGACCACAATGCCAATGATTTTATTTGTTGTCCATTGCCCTGAAATGTTCTCTTCGAGCGGACTAAACACAGTATAGGCGACATCAACCCCGTTCTTGTCGGGACCGTAAAACTCCCACTTGTAGACAAGCTCATCGCCGTCTGCATCAAAGATTTGGAAACATCGATCATCGCAATCGACGGCTGCACAATCGCCCCGGTCGTTGGCATCAAATCGTACTGTGTCATTCCACCCGGCCATCGTGTTGGCCATCATCGGCCACCCGCCAATGATCTCAGGCGGCACGTTGCCAGGAACTATAATCGGATCAACGATTACAGGCGGTTCAACGGGCTCAGGATCGGGAGCCCCGCCAAATCCAAGCAGGGCAAGGAGCCCTGCGATGATTGCTAGTACAATCCAGTTCGCTGTTTTCATTCGCTATCAGCTCCCAACGCGGCCGCTGTCTCCAAGACCCACTCACGAGTGAGGGCGTCGGGCTCGGATTCAGCGCGCGGAATCAGATTGAGAATGCTTTTGCGTTCTTCGCCTTCGTCCAGCTTGTCATTTCCCAACAACTCGTTGAGGAAAGCGACAGCCTTTGAAATGAGGATGGGGATTGAGGATTCGAGAATCGGACCCATAAACGCGCGCACGACTGGCGGCATGGGAATCACTGCCAACATCCATTCAATCAACGCAGTCAGTGCCTCAAGTTTGCTTGGTCCGTCGTGTTCGTTTAAATCGGGATCGTTCACAAACTGCAGCTCTACGCAGTAGATGCCCGTGAAGATGCGATCCATGATCGAATCGACTCCTGGCAAATACTTCTCCAAAAATCGCTCACCCACATAATTGTGGCTTTCGTCAAATCTCTTGACTAGCTCTTGCATCTGCATTGCTTGTCCTCCCTGTGAGCTGCGTGTCTGCTAACGCGCAGCTCAGCTTGTGAAATCGATGAGGGAGGGGCCGCCGTGAGGCAGCCCCTCGGGGTGAAGACAAGGCCCGGCCGGTGGACCCCGCTTTAATTCCGTAATTGTTAGGTTTTTCCTGTGTAGTCTTGCAACATACACCACTGTTATGTGTTTTGTGTCGGATTGAGCAACTTGATTCGACTATACCATGCAACCCTGTTCCTGTCTGACTTTCGCCGATGAGCGAATAGTTAATAAATTCCGTATTCTGCTCGCCAAACCGCTGTTGTTGCCTGTCATCTCGCCGTCTTTCGTAGTCTCGATGGTCTGTGAGTTTTAATTGTGGCTGCTGTGTTCTCGCTGTGTGCCAAACGCTGTCTACTGCTGATTTCCATTCCTTGCCGTCCCTGTACTCTGCCAGCTCCTCAGCCGTGAATGATCGATTCCTCGGGTATCCGGCCGCTTCGGGACACGCCAAGCTGTAGTGGTGCCGTTGCGTCATTTGCCCGGTCTGCCGTGCTACAACCGCCACTAGCAGCGCCATTGCTCGGGCAAACAGGCTGCGCTTTGTCTCTTTCGGGTTGATCGGGCCAAGCGGTGAACGGTGAGCCATCGCCTTGAGCAAATCGCTGAGAATCGCCGGTGTTTGACGCAGCTCGGCCAAATATCCGAGCTTGAAAACCATCCGACCCAAAGCCCCCATGATCGCTTTTCGCTGGGTGGGCGATAATTGAGGGTTTTGATTGGTTGTTTTTCTCGCCATTCCCATGATTCTTCCCGGCGACAGCCGGACGGACTGGGCCGTCTTCAGGGATTTTAGGTTTTTGGTGTTCCTGGGGCCTATAGGTAATACGGGGGGCACCTTTTTCTGTGGAAAACTTTCAACGCTGTTCCCTTCTACGTTAGAGCCCGTCTGGATAGACTGGCCCTTCTTCGTCCATTTCGGGTTGGTGTAGAAGGCAGCCACCTTGAACACGTAAACGGCGCCCCGCCCCACACGCTCGCGCACGTTATACAGGAGCCGTGCCCTGGTCAACCGCTTGACAGCGCGCAAGACCGTTCTACGGGCTCGCTGCGTCATCTGCATGAGTCGTGCCAGTGACAGGCTGACATAGCCGCCATTCCCCATATCCACGAGGGAAGCCACAGCGTCATAGACCAGACGAACAGTCATTGGTTTGTTGCGCAGCCAGGCATTCGGCCGCGTGAAAAGTGCGTATCCGTGGCTCATCATTTCATGAGGGCCTCCGTACTGCGGGAATAGCCACAGCGACTTGAGGGATAATAGAAAAATGATAAAAAAGATCGTTGAAAACCCGAAGTTTCGCAGGGGTGAAGGGCTGCTCACGCCCCGTGATTTCACCCCTGCGATTCAAGCGGAAACACTGGTGGTTAGGCACCTTGGCACACGTTCGCGCTCTCATGCGAAGCCGTGCCAGGGAATAGTGAAAGGAAGCCATCATGATGGGATGGCCTCCTTGGTGCCTTCAACCGCAAAAAGGGCGCTGATGGTGAAGTCAGCGCCACTGCGATTGAGTTCATTGATGATGGATTTCGCTGTCGGGGGGTGTGTCGGGTTACCTCTCATGATGCGCAGCAGTGCAACATAGGAAATTGGCAGACGTGCTGCAAAGGTCTTTGCTGTGTCTCCCTGGGCAGCGATGGCCTTGCATAGACCATCGCCAAGGACTACTACCCATTGCCTGCTGATGCGCTTCACCCCCCGGAGTGCTCGGTGATAAGCATCACAATAGCACGAGGGTCAATCTAAGGCAACAAGGGCCCAGCATAAATCCAATGTTCGATCAAGAAAACCCTCATTGGAGCGTGTTTTGGGATATTGCAGACATTAATCACCTACTTAGAATGTCCACCGCTTTCTAAAATTACCCTTTGCTGTACAATGCTACTGGGTGAAGACATGACAACAAAGACGCTCCGCTCGCGGATCGTCACACGTCCTAACGCTTTGCGGCGTCAGCGCGTTGCATTACGCATGACGCAGAAACAGGTTGCAGGCCGTGCCGACGTTTCGCTGAGCCAGTACAAGAACATTGAAACCGGCAGGAACGGAACGACCGAGGAAACCGGCATCAGAATCTCTGACGTACTACGGTCTGACTTCATGGACCTATTCGAGTTCCTCCCCGGAACGACGGAGGGCAAGGTCAGGAATGAGTACAGACAAGCGAGCTGAGACCGGCTACTCGCGAGACCAGTTCTACCGCCGTGTGAAGTGGTTGGCGAAAGAAGGCGAAATCACGCCGTATGAGGGCGCGCACAACAAAATAGTCCTCACTGATGCCGATTACGCACTTTTGGGAGAGCTGCAATCGATTGAGGCAGCCCATAAAGCCGATGAATGGTCCCTGCACGCCTGCTTGCAGGAACTAAGGCTTAGACGCGAGCGCGCAGAAGCTGAGCGCCTGCAGAGCAAGATCATAGCCACCGACACACACAACCGCGCTCTACAGAAGACGCTTCAGCGCCTCTTAGGGCGTAGGCGAGCCGTCAAAGCCGTCATCAAATGGTGGAAATCTCTGTTTGATCGGAACAAGAACCAAACCGAATCCTAACCGCTGATTGGCAATCATTCGCGCTCTAATGCGAAACCCTGCAAGCAATCTCCCCACGTGCGCGCTCCCGACAGTTTGCAACGCCTCTTGACAAAGCGTTGTATATTCCTGTAGTATCCTTTTATTCAAAGGTTGGCATCGGTTTGCATAGCAGTGCGAACCATGCCTACAAGGAGCAGCGCACATGCGACCGCTTGAACTTTGCGGGGTCCACCGGCCACATAGGGAGAATCACAATTCTGTTCCCATCATGCCAATAGAGGACCAATCCGTCAAGGTTTGACGGTTGATCGTGCGCCAGGAGGCGACATGATCAACATAGGCACCATCATTACCGTGTTTCTGCTGTTATTCTTTCCGAGCGTATCACCGCCGCAGCTCGCCAGAGTTCAGACGGGGGTTGAAGTCTCCCCGGCCGGTATCACGCTGTATTGTGACCCCGTGTTTCTTCTGTACGGAAAGACAGAGGATATGAGGGGCAGGGGGCAAACCACGTTCAGCGTGATTGTGCTACAAGACGAGCTGCGGCACCCACCGCAGGCCCACAAACACGATTACATCCTGCATGAAGAATTAAACCACACTGACCAATTCCGCGCGCTAGGACTGGGAGCTTGGCTCCTCTCTCCTTGGATGGAGCCGCCTGTCAAGATGCATAAAGACTACGAGAACCCGGCAGAGCTGGACGCTGTAATGTGGAAGCCTCCTACATGGATGCCATGCGCTTACCACTTTTTCAGTCTTCGGCTACCGCTCCCGGTCCCCTGTGCGCGTTGGGGGTGGTCTGGATGAGAAATCCAACATTTCAGAAAGTGACCTTTGCCGAGAAAATGGCGCTGGCTGGCGCGGATCTTGTAACAGTGATTGCCTTGCCTACTGACCTATTCGGGGTTACGGAATTCAGAGCTGACATTCTCAACAAGGCAGGCTCTCTGATTCACTCGGGTAGAGTCGGCAGCGCCCATGCCGCTGTGAGGAGCGCGAAGCGGTATCACTCCACGCTAGGGATCTCGATTGACACGCAATCTATGATCGTTCAGGAGGCGCTAGGTAGCGAAGACGCAACAACCCTGCGCCAATACAACGAATCCATTAAGCGCGTGGATGGTGATCACTGATGAAGATGAAGACACCCACAGCGACCGCGCGCGCATTTCCTGAGTCCGTCGATGTGTCCGGCATGAGCGATGTGTCAGCACTGTTTGAAGAGTCAGTGAGGGCAATGATTCTAAAGGGCGCGGACTGGATTGAAGCCAACCCAGACGCAAACCCGCAATTTGGCCGAATCCTCGGAAGTGATCCCGTAATCATGACATCAGTCAATGCTGCGGCCTCTCTGTTGCGCGTTGAGATGCTGAAGGCGTCGCCAAGGGGTACGACTGCGGAAATGGTCCGGGTTGCAGTCAATAACGTGCGAGTCATTCGAATTATCGGCTGGACTCGCTACCTACAGGGACTCAAGGATGGAGTATGTTTTTGAAAGTTTGCTTGATCATGGTAACAGCTCAACTCATCGTCGGACTTGGGCTCCTGTGGTCGTATGGAGCAATCGAACCAATCAAGCAGCTACACAACAAAAGGCAACTTTTGATGCCAAGTTAAGGGGGAATCATGGCCATAATTTGTCCGAAGTGTGGAGGATCGACCTACAGGATTCGTCGCTCCAGTTTTCCAGCAGGAGAGCAGCGTTGTTGTGATAGATGTCAACACAGATTCCTTTGGTTGTCAGCCAACAGATCAACAATCAGAGCCAAGTGCAAGGGTATAGTGAAAGCGTTGCAAAGGGGGCATCATGCAGTGGGAAGAGATCGATAGGGCAATATCCGACATCATGCAGATTGACGGGCCGGATGGTCACACAGACGGGAGCAACGTTATTACTGATTTCGTCGTCTTGCTGCTTGAGGATTCACAGAAGGCGGGGAAATGGATCAGCGACTACAGATCAAAACACTTCTCGTCTGCAACAGAAGAGTAAGAAGCTTGCAAAGGGAGATCATGCAGAAACCGCGTAACTGCCCATACTGTAGAAGCGCTGATGTTGTCGTTAGTGGGCACATACTGAGTGGTGGTTGGTACGTCAAATGCAAGACATGCCGTGCTAGAGGGCCTGCAGGACACCTCAACTACTCGATACCCGCATGGAACAACTTGAGCAAGGCGAGTGCAACAGAAGAATGAAACGCTTGCAAAGGGGGAACAGTGCAGTACACGATCAAACACGACCATATTCACTATGAACTGATAACCATGGTATCTCTCATGATCAAGTCCGGCTGGAAACCAATCGGCGGCGTATCAACCACCGACAGAGGCTTCTTTCAGGCGCTGATTCGCGAGGATGCCCCCGCAAAAGAAGAGGGCCCGCCTCTTGTGCTGGCCTATGTCGTGAACTCTACCGGTGAAGTCATTGGGCCATTCGGGGGATCGTGGGACATGTTCGCCGCGATGATCAGTGCCGGACTCACAATGGATGACGTAGACATTCTTCACAAGGACTTCGCCAAAGAATACTGGCAAGCTGGCTTGCAGCAGTACCTAACCGCAACAGAAGAACGGAAGGATTGCTAAGGAGGTGGAGCGTGCGAGAATTCCTAATGTCGCGACGATGCGCAATTATTGCCGCTACCTGGGCTGCCGTTGAGGTCTTTTTCTTGATTGTTGCCGTTGAGAGCTACCGCAACGACATCTTGACTGCTGTCTGCGTGTCAGCAGCACCTTTAACTTTGTACTTCATTTGGCGAGTTGCGAGTGAGTGTGCAACATAAGGGCGGGAGTCTTGCAAAGAATGAGCATATCAAGCCGGTCTGCCATCCGATTTCAGCCGAATTTGCGCTGGTGTGCAAGGAGCTTCGATACAGTGTTGCAAAACTGGTAAACTGATGAGGGGGATTTGATGCTACAAAATCGGATAGAACTGCCACCAGGAGAGCAAAAGCGCATTCTTGGGGTCATCGATCTGACGTTGGAGAATCGCAGGGACAACGGAAAGCCCGAGAATGAGAAATCCTACATCACATTGCTGTGGGCAATCATGGCTGAGCTGCGCGCCTTCTGTGGCTTCCTTGGCGTAGCGATTGGCGATATGGAGCAAGTGATGGAAATGGAGAGGCAAGCACTCAAGCACAACATCAGCACCCCCGCCATTCTCCTATTCGACCTGTACAGGATTGTGACATCGACCAAGACAGAGCGCAATGTGATCATGCCGCCGTGGTTGCAGGAGATCATTGACGAAGAGGAGGCAAGGACGGATGGCAAAGCGCAAACAGAATCAGGCGAGTGAATTCTCGCTGTCACGGCCCGACATCCTCAAGATCATTCAGGCAGCTAGTGAGATCAGCAAGGAAACGCCGCTACGCAATCGGACGATTGTCGGCCTGCTCTACTGGTGCGGAATGCGCAGGGAAGAAGTTGCCACCCTGGATATGCGCGACATCGACTATGATCAACGCGCCCTCACGATCACGTCAGGCAAGGGAGACAAGCAGCGGACGATTCCAATCCGGCCCGAGCTGCTAGATGATCTACGCATCCTTCTACAAGGGCGCAAAATCCCTCGAGACAAGATTGAAGACGGGAAGCGCGTCCACACGGCCGCGCCCGTGTTCGCGTCCGCGCGCATCAAGAAGGGCGAAACCAAATCAATTGATGTGTCGGTTATCAACCGCATTGTGAAGGATGCAGCGGAGCACGCCCAAGTCAAGAATCCGAACCCAAGCAGGCGCAATGTTGGCCCTCATCTGTTTCGCCATTCGTTTGGCCGTCACTGGCTCGATTCTGGGCGAGATCTGCGAGCCTTGAGCGCTATCCTTGGGCATGAATCGATTGCAACAACGGCCGACATCTACGGGACACCATCGCAGGAGCGGATCCACTCAGAATATGATGCTTTTTCGGATGTTGCAGCGGTTAGCGGGTGAGTGCGAAGCCCTACAAAGCAGGCTAGGACAGGGCTATAGAGCCTGTTGATTTAAGACCCCCTACAGTCGATTGTGGGGGGTGTTTTTATGCACCCTTCCGGAGTGCCAAGACATCAATTTGACAAGGAAAGCGCCCTATGTGGCTGCATCGATTTGGGGGCAAATCGCCATCATCTCACGAACACGCAAAAGTGAGGTTTTGAGCCCTTCTTTTTCATTCCGAGGACGCGTGATCGATACCCGGCCGCGCGCAATCGTCCGGCCGTCTGTTGGGCGTCGATTTTGAACCGTTTGACGGCAAAGCAGCGCCACTTGTCGCCATCGATCGAGCGTTGAAATGGCTTGGATGGCATCCGAGATGCCGAAGTTAGGAGAATAGCGAGCAAGAGACACGCGCCCAGCGTCAGAAGCATGAGCGCGGTGTCTAAAGATTTACGACTTCTTGCGGCGCTTTCCAAACGGGATTCCCTTGTATGGGCCTGCTGTTTTCTTGTGCCCAATAATGCGCCCCTTGGCTCGATCAATCTTTACATAACGGCCTGTCTTTGGATTCTTGAGCTGCACCAATTGAGGCTTACCGCTCATTTGCAACCACACCCCCTAACATGATGCCAAGGGCTAGGGCAGCAATTAGCCAGAGAACACTAGGTTTCGCGGTCTTCTGAGCTCTCCCGGTGAAATACCCAATCCCTGCCGTTACAAACGACCCGATTGTGATTGCAATTGCTGCGGTAACCATCACAGAACACCTCCCCCGCTACTGAATCCTCCTGTAATTATCTGCGTGGCCCGATCCTCAAGAGGTCTCCCACTTTTGACGTGATCAATTAATGATTTCCAGCTGTCCCCGTCCATTTCCAACAAATGCCCAACTGCCCACACAAGGACAGCGAGCCCCCCGCCGATGGTCAATGCTTTTCGAATACTCACGGAATCGCCCCCGGTACAAGCGCGCAGAATTGGGCCTTGAGTGCTGCAAACTCTTTCTGTAGCTCAAGGTTTTGATCCTGCATCGATTGCAGCAAGACAGTCTGCCCGGTCACGTCATCGCGCAGGTTTGCAACCTCTTGCGTAAGTGCGCTAAACGTCATCATGAAGCCAATGAGCGCGATTAGGAGCGTTGCTGACACGCCGATGATTGCGCCGATGATCCCCTTTGATTTCATGAGCCTCCTAGCTTGAAATGATGACCTGAGCGCCGCTCTCTGCAGGTGACAGGTCCTCAAACTCCACCTCTGCCAGTGCCGCAGAATTCCAGCTTGAATTTTTGTAGTTGATTCTCATTTTTGTGACGTCCTGAGTGCTTCCATAGGAGACCTCAACCCACTCATCAACTGCAGGGGTCGCCTCATACAGGTCGTGCCACGCACCGCTGTAATAGACGTCAATGTCATAGGTAGGGGCCCCGCCTTGTGATGCTCCTAGGTAAAATCTAAGTTTGCTTGAGCTGATCTCAGCAATCAGCAGTTCTAGGAATCCCTGATAGGTACCCAGGGCGGCGAGTCCACACGTCGCATCTGTGCCTGTGTCGCCATCATAGGCGTTTGCCTCACTCTGCCATATACCCAAATCATTGTGGCTTGTTGGTGAAACCCAAGGCATAAGCCCCCCTAGTCGTAGCTGAACTCGATCAGGTACGCAATCCCATTGATCGCGGCGATTGGCTGAGTGCCAAAGCGCAGGCCAATGCACTTGCCTGCTGGGACTGTCGCGTCATCAAAACCCGTTGTGATCTCCTTAACGCCTGCTGTGGTGTCCAGTACGTCAATCACTGTTAGGTTAGCTAACCCAATGAAGGCGTCCACAAATACGAGATCCACGTCAAGCTCTGTTGCGGGGTCCGCATCACAGGAGATCTGAATCTTGCTGATGGTGATGGCTGCGTCAGTCTCAAGCCATAGAGGAATGAACGACAGCTTATCATAAGCTCCGTTGGGGTCAAGGATCACCCCGCGCAATGGATCGGCCTTGCCGATGGCTGCATAATCTGAATCGTGATTGTGACCAATGGCCGCATAGTCGGAATCATGGTCATGGGATTCAACGTTACTGTTGACACTCGCAGCCTGTCCGGGCATCAGTACCCCCTTTCGCCTTTGGGCTTCATTGCATGAGACACTACAGCCGCAACAATGGCGCTGATGATGGCCGTTGCAATCAATTCAAGTAGTCGTTTATTTTCCATAGCGTTTCCTTACGTATTCGAGGAACTGCTTTTCGCTCGGGTTCAATAAAGCCTCGGCCTCGTCGTTTTCCAACATAGCCACGTATTCGAACAGCTCGCGTTGCTGTTTGACGGAATTCGGCGCAAGGTCATTGCCTGAGATCGCCGTATAACCTGCCTGTTCTTCCTCGGTTAAGGCACCGTACAGCTCGCGCCAGTGCTCGCCCTGCTTGGCCACGCGATCAAGTCCGTACATGGTCAGAGCAACGGCAGGCACGATATCAGGTATCTTGATGTCCGGTATCTTGATGTCCGGCACCTCAAAGTCAGGAATTTCAATCTGCGGTATCTTGATGCCTCCAACAATCCCGCTCAGGTCAATTGATCCGAGAGATTCAAGAATTCCGGCAAGCGTTCCAAATATCGTTCCGCTGTCGTCATCCGGTGGGGGCTCTGTGGATCCGCCACCACCACCCAAGCCAGAGAACCAAGCAGCGATTTGAGGCCCATACTGGGACCACACATAGAACCCGCCAACAAGAAACAAGACGGTGTACAGTAATCGCTGCTGTTTCCTAGTCATGAAGTCCCCCTAGAAGCTCAATTGATCAACAAGGCTCGCCGTTTGCTGAGTAGCTCCTGGACTGAGCCCCCCTTGGTACGCTGATTGATAGTCTCCAAGGCCAACAGGGAGGGATTTGTCGGGCTGTGTGAATCCCGTCAAGTTGATATTGAACTGATCGTCAGGGAAGCATGTGCCCCCTGTGCAGCTCTCGGGTGCTGGGTCTGCGTGAACTGACGGATTCATTTGATCGGCTAAGAATGCGTAGATACTCGCCATGCCCGCCCCAACTTCATCGGCAAGCCCTTGAACCTGCCGCTCAAGGTCGGTTTCCTTGTCATCACTTCGCATGATGACCCAAGCAATGACGGCAACGATGCCCGCCAGCAAGATCCATCCATTGTTGCTGTTGTATCGGCTCATAGCTCTACTCCTTTCTAGCTTGGCTCAAACACGCATACGAAATTAACAGCACACCATGCATTGATAGCGTCACACCGCGCCTGACACAGAATCACGTCAGAAGCATTTACGGATGCAGATGCAAGCGGCGCTGCCGGTGTTCCTTCATCTTCTGTTGTTTCTGTCTCAGGTGTTGCGCTCGCGTCCCACGAAACAAGATAGATTTCTGACGCTTGGGTCAGGTTGTACAGCCGCACCTGTACGCCGTAGCCGCTGAAGGGCGAATGAGCTGTTAAGTGATAGCGAACAACTTTCAACACACCGCCGCCTGCTGGGATCGTCGGCAAGCCTGCCGACTCAGACCGGATGTGCGCTGATGATGCATAGGCAATGAGTTCTCTGCTTAGCTCAGATTGTGGATACCATATATTGGTGTCGGTGTTGATCACTTTTAGATTTGCTGAGAACGCATAGACAGCCGGAAAATCTGCAGAGCCTCCTCCCTGTACCGTTCGCCCGGGCATTATGTCCACACCTCGATTTCTGCCACTTTGGAGGCTGCAGGTGCTGCGATGTAAATGGTATTATCAGTTAGGTCTGCACCGTCAAGGAAATACTCACAGCCTGATGGATAGGTCAGGTATGGAGCTGTTGGCGCCGCTACCTTGCCCGTCTCAAATGCAAGCCTGAAGCCTGAATAGTCCTGTAAATGTATGGCAAATTTCTTTGTGTTGGCTGGCAGTGCTTGCGTGTACTCGGCGTCTGCATCCGTAATTGTGACGTGGTAAATCGTAGGTGTAGTCACGCGCGCGACACCCCGCCAAATTGATTTGAGCCGGTCTAGCAGCGTGTACTGTGTCGGGCTCTCCTGCACCTCGCCAATGCTTGACCAGATCGATTTGAGCCGGTCTAGCAGCGTGTACTGTGTCGGGCTCTCCTGGACCTCGCCAATCGTAGCAATTAAGTCGTCCTGCTTGTCCTCGGTGGCCGGATCAATCGCGCTGCCGTCTGTGTTGACGAGCTGTCCGAGCTGGCTTCCTGGATCTGCCTGCTCAAATTTGGTGAGGTATCGGACCGTGAGGGTCTTGCCTGCAGCTGCAACCTTGTTGACGATGTAGAACTGCGTTGGTGTGGCCTTCAGCACTTGGCGCAACTGTCGCACCATGTCAGCGCCTGCTAGATCGCTGGGGTCTGCGTTTGTATGGATAACTACGTTTGCAGGTGTCCCCGTGAATGAGTCAACAACAAGGCCAAAGTACAGGCGAGGAACACGGAAAGTGAACGTGGACCCCAGGTCAAACGTCTTGGTTACAATGTGTTGAGTGTCCAATGCTCCCCCTATTTCATAAGCATGATCAGCAAGATCACGCCACCGGCAACGAGCAAAAGAGGCATCCAATTTGTGCCGCTCCCAGTGATGCTCTTGCCCACTGAGACATCAGAGAGCCCCGGGCC
>Ga0180432_10005337_pt1 | contig 17157 bp, 11 predicted proteins | sample SS_ome_10_FD_132414 | JGI IMG/M metagenome (GOLD analysis project Ga0180432, IMG submission 132414) | Hypersaline lake sediment archaeal communities from the Salton Sea, California, USA - SS_1_MS_2 metaG | ecosystem: Environmental > Aquatic > Non-marine Saline and Alkaline > Hypersaline >...
CAGCGAACAGCCCGGACAGGCCTGGCGCGCGGCTCGCTCGAGCGTCTTTCGAGCCCGCCTCCCGGACGCAACGCGCTCCCAGCCGGCCGCGGTCAGGTCCGCGAGAGCCTCCTTCATGACCGAGCATGGGTACAGTTTGCCCGTGGGGTCCACGTAACCGAACGCGCGACCGGCAAAGCACTCCAGCCTGCGGATGTCGTCCCCGTCGGTGTAGTAGTCCACGATCAGATCGGCGAACGCCGAGATGTTGCCCCGGGGCACGCTCCTGAGAAAATCGCGCACCCGTACGAGGAGTTCCCGGTCACCGGGCCCGAACGCGATGCTCTCCTCCCGCGCCGCCTCGGCGACGCAACCGGTCAGGACGGGCTGAAAGTTGTTCCGGTCCAGTCCCAACTCCCCGCGCATGCGCGCCACCGCCTCCAGTTCGTGTACGTTGGCCCGGTGCACGACGGTGTTGGTGGTGATCCGGGTTGGGAAGCCGCCCCCGTTGCGGATACGAACGGCCGTCCGAATCGAGTCCACGACCCGGTCGAACGGGCAATTCTTGCGAAAGCGCTCGTGGGTCTCGGCCGTGGCCCCGTCCAGAGAGAAGCAGAGGGTATCCAGTCCGGCCTCCATGAGGGCACGGTAGACTTTCTCGCCGCCGACCGTGCCGTTGGTGTTGAGGCCGGTCAGCAACCCCTGCGATTTCGCGTGTTGCACCAGGTCCGCGATGTCCTTGCGCAACAGCGGCTCGCCGCCGCTGATTCCCAGATAGACGGCGCCCAACTGCCGGATCGCGTTGATGACCCGATGCATGACGTCGGTCGGCAGGTCCGGATGGTTCTCGCGCCAGTCGTCGCAGTACTCGCACCGGCAGTTGCAGTTCCAGGTCACGTCGAACGTGACCCACAGCGGCCTCACCTGCCAGCGCTTCCACGCGACGTAGCGGAGGGGCAGCGCTGCCGCGGTTTTCCAGAATGTCAGCCCGGCCTTCATAGCAACGAACCATACACGTCTTGGATCCGGCGCACCATCTGTTCGGCGGAGAAACGTTCGCGCACGACGGCGCGGCCCGCCCGCCCCATGGCCGCCGCCTGCTCCGGCGCGCGGAGCATTTTCAACATGCCGGCCGCCAGCCCTTCCGCATCGCGGGGGGGCACGAGCAGCCCGGTGCGGCCGGGGTCGACCAATTCCGGGATGCCGTCCACCGTGGTGGCAACGACCGGCCTGGCCGCGGCCATGGCCTCGACCAGCACCAGCGGCAGCCCCTCGCGCAGCGAGGCCGAGACCACGACCGTGGCTGCGGCCAGCAGCGCCGGCACGTCCTCGCGGTACCCCGTGAAGACGACGTCGCGCTGCACTCCCAGCTCGGCCGCCCTGCGCTCGAGCTGCTGCCGGAGACTCCGGTAGCTCTCGCCGACCACCACGTAGCGTACGCCCGGCAACTCCTTCTTGACCCGCGCGGCCGCCTCGAGGAAATGGGTGTGCCCCTTCTCGGGGTTCAGTCTCCCCAGAATCTGCACGCACGGTGCGCCGGGCGCCACACCCAGCTCGCGGCGGACCCGCGCCACGGCGGCCGGGTCCACGTTCTCGAACCGGCGGGCGTCCACGAAGTTGTGGACCGTGACGATCCGGTCCTCGCGCGTGCCGCCGCGCACCAGATCCCGTTTCAGCGAGTCCGAGACCGTGACCACGCGGTCGGCCCGGCGCGCCACCCAGCGGGTGAGCACGTCGTAGAACCTCTTCCGGAGCGGGTACTTCTCCACAAACCCCTGAATCGTGACGACATGGCGCACGTTCAACCGCCGCGTCGCGACGTGGCCGACCAGGTCGGCTTTGTAGCCCGTGGAGTTGAGGATGCGGATATCGTGTTCTGCGGCATATCGCCGCACGCGGGGAAAGACCACGGGATTCAGCCGCCCCCGCGCCGCGATGAGGTCCGCATCCAGCCCCCGTTCGCGGGCCTTCTCCAGCAGCGGAATGGGCGTGGACGGGTCGCTCCAGAGGCAGAGGATCGTGTCCTCGAACTCGGAATCCCGGAGGCCCTCCGCCAATGCCAGAATCACGGTCTCGGGACCGCTGAAGATGTGGCTGGATCGAAGCTGAACTGTCCGGACCTTGTGCATATCTCTCCGCACCGTGAAAGAATCCATGCTAGCACCCGGCTGAAGCGGCGAGCAAGGCAACTGTTGCGGGGACCCGGCGAGAGCCCGGCCCGGGGCCGGGCGTCAGGATCCGTCGGCCTTTCCTCCGGCGGAGTCGGCGGGCGTTCCCGCCACGCCGTCCTGACGAAGTCTTCGAGCGAGTTCTTCGGCGACGAGCGCGTAGCCTTCCGCGCTGTAGTGCCCGAACAGTCTGAACGGGAACAGGGACAGCGGGTCGGGATGGCGGGCGAAGACCGCCTCATGCATATCGAGCACGGGCACGCCCGCGTCCTGCAGGGCATCGAGCACCTCGCGGCGAAAGGCGTAGTTCCCGGCGCCGGTCTCGCGCGCGTAGCGGGTCCAGTCCGGAAGGTACACTGCATACAGGACGCCGTCCCAGCCCGAAACCGCCTCCCGGGCGCTCCGCATCACGACCCCGAAGAGCGGCGGCGGCGCCGTCAGAGGCGGGGTCCCCATGAGCCCCCCGAAGCCCAGCCTCAAACGCAGGTGGTAGAGCTTGATGAACTCTTTCACGCCCGCTGCGAACCGCCGCTTTTCCGCCGCCCCGATATGGGCGATCAAACGACGATCGATCTCTTGTTGGCGCGAGACCAGGTTCTGCGAGAAGCCCGGCTGCAGGTACTGCAGGAGGAAGGGGGACCCGCTTTCCGAGACAAGATCGGGGATGTCCGTCAGCTCATGATAGAACCAGAGCACGACCGGGGGCTGCAGGAACGCGGCATACTCCCGGAGGGTGGCCAGTTCGATCAGCGGCCCGGACCCGCCGATCCCCAGGCTGATCGCACGCACGCCCGCTTCCCGCAGGCGCCCGGCCAGGGTTTCGTGCCGCGCCACGGCAAAGCCCTGCACGTAGGAATCGCCGATCAGGGCCACGTCCACGCTCCCGCTCTCCCACAGGCCGGTCGGATTATTGAAGCCCTTCTCGTCGCTCATGTAGACCGTGTACGTTCCGCTCTCGTTGTCAAAGACCGTCGTCTTCCGTGACACGCCCGCCAGAGGGAACAGGGGCCCGCCGGTCTTCGGTTCGAGCCCGTTCAACTCGACGATCAGCGAAGGGTGAAAGGTCGGATACGCCTCCACGCCGGCGGCGCGCAAGTCGGCGACGACCTCCCGCTTCGGCCGCGTGTCGAAGCGGACCCCTTCTCTCGCCGCCGCGGAGGCCCGCGCCCGGCTCAGGAGCCGTTCCCCCGAAGAAAGAAGCAGGAAGGCCTCCAGGGCATACAGCCCGGCCCCGGTCACGGCTACGGCCAGGGCGAAACGGGCGCGGGCCGCGGGCGAGCGCCGCAGCATCGCGGCGCACAGCACCAGAAAAACGGCGGGCAGAACGGCGAAGGCCGCCAGTCCGGCCGCCGGCAGGAACGACCGCCGGAGCCAGGCATAGGTGAGCACGGCTGCTGCGTACAGCGCCGCGCCGACGATCACAAAATCGGAGAACTTTCCGCGCCGCCGTTGCCCGGCCATGCCGGCCTCCTCCCGCAGCGGCCGTACATAGCACGCGCGGCGGGATCAAGTCCAGTCCGGGTTGATTCGGCTTGCCGCGGCCGGGCCGGCCCCCTATACAGGCCATGCATGGTGAACTCTCAGACGGCAGACGTTCCCCCGCCGGGCTGCCGACCGGCCCACGGCGGCATCCGGCGACGCGCAGAGGCGATCGTCGTACTCCTGCTGGCCGGCTGTCTGGCGGGTCAGGCTCTCTTCTTTCTTTCCCGGAAATCGGTCACGGCCGACGAGTTCACCTTCCTGGCTCTCGGGTACCGGAATCTCACGGGATCGCCTTCGTTCGACGAGATCAATCCTCCGCTGATCATGGACCTCAGCGCCCTGCCGCTGCTGACCCTGCGGCCGCAGCCGTTTCCGCCGCTTCCGGCCGGGGTCGCCATCGAGGAAGAGGGCGTTGACTTTCTCTACTACAACACGGTCTCGCCGCGCCGCCTTCTGACAGCCGCGCGGCTGCCTGTTCTGGCCTTGTCGCTCGGCCTCTGTCTGCTGATCTGGCGGTGGTCTTTCCGGGAATACGGAGCCTGGGCGGGCGCGGTCTCGGTCTTCCTGTATGCCTTCAACCCGCTGGTCGTCAGTCTTTCCGGCCTGGCGACGCCCGACCTCGGCGCGGCGGCGATGATGACGGCTGCGCTCTTTCTCTTTCACCGGTTCGCGACACGGCCGGGGATCGTGCCGCTCGTGCTGACGGGAGTGGTATCCGGCCTGGCCCTGGCATCCAAGCAGACCGCGCTGATCCTGATTCCGTCCCTGGGGCTGCTGGCGGCGGCGGATGTCGCGGGGGCCCGGTCCGGCGGCGCCGGCCTCGGCCGGCGGCTGGGCTTCTGGGCGGGCGCCGGTCTCGTGTGGGCCGTGCTCGCGGTCCTCACCCTGAACGCCGTATACGGGTTTGCGGGAACGGGAACGCCGCTCGGCCACCTGGACTTCGTCCGGTCCCCGGTCTTCCGGGAGCACCCCTTGTCGAGCGGAATGTTGAACCGGTTCACCGAACTGATCCCGTGCCCTCTTCCGGAGCCGTACCCGCACAGCCTGGCCAGCGCCGTGGCGTTCGCCGGCGTCGGCGGCCGGCGCGCGGCCTACCTGCTCGGGGAAATCTCGCAGCAGGGATGGTGGTACTACTATCCCCTGGCCCTGCTGATCAAGACGCCGGTTGCGCTTCTGCTGGTCAGCGGCTGGGCCCTGGGCGAATGGGTTTTCCGGCCGGCGTCCCGCCGGCGCGACGAACGGATCCTCCTGGTGCCGGCGGGACTGCTCCTGCTCTCGGCCTGCACCAGCCGGCTGCAGATCGGGATTCGGCACGTGGTGTGGGTCTACCCCCTGCTGGCGATTTTCGCCGGGCGTCTGGTATCGCTGTTCCGGCGGTCGCGCGCCGCCCGCGTGTTCGCCGCCGGCCTGGCCTGCTGGTATGTGGGGGCGGCGCTCTTCATTGCGCCGCACTACCTGGCCTACTTCAACGAAACCGTCGGCGGGCCGCGAGGCGGACACCGCTACCTGATTGATTCCAACCTCGACTGGGGTCAGGATGTGGAGGGCCTGGTGCGTTATCTGGACCGACGCGGAATCGCCCGGATCCCGTTCGCGCACTGGATTGCCGTCCCCCCCGGTCACGCGGACCGGTTTCAGCCGCTGGGCTGCGTCCCCACCAACGGCTGGCTGGCCGCGCAGGTGAACACCGTGCAGGGCCTGACCGAGGCCTGGGGCCGGGCACCGCCGGGCTGTTACCGATGGCTGCGCGAACGCGAGCCCGACGACCGGGTCGGCTACTCCATTCTCCTCTACCACGTGCCGCCGCCGGCCCGGCCCCGCAACCCCGTCATAAAGCGGGCGGCAAAGACCGTCAGCCAGGGATCGAGGGGCGCGCGGTAGATCGTCTTGCCGTAGAACACGGCGTAGACGAGCGAGAAGGACAGAAAGAGCAGCAGCAGTACGGACGTCTGCCGCCATTGGGTCGCCGAAACGAGCGCCCCCGCCGCGGCCAGGAGCAGCAGAGGCCCGTAGCTCCACGAGTAGATCCCGTTCTTCAGGCGCCCGCCGGCCGCCGGGTACAGACGCCAGTCCCACAGGCTTCCGAGCTTCCACAACGCCAGCTTGAGCGTATGGCCCGGATGCCGGACGAGGTACCGGAAACCTTCCGTGTAGAACCATGCATCCTGTTCGGCCTCCGAAAGACCGTGCAGGACGGTCCAGTCGGTATCCGGTCTGAAGGCGATGGCATCGAAGTCCTTGCGGGCCCGCAGGCAGGCTTCCGTGTGCGCATTGTGGCACTGCCAGAAGGTGTAGCCGCCGTTCGTCCCGAACACGACCGCGCGGCCATGGACCGCCGTGTTGCGCACGGCCCACGGGAGCATCGTGAGCCCGGCGAACAGGACCGTGAAGAGGACAGGCCGGAACCGGGCCATCCATGGTCCGGGCACGCGGAAGAACAGCCAGAAGCAGACAAACGGGATCCAGGCCGCGGCCATCGGCCGGCAGAGCGTTGTGCACCCCAGCGAAAGCCCGAGACAGGCCGCACGTCGGACGGAGGGTCGCTCCTGCACCCGGCAGGCGCAGAGCACGGAAAGGCTGAGCAGAAGGGTGAAGAGCGTCGTGTCGGATACGCGCGTTGTCAGGACGATCAGGTAGGGATAGGCTGCCAGGAGGCCGGCGGCCAGGAGGCCGCTCGCCCGCCCGAAGAGCTTCGTGCCCACCCGATAGACCGGCAGGCACGTCGCAGCGCCCAGTACGGCCTGCACGATTCCCAGGACGAGGAAGTTCCGTCCGAACCCGGCATAGACGAGGGCCAGGAAAGCGGGATAGAGCGGAGGCTTAAACGAGTAGAGCGTGTCCAGGCCGAAACGGCCGGGCGTCTCCGGCCCTTCGACTGCCCGAAGCCCGTCGATCCGGTACCCGCGTCCTTGAAGAAGGCTCTGGCCGTACAGGTCGTACTGCAGGTCGCCCAGCGGCTCGCCGCGTTCGCACAGCACCAGTGAAGCGCCGGTCCGCAGCAGGAACGCGACCGCAACTGCTGCGGCCAAGAGAAGACTGGATCGCCGGTGGTCCACCCGCTACTCCTCCCCCGCCGCCTGAACGCCCATCTGCACGGGCGTCAATTCCGGATAATCGAGCCCGGGCGGAAGGATCTGCCGCGCGCGGCGGAATTCCCTTTCGTAGCGACGGTTCGCTTCTTCCACATGCAGCTCGACCGGCGGCGTCTTCCCGGTCGCATACACGGCCATGACCGGCTCCCCTCCCCTGCGGATGACGGCAACCCGATGAAACGCCGGGCCGAGCACGTCACGGACCCTGCGTTCGCCGATCCGGTTGACGACGGCCGCCCCGATCCGGTCACGGATCTTGGCCAGATAGTCCAGCATGCTCTCCTCGTTACCGTCCGACACGGCATACACCTCCCGTCCAAAGTACAAAGGGCCGTGAAACGGCGTCATATCCGTGAAGACACCCGTCTCGGGCGGAACGGTCCGGCGCACATAGTACCCGGCCGCCTTCACCCCGTTGTCCCGCCGCTGCATGCCGAAATCGCCGAGCTGCACGTACCGGAAAGGCTGCTTGACCACCGTGCCGTCCGGCTGCAATCCGAACACGGACTGCAGGGTCGCAACGAACGTGGCAACCACGAGAGCCGGCACCGTGATCGCGGCCCATGCGGTCGCGGCCACGCCGGACCTGCGACGCGCGACCCCGATCAGATCGGCCACCATCCCCGCGGACAGGATCACGACCGGAAGGGTTCCGTCCAGCAGGTACTCGCGTGGCAGGATGTTCTCTCTCAGAAAGAACGCGAACGGCGCCAGGTAGACGACGGACCAAAGGACCAGCAAGGCATGCCACCGGCTCCGCCGCGCGACGACGATGCCGTAGACCAGGGCCGGCGGCGCCAGCCAGGCCAGGGCCGTACCCGCATTATCGGTGAAGTATCCGGCCAGCGCAGCGAGGTACAGGCCCGGGGTTTTCGGTTTAGCCAGGATGTACCCGAGCTGGCCGCCCAGGTTCCCGATCCCAATCCCGTAGACCAGCACGGCCAGCGGCGGCGCAAGCGCGAGCAAAGGCGGCAGCACGATCTCACGCCGCAGAAGGGCCCGAACGGCCCGTCCCGTCCGGCGCGCCGCGCCGCCGGCGGCGTCCGTGTAGAGGAACGCGGCCCCGGCCATCACCGGCGCGACGGCCGGGAACATGGGTGTGACGGTGCTGTATCCCGCCAGCGCCAGCCCGCTGAAGAGGGCGTCTCTCGTCCCGCGCCGCCGCAGATACCGGAGGAAGCAGAGCAGGAACAACAACAGGAAGAAGGACGCCGGGATCCGAGTGGCGATCATACTCCGCGAAAGACCGACGTGTAGCGGCAGAACGGCCGCGAGGCCGCACGCCAGCAGTGCCCGGTCGCGACCGGCTTCTTCCCGGACCAGACGATAGACCAGGAAGACGGAGCCCACGCCCATGGCCGCGCACGGCAGCAGCATCAGGCGCTCCGTGACGCCCAGTCCGGTCCCGTGCAGGACACCGACCCAGGCGGTCAGGATCAGCGGGTACAGATACCCGTAGGGCCACGCGGCAAGCTGGGCCAGCGGGAGCTGTTCCAGCGGGCCGGGCCGCAGCAGGGGCCCCCGGAACAGCTTCAGCGGCACGATCATCCAGATGGCCTCGTCGGGATCGAGGAACACCCGGTTCAGGTCCCAGGTCCGCAGCACGGCAGCCACGAGCAGCAGGCTCGCCACCGGCAGCAGCCGAGACAAGGACGCGCGCTTCACATCTGCTCCTGCGTCGTCCGGTAGATCGTCACGGAGGAATTGGTGAAGACCGCCTCGAGGTACGGATCCGACGCAAGATCGGCGGCCGGCCGGCCCGTGGGGCGGACATCCCGGGGCTCGGCCCCGTGCACGCCGCACAGGTATTCGTAGGCGCCCAACCTGCGTTCGCGCGGCCCGTAGAAGAGATACCGGATTCCATGCTTCGCGAGCAGCGACGCGCGTTCTTCGGCCGCGGTCTCCCCGCTGAAGACGCGGTTGACGACCGCGCGTTTCGCGGCGTTCTCACGGGTGAGCTGGTAGTAGCCGATGAAGACCGGATTCCCGGAGACCCGCGGCAGGTAGTTGCCGATCTCGTAGCCGGCCAGGACGAGGTCCGTCCGGTCGGTTTCCGTCTCGAGCCACCGCATCGCTTCGATTTCTACGTCCTTCAGATACCCCTCGCCGAGCGCCCGCTGCTTGTAAAGGATGTCGGCCACCACGCAGAATTGGGTCGGCACCGTGAGCACAACGACGCACCCGGCCGCCAGCCCTCGGAGCCGGGCCGCGGAGAGACCCCGTTCGAGCCAGTGCCGCGCCGGACGGCTCCGCAGGATCGCGGGCAGCACCTGTTCGTGCAGCGCCTGCGCCGCAAGGACGGCCAGCGGGATCTGGACGCCGAGCAGCAGGCGCCGCTGCACCTGGACGGGCGACAGCACGAGGATCGTGGTCGCCAGCACCCAGGCCACCGGCAGGATATACCCCTCGTCGGTTTCCTTCAGGCGGCCGATCCCCTCGTAGCGGTAGAAAGCCAGCAGGAACAGCAGGCCGAATCCCATGGCCGCCAGCACCGGCTGCCCCAGCCCCTCGGAGATCTGGTCTTTCCAGCCTCCGAACACGGGGTCCGCCGTCACCAGGTAGAAATTGTACAGCATGGGCGCAATCGATAGCGCGACCAGGAGGCAGCCCGCTCGCGCGGCTCGCGGGAACCGGGACGGATCCCGCAGGCAGAGAAGGACCAGGAACACGGCGGCACCCCCGTATGCCGTGGCGGTATCATACGGATGGACCAGCCCGAGCGCGAATACGGCGGCCGCCGCCCCGAACAGGTACCGGTCCCGGTCCGAACGGGCCCACGCGAACAGCATCCCGAACGTCAGGAGAAGAAGCAGAATGGCGGCGCCGTACAGCGGACTCATCATCAGGGCCGTGAACAGGACGGCGCTGGGTTCGCGCAGGTCCACCGTACTGCCCAGCGAAAGCACGGGCCGCAGCAGACAGCAGATCCACCCGAACCCCGACCCGACGGCGGCGAACAGGAAGGCCGTGCGCCGCGTATCCGGCTGCGGGACCAGCCGCGCAAGGAAGACGTAGAGAAACGCCAGGACCAGGACGGTGTTCCCCACCCGTGCTGCGTGATACATCACGAGCAACGGCAGGTGCAGCAACCGGGCGCCCCACCCCAGCAGGAGGAAGTACGCAAAGATCAAACGGGGCGGGTGGGGTTCCGAGGTGTACAGGTTCTGAAACAGCCACCGTCCCTCGTACGCCTGTCGCATCCAGGACAGGTGCGGGTTCTGATCGTCGACAAAATGGCAGACCCACATGAAACGGCTGCCGGCCGGCGCACCCATGAGCCCCAGCAGGTAGGGCGCAAAGCCGGCCAGGACCACGACGAGGATCCAGAAGACCACAAATCGGATCTCGCCCGTTCGGATCCGCCTGTCAGGCGCGCATGGGGTCATGGGAATTCTCCGAAGCCTTTTCCGCCATTCTTCTGACTGCCGCCGACCAGATCACAATCAGCCACAAGGGCGTCAGGAAGATATCCGGCTCCGCAAAGAGATCGATCAGCGCCGCCAGAAACGCCAGCTGCAGCGCCCCGCACAGGTAGAACAGATCCGGATCGAGCGTGCGGAACCGGCGCCCGCCGGCTCGCAGGTCCGCGAACGTGCGGACCAGCAGCGCGAAGAACAGGAGGAACCCCGCCAAGCCGGTCTCGGCGGCGACCCCGAGGTAGGCCATGTGCGAATAGGTGCCCACTGCCAGCGTCTCCGCTCCCGGCTGCGGCTGAACCGCCGGCTGCACGTAGCTCCCCACACCGACCCCGAGCAGAGGGTTCTGGCAGAACGCGGCCCATCCCATGCGCCAGCCGAGCAGGCGCTGGGACCAGGCATAGTCGAGATGGGGGCCAAACGTGCCGGTCACCAGGGTCGCGGCTCGCGGCCACACCACGCGCCACGGCACGAACGGCGCCGCCAGCAGCAAGAGCAGCAGGATCCCGCGCTTTTCCCTGCGTCCCAGGCTCCGGCCGCACAGGATCACCACGGCGACGGCCAACAGACCGACATAGGCCGACCGGTTCAGCGACAGAAGCGTCGAGAGAAACAGCACGACCAGCGCCGCCAACCACCACCCGCGGCGGGACCGGGCGCCCGGGCTCCAGGCAATTCCCATTCCGACGATGACCAGGAAGGCCATCACGCTGCCGTACTCGTCCAGTTTCCGGGCGATCTCGGGGGTCAGGACATACAGGCTCAACTTGTTGGGCGGCGGGGGCGCGGCGTCCAGCAGCAACAGAGACGGGTCCTGGACGAGATCCGCGATCCCGCCCTGCAACGCAACGACCACGCCGGCCAGAAGCAACGCGACCACGATGCGCCGCAGCGCGGCAGGCGAGTCGATCACACGCATGGTCACGAAGTACAGCAGAAGAATCTTGCCCAGTGCGATCAGTTCAAACCGGCACAGGGCGCCGCGCGCCACGCTGTGCGCCCCGTAGAGAATCACGAAGGCGCCCGTCAGCAGGAGTTGCGGCGTCAGATACACGACCCGCTTCTTCTCCGTACAGATGCGGACCAGGACGGAGGCGGCCGCCACGGCGGGAATCACGAGAAGCAGACCGTGCAGGTTGCAGAACAGGATGGCGATCGCGAGCCCCAGGACGGCCGCTTCACTGCGAACCATCATCCACCAGGCCCCGACCGCGGCCAGCACCAGGAAGGGGGCGAGATGGGGCCTCTTGAGAACCGTCACGCCGAGGATCAGCCCGCAGAGAGTGTAGAACGCGAAGGCGACCACGCCCCGCGCTTGCGTCCCCGGAATCCGAACCGTCTGTCCGCCCGGGCTCATCTAGGGGTTGATCTCCCGAACGTTCAGGACCCGTCCGTCCTCCGAAACCAGGACGACGGCCAGCTCCCGGCTCCGCGCACGGACCGTCACGCACCAGACCCGGTCATCGAGTCGGTATTCCGCATGCGCCTGCGCATCCGGATGCCGCCGGACGAGATCGATCACGTCGGGATTGTCCAGCGCAACGCCGGTCGCCCATTCCGCGTCCGGGTCCGCGTCTTCGGACGAGGCGTCCGCATCGAACGCCTCCACGCCGAAGTCGGGCTCCGGTTCCAGGGGCGGCCCGGCCTCTCCGGGTGCAGCCGGCGGGCCCGTTGCGACGAATGCGCGCATGCCTTCGGTCGCCACGGCCTCCCGCACCGTTTCGTCCCTCAGGTCCGCGAACCAGCCCGGGCGACCAACCGCTTCGAACGGCTCCTCGACCCCGAAATTCGTAAAAATCGCGCCTGCGAAGAAACCGCGCACGCCCATCCCGACCAGAGCTTCGAGCCACGCGGCCAGGTGCCGCTTGCGGACCGGTCCCAGCCAGCCGCCCCGCGCACGGGGATCGAGCACCACGCAGCTTCCCTCGAACAGCCAAAGGAACTTGGTCTTGCCGCTCTGCGTTTCCACCTGATACAGCTTCTCGACCAGCCGGTCGCCGTTCCAGAAGCTGTTCGGCTCCCGCCCCGTCAGTTGTCCGGCGCTTTCGTATACGCTCAGACCGATCCCGTCCACGCCGTGTCGCAGCGCAGCGATGTGTACGTCCACACTGCTCGCCGGGCTCGGCCACCGGTCCTCGATGACGACGCCCTGCGCCGCGTAGGTGAAGGTCGGCACATTGCCGAAAATCTCCTTCGCCATCTGCGCGTAGTGACCGTACCACTGCCCGAACCAGTCCAGATGGAATTCGTTCTGCAGCGCGCTCAGGAACGTCTCGGCATTCCGGTCCCGAAAGATTCCGAACAGCCGGTCGTTTTCCGACGCCTCGGCGTGGTTGTTGGGACGAATCGGCAGCACCCAGTCCGCCTCCTCGAAGGAACGGTAGGAGGTCCCCGCCTTCTCGTTGAAAGCCTCGACCCGCGCGAAACGCTGCCGCAGCCAATCCCGAAACGCCCGCAGGGTATGGGGATCCCGGTTGTAGTCCGGGTAGGCCGACTCCGCCACGATCCCGTACCGGTCCGTGCCGGAACGCCTCCGGGGAAGGAGACGCGGCTCGAACAGAAAGATGCGAGAGAGCAGGATTTCGCCGCCGAACAGGTTGATCCCCCGCAACTGCGGCGTGCGCAGCGTGCGACTGCGCTCCTCCCACACCCTCCGCGTGCGCGCCAGAACGGCCGGCCGCCACATGGGCCGGTAGTCGCCCGCGCCGCTGCACAGCGTGGATTCCGCTCCATCGAGCCGGGCATAGCGCACGTGCCACAGCACGGTCAGTTCCAGTCGTCCGGAACCGCTGAAATCGGCTCCGTCGATTTCGGCCGTCAACTCGGTGACAACCTCGTCCCCGCCGCCCCGTGACGCGAGGCCCCCGTGCCGGACACAGGCGCTGACGTCGCGAACCTGCCCACTGCCGTAGTCGAACAGGTAGGCCGAAACCCCGTCCACGGCCAGGATCTCGGTCGGCAGGAACGGAACCATGCGGACGGTCCTGCTTCGCCGCAGCCGGCCGATGCCGGGATCCTGAACACGCCACGGTTCACGTAATGGAATGCATCGTCGTCGCTGACGTCGGCCGCCCTGGAGAGTCCGGCGCGGCAGTCGGCGATTTCGGGACACAGGGCGATCACGTATGTTCCCTTGTGCCCCGTGATCCGGGCGATTCTTCGCGCAGCCTCGCGTTCCGCTTCTTCGAAATCGGTTTCGCCCGAGCGCATCTGTTCCAACAGGTCCATGGAGTCGGGAATCCCGAGCGTGAATTCCGTCAGTCCGTACCGGATGCCCTCCTCGATGCTGCCGCCCCAATAGCCGTAGGGCACATAGGGACGGTCCTCCCAGTACAGGACGTGGTTTCGCCGGGCGACTCGCCACGTATAGCCCATGAACGCGCCGCCGGATTCCGCCACCTCGATCGGGGTGTGGAACTCGCGCACGGCCACGGGGGTCCGGCCCCATCCCGCGGGCCGTACAAGACCCGGCCGGTCGGGGTCCTCTTTCTGCCCGCGGCCGTCGCCGCAGCCGACCCCGAGCAGCAGCGCCGTACCGGCCAGGAGAGTCAGGCCCAGCGAAACCTGGAGGCCGGTCACAACGACCCGCCGAACCGCGCCGCCCGGGCATTCCGCGCAACGCGACGGGCGGCGCGCGGCCTGCCTGCGCTTCATGCGCTCCTCCGGTCTGAGCCGTAGTGGTAGTAGCTGCGGTAGTAGTAACCGTACTCGCTCGTCGCGCTCACACCGTTGATCACCGCCCCGACCACGCCCGTGCCCACGCGCTCGAGCAGGTCCCGGGCTCTCCCGCAGACCTGCTTCCCCGTCCGCCCGGCACGAACGACCAGAAACGCGCCGTCCACCTTGGACCCGAGGACCGCCGGGTCGGTGACCGCCAGAACGGGCGGGGTGTCGAACAACACGAAGTCATACTGCCGTCTCAGGTGTTCCAGAATCTGGTCCATGCGAGACGAATTCAGCAACTCGGACGGATTCGGCGGCGTGGGTCCGGCACAGACCAGGTCAAGGTTCTCGATGTCCGAAGGCTGCACGACGTCGTCCGGCGCCAGTTCGCCGCTCACAAAGCTCGACAGACCCGGCTGACGCCGCTTCCCGAAGACCGAATGAATCATCGGGCTCCGCATGTCGGCGTCCACCAGCGCGACCCGGTTGCCGAGTTGCGCGATTGTAATGGCGAGATTGGCCACCGTCGTGGTCTTGCCTTCTCCCTTGATCGAACTCGTCACCAGCAGAACTCTCTTCTCATTTGCGGCGCCGGCAAATTGGATATTCGTCCGGAAGGACCGGTAGGCTTCGGCGATCGGAGAACTCGGCTCAAAATGCGTAACGAGCCGCTCCTTGATGACCGCGGGCTCGGCTTCCGGTATCTTGCGGCGCCGGCGAAGCTTCGCCAGAGCCGTCTGCCCCCCGATTTCGGGGATCACCGCGTAGACCGGAAGGTGCAGGTCTTCCTCTACCGTCTCAATCGTCCGGATCGAGTCGTCCAGATACTCCAGCGCAAAGGCCAGGGCGACGCCGCCCATGAGGCCGACCAGCAGCCCGATCAGCGAGTAGACGAATCGAGGGAGACCCGACGGGTAGGACGGCGGGACCGCAGGATCTACGATCTCGATCTCGCTGGCCTGCTGCGCCTCGGAGATCCGGGCCGACTCCAGCTGGGTCTTGAGCGAGTCCAGATTGCTCTGCGCAAACTTCACCCCCGCCACAACTGTATCCCACTGAATCTGCTTCTCCGCAGCACGGCGCAACTCCACCGGAAACTGGCTCAGGATCCGCGTCAGTCCCCGCTCCGCCTCCATCGCGACGGCAAGATCCGTCTCCCTGTTCAGCAGGTCGGACACCAGTTGATCGTACAGGGGGTTCACGGATACGAGGGCTCCCTGAACGATCTTCTCGATCTCGGCATCGATGTCGGCCTTCACCTTCTCGATCTGCTGCCGCATCGTGACGGTCTGCGGATGCCGGGGGCCGAAATCGGCCGAGAGGACGATGGCCTGGTTCTCGAGGTCCATGAGGCGGCGCCGCAATTCGTAGATCAGTTGATTCTCGCCGCCGATCATGGACGGACTCAGGGATTCGTTGTACTGGCCCAAGCCCTGACGCAGTTCGGCAATAGAGGTCCGCAATTTTCCGACGTCCGTCTCGGCGCGCTTCAGGTCCGTTTCAAACTCAATCTGCTCCGCGATGGTATGGCTGATCGTGATCTCCGGGTAGACCGCTCCCTCGCGCGCGACCAGGCTGCGCAGTTCCTCCTGCGCGTCCTGCAGACCGTTCTCGGCCACGCTGACACGCTCGGCGATGAACTCACGCGTACGCCGCGCCTCCGAAACATTGACGTCACGCATATGGTCCACAAAAACGCGCGCCACGCTGTTGGCCATGTTCGCGGCTTCTTCCGGATTTCCGCCCTCGACCGTAATCTCCATGATGCTCGTCTTGGGGACGAGGCTTGTCCGGATGCGTTCCAGGATCTCCAGGATCGTTCCTTCCTCCGGGCTGGTCTCGCGAACCGGGCCGAATTTCAGGTACTCGTAGGCCCGCCGGAGCCGTTCCCGGATCAAGCCTTTCCATCCGGCCGGATAGACGGGCGACCGTTTCCCATCGGGCTCCAGGCCCAGGTCTTCGGCCACCTTCTCGGCAATGGTCCGGCTCTTGAGGATCCGGGTGAAGGTCTCGCCCTTCATCTGGATTTCCTGCGACTGACCGAAACCGAACCCGGAGACGACCATTCGCTGCTGGTCGGGGTCCGGCCGGATCAGGACCAGGGTCGTCGCTTCGTATTCGGGCTGCTTCAGAAGAGCGCCCACGGTAGCCACTCCCCATGCCACGAGGGTCACGATCAGGATCATGCCCTTGTGACCCGACAGGATGCGCAGGTAATCCTTGAATTCCATGGGGGTCTTTCGGAAAAGCAGCTTATTCGATCTGAACCGGGATTCCCTCGTCGTCCTCGCCGCGCAAGACGTCCTCCACGCGGGGCGCCAGGATAATCCCTTCCATGATGTTCGCCCGAATCGGCGTGAGGATATTGTTCAAACGCAGGAAGAACTGCTCCACGTTCGCGATCCGGCTGGGGGGCACGTAGAGGATATCCCCGGTCTGAAGGCCGACGTTCTGAGAAAAGTCAGCCCGGCCGAACAACCGGCCCAGATCCAACGCGTTCATGTACGTCTGCTCGCCCGACCGCCGGATCAGGAGCACGGCCGACCGTCGTGCGTCCTGTGTGAGGCCGCCGGCCAGGCTGATGGCTTCCACGGCGTCCATCTGGTCTTCGGCATAGAAGACGCCGGGATTCCGCACCTCTCCCAGGACATAGATCTTGCGCCCCTGGATGTTCTCAATGTTCACGGCGATCTGCGGATTCGGAATATAGCCCTCCGCCAGACCCGCCGTCAGGGCGTCGCGCACTTCGCCAAGCGTCCGGCCGGCCACCGGGATCTCCCCGAGAAACGGATAGAGGATGCTCCCGGAAGGGGGGACCCGGACGGTCATGGTGAGGTCCGGATGGTTATGCACGTAGATGCGCAGCTCGTCGCCCGGCCCGACGACAAAGGCGGGAGGCGTCCCCCCCTGCTCCGTATGATCCGGCAACGCGGGGGGGGTCCCTCCGGGCGCCTCCACCGGCCGGGGCGCCGTCGCGCACCCGCAAACCGCGGCAACCGCGAGGATAGCAGCACAGCCCCTGACGTCGCGTCTCATACGCTCTCCCGTTCATCGGCCGGATCCGGTCATGCGGGTCCGAATCTACCGGAATGCGCTGCGGCAGCACAAGGCCTAATCATCCGCCGGGCAACAGAAAACGGCCGGCCTCATTCCGGGACCAGCCTGCAGAGCGCCTCGAACAGGACCTGGTGCCCTTTGGCCGAAAGATGACAGGCGTCCGCGAAGAGTTCCGAGCCGCCGCGGGCGGCGAAGAATTCCGTAAGATCCACCGCCTCGATCCCCGCGTCGCGCGCGCAACGCACGACCTGCTGCTGGGGCAGCCGCGCCAGAGCGTAGCCGGGCCGGAGTTGATACCGA
>Ga0180432_10005338_pt1 | contig 17156 bp, 11 predicted proteins | sample SS_ome_10_FD_132414 | JGI IMG/M metagenome (GOLD analysis project Ga0180432, IMG submission 132414) | Hypersaline lake sediment archaeal communities from the Salton Sea, California, USA - SS_1_MS_2 metaG | ecosystem: Environmental > Aquatic > Non-marine Saline and Alkaline > Hypersaline >...
CCGCGCGGGCGATGGGATGGGTGATGACGCGGGTGATCCTGGGGATTGCCTTCATCATCCTCTTTGCCCCGGCCGGTCTTGTGATCCGTCTCCTCGGCAAGGATCCACTGGGGCTCCGATTCCGTCCCGACGAGGAGACCTACTGGAACGAGCGTGAGGAGCCCGAATCGCCGCCGGAACGGATGGAGCGGATGTTCTAGGGGGAACCGAGTATGGGAAAGGCAAGCATCCTGAGGGAGCTCTGGCTCTTCCTGCGTGTCCGGAAGAAGTGGTGGCTGGGTCCGGTGATCGTCATCCTGGTCCTCTTGAGTCTCCTGATCGTCTTCGCGGAGGGCTCGGCGCTGGCGCCGTTCATCTACGCGATCTTCTAGCGGAACCGATCGGGCAGCCTCTCGGCCAACCGTTCGGCGACGAACCGGTGGCCGCGCGGCGTGAAGTGGCCCTCAGCGAACCAGAGATCGCGCGCGTCGGTGCTCCGAAAATCATCGGTCAGATCACACCAGGTGGCTCCCTCGATACGATCCGCCAGGATTCGATTGGGCCGCTCCGGATCGAATCCCCGGGGGGCGTCCTCTCGAAGCTGGATACGGGCGGGGAGGTAGATGACCACCAGGGGGATGTCCCTCTCCCTCAATCGGGCCGCCATCTGATTGATCAGCGAGGCGGTCTCTTCGATGAGTGGATCGGCCTGGCCGCGGAAGACGCGTTCGAGATCGAAGTCGATCAGCCCCAGAGCGCCCCGGAGATTGCGCGTTCGCTCGGAGACGAAGGCCACGACTCGAAACGGCGATTGCCTCACCCAGCGGCGCAGGGCCCGCCCGATTCGTTGGGCGGACGTCGCGGGCTCGGCGGGTGTCGGAGACGCGGCGTCGGGGGAGGCGTGTTTCGTGTTGTCGAAGACGTCGTTGATGTAGACGCAGAGGCAAACGAGGTTGGGGGAGAAGGTGAGCACGTCGGGAACGGACTCCAGCTCCTGGCGCGTGCCCGATCCCCACAATCCGAAATTCATCGTCTCGACGTCGCGGTCCCAGCGGGCGGCGAGGGGCGCTTCGAGCAGACGAACGAAGGTCGATTCCGCCGCCACGCCGTGCCCCATGGTGAAGGAATCACCCAGGAACGCCAGGCGCAGCCCGCCCGGGGGAGGGGCGATCGACCATTCCCGATCGAAGTATCCTACGGCATTGCTCCGGTAGGTCACATCGAACTCGCCGGTCCGGTGCCGGATCACGGTGTGGATGTGCAGGGTCCGAGACCCCAGCGGTCTTGGGGTCCCGGGAACGACCCGCTCGGTCTCCTGGAAGGCGGGGCGCCAGCCGGACAGGCGCAGGCCGACCTCGACCAGAGCGAGGGCGACGGTCACCGAGAGGATGATCAACAACAGCGGTGCCCAAAGGCGTCGTAGGACTCCCATCGGTTCATGATACTCAGCCCGATCAGGGGGGTACAGGAGGAATCGGCGCGGTGGCTCCGGTTGAAACCACGGTGGTGGGGTTGCTAGGCTCTGACCGCGTCGATCGGATCACGGGAAACAAGATCGGTAGGAGGTGAAGCGTTGTCGAGAACAGAGCAGGGGTTCTTCATTCCCGAAGTCCTGGGGGCTGACCACCGTGTCCCCGTTCTGGGGGGACGCTGGGTTCGTCAGGTCTTTCTGGACAACGCGGCGAGCACCAAGCCCTTCCGCGCGGTCTCCACGTTCTTGCGCGACATGGAGGGCTACTACTCGAATATCCATCGGGGGAGCGGCTATGACTCGGTCTTCTGCACCCGGCGCTACGAAGAAGCGCGCCAGATCGTCCGCGGCTTCGTCGGTGGCGACCCCGAGCGGGACATCGTCATCCCGGTGCGCAACACGACCGAGGGGCTCAACTTGCTGGCCACGACCTTCGCGTTCGAGGAGGATGAGATCGTTCTGACGACGATCCTCGAGCACCATTCGAACGATCTGCCGTGGCGCGGCCGGGCCCAGGTCAAGTATGTCGGGAGGTGTCCGGATGGTCGCCTCGACCTGCAAGCGCTGACCGACCTGCTGGCTGAGCTGGCGCCGAAGGTTCGGGTGGTGGCGGTGACCGGCGCCTCGAACGTGACGGGCGAGGTTCTCCCGATCCACGAGATTGCTCGGCTGGCCCACCGGCACGGGGCGTGGATCGTGGTCGACGCCGCCCAACTCGCTCCCCATCGAAGCATCCGGATGATGTCGCACGAGGCGCCCGACCACCTCGATTTCGTGGTCTTCAGCGCCCACAAGATGAATTCCCCCTATGGCGAAGGGGCGATCGTCGGCCGCCGCGATCACTTCGCCGGCGCCGCCCCCTACCTCCAGGGGGGAGGGACGGTCTATTCCGTGGGGTTGGATCATGTCATCTGGGCCGATCCCCCCGATCGCCAAGAGGCCGGTACGCCCAACATCCTGGGCCTCTTCGCGCTGGCCGCCGCCATCCGCATCTACGAGCGGATCGGAATGGACCGCGTGGCCGAACACGAGCGCGAGCTGACCGCGCGCCTGCTGGAGGGTATGAGCCGCATCGAGGGGGTTTCGATCATGGGGCCTCGGGATGGGCAATCGCTGGAGGACCGGCTGGGCGTGGTGACCTTCGAGATCAACGGCGTCCACCACAACCTGGCCGCCGCCGTCCTGGCGCACGAGTTCGGAATCTCGGTGCGGGCGGGGTGCTTCTGCGCCCATCCTCTGATCAAGAGCTTCCTAGACATCGGCCCCGAAGAGGAACGGGACTTCGAAGAGCGGATACGCTCGGGCGACCGGCGGACGACGCCGGGCGGCGTGCGTGTCAGTGTAGGGCTTCACAACAGCTCCGAGGATGTCGATCGATTCCTAGAGGCCCTGGAGACGATTGCGGGCCGGCGGTGGGCCGGTACCTACACCCAGTCGATCGCTACCGGGGAGTTCGTCCCCGAGGGATTCGGGTTTTCGTTCGCACACTGCCCCGGTTTTCCCGGGGCGCCGGCGGAGTGATCGATGCAGATCCTGGCGGTCTACCCTGAAGAGCCGGAGTTGGCGGTCTTCGAGAAGATGCCGCCCCTGGGCATGCTCTGGGTGGCGGGGACCCTCCGACGCGCCGGGTATGAGATCGAGTTCCTCGATCAGCAGATCGATGAGCGCGATCCGGGAGCCGTCGCCCAAGAGGGATGCCCCCGGCTCCTGCTGCTGGGGGGGACCAGTCACAGCCGATTCGCGTCCTTCGAGGCCGCGAGGCGCGTCAAGCGCACCTCCCCCGAGACGCGGGTGGTCTACGGCGGGCCCCACGCCAGCTTCACCGCCGAGGACACCCTGACCCACGTGCCGGAGATCGACATCATCGTCCACGGTGAAGGGGAGGAGACCAGCGCCGAGTTGGCCGAGTGGTCGATCCGGGGCGAGGGGAGATGGGAGGATTTGGAGGCGATCCGGGGGATTTCCTACCGGCTCGGGGGGCGCATAGCCCGCACGCCGCCGCGGCCGGCGATCGCCGACCTGGATGCTCTCGGTCCTCCGGATCGCAGCCTGGTTCCGATGGATCGCTACCGGATGCAGATGGACTACCTCGATTTGCCCGGGACCTCGATCATGACCGCGCGCGGATGCCCGATCATGTGCAGCTTCTGCTCCGCGGCGGCGATGTTCGGCAAGACCTACCGCGCTCGCGACCCGCAGGCCGTGGTCGATGAGGTGGAGGAATTGATCACCCGCCACCGGGCGAAGGGGATCAAGATCTTCGACAGCACCTTTACCCTCAACCGTCACCACGTGGAGCGATTCTGCGATGAGCTCCAACGTCGCGGGATCCGAGTGCCTTGGGAGTGTGAGATCCGCGTAGGCTCGGTCGATCGCCCGCTCCTGGAGAAAATGCGCGAGGCGGGCTGCTATTACGTCGACGTCGGGGTCGAGTCAGGATCCCAGCGGGTGCTCGACGAGTGCGTGCGCAAGCGGATCTCGATCGCCAAGGCCGAAGAGCTGCTGCGTTGGACCCGGGAGATGGGTCTCCTGACCAAGGTTTTCTTCACCAGCGGCCACCCGGGGGAGACCTACGCCGAGGGGCGCGAGACACTGCGGTTCATCCGGCGCAATCGGCGGAGCATCCGGCTCCAGGCCTATCAGGCCGGCATCAAGATCTACCCGGGTACCTACGTCGAGGAGTTCGCGCGGGAGCATGATCTCCTGCCGGACGGTTTCCGATGGTCGGCCCCCTACGAGAATCGCGACAACCGCGCCCTGATGCGGGCGGTCGACAACGTTCCTCTCCTGCTGCAGCCGGGGCTGGGACTCGCCGAGTTGCGGCGACTGCGGCTCCAGTTCATCGCCATGCGCATCGCCTCGGTGCGCTTCGTCCTCGAAAAGCTGAAGGCCATCGTTCGCAGCCGCGCGTTCTTCGACTACTTGCGGATTGTCTCCCGCGGGGCGAAGGACAAGCCCCGCGGCCGACGCGGGTCGCGCCTCGGATGAGACGGCTGCTCGTGATCGTGCTGGTGGCGGCGGTGCTGCTGCGGCTCGCCTTCTCGCTCGGCTTCGTTCGGGGCTATTTGCATCAGGCACCCGAGGATCAACCGAACGACGGTTACGATGCGATTGCCGAGAGCCTGCATGCCGGCCTCGGCTATCGGACCCATCCCGCGCACCCCCCCACGGTCGTGCGCCCCCCGGCCTATCCGCTCTTCCTCCTCGGCCTCTTCCGCATCTTCGGGGTCAACTACGTCGTTGTGCAGATCGCCCAGGCGTTGCTCGGCGCGGTGGCCGTTTATCTCGCCTTTCTCCTTGGGCGCTACATCCGTTCCGAACAGACGGGTCTGATCGCGGCCGCCCTGGTGGCCGCCTACCCGCCGGCCATCCAGTACGCGGCCAACATCTGTACCGAGAGCCTCTACTTCCCGCTCTTCTTGGCGACCGCCTATCTCCTCTGCCGGGCGGTGGCGGAAGGGTCGGCCCGTCTGGGATGGGGGGCGGGGCTTCTGTGGGGCGCCGGGCTTCTGACGCGGGGCACGCTCCTGGCCTTGCCTGTGGTGCTGCTTCCGGGGCTTCTCCTCTTCCGCGCCCGGCTGGGGCGATGGGTGCTGACGGCGCTTCTGGGGGCGGTCATCGTGCTCAGCCCCTGGGTGGTGCGCAACTGGAACCTGACCGGGAGCTTCATTCCGGTCTCCGCCTGGGGATGGGCTCCCTTCTATCATGGCCTCCAATGCTCGAAGCGGATGCTTACCGGCGAGGACTTGGGGCGCGTCGATCGCGAGGCCTACCGCCGGCGGCACGAGACCGTGGTCGAGCGCCTCTATCCGAACGATCGATCCCAAACCTACGCCTCCGCACGCGAGTACGTTCGACACGAAGGCGTCGCGCGGGATCTGGTCCTCGAAGAGCTCCGGGCCGATCCGCTGGGCGCCGTCGGCCGGGGACTGATCGGCATTCCCCTTACCTGGTTTCAGGTGTTGCGGCCGCAGAAACGCGTCCTTAGTCTCTTGATCCACGTGCCGCTCCTGCTTCTCTTCGTCGCCGGGGCGGTGCACCTGGCGCGAAGGGAGCCGGAGGCGTTCGGGCGCGCAGCGCCCGCCCTGCTCATGGTCGTCTTCGTGAACCTTTTTCAGGCGTTCGTGTTTCCCTATACACGCTACATGGCGCCGGCCGTCGTTCTCTCTTTCGTGTTCGCGGCCGTGCCGTTGGGCGGGCTCGTGAGGCATCGCGTGTGAAGCTGAGCATCCTCATCCCGGTCTACAACGAAGAGCAGACGCTCGCCGCGGTGCTCGATCGAGTGCTCGAGGTCGATCTGGGCGTGGAGAAGGAGATCATCGTCGTTGACGACGCCTCCACCGACGGGACGAGTCGCATCCTGGAGGACTACGAGGGTCGGGTCGGCGTGCTCCGACATGAACGGAATCGAGGAAAGGGCGCGGCGATGCGCACCGCGCTCGCCGCCGCGACCGGCGACTACATCGTTCCTCAGGATGCCGACTTGGAGTACGAGCCGGGGGATCTGGCCCATATGCTCGAGGTCGTTCGCACCAAGGGTCAGCGGATCGTCTATGGGTCGCGCCGACTCCACCGCGAGAACCGCCAGTACTCCGCCGTTTCCTTTTATCTGGGTGGCCTCCTGGTAACCCTGGTCACGAATCTCCTCTATCGGCTCCGCCTCACCGACGAGCCGACCTGCTACAAACTGATCGAGCGACGATTGATCGAGCGGATGGATCTCGAGTGCGAGCGCTTCGAGTTCTGTCCCGAGGTCACGGCCAAGGCGGCCCGCATGGGCGTGCCGATCGTCGAGGTGCCGATCCTCTACCGGCCGCGCCCCCTGAGCCAGGGAAAGAAAATCCGAGCGCGGGATGGTTGGGAGGCGATCACAACGTTGATCCGCTACCTGACCTGGCGTCCCCGGGGATCGGCGTAGAGACTCACGTCCAGATTCGTGAACGGCACCCGACTCACCTCCGTCCACTCTCGATCGAGGGCCGCCGGAATCCGCCCCTCCGGATCCATGTGCCATCCCCGGTAGTCGACCAGCCACACCCGTTCGTGCTCGCGGGCGAGGCGATCGAGGAGCTCGCGGAGCGCACCCTCCTTGTAGGGCAGGTTCCAGGGAAGGCGTTCGCAGGGCACCGATCCCCGGTAGTAGTAGCGGAAGGGATCGTCGTGCGTGTAGACCAACACCGCATCGGAGGATTCGAGATGCTTCTCGACGTGGGCGGCGGCGCTGCGCGCGTCGGGTTTCATGTAGCGGGGCGAGACGTAGTGATTCCCGAGGGAGATACCGAAGGAGGCGATGAGCAGCAGCGCCAGGGAAGCCTTGGCGATGCGGCCGAGCGAATCCAGGCCCAGTCCGTAGAGGAGAAGCAGCGCCGGGTAGGCAACGGCGGCGTAACGCGGGTTGTAGGCTTTGATGTTCAGGATCGCGAGCACCGAGGTGATCAGGAGCGGCACCAACAGCCAGACAACGAAGAAGCCCACGCCCTCGGCTTCCCCGCGTTTTCGCCACAGGCCCCGCGCGAAGAGGAGGGCGAAGAGCAAGCCCGAGGGGATGAAGAACCAAAGGTGAGGCGCCAGGAGCCCGAGGGAGAGCGAGCGGTTCATCTCATCCAAAGAAGGCCCGACGGTGAAGCCGACGCTGAAGACCGAGAAGGTGAAGGGGACCGCTAGGGGATGGAAGTTGACCGCCCGCATGGCCCCCTCCCGACCCACCAACTCCGGCGTCCAGCGGCTCTCGTAGTTGCGGAGCCAGGGAATCAGCACCAGGAGCACGAGGGCCTGGACCAAGAGGAAGCGGGGCAGGAGACGCCGCCGGTAGGCGAGCAGGTAGATCCCCTGCGCGGCGATCAGGAAGGCGCCCGCGAAGTTCGATAGCACTAGGCCGAGGGATGTGAGCCCGAGCCCAAGCCATGCGCGCGGACCTCCGCCGTCGAGGATCCGGAGCAAAAGGATCTGAGAGAGCGCCGCCAACCCGATCAGGAGCGAGTAGTTTCGAATCTCCTGACAGTACCAGACGTGGAAGGGTGAGATGGCGAGCAGAAAGGCGGCAAGGAGCCCCACGCGCCCCCCCCCGACGCGCCGCCCGAGCTGATAGACGAGCGGCAGCGTGGCCAGACCGATGACTGCCGACAGTGCCCGCGCCCACCCGTCCTCGTAGCCTCCCCAGAGCGACCAAAGCTGGAGGAGCACGGCGTGAAGGGGGCCGTGGAAGTAGTGCTGGAGCCCTTCTTCCATTCGGATCACGGCCCAGATCGAACGCACCTCATCGGTCCACAGGCTTTGGTAGCCGATCCGGAAGAAGCGGAGTGCTGCGGCCAGCAGGAGGATGCCCGCCAGCCAACCCCAGTGGCGGCGCTCGATGGTCCACAGGTCTCGGCCCTGAGCAGCTCGGCAATCCACAACCACCCTCTCCTCGCGCCGGCAGTATGCGGAAGGCGCGCGTTCGCGGCAACGGCCCTTTCTACGTCTCCAGACGCTTCTCGATCCGTGACAGGAGTCCCAGGAGCCACCGAGCCTGCCCCCGCCCCAAGCGCCCGTCGCGGAGCGGCTCCAGATACCGGCGATGCGGGTGGCTGCGCAGCGAACGAGTGGGAAACTCGAGCGCCTCCAGGATCCGGCTCGTCCGTTCCAGGATCTCGCGCCGCATGCCGAGCGTCGCGTCCGGCTCCTGGGCTCCCCGGGGGGAGGGCGCCTCCAGGTCGGGGTGCCGCCCTTCCCACCCGGTGCGCAGCTCGTAGGCGACCACGGTCACCGCGTGAGCCAGGTTGAGCGGTCCGCCGGGGGTGGGTAGGCGGAGGAGACGGTGGCAGCGATCGAGCCACTCCCGGCTGAGCCCGTCCCGCTCGGGGCCGAAGAGCAGCAGCAAGCGCCCCGGCTCGCCCGCGAGGTAGTCGGCTATCGCCTCGCGCGCCGAGCCATGGATCCGCCGCCGTCCGATCCGAGCGCTCGTACCCCACACCTGGTCGAAGGCTTGGAGGAAGGCGGGGACCTCCTCGGTGGTGACGGTTCGGGCGGCATCGAGCACCTCTCGCCCGATGCGGACCGCCAGCGCGCGGTCGCGCGACGCGGGACGGGGCCGGGGATCGAACAACACCAGCTCGTGGAAACCGAAGGCGGCCAGGCTCCGGGCGACGGCGCCCACGTTGCCCGGCTCGGTTGGCTGCACGAGCCCAAAGGTCACGTCGATCGTCGGCGTCATGGGGTGCATGGCTCACCGGTCCCTTCGGCCGCGCAAGCGGCGGACGATCTCCTCCCGCACGCGAGCGGGATCGACACCCCACCGCGGCGCAATCAAGAGGTCGGGGCGGGTGCGGGCGACGAGCCGTTCGATGATGATCCGATCATCGAGCGCTGCCAGGAATCCCGCAACGCGCTCAGCATACTCCCGCCAGGTGGGGAGCTCGAGGTCCTCCTGCCGGGCCAGCGGCGTGTTTTGCAGCACCTGGAGCTGGTGGATCTTGACCGCATCGATCCCCGCCTGGGAGAGGAGGCGCGCGCCCCTCGCCTCCGACGCGGCACTCTCCCAGGGCGTGCCCAGGATCATGTGCGCCCCGACCCGGATCCCGCGACGCCGGAGCCGACCGATGGCTACTCGCGAGGTGCGCCAGCGGTGGCCGCGCCCCATCTCCCGTAGCACCCGGTCTCGCGTTGACTGCACGCCGAGCTCCACCTGCAGGAAGGTGCGCGCGTTGAGATCGACCAAGAGATCGAGTACGTCGTCGGCGAGGCAATCGGGACGCGTTCCCACGATGACTCCCCGGGCGCCCTCGCCGGCGAGCGCTTCCTCGACCGCCGCCGCCAGGCGCGAGGCGGGGCCGTAGGTGTTGGTGTAGGGCTGGAAGTAGACGAGATAGCCGACCGCGCCGGGATGCCGGCGCCGGAGGTAGGGGAGCGGTCGGGCGATCTGTTCGGAGATCGAGAGCTGGGGGCGGCTGGTGGGAGGGCGGAATCCGTCGACATTGCAGAAGGCGCACCCCTGGGTGCCGAGCGTGGCGTCGCGGTTGGGGCAGGAGAAACCGGCGTCGACGACGATGCGAAAGATGGGCCCCCCGAACCGTTCGCGCAGGAACCGACCGGCCGGCGCGTAGGGTACGGGGGGCGACACGAACGGCTACTCCGGAATCCGGATCGCCACGAAGCGCCTCGTCTCGTCACTGATGACCCGGAGCAGGAGCACCTCCCCGGCTTCCAGCTCTCCCAGAATCCGTCGGAGCGCCCGCACGTTGGGAACCTCTTCCCGCGAGGCGCGAATGATGACGTCACCGGCGCGCAGCCCCGCCTCCGCCGCGGCGGAGAAGCGTGCGACCTCGGTCACGACCACCCCGCGCGTGTCGTCACTCAGCCCCAGTTGGGATCGGATCTCATCATCGAGATCGGTGACCGAGAAGCCGAGATCGTCGAGGAGATCGTTCATCTCCTCCGACGGGCGGCTCACACCCCCACCCTCGTCTTCCAGCTCGCCCAGCTCGATGTCGATCGTCTTCTCGCGGCCGTCTCGCAGGACGGTGAAGGTGACCTCCTCGCCCGGCCTCGATTCGGCCACCCGGAAGCGGAGGTGGCGCGTGTCTTCAATCGGCGCGCCGTCCATCGCGACAATGATGTCTCCATCCTCCAATCCACCACTGCGCGCCGGACCGTCGGCCTGGACCTCTTGAACGAGGACCCCTTCTTGGCCTTCGTCGAGACCGAACGCCTCGCGCAACGAGTTGTCGAGATCCCGAATGTAGACGCCCAACCAGCCCCGAACCACGCGCCCGTCGGCGAGGATGCTCTCCATGACATGGTTGGCCAAACGCATCGGGATGGCGAACCCGACCCCCTGGTAGCCACCCGTTCGGGTGGCGATGGCGGTGTTGATCCCGATCAGCTCCCCGCGGAGGTTCACCAGCGGCCCGCCGCTGTTGCCCGGATTGATGGCGGCATCGGTTTGGATGAAATCTTCGTAGGAGGTCAGGCCGATACCGGTGCGCCCCGTGGCGCTGATGATCCCGGCCGTGACGGTGCCACGGAGCCCCGGCCCGAAGGGATTGCCGAGGGCCAGCACCCACTCCCCTACCTGCACCGCGTCCTCACCGGCGATCGGTACGACCGGCAGCGGCTCGTCGCTCCGCACGCGGAGCACGGCGACGTCGGTCGCGGGATCGGTCCCCACGACTTCGGCGTCGAACTCACGGTCATCCGCGAGTAGGACGCTGATGTTCTCCGCATCCTCGACCACGTGATTGGCGGTTAGGATGATGCCGTCGCTGTCGACGATCACCCCCGAGCCGAGCCCCTGCTGGCGGAACTCGCGCGCGTTGCCGCCCCGGCTTTGAGGGGGCATGAAGCGCTCGAAGAAGTCCGAAAAGGGGGAGTGGAATCCTCCCATACCCACCTGCACGACCCGCTCGCTGGTGATGGTGACGACCGACGGGGAGACCTGGTCGGCCACGTACGAGAATGCCTGGCTGAGGCTGTTGGCCGCCTCGATCGCTTCCTCCGGTGGCTGGGCGAGTGCGGGGACGCCCAGGGCGGCCAGCCCCAGAAGGGCGGCCACGGACCAGATCGTCGGCCTTCGCGCTTTCGAGTTCATCTTCTTCCTCCTGTCTAGGGGCGCCCGCGGATCGACGCGCACGCTCGGGGGGCCGTCGCGGTAACGGCGGTCCCGAGCCTAAGCCGAAATCCGCCGCTGTGCCAGACCCGCGATTGGACGCCGGATCGCTGTCTGCCACTGAGGAACACCGAGGAAGGGCTGCTGTTCCCGAAAGCCTGAACGGCCGGCTACCCGCACGGCGGGGTGATGCGGCCGTCCCCGACGAGGAGCCTCCGGTGAGACTTGCGCCCTGCCCGCCAATTCCCAATGAAATGATGGGATAAGCCAGTGCTCGAGCATCGGGGAGGGCCAGGCCTCTGGGGGCCGCGTCGATGCCTGCGCGCCGACGGTCTCTCCTTTGCTACGCAACGGGTAAGGATGGGGAATGCACCGGGGAGTGTCGAGGAGATGCCGAGGGAGCGGTTGGGGATCGTAGCTGCACTGGCTCTGACCTTGGGATGGGTGGGGGAGCCGGGCGCGTGCGAGCCGGGAATCGGTCGAGTGGCCCGCGTCGAGCAGGCCCCCGTGATCGACGGTGAGCTGAGGGAGGCGTGTTGGGGCGCCCCGGCCGCGTTCACCCGATTCGTCAGCGTGCTTCCCATCGCCGGCCGCGAGCCCTCCCAGCCCACCCGACTGGCGCTGGCCTACGACGGGGAGCACCTGTACGCGGCGTTTCGCTGCGAGGACTCCGAGCCGCACCGCATCCGCAGCCACGTCTGCCGCCGGGACGAAGGGTTCAGCGATGACTGGGTGGGACTCTATATCAATGAGGAGTCGGCGTCGCGGGGGGCGGCGGAGCTGTTCGTCAACCCCCATGGATGTCCGATGGATGCCCTCCAGACTGCCCAGGGAGATGACATCAGCGTCGATTTTCCCTTCTTCACCGCAGCGCGCCGGGACGAAGGGGGATGGACCGCGGAGATGGCCATCCCTTTCCGCATCCTTCGTCTACCGGAGGGGCCCGATGCTTGCATCCGGTTGATTGCGCTTCGTCACATCGGCCGCACCGGGGAGCAGGTGCTCTTCCCCGCGCTCGACATCCGCCGCCACGACTGGAAGGCGCGAGGGGTGCGGCTCGCTTTCCAAGGCATCCACGGTTCGCGGGCCATGGATCTCGAGACGGTGGTCACGGCATCCGAGCGGCTCGACCCCGAAGTGGGTGGGTCTGCCCACATCGGCCTGGGAGGCGACGTGCGACTCGACGTGACCTGGAAACCCGACTTCAGCCAAGTGGAAGCCGATGCGCCGCAGGTGGACATCAACCGTCGTTTCCCGGTCTGGTTTCCGGAGAAGCGTCCCTTTTTCCTGACGGGCCGGGAGATCTTCGTCCTTGCCGGCGAAGGGGGGACCGTGGTGCGGGCCTTCCACAGCCGGACCATTGAGCGGCCGCTTCTCGGGGCGCGGTTGACAAGCCGGCACATCGGGGCCCTCTTCGCGCTCGATCGCGTCACCGGTCTCCGCCGCTGGGGAGCAGGCGATGGAAGCGAGGGGCTGGCTCCGGTCGGTGTGGTGCGGGCGCAGTTCGAGCCCGATCCGGCCTGTGCCCTCGGATTCCTGGCCGCCGCGCTCGAATCGGGGGACGATCACAATCGGGTCGCCGGGGCGGATGCTGACTGGCGCATCGGGGGAACCGTCCGCATCGAGTGCCACACCTTGAGGAGCCACACGCGGGAGGGCCCCGGCCCCAGCCGAACCGGCCATGCCGAAACGTTGATCGTGGGAATTCGCGACCGAAATAGTGACATCCAGGCCCAGGCCTCGCAGGTGAGTCCCGACTTCCGGCTCGACATCGGTTGTCTGGAGCGCGCCGCGCTTCGGTCCCTGCGCGTCGGCTACCGGCACACTCTCTCCGAGGTCCAATCCTGGCTCACCCTGGTGCGACCGGGGTTACAGCGCCACCTCCAGTGGACCTGGGCCGGGGAGCGGTCGGAAGACGAGAGCCGTCTGTCCCTCTACCTCGATCTGCCCGGCTCGGCCTGGGCGGAAGGGGTGCGGTACGAGGGGGGACAGCGCTACGCGGGTCGATGGTTCACCACCCGCGGCTGGAGATGGGCGATCGGAGGCCGCTGGCTCCCGGGAGGGGAATGGGGGTTCTCCCGCACCCGCCGCCACGCTCCCCGCTACCACCCCGGTAGCCCCCTGGCCGGCACTCACCGGAACGTCACCGCGCAGATCGAGATCCGGCCGCGCGATTGGGCAACAGCTCACGCGGTATGGAGCCGGGATTCGTTCCAAGGCCGATCGCCGGCCGGGCTCTCGACGAGGCAGACCGTTGCTCAGGGGCGTCTCACGGTGCAGCCGGGAGCGAGCATCGGGTTTCGTGCCACCGTAACCTGGGTTCGAGAGAAGGGACGGTTCACCTCCGATCTGGTGGCGACCGTTCGACCGGGGGAGAGCGCGGTCATGCACCTCGGTTGGGGGAGTCTTCACCAGCGGGAACCCGGTTCCGACGCGGCTTCGTTCCAGCGGGTTCTCTTCTTCAAGACGGCTTGGATCATTCACGGGTAGCCATCGAAGGCAACCTTGCCCCGGATGCGCTCGTCTTCCGAGATGTGGGGGCGCGGGCGTGTCTTGACGGCTGGCAAAAGCCGACTAAACTGCCAACGGAAGCCCCCCTGTCCGATGCGGCTCGGTCTCTGACCGAATCGGAATCATCCCCCGATTCCGGTAGGTGTCGTCCCCCAGCGCACCACGATTGACGACAGGACCCCCGGTGTATTTGTGGCCGGAACATGACTTCCCCCAGAGAGGCAGACCGTGCGGGGCCCGATCGGTCCATCCCCCTTATCCCCGTTCTTGGGGTCCGTACCCCCTCATCGCTCGTCACGACAGGAAAGGAGGTGAGGCCCAAGCCATCTGTTTCGGGATCGCCGCGGATCGAGACCGATACCGTCACCGCCACCAGCGGTGCCGGAGCTCGATGTCCCCGCAATGGGTCCCGTACCAAGGGAATGAGAATCAAACGATGCGTCGGGCCCGTTGCGGGCGGGGCGCGTCATGCGCGGAGGTCAGACAATGAGTCGAGGCATAGCGTTGTTGACCCTCCTGGCGCTGGCAGCCGGTACGGCGGGGGCCTACTTGCCCCCGGAGCTCTTCAGCGAAGGGCCCCGTCCCGGTGACTGGGCGGAGAACATCCGCCCCCAGTTCAGCCACGCACGACAGGAGACGGTCTGGTTTGGGAATGTCGATGAGAACGGTTATGCGGTCCTGGGAGAAGTCTGGGACTTCGACGACGGGACATTCCAAGGGTGGACGTCGATCGACCTCACCGACAATCCGGACGTCTATTTCTATTGGGTACAGCTCGAGGACTTCGCCACCGACATCTTCCCACCGGGGTCCGAGGACTACGCGCCCATGATCAACGAGACCGAGGGGATGATCTGGTGTGGCATCCACACCGAGGATGCCAACGAGCTCGACTACATCAACGGATTGGGATACGGTAACTTGTTCTGCCAGCGAGCGCTCTCGCCGATCCTGGATTTCACGCCCCCAATCCGTATCAACCTGGAGTATGACTACTTCTCGTGGACCGAGGTCGACTACGACTACGTCTATGTCAACCTGGTTCCGTACGGAGGGGCGAGCGGCGACAGTCTGATGGCCGACAACATCCTCCAGCTGGCGAAGATCGACGGCTACGAAGACGAGAACGGCGACTACACGGCCCCCGGTTTCGGCGACTTCCGCACCCGGCCGCTCGACCTTCCCCCGACGGCGACAGCCTTCCAGGTCGAGTTCCTCTTCGACGCCGATGGCGGGTGGTCGGACGAGGACGGCAACGGGGATTGCCCCTACGGGCCCTGCGCGTTCGACAACGTGACCGTGTGGACGGAGGACGATCCACCGATCGTCGATGAGTTCTACGACTTCGACGAAGGACCGGAGGGTTGGACCTTCGAGAAGTGCCCGGCGGTCGGTCGCTTCATGCAACTGGTCGACGCGGCAGAGGTCGACGACTGGATGATCAACGGATCCGACCTGATCTGCGGGTGCAATATCGCCGGCCAGGCGATGGCCTTCAACAGCATCATCTGTGATGATGGATACCCGGGGGTGTTGGCGGGTGTGAACGAGATGATCATGAGCCCGGTCGTCGATCGAACCGGGTACCCCGAGCCCGTCTGGAACGAAACCGTGTACGAACTGGTGCAGTACTCCAACTTGCCCCAGAAGAACGGCTTGATGTACCGGCCCGGGTACCGGTTCTATCCCTTCAGCAGCGCCGTGAACCCCGTGGATCATTGGTCCCCGCGGCAGGGTCGGGACGGCTTCTACTACGCGAGCAGCCCCTTCTGCGGCACGCTTGTCCGCACCCTGACCGGTATGCAGGATCAGCCGCTGCCCGGCTCCTGGGACTCGCTGCGATTCGTCTACGAGATCGCCAGCAGCTGTGACCGGTTCGGCATTCCGCCCTCGGTTTGTACGACGCCTGGCTGCGGCGTGGGATCACCCGTGCTGGATGAGATCCGCGTCGGTATCACCGGTTCCGGGGTGGATGCACCCTCGGTGTCTCCCGAGATCGGTTGTCTCTTCATGGACGGATTCGGCCAGAACTACCCGACCTACCTGGAGCCAAGCGACCGGGGTAACTCGAATATCACCTACGATGCGGGTCAGCAGTCGGACCCGGAGGACAACGATTGGAATCGGGACACGTCGGCGGTAGCCGGTCCCTTGGTCCTGTCGGAAGAGGGAGAGTGGCTGGCGCAGTTCTGCTTCCGGCTCGCCACCGTGGGACCGCGCCAGCACTGGGTCCCCGAGTACCACACCTGGAAGGCCCGCTTCGAAGGCGATCCGGAACTCGACTGGGTGTGTGTGCTGATGGACTCGGTCCAGGCCGATCCCGACAGCCTCACGGCACAGAGCAACCGATTTGTCACCTACTTCCATGAGGATGACCCGGGATTCGATCCCGCCTACCCCGACTACTGCGAGGCCCAGGAGATCCTGCCCGACGGCGTCTTCACCCCGGGAACCTCGGTTGACTACTACTGGCGGTCGTATTGGTATCGAGGCGGCCAGCCGCCGGAGGAGTACTACATCTGGCCTCCTCCACCGGCGGATCCCCTGTGGCGGGAGTTCGCCATCCTGCCGTCGATGGAGGAGGACCCCGAGCAGGAGTATCGGGTCCGGTGGCCGTCGGTTCTCTACATCGATGCCTTCAACCGGGGCGCGGAGCAATACTTGCTGCCGATGTTCGAGCAGGAGGAGATCATCTTCGACAAGTTCGACTACACGGACGCCTCCTCGAACTGGCATGCGCCGATGAAACGCAAGTTCGGGGGCAACAGCTATAATCCGGGCGGATGGTCCAACAGCGGTTGCACGACCGAGCAGCTGTTGGCCTACCGCCTGATCTTCCTCAACACCGGATACTTCGCCGACGGATGCATGGAAGAAGTCGACTTCGACATGTTTGCGGAGTGGATGGAGTGGACCGAATGCGGTTTCGACAACATCCGCCGCGGCTTCATCTTCGACGGCGATGCGATCTGCGGAATCATGGCCGACGAGACGACCGGTATCGGTTTCCATCTGGCGTACGATCTGCTCGGCGTCCAGTTGTTGGCGGACGCCTACCGCGAAGCCAACAACGATTCCTCGCACTGCGCCATGCCGGTGCCGGTAACCGGGGCGTCCTTCCCCTTGGATGCCGCCGTGCGCGTCTGGAACAACGGCTGTCCGGGTCAGAACGACTACAACGTCATCGGCCTATTCCCGGCCGGCGGCGCGCTGGGCAATCTGACCTGGTACAACTACCTTGGTCACGGTGATGACGACTACGTCGATTTCGCCCAGGTGATCAAGGACAATCAGGTCGGCACCAACATGCGGACGGTGGTCAACGGCTTCAGCTTCCACCACCTATCCCAGGTGGGGTGCGAGGGCGAGTTGGGTCAGGCCGACTGCCGCCAGGACAGCCTGTGCATCGTGCAGGGTGCGGCGGCGGTGATCCGGCCGGCCTTCGACTGGATCGAGGATGAGAACGATCCCTTCGCCCGTTGGCTTTACCCGTGCACGACGACGGATGTCGACGCTGATGATGTGGATCACATCGCGGGTCCGGTGAATCACTTGTATGCGAGCCGGCCGAATCCGTTCAACAGCCGGGCGACGATCCGCTTCAATCTGGCG
>Ga0180432_10005339_pt1 | contig 17156 bp, 12 predicted proteins | sample SS_ome_10_FD_132414 | JGI IMG/M metagenome (GOLD analysis project Ga0180432, IMG submission 132414) | Hypersaline lake sediment archaeal communities from the Salton Sea, California, USA - SS_1_MS_2 metaG | ecosystem: Environmental > Aquatic > Non-marine Saline and Alkaline > Hypersaline >...
GACGCGACGGCGCCGACGAGAACCGCGACGCCTAAGACGATCAGGACAGCGAGTCTCATTGGGCCTCCAGCGCCTCCTCGGCGGTTTGGTGCTCCGTGTTCGCGTCGCCGGCGCGGATGTGCTCTGTCACGGCACGCGCGATTGTCTCCGACGGCGCCTCGACAGTCAAGACATCGCATTCGCTGGTGTGCAGGATGGCCGTCGCGGTCTCGCCCTGGACGACGAGGCCGAGGGGGTCCTGCGTCACGTTCTTGTCGGACGTGCGGAATTTTCGCAGCAGGACCTTCCGATACGCTTCGGCAAACTCCTCGGCGTCTTTTTCGGTATCCCACACGGTGCGCCAAATGAGGACGGTCTCGTCGCCGGCGCGGTAGAGGTGGAGCCGGTCGCCGTCCCAGCCGCGCGAGGGCTTGCCCGCGCGCAGGAAGCTCAGGTGCTGGCGGAAGAGCACCTGCGTGTAGAGCTCGCCGAGGACGTCCTCGGCGACACGCGTCCATCCCTCGCCGAGGATCGGCGTGCAGTCGGGGAGCTCGACGGGCGTGGGGGCGTCGCGCTCGTCGAGATATTTGTGTTTGTAGTGGAGGACCTGCTCGGTCGAGGCGGGCGGGTCGGCAAACGCTTTGTTGAGGGCCGCCCAGCCGCCCTTGGTGTGGAGCGCTCGGGCGAGCTCGAGGCCGTCGAAGTAGATGAAGCTCATTTCGCGTCGGAAGAGATACGGGGCGGCCGGGCCCGGCTGGAACGCCCGGGAGACGATCCGCATCGAGTCGCCGAACGAGAAGCGCATGTGCTCGGCGGCGTACTGGAACGTGGCGAGCGTGGCGTCCCCCTCGACGAGCGCCATGGCCGCGTTGGCGCGATCGGTGTGGTGGACGTCCTCGATGGGGAGCGTGCCGAGGTCGAAGTGCTGGTCCTGGAGCGCGTGGATGAGCTCGTGGAGTTCTGTGACCTGCTGGAGCGCGCGCGGGAGCGTCGGGTCTTCGATCATGTGGACCGTGTCCGTCCGGTGGTCGTAGAAGGCCATGATCTCGCTCGCGTACGCCTGGACGAGAAGCTCGACAAGACCATCGGCCGATTTGATGAGGCCGAGCTTCTCGTAAGCGAGGAGCAGGTTCTGGAGTTGGTCCTTGCCGTACTGCTCGCGGATCTCGTTCTCGAGGAAGCGCACGAGCTCGTCGGCCTTGAGGGGCTTGTAGGTGAGCGCTTCCTTGAACTTGAGCTCGCGCACGGCTTCGGCCTCGGCCTCGCGCTCGGTGAGCTCCAGCGGGCCGGAGCCGGGGGCCTTCTCGGGGACCTCGGTGGCGCAGGCGGTTCTCGTCAGGGGTGCCGCATGCGTGAGCACCAGGACGAGGAGGGCGATGCCGATCACGCAGAGGCTGTTTAGGGTACGCCGCTCTCGCCGAGTGCGTGACGCTTCCCGCTTAAAAAAACTTCGCATCGTTCCGCGCTTTCTTCAAGACGGCGTAACTCTAGTGGTGGTTCCGGCTCGAGGTCAACCCCGCTTGCAGCAGGCAAGTCCGGTTGAGGAGGGCTCAGGCGGCGTCCGTGGAGCGGCGGCTCAGAGATTTTCTCTGAAAATGAGGTTGACAGGGGCGTGAGGCGCTTCCTAGGATGCGCGCGGACCGGGAGCTTGTACTACTTCGCAGAGTAACGTTGGCTGGAGGAACTCAAGGAGGGAACGATGGCCTATAGTGTGGTGAGCAAGAAGTCGGGCAAGACCTACTACCTGCACTCCAAAGAGGTGACCCTCAAGGGCGGCCGGAAGCAGAGGATCTACTACTTCGCCGGCCAGGCGAAGGAGGGCGCGCTCGATGCGCTGCCCGCCGGATACGAGGTGATGGAGAACGCGCGGACCGGCCTGCCGATGCTGAAGAAGAAATAGGTCGCTCGCGAGAGCCACACCGCCCACTTCTACAGAGAAGGGGGTTCTCTCTCCTCCAGCCCCTGGAGGAGTGGACCCCCATGCTTGTCTTTCTCTGCTTGGCCGGGCCATCGGCTGCTGCATGCCACCGGGTGCCGCCGCGAGCGTAGGCGACCCGCTGCCGAGAAGGTTCCGTTGATCGGAGGAATGCGCCGTGCGAAGCGTTCGGCATATCCTCTTTTTCCCGCGCGGCCTCTTTGCACGCCCCACGAGCTATTTCCAATCCGTTGAGATCCTCTCGCCCAAGGAATGCCGACGAGTGGTGAGGACGCACTTCGAGCTGGGCACGGCGATCTACAGCGTCGTCGTTGTGGTGGTCGCCGTGTTGTCATGTTTCTTCCCGCCCCCGCCTGAGGCGGATTCTCCGGGCCTCTTTCTCATGGGCTTTTTCATGATGATCTTTGCGGGATGCGTGCTGAGCGTGTTCTTTTTCTATTCGATGTCCGCTGTCGTTTGGCTCACGTTGAGGCGTTCTCATCGTGGCGCTCAGGACCTGTGGCGCGTTGCGTGCACGGCGGTGGCCCAGACGACGGTCGTGAATCGGATCTACTTCATCGTGCCTTTGTATGTTCTTCTGCAGCTCGTCATGCTGGGCTACGCCGTCAAGGGCGCAAGGGTTCTGGGTCGCTGCGTGCATGATGGCGGCTGAGAGGGAGTGGTGTGGTGCTCACAGGACGACAGATGAATAGGCGGCTGGTCTTGTTTTCTCGAATGGTTGAAAGGAGTCGTGGACGATGAAGATGATCAGTGGGGCGATCCTTCTTCTGACGGGCGCGGTTCTCGCGGCGGGATGCGGTGCCGGCAGAACGGCGGGAAGTCGTGAGAGTGGTGACGTATGCGGGGACGAAGAGGCACATGCTTTGACGGCGGAAACAGCGAGAGCGGCTCTGATCGAAATGGTTGAGTCCTCGTGCGGGAAGGATGAACCGATAACCTATGCTCTTCCTCAATTGAAGACCGAGAAGGCCGAGAAGGCCGGGAAGCACGAAGGAGGGAATGGGAACGTCATCAAATTCGGCTCCTGGGTCGTTGACCTCGAACAGCGAACGTTCGTTTTGTTCATGGTCAATGAGCTGATGTTTCTGGATTACTGCGGCGAGTTCCGTCCGACGGAGTCCGGCGGGTGGGAGGCCGAAGTAACGGAGATTAGAGAAACGTACGTGTCCCCTCCACGGTAACCCGCGCGATCTGGTTCCCAGCGCGCAATAGTAAGGGCTGCCCCTATGTCGAATCAGGCGGTTCAGGTGGTGACGGGAGCGTTCGGGTATTCGGGGAAGTATATTGCCCGGCGGCTGCTCGAAAAAGGTGTCACGGTCAGGACACTGACGAATTCTTTGGGCCGAAAAAATCCTTTCGGCGGGCGGATTGAGGCGTTCCCGTTTACGTTCGATGAGCCGGGGAAACTCACGGCGGCGCTCGAGGGGGCGGCGGTTCTCTACAACACGTACTGGGTGCGGTTCGGCACGAGGGGGGTGACGTTCGAGGATGCGGTGCGGAACACGGCGACGCTCTTTCGTGCGGCGAAGGACGCCGGCGTCGAGCGGATCGTGCATATCAGCATAACGAATCCGTCGGAACAATCGCCCTTCGCGTATGTTCGTGGGAAGGCAAGAGTTGAAAAGATATTGAAGGCATCGGGCCTTTCGTACGCGATCCTTCGTCCGGCTATCTTGTTCGGGAAAGAGGATATCTTAGTCAATAATATCGCGTGGGTGCTGCGGCGGCTGCCGTTTTTCGGGGTGTTCGGCAGCGGAGCGTATCGGCTGCGGCCGATCTACGTGGATGACCTTGCGCGATTGGCCGTCGAGCAGGGCGAGCGCCGGGAAAACGCGGTCATTGACGCGGTCGGGCCCGAGTCGTTCACGTACAAAGAACTTGTGCGGGCGGTCGGCGAGGCGATCGGCAAGCGGCGGCCGATGGTGCCCGTGCCGCCGGCGATGGCGCGCGTCGTGGGCTGGATGATCGGCGTGCTGATGCACGACGTCTTTGTGACGCGCGACGAGCTTCGTGGGCTCATGGCGGGGCTGCTCTATGTGGATTCGCCGGCGACAGGGACGACGCGGCTGACCGACTGGGCCAAGGCACATGGCGACACGCTCGGGCGGCGTTACGCGAGCGAGCTGGCTCGTCGGCGGAATCAGCGAGGATCAGTGTAATCTGTGGCTAGTCTTCCTCCAGGGGGGAAACCCTGAGGCCGTTCTCGTCGAGCGTGATGGTGACCGGCTCGGTGCCGAGGTCGTCGGCGATCGGCTCGCCGTCCCTGGAGATGCGGACGCCTGAGGGGTCGGCCAGCTCGAGCCGGACGCTTTTTTTGCCCTTCCACTCCTTGGTCTTGCCCTTGCCGAGCACCTCGTTGTTGGCGACGAGTGTGCCGTCCACTTCGGCCTTGAAGAACGTGTTTTCCTCGGCATAGACGCGCAGGACGAAGAAGGTGTCGGTCGTTTCTTCGCCCGTGAGAGGCGTCTCGGGTGCTGTGAGGCTCGGGAGGTCTCCGGGCGGTCTGGGCGGCCTTGTCTTTTCGCTGATGCCGAACCAGTTGTTGAAGTGGACGTAGATGTAGGCGGCGCAGACGCACACGAAAAGGGCAAGGAGAATGAGAGAGAAGATTCTCACGGGCGAGGACCGCCTGTGGATGCCCGGCCTGAAGTCCTTGTGCATCATGGTGCCGACGCTCTTGACGTAGAGGCGCGCGCTCTCGGCCGGGCAGCAGCGGTCGAAGTCCTCCATGATCCGGTCGAGGTCGGCCTCGAGGTGTTCGGCGTAGAGGCGCACAAAGCCGCGCGCGTACGTGGGCGGTGTGTGTTCGAGGATCGTGCCGGCCTCGATCGCCTCGATCGTCTCGGCCTTGGTATTCGTGGCGCGGGCCACCTCTTCGATGGAGAGGCCGCGCGCTTCGCGGAGGGCCTTAAGCTGCTGGCCGAAGGGCGGCGGTTCGCCGCCGCCCTGCTCGTCGAGCGTTAGGGTCGAGAAGAACATCGGGCCTCCAGAGACACCGAGAAATCTCGCCTCTGAGTCTGCCAGAGGCGCCGCGGCGAGGCAAACTTTTTCGGCTCACCCCTGTTTCGCCCAGCCTTGACAGGGTCTACGAGGCGGCCTATGCTGCACGAACTGTCTTCGAACTGAACCGGTCCAGCCCAACGATCCCTCGTGCGTGAAGGAGAGGCCACGGATGAGACGATTCCCCTTAGCGTTGCCGGCGGCGGCGTGCCTGCTTGCGTTGTTGGTGTATGTGCCACGGGCCGCTGCCGGCGGGGCGCGCAGCGCGTTCGACCGCGAGCTGAACGAGGAAATCGCCCGTCTCGTCGAAGATCCGGCGGCGCCGGAAGCGCTGCTGCGGCTCTACGCGATTGACGGGCTCAAGCGGGTCGCCGCGTGGGACGGCCGCGTGCAGGCGGCCTACTCGTGGGTGCTGCGGGCGCCGGCGGCGTCGCCGGTGCTCAAGGGACACGCGCTGTGGTTCCTGGCGGAAGTGGACCGGGCGGAGGACAACCTGCTCGGCGCGGCCGAAAAGCATCGCCGGCTCGGCTTGATCACCGACTGGCTCGTCGTCGGGCCCTTCGATAACGAGGGCAAGACCGGTTTCGATGAGGTCTATCCGCCCGAGGAGGAGACAAACCTCGACGTCGCCTACACCGGCAAGGAGCGCATGGTCCGGTGGCGTCGGTACCCGTCGGGGCTCGGGTCGGCTTTTGTGGATCTGGCGGCCGTGTTTCGGCCGCGGGTGAACGTCGCGGCCTACGCGCTCACGTTCCTCTATTCGCCCGTCGAGCAGGAGGCGGCGCTGCGGTTCGGCACCGACGATGCGGTGAAGCTCTGGCTCGACGGCGCGCTCGCCTACGCCGACGACGGTTACCATGCGGCGCAGTTCGACCAGGCGGCCGCGGGCGTCGTGTTGCGTGCAGGCTGGAACGTGCTCCTCGTCAAGGTCACCCAAGGCGAAGGGGCGTGGCGGTTCTGCCTGCGGGTCACGGCGCCGGACGGCTCGCCGCTGCGCGGGCTGCGCGTCGAGGCGGACCCGAACGAGGTGAGGACGCTCCTGGCGTGGACGGCGCCGCGCGAGTCGCTTCCCCCCGTCGAGGTGGATGACCCGATCGCGACGTTCAAGCGCCTCGTCGAGGAGGCGCCCGAGAACGCGGCGTACCACGCGGCGGTCGGCGCGCTCTACCGGTGTAAAAGCGCCTTCGATGAGACCGACGAGCTCGACGTGAAAGCGTTGGAGCGGGCGATCGAGCTCGAGCCGGACAACTGGCGCCACTACGAGCGGGTGGCGCCGCTCTACCGTGACCGCAACAAGCAGCGTGACGCCTACGAGCGGGTCATCGAGCTCAATCCGCGCCGTGTCGTGGCGCACGTGCGGCTCGGGCGGTACTACCTCGATCACGAATTCTATACGAAGGCGCTTGCGGCGTTCCGGGCGGCGCACCGGGCCGACCGAACGGATTACCGCGGCGCGCTCGGGCTGGCGGACTACCGGGCACGGTTCCTCCACGCGGCGGACGCGCGGCGCACGATTGACCGGCTGCGCCGGCGTTACCCGACGACGCCCGCGCTTGCGGAGAAGGCGCTGCAGTTCACGGCGTTTCCCCGGCGCGACGAGGCGGTGGCGGCGCTCTGCCGCGAGGTGCTTCAGACGGATGTGAACGACACCTACGCGCGCCGCGTGCTCCTCGACATGGCGAGGCGCCGGGGCGACCTCGACGGGATGCGCCGCGAGCTCGACGCCCTGCAGCGGGCGAACCCGAGCAACATGGGGCTCGTCGTCGAGGAAGCCCGGCTGCTCGGCGACGCGGGGCGCTTCGAGGAGGCGATTGCCGTGCTCGGGCGGGCGATCGAGGTCTGCCCCGAGGACGCCGACGCGCTCGATCAGCTCGGGCGTTACGCGCACTGGTCCGGCGACGAGGAAGAAGCCGATGCCGTCTGGCAGGACGCGCTGGCATTCAACCCGCAGAACGCCTCGCTCAAGGAGTACGTCGAGTACCTCCATCCGGAAAGAGCGCCGTTCGAGGAGCGCTACCAGGTGGAGGTCGCCGACCTGCTCGAGGCGCAGCCGGAGGCTGAGGATTATCCCGAGGACGGTGCGGTCTACATGCTCGACCTGCAGGTCTACAAGGTCCATCCGACGGGGCTGGCGAACATCTTCGGGCAGCGGGTCGTCAAGATCCTCAACAAGAAAGGCGCCGAGGACTTCCGCATGCAGTACGTCGGGTTTACGCCCGAGACGCAAGAGGTGAAGGTACGCGCGGCGCGCATCCACAAGCCCTCGGGCGAGGTCATCGAGGCGCAGGGGCCGTACATCTATCCAATTTCCAACCCGTCGGACGGGCTCTATTACAGCTACAGCGCAGTCGTCTACGTCTTCCCGAAGCTCGAGCCCGGCGACGTGCTCGAGTTCCGCTATCGGCGCAACACGCTTTCCGAGACGAACCTCTACGCGGACTACTTCGGCGACGTGGCGTACTTCATGGGCGGTCAGCCGAAACAGCGCTTCGAGGTCGTCTACATCACGCCGAAGGCGCGCGAGTTCTTCTACCGGACGGTCAAGGCGGCGCTCGAGCCGACGATCGTCGAGGAAGGCGAGGAGCGCATCTATACGTGGGCAACGACCGACGTGCCGAAGATCAAGAGCGAGCCGAACATGCCCGGGATCGCCGAGGTGACGCCGTACGTGCATATCTCGACGTTCCGCGACGGGCGGACGCTCGCCGACTGGTACTGGGGCCTCGTGCAGGACCAGTTCAAGCTCGACAACAAGGCGAAGGCGAAGGTGGCCGAGATCGTCGAGGGCAAGACGACGACGTTCGACAAGGTCGCAGCGATCCACGACTGGGTCGTGAAGAACACGCGCTACATCGGCCTCGAGTTCGGCATCCACGGGCACAAACCGTACAGGGCGTCGCAGGTGTTTGCGCGCGGCTACGGCGACTGCAAGGACAAGGCGGCGCTCATGGTGGCGATGCTTGCCGAGGTGGGGATCGGCGCGGACCTCGCGCTCGTGCGCACGACGGGCAAAGGGCAGATCGAGCCGTTCCCGGTGTCGCTCGCCGTGTTCGATCACGCGATCTGCTACGTGCCGGAGCTCGATCTTTTCCTCGACGGCACCGCCGAGTTCAGCGGCACGCGCGAGCTGCCCGGCGGGGACCAGGGGGCTACGGCGATGCTCGTGAGCGCGGACCGGCGCGAGTTCACCACGGTCCCACGCCAGGGCGTGGACGCGGCCGTCGTGGACGACACGTACACGGTCACGCTCGGCGGCGAAAGCGACGTCGCGCTCGAGGGCACGCGGTGGCTCAAAGGCCAGTATTGCCCCTATTACCGAAGCGCTTTCCAAGAGGAGGCGGAGCGCCGCGAGACGCTTGAGAAGCAGTGGCGCCTGTCGGTGCCCAACGCGAAGATCGAGTGGGTCGAGTTTGCCGACCTGAAAGACCTCGAGCAGGACGTCACCTACTCGTATCGTGGTCGGCTGCCGGATTTCCTGACCGAGGAGCCGGACGAGACGGTCTCGTTCAAGCTCCTGCTCGCTGCGCACGAGCTCACGAAGAAATACGCCGCGCTCGCCGAACGTGAGCACGACGTCGTCTTCAGCTTCCCGTGGACGTCGAAAAAGACGGTGCGCTACGTGCTGCCCGAGGGGGCGACGGTCGTCGAGCTGCCCGAGCCGCTCGAGGTAGAGACGGCGCACCTCGGCTGCACGCTCACCTGCGCCGAGGAGGACGGTGCGGTCGTCGTCGAGTGCACGGTGGTGATGAAGACCGTGCGCATCCCCGTCGAGGAGTACGCCGCGTTCCGCGAGACGTGCCGCACCATCGATGAGAAGCAGAGCGAACGCATAAGGATTTCGCGATGAAACGAGCACGCTTCCTGACGGCTTTCATGGTGTGTGTCTGGCTTCTTTTTTTCGGCGGGTTGTGGAAGGCCGTCGCCGAGCCCGACTCGCCTGTGCTGCTCGGGCCGGGCGAGGACGCGGCGAGCGCGATCGAGGCGCTCGGGCCCGCCGCCGAGACGGACCTCAATGCGGCGCTGCGGCTCGGGTGGCTGCTGCACGTGTACGCGAACGACAACGCGCGCGCCACGCCGCTCTTCGAGCGCGTGGCCGAGGCGGCCCCGGACAACGTGTGGGCGCGGTTCGGCCTCGCGTCGGTCGCCAAGCTCGAGGGCGACTTCGCGGCGGTGGCCGAGCAGATGGCGGCGGTCGTCGAGCATCGGCCCGAGCACCCGCTCGCGGAGCTTGCGCTGCACGAGTGGCGCGCCCTTTGGGACGACGTGCCGGCGGCGCGGGGCGCGAAGCAGCCGTTGCTCACGGCGCTGCTTGACAACCCGGCCGTGACGAGCGCCGAGACGCGCGGGCTCACCCTCGGGCTGCTGCAGCGGGACCTTGAGTGGCAGGGCCGGATGGCCGAGCGCGACGCGCTGCTGCCGGAGATGGGCGCAGTGCGGTCGTGGCGGTTTGCGGGGCCGTTTGGGCCGTTGCCGGACCTCGTGTTCTACGCGGCGCTCGACCCCGACGACGACGCCTCGCTCGCCGCCGCCTATGCGAGCGAGGGCGAGGTGCGCCGGACGCGGCGGCACGACGCGCGCGGGGCGGTGATGGAGCCGCAGTGGATCACGCGCGGCGTGTACTACGCCGAGACGTTCGTCCGCGTGGAAAAACCAAGGCGCGTCCTCGTGCGGGTCTCGTCGGGGAACGCGGTACGCGTCGAGCTCAACGGCGGCACGCTCTACTTCAAGGATACGTTCCGCACGTTTGCGCCGCGCGCGGAGATGGTCGAGACCGTGCTGCCGGCGGGGTGGAGCCGTCTGCGGGTCAAGGTTCAATCGCCGGCCGGCTTGGTCGTGCAGCTCCTCGACGAGCAGGGCCGGCCGCTCGCGGTGGAGGTGGACCCGACGCCGCGTGACATCGCTCAAGCACCGGCCACGCTCGGCACGCCTGTGCCGACGGCGTGCGAGGCGTATCTCGACGGGCTCGTCGAGGGCGATCCGGCGAGCCCGCTCGTGTTGTTGCTCACCGCGCAGCTCAAGCAGTACCGCAGAAACACCGAGGCCGCGAAGATCGCCGCGCTTGGCGCCGTTGAGGCGTGCGACCACTGGGCCGCTGCGCACCTCGTCGCGGGCGAGGTGCTCGGGGCGGACCGCACGCAGCCGGAGCGCATCGCGCGCAGCCGCGCCAAGGCGCACTACAGGCGCGCCATCGAGCTGGCGGGCACGTGCCCCGTAGCGCTCTACCACGTGGCGCTCTACGAGCGGAACGAGCGTCGGTTCAAGGAGGCGCTCAAGAAGCTCGAGCAGTGCGTCGAGCAGGCGCCGGACAACGCCCTGTGGTGGCGGGCGCTCTACGATATTTATTCCAGCCGCGGTTGGGCCAAGGAGCGCGAGGCGGCGCTCGAGGCGATGCAGCGGCTCAACGCCGACTCGCCGGACGTCGTGCGCTTCGCCATGAACGACTATCGCGACCGGAATCTTTTTGAGGAGCTCGGCGAGGCCGAGCGGCGATTCCACGCGGGGACCGCACACTCCGCGATCCTCGCCTACGCCTTGTGGCGTGCGGGCAGGCTCGACGAGGCGGTCGCCGAGTTTCAGCGCCTCATCGAGGCGGACCCGCCCGGCACCTCGTACCGGCGCAGTCTCGTCGAACTCTACGAGAAGATGGGCCGCTACGACGAGGCGGCGCGCGTCCTGGAGGGCCTGCTCGCCGACGAGCCGGAGCACACCGGCCTCATGCGCGAGCTCGCCGGCGTCGAGCTCGAGCGCGGCAACGAGCGCGCCGCGGTGCGGCTCTGGCGCCGCATGCTCGAGGCAGCGCCGGCCGACGAGCGGGTGCGCAAGGCGCTCGCGCTCCACGGCATGAAAGAGATTTTCGACAATTACAGCATAGCCGTTGAGCCGTATCTGGCCGACGAGTCGCTGCGGGAGCGCTACGCCGACTACGGCGCGGTCATGGTTGTGGACTACGCGATCGAGCAGATCTTTGCCGACGGCTCCGGCCGCGAGCTCACGCACCAGCTCGTGCTCGTCAACACCAAGGCGGGCATCGAGGAGTGGGGCGAGGTGAGCGTCGCCGGCGCCGAGGTGCTCGAGCTGCGCGTGATCAAGCCCGACGGCTCGATCGTCGAGCCCGAGCTCGTCGCAGGCAAAGGCTCCATCTCGCTCACGGGGCTCGCCGAGGGGGACTTCGTCGAGCTCAAGTACGTCGAGGCGCAAGGGCCGTCGTCGTGGAAACCGGGCTCATTTCTCGGGCCGCGGTTCTTCTTCTGCGGCACGACGGACCCGATGCACCTGACGCGTTACCTTGTCATCGCGCCCGTGGACCTCGAGCTCGACGTCGAGGAAGTGAACATGGACGTCGCAGCCAAGACGTGGACGCACGGCGAGTGGCGCTTCCGGCAGTGGGAGCGCCGCAAGGTCGAGCCGATCCGGCCCGAGCCGAACAGCGTCGGGGCCGAGGAGTACATGCCGTGGGTGCGCGTCGGGTTCGGCCAGCACGTCGGGTTCGACGCCTGCGACGTCGAGGACGACAACATCGGCATGGCGACGCCGACGCTCGAGGTGCGCCGCGTCGTCGAGGAACTCGTCACGCCGGCGATGGGGCACGAGGCCATCGTCCGGACGCTCCACACGTATGTCAACACCCACATTGACGGCGGCGGCACGGGGCCGTCGCTCAGCGAGACCGCGAGCCACACGCTCGGCGATAAGCGCGGCGACCGCAAGGCCCTTTTGAAGGCGATGCTCGAGGTCGCCGGCATCCGCAGCCACGTTGTCATGGTCCGGCCGATCACGGCATTCGACTCAAAAGTTTTCCCGAACGACTTCGGCTACGGGCTGCTCCTCGTCGAGGATGAGCAGGGCCGGCCCGACTGGTGGATCGACGTGAACAACAAGTTCTACCCGCTCGGCTTCGTCCACCCGCAGGCGCAGGGCGGCCGCGCCATCGTGCTGCGCGACGTCGAGGGGCCCGCGCCCGCGCTCGACTTTGACGCGGCGCGCGAGGAGCTGCACGTGCCCGTCTGGCCCGAGACGCTCGTGGCGCAGCAGGTCGAGGCCAAGCTCGACGTGGACGAGGACGGCGCGGTCGAGGGCACGCTGACGACGACCTACACCGGCGCGGCGGCGGCGGGCCTGCGCGCGGGGCTCGAGCGGGTGGACGAAGACGATATCGAGCGCTGGCTCCAGCAGACCGCCAACAGCCACTTCCGAGGCGCCACGCTCGGCGAGTACGAGATCGCCGACCGCAAGGCGTTCAACAAGCCGCTCGTCGTCCGCGCCTCGTTCACTGCGCCCAAGTACGCGCGCCGCCGCGGCCGGAGCCTCACGTTCAACCAGCCGCTCTTCGAGCTCGACCTGCGCAAGTCGTACCTCGGCGTGCCCGAGCGCAAGACGCCGCTCGCGTTCTTCTCGCCGCCGTGCTCGCGCTACACGTTCGAGATCACCCTGCCCGAGGGCACGACGCTGAGGCGCGGCATTCCGCAGCTCGCGCTCGAAAGTTCTTTGGGGAGCTACCGCTCGAGCTTCGAGTTCGACGAGGCCGAGCATCGCGCGACGCTCCAAAAAGAGTTTCTTGCGCCCATCCAGCGCATCCAGCCCGCGGACTATCCCGATTTCGCGGACTTCTGCCGCACCATAGACGAGCACGAAGAGCAGGAGCTCAAGGTCTTTCTCCCCAAGGAGCCCGAACCCCCCGAAGTGCCCGAAGAACCCGCTGAAGAAGAGCAGCCCGTCGAAGAAGAAGCGCCCGCCGCTGCGGTCGAGAATTAACCACAGATTCCCGCAGACAAGCGCAGATAGGGCACGGCGCTTCCGCGCTTGTCACGACGGTGGTCGCGGCGTAGAGTGAAGAAAAGAACAGGTGGCTGTTCCTGTTTTCTCATGCAAGGGCTTTCGGACAACTTCTACGAGGAGATCAAGCCCCGGCTGCACAAGCGCATCGGCCGGCAAGTGCGCCTGGCCGGACGTGTGCTGGACCTTGGGTGTGGATCGTGTGACCTGGTCGAGTATCTGGCGGAGACATACGGCCAGGACGTCACCGGTGTGGACGTTTCCTCTGAGAGCTTCCCCTCGGGGCGTCACACGAAGGACGGGACTCGATTCCGCTGCGTCAAGCGGGACGCGGTCCGGCTGGGCTTTGTGGACGACGGGTCGGTGGATGCCGTGGTGATGATGTGGGCGCTGCACGAGATGAAGAAGCCCGAGGCGATTCTCGCCGAGACGCGCCGCGTGCTCCGACCGGGAGGCAAAGTGCTGATCGTGGATTTCCCAAGGGGTTCGCTGGCGCAAGAGCTGTGGGACGAGGATTACTATCGGCCCGAGGAGGTCAAAGCGCTGCTGAACGAGGCCGGGTTCGAGAAGGTACGGGTCCGTCTCATTGAAAAACAACAGGTCATGTGGGCGCACGGCGATCGGCCGGCAGCAGAAGGAGAAACAGTATGCCGTGGGTGAGCGAGGAACGGTGCACCGGGTGCGGGATCTGCGTCGAGGAATGCCCCGTCAGTGCGATCACGCAGAACGCGGAAGGCGTGGCTGAGATCAACGAGGCGGAATGCATCCGCTGCGGGGAATGCCACGACGTGTGCCCCGAGGAGGCGGTGCGACACGATAAGGAGCGGATTCCGCAGGAGGTGGCAGAGAACCTGCGATGGGTCCGCAAGCTGCTTGGGCATTTCGATGGTCCGCAGGAGCAGTCGGCCTTCATGGAGCGCATGGCGCGATTCTTCAAGAAGCAGAAGCAGGTCAGCGAATGGACGCTGGCGGCGATCACCGCCACCGGAGACAAGCCGGCTGAAGAACTTGACGCGGCTATTCGCGAGCTGTCCGTGGACGAAACGCATTAGTCCTGCATGAGCCTTCGACTCACCCTGAGAGCATGAAAATGGGTTTCATCGAGCAGGTGGCGGCATTTTCAGAACAGATCAACCCATAGCCTGAAGGGCTTACATAAAGGGAGTTTTTAACAGGCCCTGATGGCCCAGGCTGCCCGCTGCCGCCGCTCCGCGGCTGCGCTCCAGCGCATACAATCCTTATCCGCCGAGTTTGGGTGAGTGATTTCCCGTTTCATCGAGCCGCCGCGGCCGCCGGACTGCAAAGAAGCCCCCGACAGAATGCGGTTCCAATCCCCAAGTTGGCCCGGACCCCTCAGAGGCCCAACGCGTCTTGATCGGGGTTCGGCTTGAATCCCTCTGATCCTGTCATCCTGTCGAAAAATCCTGTGCCCGCCGCGCTCCAGTCGAGGAAGTCTCGACGGGATACCAGCCTGGATTTCTCACAGCCCATGCGCGCGTGGTCCTTCCCAACGAGCCGCTTCGCGGCGATTGAGAGTAGCCACGGGCGCATGCCCTGCGGGCTTGTCCTCCGTAGCTTATGCGCAGGAGGAAGCCTCGGCGAAGCAGGGCAAGCCCGTGGAAAGCGAAGCCGAAAAACACCCCGAGCCCCGGTGAGGGGCGATTGAAAACGGATGCGGTCCAAGCTCAATCGCCCCTGACGGGGCTCTGGTCTTGTCGGGACCCCTGAGTCCACGGGCTGGCCCGCCTTTGGCGGGCCGGCGCTCGTGGCTACTCTCAAATGCCCTTGACGGGGCTTGGAGTCATGCGCCGGCCTCGACTCAAGCCGACTCGGTGTCTGCCCGAAGACCGAAATCCGAACGGACCTATGTGACACCGTGTTTTGATAAGACCACAGGCGGTCAGCGGCACAACGGCTTCTTGGAGACATACTCCCATCGAGCCGAGCGCTCGACAGCGCTCGACGCGTGAGAAATGCGGGCCAGGATCAACACGATTCTCAGAGCCAGGCTATCCTGCCGTTCTGTATCCCACCCTGCGCTTGGCGCTCGCCACGAAAGCCCAGTACACAGACACGCCAGGCTTTTGCGATGCGGCGCGTGGGGAACCACGGCCCCGGTCTCGAGGTACGCGCCGCTTCAAAATGGGGGGTCGAAAGGGAGAATAGGGCCGAGGACAAGTCATTACCCTTTGGGTAAAATTTCCCTTGACAACTCAGCCTGGATGTACGATATTTTACCGGAAAGGTAAAGGTCATTTTGCCCGTCTCAAGGATGTCCTTGTGGAAGTCCGGTTCCGGACAACGAAGCTGCGGAGACAATACGAGGACTTCCGGCGGGCCGAGAGAGCATATGGGAGAGAAGTGGCTCGACGCTATGTGGGACGTATCAACGTCCTGAAGCACGCACGCAGCATCGAAGAGTTGCAGCAGTTGCCCGGACTCGGCTGCCACGAGCTGAAGGGCAAAGAAAAAGGACAGTGGGCGGTGAGACTGACCGGCTTCTACCGGTTGATCTTCACGCTTCAGGGCGAGCAACTGCAGATTGCTCGCATCGAGGAGGTGAGCAAGCATTATGGCGACTGATAACGCGGTCCATTCGAATCTGGCGATTCCTCCGGGCGAGTATCTCGAAGAGGTGCTCGGCGAGCTGGGCATGGCTAAGAGTGAGCTGGCACGGCGGATGAGCCGTCCTGCGACGAAATTGAGCGCGATCTTCCGAGGCACGAAGGCGATTACGCCCGACACGGCGCTGCAGCTCGAGAAGGTGGTCGGCGTGCCCGCGCACATCTGGACGGGCCTGGAGGCCGAGTATCGGTTGACACTGGCGCGCCAGGAGGAGAAACAGCACCGGGAGCGGCTCAGAAGCGAAGCGCGCCTAGTCACGGCTTATTGCTATTCCGAGCTCGTCGAAGCCGGGGAGGTGATGAAGCGCACCAAGCCGACTGACAAGGTCCTCGAGTTGCAGAAGTTCTTCGGCGTTACGACGCTTGAGAGCGTGCCGTCCCTTCGGCGGTACGAGGCGTTTTTCCGGAGCGCGTCCTGGGGCAAAGGGCAGCGAACGCCCGAGGCGGTCGCTGCCTGGTTGCGCCTGGGTGAGCGGCGTGCGCAAGCGATGCGTTCTGCGGCCTTTGACAGGACTCGGCTCACGAGTGCGATACAAGGTGTTCGCCCCATGACGCTGCAGCGGCCGGGTGAGTTCGTGGAACCGTTGAGGGGGAGGCTGGCAGAGTGCGGAGTAGCTCTGGTCGTGTGTCCGCACTTCCCGAAGGCGAGGGCCCACGGTGCCACCTTCTGGTTGGGTTCCGATACGGCGGTGTTGATGATCACAATCCGCGGCAAGTGGGCGGACATATTCTGGTTCAGTCTGCTGCACGAGATCGGGCACCTCCTGAAGCATGGGCGCGAAGCGGTGATCCTGGAGGACGACGCAAAAAGCGATTGGGAAAAGGAAGCCGACACGTTCGCGGCCGATACGCTCATTCCGCCTCGTGATTACGAGTCGTTTGTGCGGAGGGGATTGTTCTATCGCCGCGACATCGAGGCGTTCGCCAGGAAGATCGGCATTCACTCCGGAATCGTTGTGGGGCGACTGCAGCGCGAAAATCGTATCAGGCGCAATTGGCACAACGCCCTGCGGGTTCGATTCGACTGGGCAATACTGTAGCCCGGAGCTTTCAGAAGCCCAACGCGACTTGCTCGAAGCGCGGTTTGAGTTTCGCTGATCCTGTTATCCTGTCGAAAAATCCTGTGCCCGCCGCGCTCCAATCGAGGAAGTCTCGACGGGATACCAGGATCAACACGATTCTCAGATCCAGGCTATCCTGCCATCCTGAATCCGCAATCCGCAATCCGAAATCCCCAATCGGCAGTCCCCAATCGGCAGTCCCCAATCCGCAATCCGCAATCCCCAATCCGCAATCCGCAATCCCCAATCGGCAGTCCCCAATCCGCAATCCGCAATCCGCAATCCCCAATCGGAAATCCCCAATCCGCAATCCGCAATCGGAAGTCCCCAATCCGAAATCCGCAATCCGCAATCCGCAATCGGAAGTCCCCAACAGGCACGGCCCGCCTTTATTTATCCACAGTGCTTTTTTCGCTTGACTGAACCGTTGCACCTGTGTTAACGTGTGTCTATCTAAAGGGGATTCTGGCTTCTGATCACGCAAAAGGGGGATTCGATCATGCGCACGCCAATAGTCGTATCGGTGGGCCTTCTCGTCGTGGGCTGTCTGCTCGGCCCCACGGCAAGGGCGTTTACGCCTTACGCAATTACAGAGCTGGACTTGCAGATGCCCCGTGCATGGGGGCTCAATAATTCCGGCCAAGTTGCCGGCTGCGCGGACCTAGTATTGCGTCCCGGAAATACGTTCGCATAGTCGTTTGATCTTTTCCAGGATGGAGTCGGCCGTGGCGGTCCAGGCAAAGGGTGTGGCGCGTCGGTTGTAGTGGGTGACGAACTGCTCGA
>Ga0180432_10005341_pt1 | contig 17154 bp, 19 predicted proteins | sample SS_ome_10_FD_132414 | JGI IMG/M metagenome (GOLD analysis project Ga0180432, IMG submission 132414) | Hypersaline lake sediment archaeal communities from the Salton Sea, California, USA - SS_1_MS_2 metaG | ecosystem: Environmental > Aquatic > Non-marine Saline and Alkaline > Hypersaline >...
CTTCAACCATTTACGGGGCAAGGTGCGGAATTTTACGCACCATTGCGGGGATCGCCCTTGGTACGGCAATCGTCCGATAACCATCGAAAATGGCCAATTTGTAGTGTATAATCAAAAACGCGAAATGATTTAAGTCCTTACAGCACAAGGACTTATGAAACACCCTGTTTGATTTAAGTCTTTATGTCATAAGGACTTACGACCCAAAAACGCCAAAACGACCAAACTAACCCCTATACGCGCGCGCACTAGGGGTTTTAGTTTGGTGCATTTTGATGATTTTTCGCGTAAGCTCTTATGACATAAAGACTTAAATCAAACAGGGTGTTTCATAAGTCTAGGCGTAGCAACGACTTAAATCAAATCGCCCCCTCGCGTTATACACTACATGATGATTTGGGGCGTGATTCCGGCCTTGATGAGGATCTGTTTCACGGATTGCCCCCGCCAGTGCCGCCCGCCGCCCGGAGCTGGTACGGCCTGCTGTTCGAGCAACCGCGCCAGCTCGCGGAAGCCCCGGCCGCGCCGTAGGGCCCCCAGGTTTGCGAGCCGATGTGAAACGGCGTACTCGACTACCAACGCCTCGATGATTTTCTGTTGGCGCGGGTTTCGCATCATTCGTGTCGGCACGCCGGCGGCGTTTTTCGGGCCTTGGACGTCCAATTTCCAGCCATACGGGAGCTGCTTCGACATTCTGATACCGTCGGCCTGTTTCCGGAGCATAGCGGCCTTGGTGAGTGCTGATGTAACCTTCCGTTGCCGCTCGGCGACCGCCTGGAGGATTTGGCGGAGCATATCGGCATCTGGGTTGTCCTCCAGTGTGCCGCCGCCGTGCGTGACGATCAACGTACCCCGGCGGCCCCTGATCGAGCGAACAATGACCTCGCACAGATAGACATCGCGAGCTAGCCGATCCAGTTGACGTACGGCGACCGCTTGCCCAGGCTGGCACGCCGCGATGGCGTCCCAAAGCCCAGGCCGATTGTAATCGCCGCCGCTTAGAACCTCATCGGTATATTCGCCGATGATTTCGTGATTACGCTGCTGACACCAATCCCGCATGTCGGCGAGCTGATGCTCAATCGATTCGCAATCCTCAGCATTCCGCCGAGGGCTAAACCGAGCGTACAGAATCACTTGCATGAGAATGCTTTCTGCAAAGTTTGGATTGATTCGAGGGAAACGATGGTTTTACGTGCGAGGTTTTCAGCATCATGAGCCGTAGTGCCCAGGGCATGCAAAATTGTTTTGCCCGTTTCATCGCAAATACCACATTTCCAAAGATCATCTCTTCCAGAAAAATACCGCGAAGTGTTTCCTGGCTGTAAATATTTAAGCTTTGGCATTGTATTTTTCTTTTTTCGCTTTGATCCCCAGCGCCGCCCGCAGTGCCGCAGGCTGATCACAGAGCCGCTCCCAGCATCGTTGACATACCAGTCGACCGAGGTATCTCATCGCCGCAGGCTGGCGACAGCGTTTCACTTGGCATCGGTCGTTCATGATACACCGCCTTTCAGTCGCCGAAGGACAATCTCTCGCACCCGGCGTCGGCGTCGATCGAATAACCGGCCGATCGCTTTCAGATACTTCACCAGCGATTTCCACGAAGTGGCATCGTCGCGACTGTTCATTCTGGCTCCCCCTTCTTCGCGGGCTCATCCTCCAGAAGTTCGCGAGTCCATCGCAGACAGTGGCCAACGTGCAAATAGTCAACGCAGGCCGTAGCGATACAAGTACGCTTGGCGTCCGACATCGGCGCGCCTTCCATCCAGGCCGTTAAAAGACCGGCCTCAAACATTTGGCGGATCAACGCGCCGTGCTGATCGTGGATAGCTTCGAGATGGAGCTGACGATTCATGATTTTTTGTTCGTTGGTCATTGGAGCTCCTTCTTGGTTTACAGAATGCCCCGAGCAATCGCCAAACCCATGATATCCGAAAGCGACAGCACGAACGTGCGGTTGGTTTTCGTATTCCGCACCAAGAGCGCCCCGACCAAGAGCGGCCCGTCGCTGACTGCCAGCGATAATTCGAGCGGCCCATATTTACCGATGGCCTCGCGAAGATACATTCCGCCCTCTTCGATCTTGCCGATCTCTTCCATGTTTTCAGGAACGCTGGCGAATACGGTCGTTTCTATCTCTAGCATCTTGATCTCCCTTGTTTTGCGGTGACTCATCAGGCTCGGCTCTCTCGCGGCCGAGCAACCCGCCGAGGCGGGTTTCGTCGCGTTTAGTCGGCGGTTACGATGGTCGGGGGCTTGAATCCCGGAAGATTCACGACGAGCTTCACGCACAACTCGACAAACTCGTGATACTTATCCAACCCCACACAAAGCAATTTGTGACGAAAATCCGGCCCCTCCCTCAACATCTCACCGACAGCGTCGATAACGGCGTGTTCCGTTTCCGTTTGCAGGGTTTCGGCTTGCAGAGCCGGGCAGAAATAACTGTGTCGCGCTTCGCCCGGCGCTCCTTTGATGTCGTACCCGGCCGCCTCCAGGTCTTGGCGTACTGCTAGCAAATAATCCGTGTGGTCGCTATCGCACAGCAGGTAAGCCCGGTCGGGCTCGGTGATTGTCTCGCCTTCTCGGTCAACCCATTTTGGATCCGTTCGATATGCCGCCTGGGCCAAAACTCGGCGCTGGATCGCGTCTACCTTCTCCCGCTCGACTTCGGTCAGCGTGCGAGCCAACAGATAAGCATTAACGGCGCTTTTCAGGGCTTGCGGGATTGTGGGGACTTTGGTCGCGCTCATGCCGTCACTCCCTCAGCATTGCAACGCGACGCCGCCAGCTCGGCATGTTCCAACGCTTCGCCAAGCCGCTCGCACGCTTCATCCAGCCCAGGCGATACCGACAACGACGGCGGAGCCAACCACAACACCGCGGCATCGAGCGCCCGCCGAGCACCCGGCGCCCAAGCATGAAGCACGACGCCCGGCTCATCGTCCTTGATTGCCAGCTCGATCCTTGCGACGGCCGCATGAAGGTGCATCGTTGTTGCCGCCAAATGCTTGCGAAGCTGGTCAACTCGCTTTTCCAAATCCTGGATCTGTTCTTCGTAGTTCGACATGATGATCTCCTTGTTTCGTGTCGCCCCCGTCCAATACCGCACCCTTGGCGTGGCGGATTAACTCGGCCAGTCTTGGGTGCACCATGCAGCGTAATCCGCTGTAGGAATCTCCGCGGACTCCATGACAACCGGGTAGGTGCCCTGCCGCCCGCGATAATCTTCCAGGACCGCCATCGCCCGCTCGGCTTCGTCGCGAGTCGCAAATCGTACGCCCGAATCAAGGCCGCAGTTTTCCATGGGACCGGTCTCAACGTAATAACTCACTGACATGACTCTCTCCATTTTCGCTGGGGGCATATGTAACCTCTGTTCCGTGCGAACTGGCCGCATGGTTCACCATGCGTGCAAGGGTATTATTCCGCGCTTGTGGTGCATAAGCAAATAAAATTGCGAAATAGCTGGAAAATAGGAAAAAAGGCCACGATAACACGATCGGCAAGAGAGGCCGCCGCCGCCGCCATCCCCGCATCAAGCCCGATGTCATTTACCTTGCGACCCGGTCGCACGATTCGGGGTGAGATCGGGCAGGCCTGAGGGGGGCAAAACCCATTTTGCACGAATGCGAACGCATCCGTGCAGATCGAGCCTGTCAAGATGGGCAAGCCGCGGCTCACTGGCGGCTGGAGAGGAGTCCGTCCGCCGCAAAAAATGGCAGGGGGGGCCCCATCGACCCCGGAAATCTTAAACCGCCCCCCGGCGCCGCGACGCCCCCGCCCCCTACTTACCTAGCGAGAACGGAAACCATTTTTCCATTCCGCAACCGTTCACGGCGCTCCCCCAAAATATATTATTTTTTTTCCGGCGGTTGCTACGCAGTATTTGGTGTGCTAGCTTTGTGAGTATACGACTGCTGGATCGTTCCGAGCCGGCGAAGGAATGCGGTTTTGACTTGAGCTGAATGTGATTTATGCCGCCTCGCAATGGAGAATCAGTAGCGGCTCGCAAGGCGCGGCTTTACCCGACAGGTGCATGGCAGGAGTTTGTAGCGTACCGAAAGTGGCTGGCAGTTGAGAAGGGTTGGAATGATCGCGAGGCCAACAGAATCGCAGACGCCGCATACGCCGCCGACGGCCCAGGCATGGGGGAGCCCGAGTTCATGGCGTACTGGAAGAGTCTCGCTCTCCCGAAATCGGCCAAGTCCCGCGAGGTTCGGCTCAAGCGGCTTGCAGAATTGGCGGGCATGGCGAACGCCGGCGAGGGAAGTACGGTCGCCAAGCCCGCTACGATTGTCCATGGTGGTGACGCCGACGCGGGGCCGGTCCCGAAACCAGCCGCCGGCCCTGCGTTACCACCTCCTCCGGCGGGGAAGCCTGCTGCGACGGGGAAGCCTGCTGCAGCGGCGAGTGGAGGAGGAGGGAGTGGAAAGGCGTCCCATGAGTTCGAGACTCGCGCCGATTTCAAGGATCTCATCGCTGCTGGCCAGGGGAGACAGGCTAACGAACTGGAAATGCTCCGTTGGACGATGGCGAATTCACTTGTTCCGCTGGATGAAATCGACCCGGAGGGCGTGCCATGCACGGGCGCTGTAACCCTCCTGTACTTGGCCCGCCGATCAGACGTCGATCTATCGGAATTCGTCTTGAAATTGTTCCCCAAGACGATCCCCAATCGAAGCAAATTGGATCGGGAGGACGATCTAAGCGATGATCGCGACGCCGACCAATTGCTTTCGGACTGGAAACAGTACGCCGCTGAGGCTGGAAGCGAGTCCGCTGATAACTCGCCTGCCGAGCATCGGCCTGATTCCGCGACCGACGCCTTTTTACCACCTGATTCCGAAGGATTTGGAGGGGAACATCGAGTTCCGGCGGGAACATTCGCGGCGAGCGAGGACTGACAAAGACCACGCGGCAATGCTGTACAATATGTGCAAGCTGGATCCGTTGTTCTTCGTGAATTTTGCCGGCGTGATCTACGAGCCGCGAACGCCGCGAGTCTTGCCGTTTATCACTTACGATTTTCAGGATCAAACATTGCTCGCGATCGACGCTGCCATCGGCAAATGCGACGTCGGCATTGAGAAGTCGCGTGACATGGGCATGTCGTGGATTGTTTTGACCCTGTTCACTTGGCGATGGTTATTCTATCCGTATCAAAGCTTTTTGCTGGTGTCGCGCACCCAGGATCTCGTCGATAAGACAGACGATTCTGATTCGTTGATGTGGAAGATTGATTTTCTGATCAAACATTTGCCGCGGTTCATGCGACCGAAGATCGACCCGAACAAGGATCGGTCGAACATGCACTTGCGAAACCCGCATAACAACAGCCTGACCGACGGGACTTCGACGACGGGCGACATTGCTCGCGGCGGCCGACGAACCGCGGAGCTTTTGGACGAAAATGGTTCCTTTTCACTGGACGACGGCTACAAAGCCCTATCTTCGACGCAAGCCTCTACTGATACAAGGATATTCTTGAGCACGCCGCAGGGGGCGGTCGGGGCTTATTACGACGTCATGCACGATCCGCACATGGAGATGGTGCGGTTGCGGCTGCACTGGCAGTTGCATCCGTTGAAGCGGCCCGGTTTGTACACGTCCGACGAAGACGGCGACTTGCGGATTCTCGACAAGGCTTACTGGCGACAGCGACTCAAAGAGCGCGGCTTGAATCCTGATCCGCTGGACCTGGAGCAGGCAGTTCGCCCGCTGTACGACTTCATTTGCGACAAGAAGACCCGTTCACCCTGGTATGATCGTGAATGTCGGCGATGCCCGCTGCCGTCGCTGATCGCCCAGGAACTCGACATTGACTATACCGGCTCGAAAGCCTTGTTTTTCAATCGCGAGATGCTGGTCGCAGCCGAAAAGCGCGACGCCCGTCCGCCGTTGCACGTTGGCGAAATCGAGTACGAGCCCGACACGGCCGAACCGATCGAAGGTTTCATCGACAAAGCCATGGGATTGTTCCGCTTGTGGGCTCACCTGGACGCCCACGGCCGCCTCGCTCGCGATCGAAATTATGTGATGGGTTGCGACATTGCCACCGGGAACGCCGACAACGACGGCGCCGGGGCTTCTAACTCGACAATGACGCTCGGCGACGAAGCGACCGGCGAATTGATCGGCAAGATTGCCACGACGGGTATGGACCCGTATACGTTCGCCAAGCTGTGCGTTGCGGTCGCACGCTGGGCGGTCGGCGAAGACGGCAACGGCGCATTTATGGTCTGGGAAGCAAACGGGCCAGGGCGCCAGTTCGGCGGCGAAGTGATCCGGCTCGGCTATCGCTACATCTATTATCGCGAGGCTGAAGACTCGATCAAGAAGAAACGCACGCTGTTCCCCGGATGGTGGTCAACGACCGAAACCAAGAAAACCATGCTCGGCGAGTACGCACGGGCGATGGCGGCCGGCGAGTGCATCAACCGCGACGCAATCTCGATCCGCGAGTGCGAGAGCTATGTCGTCATGCCGAATCAGTCGATCGAGCATATCGGCGGCTTGGGCGAGATTGATCCGACCGGAGCGCGTGAAAACCACGGCGACCGGGTAATTGCGGACGGCTTGTGTTGGAAGGGGATTCGCCGGCACTTCGTTTCGGTCCGGAGCGACGACGATGATGACGACGACGCAATGATGCAGAATCGGGCGGCCCCGCCTGACAGCGTGAAACATCGCATGGAACTAGTCACGACAGAACAGAAAAAAGAGGGGGCTTGGTAATGGCGGGCTCGCTCAGTCAAAAAGATTTTGAACGGCTTATCAACGCTTCGAAAGACAGTCGCCAGCGGTTTAATGTCTTCCGCGAGAAGCGCAGCGAGGTCGTTAAACAGGTAGTCGGCGAGCACTATGCCGAAGAGGGCGCCGGCGACAAGGTGCCTGTGAACCTGCTGGAAATGCTGGTACAGATTCTGGCATGGCGATTGGTCGGCGGCGATCCTCGCGGGCTGGCCTCGACCGAGTACACGCTGCTGAAGCCCAACGCCGCGGCCCTAGAGGTCGCACTTGCGCGAGCGATCAAGAAGATCAAGCTTAAGGAAGAGTTGGAACTCGCGATTATCGACGCCATCTATTGCATTGGCATCGTGAAAACCGGCGTTGATGAAACGACGGGCTTGCCGTTTGTCTCGCGTATCAGCCTCGACGATTTCGTATTCGACATGAATGCCAAGCGGCGTGACCGGGTTTCATTCGTCGGCGATCGGTATCTGGTTAATCTGGAAGAGGCTCGCAACGACAGACGTTTCAACGCCGGCGCCAGAGAAGAACTGAAGGCCGTTTCGCCGCGCGCGACCGACTCAACCGGGGCGGAGAAAACATCCGAGATTTCGGCCGGCCAGAGCGGCAGCCACGAGTCGTTCGAAGAAGACGTGGAGCTGGTCGATTTCTTCCTGCCGCGACGCGGGCTGATAGTTACGACGGCCGCCGAAGACCCGAAAAAGCCGCTGAGGGTCAGAAAATGGAGCGGCCCGGCCGACGGGATGTACGAATATCTCGGCTTTGGAATTGTGCCCGACAATCAAATGCCGTTGGCGCCGGTCATGACGACACGCGACTTGCACGATCTCGTCAACCGATTGTTCCGCAAGATCGGTCGCCAAGCTGAACGCGCGAAGACGGTCACGGTTTTCGAGAAGGGCGCTGAGCGTGACGCCAAGCGGATCATGAACGCCGGCGACGGCGAAGTAATCGGGGTTGACCGGATCGACAGCGTTAAGGAAATGAAATACGGCGGACCCGACGCCCTGCTGCAACAAGCGTTCCTTCTGGCAAAAGACGCCTTTATGATGCAATCGGGCGGACTCGAACTGATGGGCGGCCTGGGGCCGGCATCCGGCACGGCCCGTCAAGACGAGATGCTCAACGCCAACGCCGGCCAGCAGATCGACGCCATGGCAAATCGGGTCAATACGTTCGCCGGCAACGTCATGCACAAAATGGCGTGGTATTTGTGGGCCGATCCCGAGACGACGCACCGCCTGACGCGGTATGCCGGACGGAGCAAGATTCCGTTCCATGTCGAATGGGGACCGATGGATAGGCTGGGCGATTTCGACGACTACGGCATCGAGATTGATCCGTATTCGCTACGGCCGCGCACGCCGGACGGGATTCTTCGCTCGGTGTACACGTTGTGGGAAAAGTTTATTACGCCGGCGGCTGGAGCGATGGCCGCCCAGGGCATCACGGTCGATTTCCGCGGATTCTTGAAGCTTATCGCAAGACTGGAAGGGATCGAGGCCGAACTCGGCGATTTCCTCTTCATGGGATCGCGGGGGGGAGGTAGAGCGGCGTCCGAACAGCAGGGAATGCCCGCGAACACGAGCCGAACTTACGAGCATGTGTCACCCGGCGCTACGCGCAGAGGGAACGAACAAGTGTTACAACAAATACTAGCCGGAGCTGGCAAGCAGGATTCGCAAGCAGCGGCGTTGCAAACGGCATAGAGAGGGCGACGTGGAGAAGGTGACAAAACATGGGATTCCGATTGCCGCGGCGTTGACGGCGATCATCGTAACGGTGTCCGCGGCGATGTGGGTGAGCGGACAGTTACACGAGATTGATATGCGGTTGGCCGGCATCGAGACGCAAATCCTGAATCGCTGGACGTCGCAAGACCAACAGATTTGGGCGTTGCAACTGGAACGAGAAAACGCCGGCTTGAGCGTGCCATCGATCATGGAAATTTTGAAGCAGAGATCGCTACAAGGAGATTAACCGGTAGTCGGTTATTGAATTGATGGGAGAGCGCCGCCCAGTGCGGCGCCTGACAGGGTTGAACCGGGAGTCATGACCCGGGAGTCCGGCCCGAACTTGACGTGCTCTTTCGGGAGAGCCGCGCTGAGCGTGCGGCTCTCCCGCCTTCTTTTAAGGAATGGGCACGATGACCACCAACATCATGGAACCCGCTGGGGAGCCGGCGGAATCGAACGTGTTTCCTGGCGACGTCATTGATGAAGCCAGTGCCGAGAAAAATCGCAAAGACAGCGCTTCTGCCGCTGCGGACGAAATCGCAATACCGCCGGGTTATGAGTCCGACGATGCCGACACGGGGGACGCTGACACGGGGGATGATAGCAACGACGTCAAAGACCAGGGGGATGATCCCGAATCGGGCGAAGACGGCAAGGAAGCCGAAGGGCAGCCCGAATTCGATGAGAGCTTGCTTGCGCAGGCTCGCGACTGGGATGTAAGCGAAGACGAGTTGCGGGAAATGGGCGCCGAGAGAGCCGGGCAGATGCTGAACCGGATGGATAAGGCGCACATGAAACGGGCTCGCAAGGACGCGGCTACCTCCCCCGCGACGACTGACGACAAATCGAGCAAGTCCGACGAAGCCGAGCCGCCTGCCGCCTACGAGCCGCCCGAGATTGAAGAGGAAATGCACGATCCCGAAATCGTCGCACGCATTAAGTATCAAGACGACTTTATCAAGCGACAGAATGAGCGGCTGGCCAAGCTGGAGGCGTCGCGACAAGACGCCGAACCGGCGGCGCATTTGCCGGGCCAGCAGGACCAGCAGGCCCTGATGGAGTCGTTCGAGAAGCTGATTGCCGACGTCGGCAATCCCGAATTGTTTGGCGAGGGGGCCACGCTGGAACTCGACCCATCGAGCGGCGCCCACCGTCGCCGCCTAACGCTCGCGCAGGCGATGGACGAGTTTGAATCCATTGCGCTGTCGCGAGATCCGGAGAAAAAGCCGGATATGGCAGTGCTGTTCAGGCGTGCCCTCCAGAGCGAATTCGAGAGCGAACTAAAAGAACAAGCCCAGAAGTCTACCCAGTTGGCCAAGAAACGCGAGAAGTGGGACGGGGCGAAATCCTCCAAGCCCGCCACTCGCGAACGCCGTGCTGCGCCTGTTAACCCCAACGACCCCGAGGCCGTGCGCAAAGCGCAGCTCCAGGCGGTTCGCGAGGTCAAGAGGAAGTACGGCATCGACACTGACTGATCGGGGCGGACCTGAAGGGCGCTTTGCATAGAAGGAGCTATCAATGGCCACAGAACTGACCGCGGACGCCATCGCCGATATGGTAGTGGCGACTCGCGACAAGGAAAAAAAATTCGTGTGGACTGACCTGATCCACGATCTTCAGGAGTTCCATGCGGTTCCGCAAATCCTAAAGAGTCACAAAGTTAAGTTCGCTGGCGGTCGCGGCTGGAAAGAAACCGTGATGACCGGTCACAGCGGTTCTGCGAAGAACGTGGGTCTGTTTCAAGAGAATACTTACGATGTCCAGGACGTGTTGACCACTGTTCGGGCGCCGATTCGTTTTACGAACGCGAACTATTCGTTCGACCTGCGCGAAGAGGACCTTAACAGCGGCGACGAACAAATTGTGGACATCATCAAGGTTCGGCATTCCGACGCGATGGCTTCCATGGCAGAGCGGATCGAAACCGACTTTTGGGGTAAGCCCAGCGACTCGGATGACGTGACGACGCCCTGGGGCATCTACATGTGGCTGGTGCGTAACGCCAGCGAAGGATTCTACGGCGGAAACCCGGCGGGATTCTCCGACGGCGCCGGCGGCCTTTCGTCCGTAACGCAAGAGAAGTGGAGAAACTGGACCGGCACTTATTCTGCGGTTTCAAAGACGGACCTGATTCGTAAGATGGGCACGGCTTACGATCACATTCACTTCAAATCGCCGATTGACCTGCCCCAGAACCAGCGAGGCGCCGACAACTATTCGATCTACGTTAATTACACGACGAAACAGTTGCTTGAAGAGATGGGCGAAGCTCGGAACGAGAACCATGGCTCCGAACTCCAGAATTACGCCGGCAAGATGACGTTTCGTGGCAATTCGATCAAGTGGGCGCCGTTCCTCGATTCCGACACGACCAACCCGGTCTTGTTCATCAACTGGGCTGTCTTCTTTCCTTTCTTCCTGCGCAATTGGTACATGCGGTTGCACAAGCCGACCGTCGGCGATCCGCGACAGCCCAACGTGATCCGCTGCAACATCGACCTTTGCTACAACTTCTTCTGCAAGAACCGCCGTCGCTTGGCGATTCTGTATCAGGTCTAGCCGGCGGAGCGAATGGAGCGAAACTGAGAATTTGATTTGAAGGAGAAACTGAAATGGTAGCTGGAATTGCAAAATATACGAACCAGCCGCAAGCGCATCTTCGCAAGGTGCGCTACACCGGCGACGCGGCGGTCGTAAAAGGGCAGGGGTTCTGCTATGAGCGGGATTACGTCGGCACCGCGGAGGGCGAAACCGCCGCGGAGGCTTGCGGCCTGCGCGATAAGCGGGTCGAACTGCTCAACGAGGATAATGTCGGCGATTTCGCCGGCGTTGCAACTCAGGCGTATCTCGCCAAAACGGGCGGACAGGTCATCGAAATCGCCGAGCCGGGCAGCATCTGCATGGGTTACACCGATCAGAGCTGCACGATCAACGTTACGTTGCTGAGTCTGAACACCGCGGGCACGTTCACCGCCGTGGGTTCGGGGTCCGGCGTCATTGCGAGAGCGCTGCAAACGGTTGACCGAAGCAGCACGCCGGGCACGGTCCTGGTGGAGCTGATCGGCGGCCCGGCCAAGATGACGGAAATCTTTGACGCCAATTCGGGGCGCGGCGCATCGCGCGGGCTCTGGAAAGATTGCCCGTGGAACCTGATCGCGGCCCAGCAGCACCTCGGGCACACGTTCTTCGACGATTTTATTGACTCGAAGATTCCGATTACGGGAACCTCGACGACCGAGATCAAGGAATGGATTCAGACCGAGGTTACGTCGGGCTTGACACAGCAACTCGCCGATTTTGTCGGCGGGGCCCTGCGCGTGAGCTCTGAGGCGAACGCCTCGGCCGACGACGGCTTGACCGTGATGTATCGGTCCACGCCGTTCGTTACGACTTCGCTGAGCGAATTGTGGTTCGAGGCCCGCGTCCGCATGACGGACATTGACACCACGCCCGATCAGTTCTTCATCGGATTGATCGATACGATCACGTCCGCGCATCCGTCGGGCGTTATCGACGACACCAAGGACAAGATCGGGTTCTTCTCGCATAGCGGGACTACCGTCGCGACGCTGAGTTTTATCACGGCAAAAACGACCGTCGAGGAAATCACTACGGGCGCCGCGACTTCCTTGGAAGATGCGGGCTGGGTCAAGCTTGGTTTCAAAGTGACATGGCCCGCCGGCGTCCAAACCGTTACGCCGTATGTGAACGGCGTTGCCGGAACCGCGCATGTCGATCCGACGAAGGTGCCTACGCCCGGAACCGGCCTCGGCATTTGCTTGGCGGCCCACGTAGACCAGACTTCGGCGCCCGCCACGCTTGACGTGGATTGGATTCGCATTGCGCAAAAGTTCGCGTAGGTAGGAAATTAAGTCGCCACGAGGCCCTCGGCGTTCGGGGGCCCCGGCGACTGACTTTTGTTGCAAGGTGATGCACGATGGATATTGTTAAATTCCCCGAAATGGAGTACCACGTAGCGGATCTGTACAAGCGGGCAATGGGGATCAAGGCTCAAGAGGATCTTCCGGCCGACTTCCTGGCGTTCTACTGGCGGGTCAAGAGGTTTGGCGACCTGATCGAATGCGGCAATGCGTTCGCCGCCCCGCCGCGCGCCGCGCTGCTGTGTGCGTTCTGGACCGAGATGAAAAACCTGCAAGCCGATCTTTGCGTGGACTACGAGCCCGTTCCGGCCGATGAATCGCCGCCTTCCCAGCCCGAACCTGATTCTGAAGAGGAATCCGGCGACGAGGAAGAAGAGGAGGCGTCCGAACTGCCCGAACCTGAGACGCCGCATCCCGGCACGCCAGTTACTGATGAATCGCCGCTTGCCGTCGAACCGCCGTCGGCCGCCGTCGAACCGCCGACGGCCGCCAAGTCAATTGCGGTTGACGGCGGGTTTGGGGCGCCTACTCCGGATCCGAAGCAAAACCCGCTCGGCCTTTAGCCGAGTAATCGAGGTAAATCGTGATGGCCGAACCTGGACTGACACTGACGTACAACGACCTGATGCGAGAAGTTGCCCAGTATTTGGGGTGGGGCTATCTCGCAGACGTAAGCGAGGGCCTGACCGCCGCCGAAGCGGTCCAGGCGGACATTTGTGTACAGGACGGCTATCGCGATTTCCTTTACTCGGCGATAGATCACGAGTGGTCATTTCTCAAACCGTGGGCCTCGATCGACGTATGGGCGGCCCTGGCGGCCACGGCTGGTCTGACGGCCACCGGGGTTCATAACGATGGCGTCACGACGCTTACGGCGTCAAGTGCGTCGTTCTATTCCTCAATGGTCGGGCTGACGATCACGATCACAGACATTGGCGATTTCGTGATTTCGGGTTACACATCATCGACTGTCATCAGCTTGGCCGGCGACGCGACTTGCACGGACAAGACATTTGCAGTCGCGGCCGGCGACTATCGGTTACCCGACAACTTTGCGGGCGCCGAGGGCGATCTAGTGTTTGAAGACGACGGCTCCGTGCAACTCCCGTCGATCTTGCTTACGTCGAGCGAGGTGATTCGCAAGAAACGGAACAACGGGACTCGAACGGGCCGGCCAACGCATGTCGCGGTTGAATGGCTGGAGAGCGACAGCAGCGCCGGGCAGCGATTTAACTTGATCGCGCACCCGACGCCCGATAGGCATTATTCATTGCAGTACAAGACGAACGCGATCCCAAACAATAAGCTTTCGGCCGACAATCCATATCCACTGGGCGGGGCTGCGCATTCCAACACGATCAAAGCCGCTGTTCTGGCCGCGGCCGAAAAGCGGTTCAACGACGGAGCGAAAGACAAGCAGGCGGAAGCTATCGCGTTATTGGCCGGTAGCATCAAACGGGACCAGCGGGCGGCATCGCCGGATTCGTTGGGCTATAACAGGGACAATTCGGACGGTGGGCGAACGGTGTTCCGAACTGAGGGGTTAACAACCTACAACGGCGTATTGTACAGCGGAGCTTAATATGAGCACAATAGGCGGCGATACATTAACAATCAGCAACCTCGACATGCTGGCAGGGGCGGCGGAAACTTCATTTACAATTCCGGAGCGTACGATTGATATTCGCATTCGAGCCGACGGCGGTTACGTTTTGGTCGCCAGCGAAAGCGGTGGCGACCCCTTTAAGATTGCTGACGGCGATACGTTGAAGCTGGAAGGCCGAACCGGCAAGCACGTGCTGTATTTCACAGGGCAGGATGCCGACGGCGTAGACAGTGAAGACGTCGATGTTCAGATTCTGCGATTCGAGGGAATGCTGACGTGAGCCCGTTGAACCCAGGTGGAGGCTTGTCGCTTGAGGTGTTGGACGCCGTCCCAATTACCGAGGACGAAACAGAGTATGTCATCCCGGATAATTTGAGCGAGATTTCGTTCCAGGCGACCGAGGAAGACATCAATATGCGACACGAACCAGGCGGAGACCACTTTACGATCGCCGAGGATACGCAGTTAACTTTTCCGGCGATGACCTTTGCTGGTACTAGTTTGTATTTCTATGGCAATGTCGGCGGCGTGCTGCGGATTCGCACGCGCCCGCGAGTAATTTGGTAAGGAGAATACCGAAATGGCATTACACAATTTCCAAGACCTACTGCAGAATGGCTCGCTTGAAAGCAGCGGCGCAGCGCTTTACGTTCCCGCCAAGGGTTGCTTGATTGGCTGGGGCACGGCGCTTCCAACCACTACGGTATGGGCCAAGGGCGCCGTGTTCATCAAAATCGATGGCGAAGCTGACGCGAACTTGTACATCAATGAGGCGGGCGACGGCGAAGGCACTTCGCCCTCTTGGGTGGCGATCTCCACATAATGGTTCGGCAACGCGGCATAGTGCTGCGCGCGCCGCTGGCCGGCGAGAATCGACGAGCGTCTTTTCAATCGCAACCGCCGTATTCAACGCCCGGCTCGCTGAACGTGCGCCCGATAGACGTGCTGGAAGATCGCGCCCGCCTTGGGCGTCGCGGCGGGTATACGCGCTACGGTTCAGCATATCTTGCCAATCCGATTCGGATGCTCGCCAATCTGAGATATCTCGCCAACGATGACCGAGCGTTCGAAATCCGAGAAGATGATTTTTCAGGCGGCTCGATGGGCGATGTTTGGCAGGCGGAAAGCTGGATCGCCGGCGGATTGCCGACCAATCTGGGAGACGGCCTGATTACGGCGGAACTCGCAGACGGCGAAGTCGGGGGCGCTATCAAGCCGGCCGATGAATTGCAGATTCATCCGTACGCGAAAGACGGAACCAGCGGCGTAACCGCGGTTTATAGCCTGTCGATTTTGCCGCACAAAGGGCGGCTTTGCGGCACATATAAGATGTTTGCGGGCTTGCGGTACACGGGCGACCCGGCCATACATTACAACCCGCGCGCCGCAAGCAGCAGCGCCACCGGAATTTCCGCGGAAGTGACGCTTGATTCTGACACGCTCGCGGCCCAAGGCTCGGTGTATTACAGGTACGGGCTCCAAACGGTTGACAGCGAGGGTTCGTCCCACTCCTGGGCGTATCCGGTCCCGGCTTTATTGCAGCTCGTTTTGTCATGGAATTACAACGGCGCTTTTTCCGCGGACTACCTCGAATGGGAATTGCTGCTCAATGGTTCCGTGCTTGTTTCGGGCGATTCCAGCGGATTGCCAGCAGCCAACCGCGTACTGTTTCGGTACGGCGTCGGGTTCAGCGTGCAATGCACGGAATCCGGCGAGAAGAGTCTCGTTAACCATTATGACGCGCGATACTACAAACGCCCGGACGGGTACGATCCCGGCGTTGCAGTAATTTCGGCTGACAGCGTCGCCAACCAGCCGCCCAAGGTTCGCAACGTTCTTGCGGCCAGTGTTAACGGCGACCTGTATGTAGAAAATATGCGGGGCGCGTTGGCCCTGGCAGTTTCGGAAAACATGCAGCCCGACAAATCTTTCCAGGCGGTTGACTACGAACAAAAATTGTATATTGGCAACACGTTCGATCCCGTGCTGGCGTTTCCGACTTTAACTTATGTCGGCACCCATGGAACATATGGACAGTGTTTGCAAACGCCGCTGCTAAACGCCGCGCAGCAGGCGCTGGTGAGCACAGGCGATTTTTTCATTGTACGTTTCGCAAGAGAGGGCGCCCCGGCCAACGGGGTTGAGGGTTGCTATCGAATTACGGCAATAAACCATACGACCTATTCTAATTTCACCGTTGACCATGCAGGCACGTGGTCAACCGCGGACACTCAGCTCGCCAGCGCTTATTTGGCGGCGGGGGAAATTAGAAATGGCGCGCCGATGGTGTATAACCCGGCCGATGAATCATTGACGGAGTGGACCAGTCTTGTCGTTGTCGGCTCGTTGCCGTTGGCCGGCAAACATATCGCCAAATTCAGCGACCGGATTGTCCTGGCCGAAGGAACCGGCTGGTATATGTGCCGTCAGGGAAATCCGTACGATTGGGATTATTCGGCCGAAGATGTCGGCGCCGCTGTCGCCGGGCCGCTTTCGGAAGCCGGTCGCATGGGGGACAGCATTACCGCGTTAATTCCAGGTACCGAGGATTATCTGATTTTCGGCTGCCATGAAACCATGTGGATTATGCGAGGCGATCCAGCGTTTGGCGGGCGGCTGTCATCGCTGGCTCAGACAGGCGTGGTCGGCGCCCAGGCGTGGTGTCGCACGCCCGACCAATGGCTGATATTCTTGTCTCGCGACGGATTGTATGCGCTGTCACCAAGCGCGAGCGCATATCCCGAGCCGATCTCCCATGATCGTTTGCCGCGAGAGTTAAAGGACATTGATCCGCACCAGCACGAAATATTCATGGCATACAATTCTCGCGGCCGCGGGATTCACATTTATGTGACGCCGCTTGGCCGCAGCCCTCGCGACCACTGGTGGTTCGATTGGACAGCCAAGGGTTTCTTTCGAGAGTCATTGCCGGTGAATTACACTCCAACGGCTGTCCTCAATCGCTCCAGCGACCTCAGTATCCATCGGGGGCTCTGGGTAGGGCAAGACAGCGGCTGGATGCGATACGAGCACCCGGCGGCGGCAAAAGACGACGATACCGCGATCGACGATTATGCCTTAATCGGCCCGTTCCGCCTGGGCAATGAGTTCTTCGACGGCCAGATGCTTGAACTATCCGCCGCGCTGGCGACCGACAGCGGCGACGTAACCTGGA
>Ga0180432_10005342_pt1 | contig 17151 bp, 15 predicted proteins | sample SS_ome_10_FD_132414 | JGI IMG/M metagenome (GOLD analysis project Ga0180432, IMG submission 132414) | Hypersaline lake sediment archaeal communities from the Salton Sea, California, USA - SS_1_MS_2 metaG | ecosystem: Environmental > Aquatic > Non-marine Saline and Alkaline > Hypersaline >...
ATATAAAAAAATAATATTTGTTTTTCCGGGATTTCCCCCCAGGGGAAATGTATATATCTTTTTTTTTTGTTTATGTGTTGGGGTGTATACATTTTGTGTACCAGATTTATGCACGGATAACATATGAAAATATGGTAGCATAAATATAATGTTTTATTCCACTGAAACTATGTTATTCTGTATCAGCCGGAACCTTCATATGACCAGTAGGAGAGCCATCACGAGTCTCTGTAAGATCCTCAATCTCTTCCGGATTCCACGGCGTTACTGCAGACGATTCAGAGTCAGTCTCTTCTTGAGCTTCGCTAGTATCGGCATTTTCCACCGTAATCGGTTCATAAATATCTCTTGCCTTTAGAAACCCTATCTCAAACAACTTGGCGCGATCGCGATTAGTCATATTGATACCGAAAAGTCCCGGGGATTCCTGCCCGATTCTTAATATCTTGCTTCCCGAAGATACCTTTGTGATCTTAAAGCTCTCTAGCTCGTTATGAACCGCACAAAGGTACATATACATCTCACGAATCATATAAGGGACGATCTGAATGTTGTACGGATCCCTGCCGGTATAGTTCTCCATCGGAGTTGGCGGCGTAGTTACCGTAATTCCGACAAGGTGCTCGGTATGAGGATCATCCGTGGCGTAATCAACCGGAAAGTTGTTGGTAACTCCGCCGTCAACCCACGTCTTCCCCATGTACTCAAACCGAGGGAAAAGGTTAGGGAAATTAGCGCTCATTCTTAGGGCGATCAAGCACGGAATATCCGGGTGTGTTTCCGGCGTGAGACAGACGGTTTCGCAGTCGGTTTTGTTGTACGTCACAACACAGAGCCGTTTTCCTAGCTCCCGCTTAAGGCCACCTAGTGTGTAAAAACGATGACACTTTTCTAGCGTCATTGTCTCTAGAATATTCTGAATAAAGCCAAAACCGGTGGCGCCATTCCCTTCCACCGCACTGCGAATACTAAAGGCGACCTCGTTGAGCTTTCCACGGCTACATAACCACCCCAGTATCTCACGGGGAGTGTACCCAATTGCTACAAGGTACACAATAATCGCGCCGATACTCGTACCGTACCAGTTAGTTACAAATCCGAGGTAAGCACGGCGGGAAAGATAGTCGAGAGCTCCTAGAAGAATAAACCCCTTAACTTCGCCACCAGAGAGTACTACTGTATCGTATGTCATTTTTAGTGGTGAAAGCTTCTCTTAAACCCGAGTACTTTTTCAGAAATGTTTATTTTCTCGGTTTTAAGAACTACTTACGGGCTAAAACATGGACTCTGTAACGGTAAACATAAAGAAGCTACGGAAACTTCTAGTATCTGGGGGTATGCACATTCAGGCTTTCCTTATTCGGCCAGATTCTCATACGGTACGGTTTATACAGTGCGTCACACAGGCTGCGATTACGGTACTAGTGTACATTCCTAGCGAATACACGGTACATAGCGACGACAATAGTATAACCTGGGAAATCGACAATATCGACATAGACTCCCCGCCGCCAGCCCCTGAGGATATTATGGACGAATATGCTGAAAATCTTCAGACGAACCTTGACGCAGTAGATACCAGCGAACCGGCGTTAAGGCAGGGGTATCAAGTCTCAGTAGATCTTACGGAACAACCTAGCGAAGATCTGGTAGAACTCCGCGACATAGTAAATCAGCTAGATCGACTAAAGCATGCGGTGGCAGGAATTCCTTACGGTCTTGCGGTAGCTTACAAAAGCTATTTGTTGTACCTTGATTCCGGCGGAGATGTGATAGGATACCACATAGAAGATTTCCCACACCGTTCGGACACTAGAAGACTCTATGTTGTGGCCGATTTGGAAACCGTTTACAGCAAGATGGCGGTGCTGGCAAGCGACAGTAGCAAGATCTACGGTAGTATTACAGGGATTCTTACGAAAAATCAGAAACGGTTGTCTAGAGGATTAGCTAACATTATTCAGACGCGAAGCAGTGCCTTACAGATGACAGAGACCGTAAACCAGCGAGCCCAGGAACTCCGCCAGGAAATCAGCAGGTTTGGAGAGTTATACAAACGGGCAGGGACCGCTATAACCGACATAGAAACTCGCATAGCAAAAGTAAGAGACACCACAGTACACGAGGACATGGCGGGAAGTAGCCAACGATATCGGCTGAATAAAGACCTGGAACGTGCTAAAGGGTTAAGGGGACGTATCGCCGATAAACTGACGGAACTCCGAGAGCTATACGAGTACCTGGTACTTAGTACTGACAAGATTCTCTTTGAAAACATACTGGCATTGGAGCGGGTACTGGGGAATCTACAAGAGTTACAGAAAATAACGAGAATCTCCCAGAATAACTAACTACTTTTATGCTGCGTGTTTACAGAAAAACCGATAAAACACCGGGTGGGTTATTAAAGGAAATATGTTGTTCGAAAAATTACCAAACGTACAAAATGACGAACGCTACGATTCTAGCTACTACACTTCTGGCCCTGGTCGGTGTTGTAACGGCGCTTTGCATTAGCTCCAACGGCGGCGTACAGGAGAACTTCCTCGGTATGGGGCATTCTATGTCGCACAAAATGACGCGAGAGACCCGTACTCCTGGTGGCGGTTTTATGACGGTTCCGGGTAATTATCAGTCTATGCTCTCGCCGCGGATGTCTAACGTGGATTACGGTGCGAATATTCGGTATAACATGCCTAGCCGTGCGATGCAGGCAGTACCTGTGGATCCTCTTAGTATGGGACATGTGGCGGTAGGGAAGGAGTCGTACTCGCCTCCCAGTTGTGGCCCGTCTGGTACCAACAAGGGTAGCGTTTACGGCATGAGCGGCCTTCGCAACATGCCTTCTCAGAACTACAGCGCTCCTGAGCGCAAGGCTGCGGAGTCGAAGCTTCAGACGTACGAAGTTGCGAGCGTACTTCCTATGGGCACTATGACCGAGCTTACCAGCTCTGCTAGCGTGCAGCAGCCGGTTATGTACGACCGTTTCATGTACGCTAACCAGAAGTCGCGGTTGCGCGCTTTGAGCGACCACATCCGCGGCGATCTTGCCATCGCTCCCAACAAGGGTGGTTGGTTCAACGTCTCGGTCAACCCGAATATCGACCTGAATTCTGGCGCTCTTGCGGTTATGGGCGGTGTCAACAACAGTACCGCGAACGGTACTGCCGGTCTTATGGCGGCTTCTGTGGGTGGTACGCAGCAGATCTTTGGCGGCGTAAATTACGGCAACCAGATGGAGACGTCTTTGTCGCAGGGTGGTGCCACGGTACAGGTAACGGCTTTCCCCGGGTAAATACGGTAGATTTATTTCTAGTTTGTGTAAACAAATTTACACAAAAATTGTATGAGGATTACCGCTTTAGATGTACAGTAAAAATGACCTCTACCAAGTTTGTTGTATCAGATGGCGAAATTCGGTACATTTTTAACAACAAACTTCACCGGGACGATGGACCAGCTATTATTATGGCAAACGGAACGATGGCGTGGTATCGCCATGGTCTTCCTCATCGCGACGACGGGCCCGCTTTAGAGCACCCAGACGGCACTAGAAAATATTTCCGTTACGGTATACAGCACCGCATTGACGGCCCCGCTGTGATTTATGGTAACAGCAACACAGAATGGTGGATAGACGGGCGACGTCGCAAAGACATGGAACCTGATAGGTTAACGCGCTTTAGGAACTGGATGAGAACGCTGCGGTTTCACTAATTACCGCAAAAAAATTGCAGAAACTCGGCCAGAACTTTACCAGAGTAATACACATATAACAACATGAACATTACCGCACTTGATACCAACTTTTGCTACGAAGAGGTCGTATTTCAGAATGACTTGTTCGTGGAGCTACTGAAAAGTGTACAGCTCGGGAACATAATCACGCATCTGATGCTGATTTTGATGGCGTTGAAGCTGTATAGCATCGACAACAAAGATACGGTGGTAAATGTTACTATTACAGTGCAACAAACAGAGGAAGATGATGACACTATTACGGAGTCTGACTCTGAAACCGAACCTACCCCTTGTGAGCTTGACGACATTCCCTGCGAGTGCCCTGGCGGTGGCCGGTACAACTTCCGCAAAACCGCGAAGCGTAAGTTCTGCGACAAGCATGCTTGAAAAGGTACCGTAAAATGAAATAATTCTGTAAAAATATTTTTTTACAGAAACATAGCAGGTGTTTATTTGCAGAGCCTGGCAGCAAAGCTGGTGCACTGACCAGCCGACGCGGCAGGGTACGCTGACGATAGGTTGAAGAAACCGTTACCGCACGACTCAGCATTGCCATGAGTAAGGGTGTCGTAACCAGGCGCAGAGTACTGCGGGATAATCTGCACAGACATCGACGGCGCCTGCGAAGGGACCGGGGCCATAACGTTGCTGCCGTAGCAGCTCGAGTTGTAAGAACCCAGCGTCGAGTAAGCCGACGCGTTGGAGGAGGATCCAGAGTATTCACGGGACATCTTGTTTTATCCGTATATGATTTTTTCTTGCAGAAAACACTTTAGTTTTTCGTAACAGTATTTACGAAAAATAATCTTTTTGTTACGTGGTTGTTAAGGGAACCTTAGCATAGCATAACATCCTATCGCGATAATACCAAAGCTGATAAGAATAAATTGATAATCCGGCTCTTCGTGTCCCGGTCGGTTTAGCGCAAGCCTACACCACTTCTCCATAGCCGTTTCACAGTTGCATTGTACCATTTATATGGTACAATCATACCTTTAATCAGAAATAATTTTATAAATAAAACAACTGTAAGGATTAACACCCTACGAAGTGTCGGAAGACTGGTTCTGTTTATAGACTAGGTAAGAAACCATACCGAGAGTGGCAAGAACGCATAGAAATGTGAGAAGTCCGAACATCTTTTAATCCCAATAGAAAAACGGCAGGAAAAAATATTTTAGAAAAAATCGGTATAATATTCCACCGTGTTCTCCAGTACTTAAAGTAGACTATTTGGTAAATAAAAATGCCAGTACGTCCGAGAGACTACTCTACCTACATTACACAGCAATGGAAAAAGCTGGCGGAAATCAACGGGATAAACGTGCAAGCTCAGGCAGTAAAGGAGCTGAATATTCTGCTGTTGTTTACCCTTGATAAACTGCTTGATAAGTCGCTAGAACTTTTAGAAATTTCAGGAAAGGCGCAACTTAACTGGGAAACGGTGCAAACAGCTATGCGTTTTGTTATGCCAGAGCCTCTGAGAATTCCCGCAGAGACTTTCGCCGTAGAACGCGTAGAAGATTTTAAGAGTAATTGGGAATCGCGGAGATACCCCCGTAAGCAGCGCTGTTCTGGCTTGATTTTTAGCCTAACGGTGGCAGGTAATAGCATACGCGCGAAAAACACAAACGTAAGCGATCCTACCACGGTTTTTCTTACGGCGGTTTGTGAGTACTTGTGCAGTGATATACTAGACATGATGTTTGTCTCACATAGTACCGTCTATGCGGCGGTAAGCAGAGACATAGATCTGCAAGAATTTTTCAAGGAGATTCGCTTTCTGACAATAAGTCATGTGAGGTTATCTGAGGAAGAGCTACAGGAATATTCTCGCCATATCCACCAGTATACTGACGCAAAGCTAACGCGCGATGGACTGATCACGTTAAAGATGTATACAGACATTCCTGCCGTAGAAGACGGCAGGTTTCTAAAGAGAACTATTGATGATTGTGTCGCCGTAGAATCCCTTAAGAAACGTAAGATAATTACCGAAGAAACAGTGCTGGACGTTGTAAGACTTCACGGGCTTACGCCGGTAAGGTAAGCGTAAAACTGCTTTTACGCTTTATAAAAATTTGGTAGTTTAGGGGGGAAGCCCTAGACACCCCTTGAATTTCTTAAAGGTTTCCGCGTCTTCGGGGGTGAGAACCCTGGATAGCTGGTCTGTAGCAATTAGCTGCTGGGGAACAGGGGGGTCAGTCACAGGACTGCGGGGACTTTTCGGGGATTCAGGATCAATAAATTCAGGTCCCTTACTCTCTTCTACACCCTTGCTGGGAAAGGCAGGGCGGACCGGAGAAGCAGGGCGGACCGGAGAAGCGTCAAATGGATTCACAAACTTACCGGCAAGGCTAGAAGGAACCGGTGAAGTGTCAAATGGATTCACCGGAGAAGAGGAATCTATGGCCTCTCTGATAACAGGAGAGGCCGCTACCACCGGCTCATCCTCCTCAATTTCGCTGTCGCTGCTGTCGCTGGCGTCATCCTCCTCAATTTCGCTCTCACTGTCGCTGTCGTCCTCATCTGAAGCTGGGAAAATATTTTTACTAGCGAAATATTCTACAATATCGTTTCTACCAGCTTTAAGGGCTATTGCGGCGAAACCCGGCCCCAAAACAGGGTCAAGGGGGTTCGGCATCCCTAAACCTGCTGCTCCCTTTAGAATATATATGGGGACACGCTGGGTTTTACCTGTGTTCTTTGATTTAAACATTTTCTCTGTAGGATTGGTGAGAATCGCTATTAGAATCGCACGACTCGGACACAAACCTCGCTTCTGAAGTTGTTTAAGAAGTTTCCAGTCGATTTCATCAGGATCCGCCATGTTTTGTTCTACTGTTTCCATAAGCAGATGCTCATCCGCAGTTTCCGGGGTTCTGCACTGTACACTCTTTACCGGCCGCGGTGCCGGGGCGGGAACAGAAGGACGAGCCTGCCGTGAAGTGCGTGTAGGAACAGAAGGACGAGCCTGGCGCGGAACCGGTGCAGGAACAGAAGGACGAGCCTGGCGCGGAACCGGTGCAGGCACTCCCAAAGCGACAAGAGCGGCATTGCTGCCGAGTACACGGCGGCCATTTACCTCTGCAATCCTATATTCCGGGCTGCTAGCCATCTCATCTGCGTCGCTTTGCGAAACGCAGAGATTCCGGTTCAGATCACAGACCTCATCGCCACCGCACTCTGGGTCAAATGGACCGGGTCCGCAAGAATTATTCAGCGTCTCAAAGGGATTTCCACCTGGGATCATTTTAGGGGCCGGTGCAGGCGTCAGTGTCGCCTCAAATGGATTTCCACCTGGGATCATTTTAGGGGCCGGTGCAGGCGTCAGTGTCGCCTCAAATGGATTTCCACCTGGGATCATTTTAGGGGCCGGTGCAGCTGGTTTCCGACTAATCTTTTTAGTAACCTTGGTACCACCACGACCACTTACAGGGGGAGGCGGACGCCTTATAGGAGCGGGGGCAGCACCACCTGTCTCTATATTCGCAAGAATCTCTTGTGTGTCTTCACGATTTAAATATGCTTCCACTTCAGGCGTAAACTCAAGGTTTCCGTTTTCATACAATTGTTTTACAAGGCAGGCACGAAGATTATTACTAGTTCTAAGGTGTTCGCGATGACATGTTATTCCGAATGTTTGTTTAGATACACCATTGACAACTTTCCGGAACATTTCAAGACCCGCAGTAGCAAGATTTATATGAATTTTACCACCTATGTCCCTTTGTTTATCACGTGTGTTAGGATCAAAATAAAATCCATGGTAATATAACTGTCCTCTAGGCATTTTGTCTGCTGACGTATTTTTTATAGTTTAGTTCTTTTTCGTATCTTAAATTTCTACGATAAAATCCCTAACAAAATCACTATTAACACGGCGAGGCTTACCAAGCTGGTTGCTTGCCAAAAGACAGTTCTCTGGCGTAGTTATCCGGTACGTCTTGTGTATGTGCCCGCTAACCCACACGTTTACGTTCTCAAAGATTTCTCGCGGGAGGTCGGTATAATAAAGACTGGCATACTGGTCGCTAAGCTCGTTTTCCTGAAACATGTCGCGACATGGTGGATGATGTGTGATAATCACGAGTTTATTCGCCGTGTTATTACTTTCAAAATATTGCTTGGCTTCCCACAGGAATTCCACGTGAGACTGGTGCATTTGTATATATTCCTCTTTCGTGATAGCCCGTGGTCCGGCCGCTGTTTTTTCTGCCGTAATTCTCACGATAAAATTAGGAAGATCTTCCTGAAACGTAGGTTGGGACCACAGCGTGCAACCGGCGAAAAGAATGGTACCAATCTGCACCATATCTTTCTGCAACAGCCACAACCGAGTTCCCGCCGATTCTCCGGTAGAAGGATCTATCAGACGAGCATTAATATTGTCCACAATATTCCTAAGACGATGTGTAAGGATTTCCATAGGTATTCCGTTACTGCTGTGAACACGGTAGTACTCGTGATTCCCAGGAGTATACAGGACATATTTAAAGGCTGTACAGGCGGAGATCAGCAAGTTTTCGAGTTGTGCGGGTTTGTGAAGATTTCCACAGTCCCCAGCCAAAATCAGAACATCCGTTACCGGGTCGACGTAGTCGAGGATATTCGGCTTGTAATTATGCGTGTACTCTGGGTGGATATCGGAAATAAGTTGTACCGTCAAATCGGTATTAGTTTCTGCCACTGAAACAGCTGAAATATCAGAAATAGTAGAAAAACTTTCCGCCGCTGTTTCCGGTAGAGCGTCTGATGAGATAGTATCCATGTACATTTTATGTACATGACCTCGCGGTATTATAAACAATTATTTACCACTCGGTAGTATTGTCTATTTCCAGCGTAAACGTGCCGTCTTTTAGCTTATCCAGAGCTGTGGTAATGGCGTTTACCGGAAGGTCCAGCCCTAGCATAAACTGAAAGGCCGTGATACGGAACCTACCAGGCATGCTGCGGAACGGATTCGCGTTATGTTCAAGAAGAATAAGAATCATGGTTGCGCCATGCAGTCTGGATTCTGGGGTACTAGCGTTCTTAAATGCCTGAGCCGCTATCATCAGGGGATAACTACCACTTGCATTAGGATCTGCACCGGAATCCAGCAAAACCTCTAGTGTTTCCACAGAGTTCTGCGTGTTACGAAGACAGACTACCTCTAAAGGCGTGAATGGGTACTCTCCAGAGGTCTCCGTAGTTTGGTTTAGTATCTGAGTTAGGTGGTCAGACATTTTATAGAGAACTCCAGGACTTAAAAACAGTATTATGGCAAAAACTATATCAGTTGAGTCTACAGAAATCACCATACCAAATAACAGCAGAATTCCTATGGATTTTTGTCGAGAAAGTCAGTCGTATATTTTTGCCTGTCCCAATTGTACAGAGTTTATTCAGGTACTCTGCTCCCAGACAGCCTGTTGTATTTTCCGCCACGGAATCTTTAAACATAATGGAGAACAGGTCCCGCCGCATTCTGCCAAAAACCTGTGTGATTCTCTTGTAGAATCTGGAAGAATATACGGATGCGGAAAACCCTTTAAAATTACTCTATCATCCACACCAGATTTCCCACATGGTTATGCAGAAACCTGTGGATACATATAATGTATTTTTACCTTAAAGTTTCTGAAAGATGACAAAATGCGCGTCTACCGTAACGGAAAATGGGTCTCTCTCACAAATAATGTCGAGAATTTTAGTGCCGGTGCTGCGGCGGATTCGGATGACACTTCTAGCAAGAGTAACAAGTGGCTCTGGGTTGGTCTCGGCGTAATTGCCGCTATTTTGGTGGCGATTGCTGTGTGGTATATGATGTCCAAAAAGAAGAGCAGTTCTTCGCCACAAGCCCCTACCTTTGGTGCTGGTCAGGATCCTAGCCACGCACTAGATGAGCTAGACTCCATCATGGATGGTTTGTAAGAAGTTTTATGGCGACATATTCCTGAGATTATGTCAGTGTTGTTATTTAAGCGGGGTAAACCTCACCAAAATGCAGGATACTAACCGCAGTGGCTATAAGATTATCAAAGTGCCGATGGGGCCAGGGGATTTTGTGCCTAATCGCCCACCGGCATTTCCTCGGCAGCCTAATTTGTACCTGGAACTCCTAGAGAACAAAGAGAAGATACAGCAGGAAAAAGTGAATCAGGACTATCGGCCGAAAAATCAGGTAAAGAGTGTGCCGTTTATTGAACAGGACCACCCGCGGATGAAACCGCAGAAAAACGCTTCACCGTTCTCTGATAACGCAAACACACGTGAAGAACCGCCGCAAGTAGACTACCCCGATAACCTCTCAGATTTTAGCGACACTAACTCTGACGTGGGAGAAGCTGTCGATAATCTCTCTGATGTTATCGACGATCTCTCTGACGTAGAAGACCGCGATGACCGAAGGGGCGACCGCGACAGAGATTACCAAAGGAAAAATGACAGGTCCCCTGTGCTTCCCCCTATCAATGCTAACTTGGATGTAGAAGATCTCTCTGATGCTGGTAGTGAGTCGTATGAGCCTGGCGAATCCCGCTACGAAAACGGTAGTTACGAAGAACCACAAAACGTCCGCGGTAGTCCTCGCGATGAGATCGCCAGAAATCTTGGAGGAGACGACTCCCCACGGGCTGAATCGGGTGGTCACGTTGGAGGTGGTAACAATCAACCGCCGACATTGTCGCAGCTTGAATCCGGGCATGGGCGTGGTTATATTCCAGACGCAGGACAGCCTAGTTCTCTGTCCGCCGAAGAACTCCACCAAAAGAAGCAGGATCTTCTTGACAAGTTTTACACTCTAAAGATGAAGTACAAGGGGGCTACGGATATTCCCGAATTTACGATTCACAGTGACTATGCCACAATGGAGCGCAGTTACGAGCGTACTGTACGGCGGCTGAAAATCGACAGCAAGATCGCTTGGTACAGTCAGATGATTACGTACGTTTTCGTGGGAATCGAGTGGTTCTGTAGCACGATCTTTAAGATCGACATGAGTGGGTACACACAGCACCAGACGCTTAACAAAGACAGCTACGAATCGCTTCTGGTTGAGCTTGGCGAGCGTAGCTACATGCCCACTAAGTGGAACATACCGGTGGAGCTAAAGCTTGTGGGCCTAATTCTTATGAACACGGCGCTGTTTATTTTCAGCAAGATCATGATGAAGAAAATGGGCGTAAATATGCTGAGCGTAAACACTAACACTCTTCCTACCGGTAATGGCGGGAAGAAATCGCCGCCTAAAACTATGAAGGAGCCCGATTTCGATCTAGGGGATCTTCCGGTATAAACACGCCGTAAAAACAACAGAATATTTTCAAAATATTCTACGTAAAAATAATATGTTTTCTGCCATTAAAATGGCTCCTAAGAAAACTAGTAAAAGAAAATCTCCTGTCCGTATCAAGGTCAGGAAAGAAGGCGCTTTGAGTAAATATGGGTATCATTCCAGTGACTCTGCTGAAGTCCGTCATCGTGCTTTGCGTAAAGCCGCCCGTGGTAGCAGCCCGGTAGAAATAGTCCGACGGCTAAACGCTATCGCGGTTCTTAACAAGAACCGTAAGCCCCGTATGGCGGCTAAGTTCCGTGCGGATATGCACTGGGTTCAGAAGAACCTGTACCCTGCTGATAAGCGTGCTAGTCCTAAGCGGAAAACGGCGAGGAAATCCCCTAAGAAATCGGCTAAGCGTGCTAGTCCTAAGAGGAAATCTCCTAAGAAGTCTACCAAGAAAAGGGCTAGTCCTAAGCGGAAATCTTCGACCAGTTTGATTACTGGTGTAAGCAGGTCTCTTCTCAACGCGGGGTGGCGGGAAAATAAGAGTGCTGCCTCTCGCCGCTCCGCTCTTAAGAAACTAGCTAGGTCCGGTGGTGTATCATACGCTTACACCCAAGTCGATCACGCTCGTGTGAAGTCTAACAGTGCTGCGGTGCGTAAGGCTGCTAACGCCGATGTTTCGTGGGCTTACAAAAACCTTCGTGATGGTAGCCGTAAGTCTCCTAAGAAGTCTGTAAGGAAATCTCCTAAGAAGTCTGTAAGGAAATCTCCTAAGAAGTCTGTAAGGAAATCTCTTAAGATGGTAACGGTTCGTAAAGCGTATACCCGTGCTGACGGCCGTCGTGTGAAGGCTGTTCGTGTTGCCGCTGGCAGCCCTAAGGGACGTAAAATCCTTGCTACGCGTCGGAGGAAATAATTTGTAAAGCATTCTGTCTAACGGTTTAAACAGAAACTTGCGAAAAAATCATGGGGGTATAAAACAATGGCTCCCCGTAAGTCTCCGTCTAAGAAGCGTGTCCCTGCTAAGCGTGCGGGCGCTCGTAAATCTCCCTCTAAGAAGCGTGCCTCTCCTAAACGCAAGGTTGCCCGCAAGTCCCCGTCTAAGCGCTCTGGAGCGCGTCGTTCTCCTGCCCGCCGCGTAATGCGCCGTGGTACCCTTGGTATGAAGAGTCTCCAGGCTGCCGAGAAGCAGGCCCGGATGCACGCCATGAAGTCGGCTCAGTGCATGCGCCGTGCGCGCACTGCGGAAATGGCTGCTCTTCGTGCGGCTAAGCGCGTTGCTAAGCTTCCCCGCGGTTCGGCTGCCCGCAAGGCGTCGGCCAAGACTGTTCGTGCTAACGTAATGAAGGCACGCCGCGCTAGTCAGTGCGTAACCCGCGAGCTTGCTGCTTCCCGTCGGTACGCGGCCAAGGCCGCTGTGGCCCGTAAGCGTATGCGCGCCCGCATCATGAAGAGTCTAAAGGATGCTCACGCCAAGGCTAAGCGTGCTGCGAAGTAAAATCTGAAACGATAATAGTTCCTTATTAATTATATAAGGATCAAAATGAATGTACCCCTCTTTTTCCTGAATCATGAATCTATTCTTAATCTAGCGGATCTGGCAAAAGATTCATACCTTCCACCAAGTGAGAGGTCTCCACGGTATATATACGCCACAGATGAAGATACAGATGCTCAGGCGTATTTTTCAGTAGAAAATCTTCGAATTTGTGGTGTACTGACTGAGTGTATAGTTCTAGCATTTCGCGGAACAGAGTCCGCTAAAGATGTTATGATAGATGTCTCGGCTACCAGAGTTCCCTTAAATGGAAAAGATACCAGTTTTTTGGAGAGTTTTCTACCGGGTCGTGGCGAGCCTCTCGTACATTGGGGGTTCTACCATCAATACCGCTCGATTCTACCAGAGATCAAGGCATTTTTAAGAGAGAATCCTGGTATAACCGACGTTGTATGTACCGGCCATTCTCTTGGCGGAGCTCTTGCCACTATCGCGGCAGTAGATTTGAAAGATAGAAAAATCGGAGAGGGTAGAGATTTTAGCTGTGTAACGTTTGGCTCTCCCAGGGTTGGTAACAAAATGTTTGCCGAGAGATTCCGCGAATCCACACAGGGAAGAAGCCTTAGATTTGTAAATAACGATGACCCTATTCCGCTCTTGCCAAGTAGCTGGAGATTTCATCATGTTTATGGCGTAGTAGAAATAGAGACTGATTCTGGACCGGGATACACGCACACTTATTTACCCGGTTTTAAACAACGTTGGGAACGAGTAGGAAGAGTTATGTGGAACACGGTGAAAACTACTGCTGTTTGTGGAGAAGGAAGCGCCGCAGATCATTCTTCAGAAAAATACTACGAAGAGTTAGCAGAAATTCTGGGATAATCTCTTGGAAATATGTATAATTTTTTAATTATACAAACTTATAGTTTCCAGTTTCCAGTTTACCCGAGCCATTTTGCGGCATTAATTGTAGCGATGCTCTGGTTGCGGTAGCACAGATTTTCCATGTACTCATTAACATCAGAAAACAAAGGGGAATCCTTTTCAATATTTTGTAGAACAAGAAGAGTGTTGAGGAAGTCAGGTCCCTGCTTAACAGAAGAGGTGTCGATGTTCAAGTCAGAAAGCTGCTTGGGACTTGGTATAGTCCCGAGGCCAAGAAGGTACTCGCCAATAAAGCAGGTTTTCAGCATCTTTTCCGAGGCGGTTTCGTAGTACGGTACTAAACCGCCAAAATCTAGATCGGGGCTCGCACGGAGAAGATTCAGAAGTCCTTGCATGTAGAACATTACTAGCTGTTTTCGGTACTCCTTTTCTAGCATACTGTTCACATAAAATCCACAGCGGTATATTCTTCGGACTTGCTCTTTTACGCCATTAATTCCCTGTGTAATCGCACCAATAACTGCGACATGCAATCCGTCACTGTTGAGAGAGATTTCCTTGTTTATTTTCTGTACAGTAACAGCACTAAGAGATCTGCTCAGAAGTTGCTTGGTGGTGTCATCAATTCCCGGAATCTTCTGCTGCAAATCCACTGTGGTGTCCATGTAAGGAGCATAGACCCATCGCTTAATACTCCGAAGGGTTTGGCGCGACCACTTGCTTGCATGTGGGAGATCTGGAATGTCAACAAACCCGTCGAAAACTTGGCGAATACCAGTCATATCCGGTACAGGATTGTCTATGGATTTAAGGAACTCCTTTACCGTACATGCGGCAAGGCAGATCATATCTAGGCCATACCTTGGTGTATACCGACTAGCATACCCGTACAAACCAGCCGTGATTTGGTCATTGGTCCACCCACGAGCATGTGTGTAGTCGACCATGGTAGGAATTACGTCGGTTGTTATGACGTAAACACCTTTCGGGGTGACAAAGCTAATTTCTTTCTCCGGAACCCGCCGCAAAATAATATCTGCGGGGTTGAGCTTGTTCATACACAACCCATTAAGGTACTGTCCTGTTACCAAAGCCATGCCGATAATTCCAATGCACTTCCGTGCTGTAGTATAATCTCCAGCCAAAATCAGATCCAGTAGAGATTCCCCGGGAACATTTAGCATATAAACCGTATCTGATGGCGAACTGTTCTTTAGAGTCCACGCAAAACACGGCGTATACTGAAGGAGACTGTTCACTATATTCCTACCGACAAAGTTTTCGTTGATGGTCTGGTACATCTCTTGCTGCCGGCGCTTCACAATAATCGCTGTAGGATCGTCAGAGTACCGATGCTTACTTACCACAACACGGCGGTTAAGCCTGGGAAACTCATCAGACAAATGATCAGGAGGGATTGTACAGTCCAACCCTGCCGTAAGTGTCCACGACTCCTGCGGGAAAGTTCTGTAAATTCTGCTAATTTCCATTGTGGGGTTTGGTGTAATAGCAGAAATACTAGGGTTAAGCTGTGCAACTGTGGCGTAATTCATAATCTGCGCCTCTATCGGATAAACCAACCGATTTTCTCCTTGAGATTCCGTGAGTCTGTACAGTAGAGTCTGCCAGTAATCGAGAATTCCGTCTTTACTCAAAAACGTGTCGTAAAACTGGCGGGCGTTTGCAGCGATTTCCGCACATTCTGTTTGGTGAGAGATACACCACTGAATCTGTTCGGTGAGATTGCTGAGGTTGTACTCGACAGGAACGTAGTGAACATATGGCGTGAGATACGGTTTGTACCACATAGAGTACGGGCTGTTTTCCTGCAGAAACACCACGCTACCAGAGGCCAGTTCCATGCTAAGGCGGAAAGCCGTGACGTGACCGTCGAGGTTAAGTATGTACTTGTTCCTCGCTTGATCCGCGTAGGAAAGATATTCCTGGTTCCCAGTGGGAATATCCTCAGGGATAATACCGATTCCGTTATCGCGAAGTTTCCGCATACGGCGGTTTAGTGCTGTAAGACCGGTGTCGATAAGAACGTTGGTTTTGTTCAGAAGCTTGTCGGGAGTGGTCTCTCCGGTGCGGATTACCTTGTTTTCATAAACCCGAGTGCCATTGTACTGTACCACCACAAGACGCGGGTTGGTCTCCGCGGTAATTCCAGCACCGGTCGTACCTCCGCGGAAAACAAGCACGTCTTGCCTTTCCTCAAAAGGGGGGAGATCATCAGGGAGAGTGTATTCTTTTTCCGGCGACTTTCGGAAAAAACGGGGCGGATTTTCTAGAGCAGAGACCCGCGCCCAATCGTCCCAGTGCGGGTACGGAATATCCGCATACCCAGCCATGGATGTCATGCTGAGAATAGGAATAAACTTGTCCGGAAACCCCTCTATGTTTTTCGTTTCCCAAAAGGGATTGGGTGTTTTGCCGTCTTCACGGAGAATCGGGTAGTCGCGGTTGTACAAGAAAAAAGCGCAATCCGGAACGGCCCGAGTTTGTACCAGTTCTTGTAGCATATTTTCTATGGCGTGAAACTTGCTGACATTATGGCGAGGAGGGTCTTCACACCGAATAAGAGGTCCATTCAGCCTCCATACTGCAGGATCGATGCAGAATTTCTGCGACTTACCCGGCGGAGAAGTTTCCTCGAGGAATCCTTGTACAGTTTCCTGCCAGTCGTCTCCCATTTCCCGGCGAAGAATGGCTTCCCGATCGGAATCGGAAAACAGATCCATGTTCTGAAACGGGAGAAGTGTGATTACTTTCCCGCCACGAATCTCTACGTACGCACCCTTTCCCGCCTCGTGAGAAATATAGTCGTAAGTCTCTGCCGTGGTCTGGTTCACATTTATGTCGGGAGTCAAACGGAACAGTTCGGAAACCGGAGTTTTCTCAGAAGTTTGAAGAGCCCCCCAAACCGATGCAGAAACCGGCTGCATGGCTGTGCTAACCGGTTCGGGGGAGTTCTGAAAGATATTCTGCTGAATAGTCTCCTGAAACTGCTCAGCATCTCCAGCTGTGAAGTACTCATGAAACCGAGTATGAGAGTAGTAACGGGGATTTGAGAGGTACTCCCGCGGCTTGTACTTCTCGTGAGATTCCTCTACCGTAATATAGTATGATGGCAGCATGGTATTTATAGATACCCAATAAATGATTATTCTGTATTGGCTCAATTATCCAGATAATTGTACGGAATCTCCCTGTCAAACTTCTTCAATAAAAGTGGTGCTTCATTTTTCCGATGATTTGAGCGTTAACTTTATCTGGAAAAAATTAAGAATTTTTCCGCCGTATTTTCCGATAGATTTCTGCCGGGAAAAATGATACATAATTTTGGTGCACCCCGGAATCAGAGAAATCTGAAAAGAGAAATGTTGGTCCGGATTTTTGTACGTCGTTTTTTCTGGTAGACTGTGAACTAAATTTATGGCGAATAATATATCTTGGAAGCTGTGATAATATCTTGGCCAAATCTGGTACATAATTTTTATGTACCTCTGAGCCATTTTTATGTACTACCAATTCCTACCGTATATGTCCTTAGAAAACGATACATAAAAGTTATGTATCTCCGGAATATTTTCGGGATTGGAAATATAAAAAAAAATGGGAAAGTCTCCCCAGAAATTTTTTCCCAGAATACTTTCCCATTTTTTTTATATTTAGTCCGCGCATTTTTATGTATCCATATACATAACTTTTATGTACCGTTTTAGCCAAGATATACGGCGGAAAATGGTAGTACATA
>Ga0180432_10005343_pt1 | contig 17149 bp, 6 predicted proteins | sample SS_ome_10_FD_132414 | JGI IMG/M metagenome (GOLD analysis project Ga0180432, IMG submission 132414) | Hypersaline lake sediment archaeal communities from the Salton Sea, California, USA - SS_1_MS_2 metaG | ecosystem: Environmental > Aquatic > Non-marine Saline and Alkaline > Hypersaline >...
GGACGGTCTCTTCGGCACGCGGCAAACCCGGGCAGAAACGATGTAGGTAAAGGCTCGCAAGATTGCCGGCCTTCTCCGCAAACCCATAGTGTACCGGCCTGTCGCGTGGAGCATCCAGCTCGCGCAGTCGCGGGCAGATATCCAGACAGCCCAACAGGAAGCCGGATACTGCCGCCCGATCCTCTTCGCTGAAAATTGCGGCCTCCTCAATCTGGTCCCAGATCGGCCCCAGAAATGCAATCGGATAGAGGTTGGACAGATACGTCTCATCCTTAAGGGCCGGCAGCAGCGTCGGGACCGCTGCTTTGCAGGCCTGCAGATATGCGACGTTACCGCTGCGGTAGTAGTTGAGGCCCTGCTCCACGATCAACTCACAAGCACCGTAGGGCGGCTTAGCATCTGCCAGCTTCATCGCCAGTTGCTCATCCGTAAGCGGCTCAGGCGACTTCTTCACCTGCATCTCGACGAGATGAGGCATAGCCAAATCGGCACCCGGCTTGATGTGCGCCAGCAACCGCTCAACACTTGCCTCGATGCCGGCAGCATCGCTGCCTCCGCAGAACACTACCCCGATCCCGAGTGCCTCCGGATCGTGGACAGTCCGCAGTTCATGGTAGCCTGCTCCGGGCTGCGCTGCATCTGAGGCCACGTAGTAGTTGTGATACAGGCGCGCCGCCACCTGGTTGCTCATCAGGTTGCCGATGACGACGAGATTGCGCGACCCGATTTGGGCCGCCGCCGCACTGTCGCTGACTATCGGGAGCCTGGCCCCGGTTGCAGCCCTGATTGCCTCCTGAACGCGTGCCCCCTGTTGGCGCTCAACTCCTGACGCAGGCACTGCGATGGCTGCAGCCGGCTCACCATTGCTCACCAGCACAATCTCAGCCATGATCGCACGTCCACGCGCCACGGGCCCACTCTCAGCACCCTGCGCAATCACACATATCAGCAGTGCACTCGTCACGGCTACCAGTATCTTTGGCCTCAACATATTCATCTCCTCACGATGAAATGTCTTTGTTCGGCTCTGTCTCTCCGGCTGCCGGCTGCGAGCGTCCGCTGTCCGCGCTGGAAACATTGCCGCTTTTTTACTTGCCGTTGCTCTCACTGCTCCGGCTCGGAAACCGGAGGCGATGCCGTACCCTCAATGATACCAGCTACCAAACGTCTGAAGCCGTCATAGTCAATAATTGGTTTGCGCAAGTACCAGGTGCAGCCCAGACGCAAGCCCTGTCCGAAATTATGCGGTTCGCCGAGGATCGTCAGCATCAGGACCGGGATGTCGCGGAATCTGTCATCCAACCGCATCCGATCCAGCGTTGCCCACCCGTCCATTCGCGGCATCATCACATCGAGGATGACGATATCCGGCTTATCCACTATCATCTTGTCCCATGCATCAAGGCCGTTGGCCGCCTGGCTAACTACGTAGCCGCCGACCTCCAGTACTGCACGGGCACCGATGACAACGTCCGGCTCATCATCAACTAACAAGACCTTCTTCGCAACCTGGCCACCATTACCCATCAAGCCATACCCCCCCTGCAAATCGCCCTCCGACTGCCGCTCGGTGGCGTACGTAGAACTCATGTCTTCATTTCGCCCCCTGTCCTCATTCTCCTCTTCAGCCCGTGCAAATTCATCGCGGACGCCGTCGCACCATGCCTTCAGGAAGGACAAACAACCTGCAATGCGAACTATACAATACCAGGCGTGACACGCGCTCATGGCGAGGAGCCGGAACCGGACGCTTCCGTCCCTTGCAGTAGAAAGCGGGGTAACGAGACAATGACCAGGAGCACTGGAGCCGTCTTGCCGACAGTAGTATTGATGATTCTAGTATTGCCCTATTGCTCGGCGGCCAATGCGGAGATTGTTGAGATACCGATGCAGAACCGTTCCTTCGAAATGGGCGCGAATGACGCCGGCGTTCCGAACGGCTGGATATGTACATGGCTTCAACCTCACCAAATAGTAGGGGGCCCTGCAACATGACTACCCGCGCCTCGGGCCGTATGACTACGCTTGGCATGTTCGCGGCGGTGCTGCTGTTCGCGTGCATCTCCACTGCCGCCGCCAAGACGGAGCGCACTTTCTACACGCCCGACAAGCTCCACAACATGCGCGACAACCTCGCCGCACACGACTGGGCGCGCGCCGAGAAGGACGCTGTCCTCGCCAGGGCCGAGAAAGCTGTAAATGTTCCCTACAAGGAGTTGGCGGGTTGGGTGCGCCCTCCCACGATCCCCCGGGCCGCCTATGTCCATGAATCCGGCTGTCCCAGGTGCGGCCTGGCGGTCCGCAAGTACGGCACCTACCCGTGGCTCATCACCCCCGACAAGCCCTACAAGGTCGAGTGCCCCAACTGCCACAGCGTCTTCCCCAGCAACGATTTCCAGGCCTTTCTCGACTCGGGGATGAAGGATCGCGACTTGCTGACCGGTGACTATCCCGACGACGGCTGGGGCTGGACCGGCCCTGATGACCCGGACCACAAGTACTGGTTCGTCGCCTACTACAACCACTGGCTGACGTGGCAGCGACCGCTGTACCCGATCCGTGACCTCGCCCGCGCCTATCTCTACACTGATGACCCCCGATACGCCCACAAGTGTGCCATCCTGCTCTGGCAACTCGCCCAGTACTACCCGGATTACGACTACGCCAAGCAGTCGCGACGCGGCAACGAGTTCGATCCCAACTACAACGGCAAGCTGCTCTACCACACCTGGGAAACCCAGACAGTCAGCTTCTGCTCAGCTGCCTATGATGCGATATTCCCTGCCTTGACGGAGAGTTGCCCGGAGCTCGAGCAGCTTACGGGCCGGAGCATGGCCCAGATACGCCACCTCATCGAGGAGCAACTGCTCCGCGCTATGGCAGCAGAGATAGTCAACGAAACCGGCTACATCTGCGGCAACTATGGCAGCCACCAGGTCGGTCTGTTACAGATCGCTGCCACGCTCAAAGACACCCCCGGCACGCCTTCCAGCGAAGAGATGGTGCGGTGGACGCTCGAAAATGAAGAGTACAGGCGCTATGTCTTCATGCCGATTCAGGACGCTATCCATAATATCATGTTCCGCGATGGTGTGCCGTTTGAGTCGCCCGACTATAACCGGGGCTGGATTGGGGCACTGACACTGGTCGCCGAAATGCTGCTGCTCAACGGGGTGGACATCTACGCCGAGCCCCGCTTCAGGAAGCTCTACGACTGGCCGCTGCAGATGCTCTGCGCCGGTCAGTTCACTCCTGCTCTCGGCGACTCGGGAAACATGTCCCACTACGGTACGGCCGTGTCTACTCAAGCCTACGTTGCTGCCTTCAAGCGGTACCGGGACCCGTTATATGCCAGGGCGCTACTCACCTACTCGTCTCAGGAGCAAATCAACGATATCTTCTCAGCGCCCATCAATGACGAATTACAGACAGCCTCGGCAGAACTCCAGGAGGACATCGGCTACTCCAGCCGGCATTTGGCCGGCTATGGCTGGGCCTCCCTCCAGAATGGCAATCCGGCTCATCCCGTCGCCACCTCTCTCTTCTACGGCCGCTTCATCGGGCACAATCACCGCGACAAGATGCAACTCGACATCTACGCCGAAGGGGCCTCGATGATACCGGACTTCGGCTATCCCGAGACCTGCAACAGCAATGACCCCCGCAAGGAGGGCTTCTTCAACCACACCATCGCCCACAACACCGTCATGGTTGATGCCTCCGACCAGGCGCAGGTCCGCGGCCGCTGTCTCGCCTACGACACTGGCCCGGTCTGCCAGTACCTCGAAGCCCGAAACGACCGCGTCTATGGCAACTGCGACGTCTATCGGCGCAGTGTTGCCCTCGTCGCGACCTCACCCGAGAGCAGCTACATCATTGACATCTTCCGCGTCAGCGGCGGCAGCCAGCACGACTGGCTCGTCCATGGCACTCAGGCCGACTTCGAGTCCAACCTGGTCCTGTCGCAACCGCGCAGAGAGGGCACCCTTGCCGGCCCGGATGTTAAGTACGGTTACTTCTACGATGACGAGAAGCTCCGTGACCAGCCCTATGGCAGTGTCAGCTATTCGGCCTACAAGGGCAGCGGATTTCAGTTCCTCTACAACGTCCAGGAGGCAAGCCTGACACCCGCCGCCTGGGCCGGATGGAATCTCATAACCAGCGGGGAGAGCAAAGCGCCGCTCATGCGCGGCAACGCCGGCGCCTTCCTCAAGGCATTTCTCATCGGCGAGGATGAGCGTATCATCATCTGCGACGCCAGGCCGCAGCAGAATACCAAGCGGACGCCCGACAGTGTCAAGTACCTCATCCGCCGCCGCACCGGCCAAGACCTGACCAGCACCTTCATCACCGTCTTCGAGCCGGGTGCTAACGAGGGCCTCATCAGCGCCGTCGAGCGCATCCCCACCGCCAACGCTGACCTCGTCGCGCTGAAGCTACGCCTTGAGTCCGGCCACATCCACTACTACTTCAACGCCACCACGCCAGTGCCGGAGACTCAGATTGCCGGTGGCATCCGCTTCGCCGGACAGGTGGGGTATCTCGCACTCAATGGTCAGGGCGGCGTCGAGCAGGCATACATCTACAACGCCACCTTGCTCGCCACAGAGGGCTGGCGCTTGCAGGGCCGACCGCCATGCAGCACGACGATCACCTCGTGCGACTACCAGGCCAACGCAGTCACCCTGGCCGATGGAGAGGCAGCGACGGAGGGTATCGTGGACCGGACCGTCATCGTGGACACGGGCAGGCACGGAGCATCGTTTGTGGTGAAGCAACTACCGGGCAATGGACAACTGGGCTTCGGAGACCAGAGCCCGATCGCGGGTCGGCTGGTGGTCAAGGAGACCGACGGCAAGCTCTTGACGCTGAAAGCAATTGACACCGGCTGGGCTAGCCTTGACTTCCCCATTGGCGGAATGACGCTGACCAACGAGAGCTTCGAGCGGGTCGGCAAGCTCACCGCCTGGAGCCGCCCCAACATGGCCTTGGAAAAGGGCTTCGCGCCCGAGAAGCTAACCGACGCCGATGGCGATGGCGTCACGCGCGCTTACATCATGGAGTACGGCGTCGGCGACACAGTGCAGATACCGACCTCCGCAAGATACGAGCGCAAGTAACCGCACCGTTGCCGTACGCCGCATGGAGGGGCCGCGTCGAAGGGCGCGACGTATGCGCACTGAGGCCGGCCCAAGCCTTTGCTCTGCTTGCGCCAAGCATCCCCGCCGTTCGCTTCTGCACCGACCCCCGCCCATCATCCCCTACGCGTAGCTCCCATACTCCCGATACGCCGCGATGAGCGCGAGCACATTCTCTACCGGCGTGTCGGCCTGGATCTTGTGACTCGTGCCGGCGATGAAACCCCCGTCCGGCTTCATCGCGGTGAGGACTCTTTCGGCCTCCTCACGCACCTCCTCCGGCGTGCCAAATGGCAGCGTCCGCTGGATGCTGATGCCTCCCTGGAAGCAGATGTCGTCGCCGTAGAGCCCCTTGATGCAGGCCGGGTCCATGTCCGCCGCCTCCGGCTGCAGGCTTTGCAGCACATCCAGGCCCACCTCTATGAAGTCTGGAAGCAGCGCGAAGACCGACCCGCAGGTATGGTGCATGACGGGCAATTCCTGCCGGTGCGCCTCCTCGATGAAGGCCGCGAAGCCGGGCTTGAGCCGCGCGCGCCAATGCTCCGGCCTGACGATCGGCCCGTTCTGCATCCCGAAGTCATCGCCGGTCATCAGCAAGTCTATGCCCCCCTCGGCGGCCTGCAATATCCGCCGCTCGTACTCCAGGTAGAACTCCCTGATGTGCCCGACTATCGCGTCGAAGACCTCCGGCGCAACCAGCATATCAATCAGTATCTGGTCTGCGCCTCGCAGGTACATGGCGGGCTTGAGTTGCGCGATGCGGTTCAGCCGGTCGCCCTCGAATACCGTGCAGAAATCCCCGCAGGCCGCGCACTGCTCGGGTATGACCGAGTAGTCAAACCACTCCGGCGAGGGCCAGTGCTCATACGCGTCAACATCGGCAACCGTCCGAGCGTCAGCCAGCGGGCATCTGACGACCTCCGAATAGAGCTGCTCCCAGCCGTCGCCAGTCACGGCGACTTGCCGGCGCGGCACACCCCACAGGTCGTAGTTCGCCCCGTCGTCATCCACCCGCAAAGCAGGCCCGACATACTCCGGCCCCGCGATGTAGCGCAGGTCAACTCCGAACGCCGCCAGCAACTCTGCGCGGTCGCGCAGACCCAGGTGCGCGAGCAGCTTCGCATCCATCTGCGCCGTTGACCAGAAGTCCACCGGCACGCGGTCGCCTTCCCGATGAAGCAGCGCTTGTCTGACCCGCTCCTTGCCGGTCACATCTGCCGCCTTTCAGTGCTTGAATATGCCCGTGGCTCTAGACGACTTCCATCGTCGAGGGGGGCTTCTTACCGATATTGTAGGTGACGCTGACCACGCCTGCGACCTCCGTCGTGAGCCTGTCGGCGAGCCTCTCCAGCGTCTCCCAGGGCAGTCGCGTGGGTGTCGCGGTGCGTGCATCCACACTATCCCAGCAGCGCACCTCCATCTGCAGGCCGAACTCCCTCCGGCCCTCACGCATCCCGGTGACGCGGTCCTCATGGAGGAGCACCATGTACTGGAAGGCCTCAACACCGGCCAGTTCCGCCTCGGTGATCGCCGTGGCCTGGCGTACCAGGTCGAGGCGTTCACGGGTGGCTTCCCCGACGATGCGGGCGGCCAGTGCAGGTCCCGGGAAGGGCATCCGCTGATATATCGAACGCGGCAGCCCGAGCTCTTTCGCGACGAGTCGGACGCCATCTTTCCGCAACTGAATCAGCGGCTCGATGATCTGATATCCGAACGTTTCCTGTGGATCAATCCCCAACTGCGTGAAGACGTTGTGCTGACGCTTGATGCCTGCGACCGTCTCGTCCACATCGGTAAGAATGGTGCCCTGCAGCAGGTACTTGGCTCCGCTCTCGCGGACCATCGCGCCGAAGATATCCTTGTAGAAGGTCTGGGTGACGGCCTCGCGCTTCTCCTCGGGATCGCTGATCCCGGCGAGTGCCTCGATGAACCGCTCGCGGGCATCAATGAGCTCGACCTCCACGCCGAGACCCTGAAAAAGCTCCACGATCTGCTGCGGCTCGCCTGCCCGCATTAACGCGTTATCCACAAAGCAAGTCTTTAGCCGCTCGCCTAACGCCCTGTGGCCCAGCATCGTCACAGCACATGAATCTACCCCTCCGGAGAGGGCATTGATTGCCAGTCCGTCGCCGACCTTTGCTGAAATCTCGGCCACCTTTTCTGATATGAACTGTGCGGGGTCCAGCTCGTGCGCGGTTATCTCCTCTGTCGGCATCCTCAATGACGCTCCTTTCACTTCCCCATACTTCTGCCTGCCACTACATGCGCCCAAATGACACTCATCACCTCCCCCGCCCCCCGGAGATTATAGTGGCAAGTCAGCAATCTGTGAACGCGCTGGCTCGGGCGGCTACAGGAGAAGGCACTGCGCGTGGCGAATAGTCACATAAGGCTTGGGTGTCAGTCACGCATTAAGCCGATCGCTGTTGTTTGGTCTGCCCGTAAGGGGTTGGGCAATGATGGCAAGGACAATGCTCATTTTCTGCATCCTGCTTTCTGCAAGCATCGCCTGCGCCAAGACAGGCCGTACTTACTACGATGATGAACTGATGGCGCGCGTGCGCGACAAGATCGCCCGGCACGACTGGGCTAAGGCACAGGTTGACGGCGCGAAGAATAGCTGCAAGCGCTGGCTGGAGATGTCAGATGAGGAGCTCTGGGACTTCGTGCCACCGCCGGAGCAGCTCCGCGCGCTCAATGTTCACTTCGGCAAAGGCTGCCCGAAATGCGGCAAAGAGATATTCCGCAAGGGCGGCCACTATCCGTGGATCATGAGCAGTGACAAGCCGTTCAAGGTCAAGTGCCCCGTTTGCGGTACGGAGTTCCCGGGTAACGATTTCCAGCCTTGGAACCTCAATGCCCTGACCGAGGAGCCGCAGAAGGGGCCGGGCTACGTGGACAACGGGGCCGGCTGGGAGGATGACGACGGCACCCGCTACTTCTTTGTGGGCACCTATATCTTCTGGCACCGCTGGCAGAGAGAGGTTTTCCCCGCAGTAAGCAGTCTGGCACAGGCCTACCTACTCTCCGACGAGCCGCAATATGCCCACAAGTGCGCTGTGCTTCTCGCCGGCATCGCGGAGAAATACGACCGCTACGATTACCCGACTCAGGCCTATCATAATGGTCGCTGGCCCGCTGGAATCAACGGCCGCATCCTCGATTACATCTGGTCAACCGGCGTCACCGGCAATCTCGCCACTTCCTATGACGCGATATATCCGGCACTGGATACAGAACCCCAACTACTCGCTTTCCTCAAGACCAAAGGTTGCGAAGACCCGCACGCATTATTCGAGGACAAGCTGCTGAAAATCATGGCCGAGGACATCATGCGCGGCTTCGTTGTCGGCAATATGGGCATGCACCAGCGCGCCTTGTGTCAAGTCGCTATCGTTTGGGACAATGAGGACCCCGAGAAGGGCCCGACGACGGCGCAGATGCGCGACTGGATCATGACCGGCACTGGCACGACGGAGTATCTTCTGTGGAACGGTTTCTATCGCGACGGTCATGGCGGAGAAAGCTCACCCGGCTATTCGTCCGGATGGTGCTCCAATTTCTACACGGTCGCCGACCTGCTGCCGAAACTGGGAGTGGACATCTGGAGCATCCCCAAGGTCAAGAAGATGGCCGACATCGGCCTGGACATGGTCATCACTGGCGTTTTCACTCCCTGCATCGGCGACAGCGGCACCATCTTCGGCTCCAAACGCCTGGGCTGGAACGCCGCCATGCTCGGGCGGGCCTTCACTCACTATAAGGACCCCCGCTTCGCCAAAGCGCTGGCCATGATAGGGGCAAGATCCCAACAGCTCTTCGACGAGTACTACGACCAGGAGCAAGTTGATAAAGTCGTCGCGGAAATCGGAGAGGACAGCGAGTTTAGGACCCGTAACCTGGGCGGCTACGGGCTCGCCATCCTCGAGAGCGAGCAGAAAGACAACCCGCGCGGTGTCTCGATGTACTATGGCTTTGCGGGTGGCGGGCACGGGCACTATGACCGGCTCACCATGGAGATGATCGCCCATGACCGCCCGGTGCTCACAGATATGGGCTACCCGGCACACTGGCTGCCCAAGAATGCGTACTGGACCGCCAACACTATCAGCCACTACTGCGTCGTCGTGGATCAGCACAAGCAGGAGAGCATGAACCGTGGCTATCTGAACACACTCGCAGCAAGCCCTCAGGTGCAACTCATGGATGCTTCGGCGGAGAAGGCCGTATATCCCAACACCTGCTCTCTCTACCGCCGAACCGCTGCCCTCATAGACATTTCGCCGGAGACTTCCTATCTGCTGGACATCTTCCGCGTCCGTGGCGGGTATCAGCATGACTACAGCTTCCACGGGCCGCCCTTCCCTGAGTTCACCGTGGCCGGAGCGACACCGGGACCACTACAGAAGAAGGGCACCGTCATGGGCGAAGAAGTCGAGTTCGCCGGCACACCCACCGCGCAGACGGAACTGCAGAGCGGCGGCATAGCCATACCGCTGCGCAAGACCGAGGATGTCATCAACGACAGCGCGAACTATGGCGAGCGCTCCAAAGAAGGCTGGTGCACATACTCCGGCGGCAATACCATCCTGACGACAAAGACTCATACGCTGATGACTGTCAAGTTCCCGCAGGTGCCGGCAGGCAAATACAAGCTGTTTATCAATGTACATGACTACAACTCCGGCGAAGTGGTGCTGGAGGTTTCTGTCGGTGATGTGACTAAGACGATGAGCTATGAGGCCTCCGGAAAGGTGGGTGCCCGCTGGATCTCCGAAATCTTCGAACTCAACAGCCCCGCCGACAAATTCAGCATGATGGTCACCGAACTCGGGCAGCCCTACGCGCTGATTTACAACGCTATCCTTACTCCCAACCTCGCGGCTACAACACCCCAAACCGCCGACATCCGCAGCAGCGGCTTCCAGTACCTGTTCAATGTGCGCCGCATGAAACCTGACAGCACCTGGTCGGCCACATGGCGCAAACCGGACGAAGACCTCGCCCTGACAATGACGATGCCTGCCGGCTGTGCAGATGAGATCATCCTCGCCGACGCCGAGGCGGAACTCAAGCCCCAACATCCCGACACACTCCAGTATGTGCTGGCCAGGAATCTGCTCGCCGACGATGCCGGCACCGAAGCCGCACTGTCCTCAACCTACATCGCCGTGGCCGAACCGCACAAGGGCCCGGCCGGTATCACCGCAGTGGACAGGCTCAAGGCAGTCAAGGCTACCGCAGACGCTGCAGGTGTTTCAGTCGCCTACGCGGGTCATACCGACCTCATCCACAGCTCCATCGAACCATCCGAAGAGGCGACATGGCAAGCGGGCAATGCCCAGCTTACGGCTACTGCCGAGTTCGCGATGGTCACTATTGACGGTACTGGCATTACGCGCGCTTGCATGGTCAATGGCACGCAACTGCGGTGCGGTGATTTTGTCCTCAGCACGCCGCCCTCCCCGACGGGCAAGGTCCTGAGCGTGGACCACGAACATAACTCCATCATTATCGAGGGCGAACTCGGCCTGCCGGAAGCATTCGCTGACCGTGTGGTTATTCTCGGCAATGAACTCCAGCAGACCAGTTATACCATCAAGGCGATTACTGTCGCTGACGGCAACACAACTCTCGCATTCGGCGACACGCTCTTTCTCATCCAGATGGGATACGTGGAGGCGAGCGATAGCCAGAAGGGCACGGTGACGCTGGCCAAGCTGGGCCGCGTAGATGGCCGCCAACACCAGGGCCGCTGGCTGTACAATGAGGACAAGTCTGTCGGCTTCCGTATCGCCACATGCAGTGGCTCTACCTTCGGGCTGGAGGGTGTTGAGGGAGAACTCGACGAGATATTCGTCGATTTCGATGGCGACGGTCGGCGGCTCTACTGGGTCAGTGACATCGGCCCTGGTGATACCTACCGCATCCCGACGGTCACCTACGTCGAGCGTGAGAGCCCACACCTGTACCGTGTCCGTACCATGACTAACGCCGAGCTGACTATCCCGCCGGCCGAAGTCATAGTTGACAAACCATAGCGCTGACATGCTAACTCGCAAGGAGCCCGTGACATGCTTACAACACTGCGCCGGGTTCAGCCAATCCTTGTGGTGCTTGTCGCCACCGGAGCTCTGCTTGTCTCAGTTGCGCTGACCTCGGCAGATTTCATTGCCGACAGTTCTGCGATCAAGCACCCGGCGGTACGTCACATCCTTCTCGACAATAGTGCCGAAAGCAAGCGCACAAAGGAGCAACTGCTCGAGTCAGTCGCGCACGTCATGAGTCTTGATGAGCAGACCATTCTGGGAATGATCTCGCGCGACAACGGCTTTGGCTCCGTCCGCTGCCCGGAGTGCCAGGCCTTTGTGGACCAGTTCGACATCACCGATCCGGACCACGTGGCCTGTCAGGTTTGCGGTATGAAATTCCCCAACCTCAAGTATCCCGAGACCTACGTCCATGAGGGCAAGAACATCTCCGGCGAGCCGGTGCAGTGGAAGTACTACGCCAAGGACGGCAAAGGCTACCAGTACTTCTTCTCCGCCGTCGTGCGTCATCAGCGGCACCATTTCCTCGCCGCTCAAGCCAAGGACATGGGACGGCTGTACGGGATGACCGGCGATGAGCAGTACGCGCGTCGTGCCGCAGTCATCATCCTCACCCTGGGCGAGGCCTTCCCGCACTGGTCGGTTCGTGAGGACCACTCCTGGTACGGCCGCTACATACTGAGCGAACGGCCCTGGGAATGGCGCACCGGCATCTGGGCCTGCCAGTGGAGCGAGATGCCCATCAACTGCGTCTTCGCCTATGACCTGACATACGGGTCGCCGGTCTGGGAGGAACTTGACAGGGAGCATGGCAAGAGCAGCCGCCGGGCTGTGGAGGACTGGTTCCGCGCCGCCTATAAGATGATATTTGAGTACCAGGAGGACCGCGGCAACAAGTTCGGCAACCTCACTCCCTACACGATTCGCAAGGTCGTCGCCGCCGGGCGCGTTCTCAACGATCCCGACATGGTACACTCGATGGTGCCCTGGTTTGACGGTGTCGTCAAATCCTACTTCGGCTTCGACGGCATGGGCCGCGAGGGGACGCTTGACTACCACGGGCAGACGCAATGGAACCTTGACCGCGCCATGCGGGCAATCAAAGGCTATACCGATCCGCCCGGCTATGTGGACACCAAGTTGGGCCTCAAGCTGGAAGACGCAGACATGGTGGCCCGCTTCCCGATTTTGAAGGCGGCCCATAAGGTCTCGGAGACGACGCGCTTCCCGGATGGCAGCCTCGTAACCATGCATGACACAACCTGGCATCGCCATGGCAGTGACACGCTCTCGGCGGCGACCAACATCGAGCTCAACGGTCTCGGGCATTTCGCGCTCGGCCACGGCGAGGGCCTCAACGCGACGCAGGTCCATCTGCACTTCTGCCCGCTGATACGGGGCAGTCACTATCACCGCGACCGGCTCTCGATGATTCTCTGGGCGGCCGGCGGGGAGTTGCTCCCCGACATCGGTTATGCCAGGAACAACCTCTGCTACCGCTATTTCGCCACCGGCAGTCTTTCGCATAACATGTCGTATGCCGGGTGGAACGAGCCGCGCGAGCAGCCGAAGAACGAATTTCAACCCGGGCAGTTGAATACCGACATCTGGGCGAAGTCCTCGCTGCTGGCCTATGACCCCGGCGATGCCTCAAACAAACGCGTCCAACTCGTCGAGGCCGAATCCCCCGGACCTGAGTGGCAGGGAGTTGAGATCTCGCGCCGTCTCATCATGCTCATCACGCTCGACGAGCAACGCTCCTATATCTTCGACCTGTTCCGTCTGCGCGGCGGCGACTGGCACGAATCCATCTTGCGCCCCTCCGCTGACGAGGATTGCGACGAGCAGTGCAACATCACCGTCGCGCCCAAACCCGGCACGCTCGCCGGCGAGGATGTCGAGTATGGAGAGAGAGGTCCGGTTGGCACCGGCTACCGCAATATCATCCATGGCCTGCGCGTTGGCGACGGCTCGGAGCACGGTACGGTGACCTGGACGACGCAGGAGACGGGTCGCAGCGTCCGTTGCTTTCTAATGGGCCAATCTGGAACGGAGTTCATCCTGGCCCGTGCGCCACTGGTGCGACCGGCAAAGAATACCCCTTCCGAGCGGGACAAGTACCAAGGTCCGTACCTGATGCGGCGCCACACCGAAGGCCTTGACCTCACCAGCCGCTTCGCCGCAATCTATGATGCCTGGCCCGAAGGTAGCAAGCCGGTCGTTGAGCGCGTCGAGTGGGTGACACCGGAGCCTGCGGACAGTCTCTGCGCAGCGATGCGTATCCATGTCGGCGACCGGGCGGACCTCATCTACGTCAGCGGCGATGATACCCCGAGGCACGTCGGTGACATCACTCTGAGTGGGTCGGTGGCTGTAGTCTGCACGCAAGCAGGCCGGACCGCCTGGGCCTACCTGTACGGGTCCGGCTCGATCAAGGCGCCGGGGCTTGCTCTTGAGGGGCATCGGGATTTCAGAGCGCCACTAAAGCGCGTTTTGCGCGAGGAAGAGGACGGTGTCAATGCCTTCGAGGTCGCAGGTGAGCTTGCCGGCGACGCTCTCGGCAACGTGTGGCTGCGGATTGTACACGGTGACGGCAGCGCGCACGGCTATCGCATCGAGGACATCCAGGCGACGGAGGGTGGCTCGCGTATCCTGATCGCCGGGGAGCCGGGATTTGAGATGACGCCCACCGGAATGAAGATGCTCTATCCGCCGCATTATGAGATACTCGGCCCGCAACAACTCGAGATAGTCAAACCGACGTTCGCGCAGGCCGACAAGTAAGCCGTATCATTCAGAGTACTTGTTTCCGCTCAACGGTCGCCCCATCACATCACGTACTGAATTTAGCCGTGTCGCTGGAGGTCAATCAGATGAATAGATTCCTGCTACCCTTCATCAGCACTGTCGCTCTCGTCATCGTGGGTCTTGCCATGGCCCAGTCGCCGGTCCAGGAAGAGGCAGTGGTCATCCACAATTGTGACACGCTCGCAAGCGTCAAGGTGAGCGCCGGCGCGAAGTGGCCCGCTACCACTCTCACGCTCAACACGGATAAGGCCTACATAAGCGAGGGTGAAGGCAGCATCCATCTCGGTAGCGTGTCACCTGCTAATGCCGAGGGGAACTCCTATCTGAGACTCGACATGACGCTCGAGCCGACCGACCTCACTTCCAAAGTCATCTACTTCGATGCCTGGACGTCACATCCCGACAACACGAAGGCCCTGTACATGCGCGGCTTCGACGCCACGGGTAAATGTGTGATGAGCTACAATAGCTGGTCGGGCCTGCTCGAATCGACCGCGAAAACCTTCGTCATCATTCCCGGGAGGTCATCCAGCGGCCTGAAGTGGGAAGCCGACTGGATTGAGTCCGACGATCTCTCCGCGGTCGTTACACTCCACTTCTATGCAGGTACCAGGGACAAAGACGTGCCGTTCGATATCTTCCTCGACAACATCCGCGCCGTGCCTATCGGGGTCTATGAGAAGCAACCCGCCTTACTGTATGCCGGTGACAACTTAGACATCGTCAGCTACGACATGGGCCGCGATAATCCCGACAACAAGATCGAGCTGAATACCGATCCCGCCTACATCAGTGAGGGCGGTTCCAGCCTCCACATCTCCACCATCTCCCCTGCTGACGCCACGGGCAACAGTTACCTGAGCGTCAATATCCCGATCCGGCCCACAGTGTTCAAGGGCCGTGAACTCACCTTCGACGCCTGGACTTCTCAGCCACAGAACACTCACGGTCTCTACGTCCGAGGCTATGACGCCGAGCGCAACTGCGTGCTGAGCTGGCAAAGCTGGAGCAGTCCCGTTCAGGGCGAGAGAACTTCTTTCGAACTCATCCCGTCCCTGTCTCTCGGGGCTCTCAACTGGGAAGACAAGGTGGCCACAGGTGACATCGAGGCGGAAGTCGTCACGCTTCGCTTCTATGTGGGTACCCACGACAAGGACGTTCCCTTCGATTTATACCTCGACAACGTCCGCGCGATTCACTCGGACCGCAAGCCCTTCACCGAGGTTACCGAACCCAAGATGCTCTATCCCAATACTGTTATAGTCAAGGATGGAGCCGCCTGCGCGATGATCGTCACACCCGCCGACAGCGAGTATGTCGCCCTGGCAAATGATATCGCCGAGGCAGTCAAGCGCGCTACCGGCGTCGCCTTGGCCGTCAAGTTCGCCAAAGATATCAGCGATGATGACCTCCGCGAGACGAACGCGATTATCCTTGGCAACATTGCCAACAACCTCTGCCTGCTGTATCCCTATTCACACGGCCTCGTGTTCGCCGATGGTGTCTACCCGGGTGCCGGCGGCTATGAGATCCGCACCGTACACGACCCCTGGGGCACGGGACACAGTATCATCGCCATCGGCTCATCGGATTTTGACGGCACACAGGCGGCCGTCGAGCTCTTCAAAGGCAAAATCACCAACGGCGAAACTCTGGTAATTCCGCGCTTTGCGGAAACCAAGCTTACGGGTGCTGCTGAAAACAGGTTCGGCAGCATCTTCCGCCGCAACCCGGACGAGAAGTGGGCAGAAGGTCAGAGGGAAGCCTGCGAGACCCATCTACGCACCGCCGGCACGCGCGGGCTCTTCTCGAGGGCCGGTAGCGTCGGGCGCGACTACGCCCTGACCCGCAAAGAGCCTTATGCGCACATGTTCGTGTGGATGATCAAGCGCACCTACGAAAACTACCTCAGCAATCCGAAGACCTACGGCGGGCCCTGGGGCATGGACTCAGATTTCCACATCTATCAGGTCATCCCCGCCTGGGATGCCGTTGAGGAATGTCCCGCGCTCAGCGATGAGGAGCGTCTCGAGGTGACGAAGATACTCTTCCGCTGGGTCAGTGAGCTGGGGCCGCGTAAGTCCGCAAAAGCCTCCAGCAAGCGCATCCGCTTCAATCACCAGACCTTCCCTTCGCTCGGCTGTCTTTTCGCAGGCCAGTACTTCGACCGCTACTACCACGCTTTCGAAGGCGACACCTGGATCAAGGTCGCCGACGGTACCTTTCAGTATCAGCTCAACGCCGCCAAAGCTCACTGTGACTGCAACTCATACCAGTGGCACACCCTGCATCACACGCTCGCCTACTGCCTGGCACGTCCGGACCTGAGCTATTTCGAAAGCGGCAATCAACGCATCACCGCCGACTATGCCATCCTGACTATGAACAATCTCGGCTATCAGGTCCCATACGGAGACATCGGCGGATGGGGACCCATCGGTGGCGAGATGCACACGCTCCGTGCCGCCGAATGGTTTCAGCGCGATGGCCGCTTCCAGTGGGCCATCAATAAGAAGATGGCCGTCGCCAACCGCATCGCCGTCGGCGATTTCGATGTCAATTCGCAACTCGTCGCTCCGCCCGATGATCTCATCGGCGCATGTGTCTGGCCTCTTGACGACCTCTGGTACGACTCATCCATCGGGGACGAGGAAGTTGACCGCGAGCGTGTCTATGACAAGGTGGCCTTCCGTAACGGCTTCGAGCCGGACGACCAATACCTCCTCCTCGACGGCCTCGCCCGTGGCGGACACGGTCACATGGATGCTAATGCTATTCTGCAATGGACGGAGAACGGCCGGGTCTGGCTGGCTGATGTTGACTACATCAAGTCGCTGCCGAAGTACCACAACACCATGCTCATCCTCAAAGACGGCCAGTCGCAGAAGATTCCCGGCTTCTGCGAGCTCCGGAACATCGCCGACTTACCGACGTTAGCCGCGGCCCGCTCGGCGCTGAACAACTACGCCGGAGTTGACTGGCACCGCTACGTCATCTGGCCCAAGGGGCGCTTCTTCCTCGTGGTTGACCAGATGCGCGCCAACGAGCAAGCCGACTACAGCTTCCGCGCCGTCTGGCAAACAATTGGGGAAGTGTCTCAGAACGGCACCGCCCTGGACATCAATCAAAAGGACCAGCACGCGCGCTTCGCGA
>Ga0180432_10005344_pt1 | contig 17146 bp, 11 predicted proteins | sample SS_ome_10_FD_132414 | JGI IMG/M metagenome (GOLD analysis project Ga0180432, IMG submission 132414) | Hypersaline lake sediment archaeal communities from the Salton Sea, California, USA - SS_1_MS_2 metaG | ecosystem: Environmental > Aquatic > Non-marine Saline and Alkaline > Hypersaline >...
AGTCTGTAGGGAACGCCCTCTGTGGCGTTCCGGGAAGCAGCAACGAGCGTGTTTTCCGGGTTTCGGAACGCCACAGAGGGCGTTCCCTACAAAAAGTCACAGCCCCAGTGGTCGCGGAGAAGCAGGGAGACTCGCTGCCAACGAAAAGGCCGGGTGATGCCCTATTTGACGCAAGGGAGGCTGGAGCAGGAAACGGTCCCCCAGGGCTTCCGCGACCGGCGGTCGCGGCTTTATAAAAGAGGAACTCGCCGTCTCTTGGTAATGGTCCGGGGGCGGGTGCCCCCTCCTTTTTTTCCTGCTCCCCTGCTCCCCTGCCCCCCTGCTCTCCTGCTTTCCTGCTCTTCTGCCCCTTGCTCTCCTCTGCAGAAGTGTGCCTGCTACTTTTCTTGCGACAGACTCCCGTCGAGCCGCACCGTCTCGTCAGGTTTGAGGTTTAGCTCGACGGCCTTCTCGCCGTAGCGGACCTTGCACGCTTTGCCGCCCGCGCTGCGAATCGCCGCCGAGGTGAGCTTGCCGTCTTTCCACGCCATGTCGACCACGAAGCCGCCGCGGGCGCAAAGCCCGGTGACGCTTCCGTCGGGCCATGCGCTGGGCAACGACGGCAACAAGTGGATCTCGCCCGCCTGGCTCTGCAGGAGCATCTCGGCCACGCCCGAGGTCGCGCCGAAGTTGCCGTCGATCTGGAACGGCGGGTGGGTGTCCCAAAGGTTTGTGAGCGTGTTGCGCTTGAGCTGCTCGCTCAGCATCTTGTAGGCGTGGTCGCCGTCGAGCAGGCGTGCCCAGAAGTTGATCTTCCAGGCCTTGCTCCATCCGGTGCCGCCGTCGCCGCGTGCGTTGAGCGAGACCTTGGCGGCCGCGGCCAGCTTGGGCGTGGCCACCGGCGAGATCTGGCGCCCGGGGTGCAGGCCGAACAGGTGCGAGACGTGGCGGTGGTGGTCGTTCGGGTTGTCGCGGTCCTCGACCCATTCCTGCAACTGGCCCCACTTGCCGATTTTGGGGACCAGCAGCTTATCGCGGAGCCCGGCCACTTTGTCGCGGTAGGCCTTGTCGATGCCCAGGGCGTCGGCCGCGTCGATGTAGTTGCTGAACATGTCCCAGACGATTTCCTGGTCGTAGGAACAGCCGTCCTCGGTCGGCCCGTGCTCGGGCGACCAGCCCTTCTCGACGACCAGCTTTCCGCCGGGGCCTTCCTTCAGGGCGTCTTCCCAGAACTCGCAGATCTCCTTGAGGATCGGGTACGCGCGGTTCTTGAGATACTCCTTGTCGCGGCCGAAGGCGTAGTGTTCCCAAAGGTGTTGGCAGTACCAGGCGCTTCCCGGCTTGTTCCACCGCCAGCCGTGTCCGCCGAAGATGTTGTGTGACGTGCGGACGGTCCACCCGCGGACGTCGCCGAACTCCTTGTCGGCCAGGGTGGCCTTGCGGCTGGGCTCGCGGAGCTGCTCGATCATGTCGATCAACGGTTCGTGGCACTCGGCCAGGTTTGTCTGCTCGGCCGGCCAGTAGTTCATCTGGATGTTGATGTTCGTGTGATAGTCGCTGTGCCACGGGGCCTTGTTGGTTTGGTTCCAGATGCCCTGCAAATTGGCCGGCAAGCAGCCCGGGCGGGAGCTGCCGATCAACAGATAGCGGCCGTACTGGAAGAACAGGCTTTCCAGCTCGGGGTCCTTGGCGCCGCCCTTGTACGCGGCGAGGCGCTCGTTGGTGGGCAGCAACGCGATTTCCGGGTCGGTTTTTCCGGTGTCGAGGTCGACGCGGTTGAACAGGCTCTGGTGATCTTTCACATGGGCCGCCCTTAGCGCGTCGTACGACTTGCCGGCGGCGGCCGCGAGTTGCTTGTTGAGCATTTCATGGGGATGTTGCTGCCGCCAACCTTTCTTGTAGTTGCCGAGATAATCGGTGTCGGCGGCCAGCAGGATGGTCAGGCTGTCGGCCTTGTCGAACGTGATCTCGCTGCCGGCGGCCTTGACGCTGCCGCCCTGGTTGAGGACGAGCACCTGGGTTTCGTATTGGAGCCCGTTGCCCAGCTTGCCGGACGCGGTGATCTTGTCTTTCTCGGCGGTGATCTTCGCGTCGTGGGCGTCGGTCAAAATGATCTTGCCGGTGTAGCTGCCGGGCTTGTCGGCCGTGAGCCGGGCGACCAGGACCTGGTCGGGATAGCTCGAAAAATACTCACGCTTGTACTTGACCCCGCCGGCCGAGTATTCGACGCCTGCGACGGCCTCGCGGATGTTGAGTTCCCGCCGGTAGTCTTTGGGGTCGCCCTGCCCCGCCAGCTCGATGAACAGGTTGCCGAGGGTCTGGTACCCGCCCATCGAGCCGTAGCTGCCCGAGGGGTTTTCGTCGCCGGTCCACATGCTGTCTTCGTTGAGTTGGATCTGTTCCTTTTCGACGCCGCCGAAGACCATCCCGCCGAGCCGGCCGTTTCCGATCGGCAGAGCCTCTTTCTCCCAGTTCTTTGCGGGTGCGTTGTACCAGAGGACGAATCTGCCCGGTGACGGCTCCGCCGCCAAAGGCGCGCTCGGCACGATTCCCGCGAGAACAAGGCCCGCCAGGGCCGCAAGTCCGGTCCAAGATAGACGCATGATTTTCCTCCTTTTGAGGTGTCTGCTTTCGATTGCCCGCCATGGGAGTATGTGTAACCCCTTTGTTCCTCAAGGAGTCACATAAGCAGTATAGCGTCAGTTGGTTTGCCTGGACAGCCCCGAGGGCGAGGGCCGTTTAGCGGGCGGGCTTGCCCGCCGCTGAACATTACACAGCACAGTACCTAACGCTTTTTGCGGGGCCGCTTTGATTTGGCGCCGCGTTTGGACGCCTTCTTGGGAGACTTGGTGCTGCGTTTGGACGCCTTCTTGGAGGATTTGGCGCTGCGTGCGGCCGCGGTTCCGGAAGGTTTCTCTGCGCGTTGCGAATCGGTTTCCCGGTCGTGGGCCGTCCATCGCGTCGGCCGGCCGTCTTCCTTGAGCCATACCTGCTCGGAAATCTCGTTGGTCTTCAGCCCCAGGGCCTTCGGCCGGACCGCGCCGGGCAGCACGACGACGTCGTACAGCTCTTCGATGACCCCTTCCACCCGCAGCCAGTGTACGATGTCGCCGGACCGCAGGTCGATGATCTCGATTCCGCACCGGGCGACCGCCTTGCGTTCGTCGAGATTGTTGTCCAGCGCCAGGCCGTGAAAGGTCCGTTCCCTGCGGCATTTTGAGATTCCGACGACGGCATAATCACCGTAAAAGGTCAACCCGCGGGCGTATCCGGGGCAGAACGTTACCGGCTCGAACTTACCCCGCTTCAGATCCACGTAACCGAAAAACCCCGACCCGGAATCGAGCATCCACAGCCGATTGCCCGACATCCGCGGCGAGTGGGGCATGGAGAGGCCCTCCGCCACCACCTCGCCCGACGTTACGTCGATCACGCACCCGCCGTCGGCCCGGTGGTCCCGCCATCCGTCCACCACGTCCGACTGGCTGCAAGCGGTCACGTACCGCGGCCGCCCGTTTTCCATCGCCAGGCCGTTGAGGTGGCAGCGGTCCTCCCCGGCCAGCTTGCTCAAAAAGGGAGGACGCCACAGCGGCGTGAAACTGTACCGCTCGTCGACCGTGGCCAGGCAGCCGAACAGCGTGTTGACGAAGATCACGCGGCCGTCGGCGTCGACAGCCACGTCGTGAACGTCGATGTGGCCGGTGGTGTAGCCGACCTGCGGCACGTACAGCCGGTCGTACCCGTCGGCCGCCTGGCCGGACAGCAGCATGTTCTCCAACCGCCACATCTGGTACCGCGAACTCATCCAGAGGGTCTGCCCGTCGCACCAGAGTCCCATGCAGCGGCTGAAGGTCCGCTCGAAGCCCGAGATCTGGCCCCCCGGCCGGAGGCCGAGCAAAAACAGCTTGCTCGCCTGATACGTGGTGAACGCCAGGCTTATCTTCTGTTCGGCAAGCCACCTTGTAAAATGCGGCGAGGCGATCAGCTCGAGTTTGGGGTCGGCAGCAGGTTGTCTGGCGGCGGTCTTCTTCGACATGGATCCCCACCTTCTGTCGTTTCGAGGCGAAAAAACGTGTCCCGTTTCATTCTCCCGGGTTGTTCTTCAACGGGCCGCTGAGCTTTGTCGGAAAAGACATCCGGATGCGTTGTACGATGGCCTTCCAAGGCCGTCGGGAAGCCGGGTTTCTTCAATGACGACGGCCCAGGAAGGCGGTCGTGCGGATTTTCCGACACGGCCCAGTATAACAACATGGCCGCCGCCGAGTCCACCCCGCGTCCATACGGATTCGACGGCGTCAGTAAGTTCGGCGATTCCCGACCTCCATAAAGCCGCGACCGTTGGTCGCGCCGAGCGACGCTTGGAACGGCTCTTAGTAACGCGGGGCGCGACCAACGGTCGCGGCTTTATGCCGTTATTCCAACACTCCATCATTCCAACACTCCAACATCCGGAGCCGTGGCGTGACAAATCGGCAAGTTATTTACCGGCCGCCCCTTACTTCTGAGCGGCTGCTGGCGAGACGGCTGAACCGCAAACGGCTACTTGTGCGTCAACTGGCTCTTTTTCACCGTGAACGTGTGGATCAGCTCGTCGTCGATGTTGTAGATCCGGTAGGTTACGGCCGGGTCAGACTTGGTCGTGTCGAACGTGAGCTGGCCGAACGAGCACTTGGCGTTGTAGCTGAACAGGCAGCCGGGCTGGGGGCCGTGGGTGTGGATGTTCGTCAGCCGCGAGCTTTCGAACTCGAACAGAGGGTAGCCCTTCTCGCGGTCGATTCGCCAGACGTCGCTGCGGTGGCGGTCGGCCGAAAGGAGAATCACGCCGCCGATCTTGTTCTCTTCGAGAAACGAAAATATCTCCTCGCGCTCGTCGGCAAACCCCCGCCACGTGTCGAGGCTGTTGCCCTTCGCATTGAGCACCCAAGGCACCGGCGACGCCAAGACCTTGAACGTGGCTTTCGACTTCTTCAGTCCGTCCAACAGCCACCGCTTCTGCACCGGCCCGAGCATGGTCGGCTCTCGCATCTTCGGGTTGGTGCGGTAGTAGCGCCCGTCGAGCATGAAAAAATCGACGTCGCCGATGGCGAACTTGAAATAGCACCCCGGGTTTTCCCGGCCGCCGCCGTAGGCCGGGTTGTTCCAGTTGTTCTTATAGACCTTCCAGACGGGGATCTTCCACTCGGGGTCGTCGATCTTCGACGTCACAAAGCAATCGTTGGTGCCGAAGTCGTGGTCGTCCCAGATGGCATAAAGCGGCGACCGGGCGATGAACCGGCGGTATTCCGGCCGCGACTGCCGGCGGTAGTACGTGTAGTGCTGCATGTCGGGCCGCTTCGGGTTGTCGATGTAGACGTTGTCGCCGAGGAACAGGAACGCGAGCAGCTTGTGCGCGGCGATCGTGTCCCACATCCGCTCGTGCTTCGGCGTGAACCCGGCCCCGCCGCCGAAACCGACCGAGAATTCCGCCTTGCCGCCGGGCGGCGGGAACGTGCGGAACGAGGGGTGCTCGGGGCCCTGTGTCGACTTCCCGTCCACCAGCACGTCGTAGTAATAGACCGTGTCGGCCTTGAGCCCTGCGACCGAAGCGACGGCCGTGTAGTCGAGGTCGGCGGCGGTAGTAACCGATTGCGACTTGATCGGCGACGCAAGGCCCTTCGACGCGCTGACGACGACTTGAATGGGCGTTTCATGGACGGTGCGGACCCAGAACTTCGCGCCGCGGTCGGTCACGCACCCGAGCATCGGCCCGTGGAGCAGCTCGACCGGGTGTTTTTCGGCAAACTCGACGAACTCGGGCGATTCGACCAGCGGCTTCAACAACCGGCGCGGCCCGGCCAGAAACCGCCCGAAAGGCAACCCCGCGGCGACGGCCCGTTTCACACACTCCATCGCCTTGTTGGTATCGCCAAGCTGCCCGGACGCCACGGCCAGGTTGTAGAGCGATTCGAGATGCTCGGGGTCCTGCGCAAGCATTTTTTCACAAGCGGCGACCGTCTTCTCGGGATTGCCGTCGATGGTCGGTTGGATCTGTCCCTGGCCGACGCGTTTGGTCTGCTTCATGCCGCCTTTCTTCTTCGCAGCGGCATGGGTCAACGGATTCGACAGAAAAACGCTGCAACTACACAGCAAAACGAGAGCATATCGGAATGTCATGTTGAATCTCCTGTAAGCTTCCTCGCACAGCAACGGGTTCCTCGGGCAGCTCTTCCTTCGTCGGCTTCATGGATTTTCCGGCAGCGAGAATACAGACGCCGACGATCAGCAAGACGATTCCGGCGACGAGCCACCCGACGCTTTGCCGGCTTGCCCCTTTCCACTCGCCGGTGCGAAAACCGTGGAAGTTGCCAACGATGATTGCGAACGACATGAAGGCCGGATATCCGACCGATACCCCCAGATCGCCCAGGTTGATCCATCCGAGCCCGAAGAAGAAGATGGCCGCATCGTGCAGAACGGCCATCGCGACGGCCAGCAGAATGATGAAGCCGATCCCGGGTTTCGCGAGATGCCCCCACGTCTTGTTTCGCGTTAGTTGGATGACACAATAGCCACAGGCCGACACGGCGCCGCCCCAGAGGATCAACGCGGTAATGGCCCAGGCGGCTCGCCACTTCGAATTCAGGTCGCCCTCTCTTGCCACCTCGTCGATCGGACCGGCATACCCGGATGCCACGGCATAACACGCACAGAGAATGCCGGAGACAACCGCGATGAGCAGCCCTATGAGCATTTTCGGCTTCTTGATTGCCGAGTCGGACGCCCCCGTCTCGCCGGGCGGATCGTCCTTCGCAAGGCTTCGGTCTTTCAAGATGCCCGCACGTCCCGAAACAATAACTCCGATCAGGCATACGCCGATTCCGGCGAGGATCACGCCGCCGTGCGGGGTGAAAAACTCCTTGTAGTCGAAAATCGCCATCGGGATCAGCGAGCCGAACATGATCTGCGCACCGTAGTTCAGGGCGTACGCCAGCGACAGACCGATGAACGCGAAGCTCATGCCGAGCGTCATCGATCCGAGCCCCCAGAGGAAGCCGAAAATCAGCGTCGGAATGATCACCGCCCGGAGGTCAACGGCGGCATAGATCCCGACCAGGTCGTTGACGACCAGCGGGGCAACCGTACACGGAATCAGGATCGTGACGAACAGGAAAAACGGCCCCCAGAGGACTTCCCACGGCGTGTCTTCCTTGGCGTACTTGCTCGGCAGACCGAACGAGCCGCCGCAGATGGCTCCCAAAAGTACATAAACGCCGCCGAGAATCATGGCTTGGGTCATGGCTTTGCTGCTCTCCTATGTTGAGGATCGGGCGTTCTCGAAAGGATGGATCACGCGTTTTTGCCGGCTACTGCTTCTTGTCGTCGCCGCCCGGCTTCTTGGCGATGAGCTTGACCACACCCACGATCAGGCCGACGGCGGCGCCGATGATCCCGCCGATAATCGCGCCTTCAACAGCACCCCCGATCAGAAATGTCTCCAACATGGCACCCTCCCCGGGATAGAACGGTTGGCAAGGAATATCAAGTCCGCTCCCGCCATGGTAGTGCAATCGCCGGACGCCTGCAAGTGGCGGGGTATTGCGCCGGTTTTTGACCGCCTCATTCCACGCTCTTCGGGGTCGGGTTGGCCGCCGGCCGGCTTTTCGGTCGGGTTGTTGCGGTGCCGGCGGCGGCAGGAGGCTGTAGGACGGCCGAATGGAATTGGATCGGGGAACTGATGTGCCCCAAGCCGATGACGCCTGAGGGAACCTTCCAATACGGTGCAAGAGCCGACTCCTTGCCCTGCCACGAGACGATGCGGCGGCCGTTCAGATCGGCCGTGATCGTGGCGTTGCCCTCGCTGGATCGAACCTTGACTCGGAGCGAGTTTCGCTGCCCGGTCTTCGACAAGGGGCCCTCGACCTTGGTTGGGTTGTCGTTGACGCCTTTTCCGTCTACGGTATGCAGTCCGCTGTACTTGGCCGTCCAGCCGTTGATGACGAGCATGACCTGGCGGCGGCCGACGGGAAGGATGATGTTTGCGGAATCGACTGCCGAAGGATAGGTGAAATCGACCGCCAGGTCGTAGTTGGCCGGCGGCTTCAAGGGCGGCACGAGGATCCCCTGTTTGTCATCCGGCGAAATAATGCTCGTTTCCGTTGCCTTCCAAGAACCGCTGATGGCGTGTTTGACCGGATCGATCAACTTGATCAGGTCGATCGGGCCGGTCAGCTTGGGCTCGGGTTTTGGTTGGGGTTTCGGTTTTGGCTCGGGCGGTGGTTCCGGCTGGGGGTTCGGTTCCGGGGTTGGTTTTGGTCCTTTCTCGGCGGAACTCTCGTTGCCGAGGACGATCAGCCCGATGGCGTCGACCGCCAATCCGCGTCGGCCGTAGATTCCGAGGACCAGGGCGCCGGTTCCGCCGAGCCGTTGCCCCGGACCGCTCGGTTGCCTGCCGATCCAACCGCTGGTGTACTGGTCGTCTGGAAGGAGCCGACCATCGGCGAGTCGCATGAAGACGAGCTGCACTCCGAAGACGAATTTGCCGGCGTTGACGTTCATGCCCCCCACGGCGTAGCCCGGTTTTGCGACGACAATTTCGCCCCCGTGCGCGGCATCGTGGTCGGTCTGAAAGACGGGCGTAATGGGTCTGATCGCGCCGCCGAATCCCGCACCGGCTCCCCTGTGGCAAATGCCGAGCATGGGCCGGCCGTCCGGGTCGGTCGATTCGAACTCTCCACCGCCGTTGCCGCCGGCGGAGCGGGTTTTCGTCGGTTTGCCGACGATGATGGCTCCGCCGATTCTCGGCTTTACCGGAGTAAACGGGCGGACCTTTACGTCGCGGAATATAATGCGGGCGTCGTAGGTGCTCAGGCCGATGAGCTTCGGGTCCGGGATATCCCAACCCTTCGGCGATGTCAGGCGGGCGGATTCTCCTTCCCAATGGAGATGCGGACGGCCATCGACGAAGATGCTGATCCCGGCCGTCTCACCGTCGACTGCGACCCGCGAGAGGACCGTGTATTCCCGGCCCGCCTCGTATTGACGCGGTTTCTTGCGGGTGCTGTTGTGCGAGGCGTCTTTTCCGTCGATGGAACTGATCCCGGCGACCTGACCGCTCCAACCGGCAATCACGACATGACACCGGGTGTTTCCAACGGGGAGCAACGGAGAGACGTCGGCCTCCTTTTCGGGAACGAACTGGAAGCTCAATTCATAGCTTTCGGCGGGTGGAGGGGCCAGCGCGAGCCGCTCGCGGCCGTGCCCGGAGGTCTTGATCCCGCCGCCTTCGATCTTCGTCCAAACGCCGGAGACCGTGTCCTTCTCCGGGTCGACGGACGCGAGCAGGTCGATCCACTCGGCCGGCCGTTCCGGTTGGGGCTCCGGCTCTTCGGGTTTTGGCTTCTCCTTTAGATCGGCAAGGCCCTTTTTCGCCATGCCGTGATCGAACAGTTTTTTGATCTCCTCGGGCGAGAGCGCCCGGTTGAAGACTACGGCATCGTCCAACAGGCCCTCGAAGAAGAAACCGGGCTCGGCGCGGCCGCCGCGGCCGAACAACAGCGGCCGGGTCGAGACCGGCGGCGAGCCGGCCGCGGCGACCGAGGTCGTCAGCACCCCGTTTGTGTAGGCGTTGAGCTTCTTGCCGTCGAACGTGGCGGCCCAATGATACCAGCGCTGCGGCAACGGCCGGGCGAACTTCGCCGCATACCACTTCCCCTCCAGCGAGATGCTGGCCGAATGACGGTACGTCGGGTGCGAATGGCTCCACATCAGCGACATGGTGCCGAACAGATGGCACGGGATCGTGTAGCTCTTGGTCTTTTCGGCCTCCGCCGGGTCGGTGGTACCGGCGATCCACATGGCGGTCGTCCAGTTCGGCAGACGTTCGGAGAAACCCGTGTCGACGTAGTCGTCCTTGCCGTCGAACCGGAATGCTTCGCCGGCCAGGCCGGCGAGCAGGCCCCCGCCGCCGTGGATCACCCCGTCGTGCGCGTTGCCGCTTAGGTCCTTGAAGGCGTATTTGCCGCCCTTCTGGATAATGTCGGCCTTGTCGAAGCTCAGCAGCACAACCGCTCCTTCCAGCGGGTCCTTGGGGGCCGGGGGTTCGGCCGGCTTTGGCTCGGGCTTTGGTGCCGGTTTCGGCTTGGGTTTCGGCTTCGGGTCGAACGGCATTCTGGGCGCCGGGGTCCGGGGTTTCGGCCGCCGGATCTTTGCCGTTTCATCGAGCCGTTTGGCGGTCTTGAGTTTCAGCATCGTGGAAGTGGCCCTTTTTCTCGCCTTGTCGTACCAATCGCGTGACCTCAGCAGCAGGGCGTTCTTTTCCTGCGTGTCCTTTCGGGTATTCGCCAGGTCGTACCACGCATCGGCCAGTTTGACCTGCTCGACCGGCTCGCTGGGCGGTTCGTTCAAGTCTCGTCGAGCAAGGGTTGCCAGGTCGAAATCGCTGCCCTTCGCCAGCAGCGGCAGCCCCTTGCGCCAGTCGCCCCGCTTGAAGCAGAACAAACGGCCGAAGTAGAGGTTCGCGTCCGGGTCGTCCGGGTTCGCCGTCAGATCGGCGAGCTTGCTCTCGATTTCCTTGTGCTTCGCACAGGTCTCCTGAATCTGCGTGCGGTGGTCGAGCATCTCCTTGCGGAGATCCTTGCCGGGCGGATACAGCGTGGCCTTGTACGCCGCGTCGGCGATGCTCAACGCATAGTCGAACTGCTTCTCGGCCATCGCTTGATCGACATAGGGTTTCGAGGCTTTGACCAGGGACTCGATCCTCTCGGAGTTCTTGACCCCGGCGGCGAATTGCTTGAGCATCTTGCCCTTGGTCTCCAGGGCGTCGAGTTCGAAGGTGCGCGCCATCGTGTCGATCGCCCGGACCATCAAGACGGCGTCCCCGCCCTCTTCGGCCAACTTCATCACCTGGTGAAGCAGGACGAAATGCTGCGTCGGCTTGCCCGACGATTCGTTGGCCACCCCGAACATCTCCCCGGCCATCGTCAGCTTTTCGGCCGGGTCCCGTTTCTTCGAGAGATTGTAGATCTCGTCGATCTCCTTCAGCACCGCTTGCCGGTCGGCGATGGAAGGGATAGGCTTTTTCGACGAGGATTCCTGGGCGAATGCCGGCGCGCTGAAACGGAACACGCAAAACACCAACGCCAAGAGCAGCCATCGGGCACCGGGTAAGACGCCCGCAGTCAACATGCCGAAAGACCGGACCCCGATCGGCGGGTGTTTCCAACGGCGCAGGGGGATCATTTTCCGTGTCGCTCAGTTACGCAAGAGGCGATTGCCCGTGAACGCACTGCATTGTAGTACAAACGGGGAGTCCGGGCAACTAGCGCTTTGTCTCAAAACGTGTCCGAACGGGTTGTACGACGGGCTTGGAAGCCCGTCGTACGGGTTTTGAGACAAAGCCTGGCGTACAAAAACCGCGACCGTTGGTCGTGGAATGGGGCTTCGGCCCTGTTGTGCGGTCGATTTCGGGCGCAATAACCCCTACTACCGATATCCCGCGACCGCCAGCCGCGACTTCGCAGCGGCCCGGCGTTGATTTCCGACAACGTGCCGCGTGTGGATGTGTGGAAAAGGCCACGTCCGCCGGCGCGGACGCGCGCCGCAACGCCGGCCGTGGCGATTGCTGCCAAGTGCTTGCGGCAAAGTCACTTGCGCCGTTTTGTGAGACGTATTCTTGCGGGCCGGTCCGTCTTTGGCATACCGATTGCAATTCATCGATGTCACCAACTTATCCTCGCCTTGTGCCACTATTCGGTGGTCCGGTGAGTCCAATCGTACATGACCCTCCCGCGATACGGCGGCCAGTCGACGCCAACCGGCCGCCCTTTGGGCTCGCCACGGCCTCGTCCCGGTTCCGGGACGGGGCTTTTTCTTTGCGCGGCCGCACCCACAAAAAAACCCTGGTTCCGTTAGAAACGGAACCAGGGTAAACCTCAGGAGTTAAGGCGTTTCTTGGGCGCTTGTGCCGTCAATAACTACGCGATTACCATCGTAACTCGGCGGTCAGCGTGGGACCGCTGAGGGCGAGATTCGTGCCGAGGCCGTTCCAGTCATCGGCCAGCGTGTCGTTCATCCAGAGCTGCGTCTCCCAGACGCCGCGGATGTTCAGGTCCATGCCGTTGGCCATGCCGTAGGTCCAGATGACGCCGAGTTGGTTCTCCCAGACGATCGCCGTGTCTTCTCGAACCGGTGAAACCCAAAGGAAAACTCCGGCCGTGTCGGTGACATCGCCGACGAGGAAGGACCCTCGGAAGTTTCCAACGAACGAGAGACGCGATGCCCCCAGTTGCCGGCGGACCTCGAGAGCGACCGTCGGACCGGTTCCCTCAAACGCAATCACACCAGCCGGCAAGCTACCGAGTGCCGCTCTGCCGTATCGGATACCGCCGGACAACGTCACGTCGAAGTTGTAGAGTTGTTCATCCAACGTGATCTCGGCGTCAAAGGCATCCATGTCGAGGTTGACGACAGCACCTGCGGGAACCACCATGTTGATATCGCGGTTCAATGTCCACCAACGCAGGCGGGCGCCGACGCCGGCGCCGTTTTGCCAACCGCCGTAGAGACGGATGCCGGTCTGGTATTCGCCCCCCATTTGGTAGGCAGGGATGGCGCCACCGAGGCCATTCGTGTAAGGCCGCAGGAACGTGGCTTCCAAGCCTACGTAGGCGACCGGGCAGCAGCATTCCTGGCCGCAGCACGTGCCGCAATCGGCCGCACATTGTTGTTCTTCCAGAGCGCTAACACGCTCAATCAGTTCCGCGTAGCTTGCTTCGACCGCCTGGGCCGAATTGACAGAAATAGCCAACCCCACGGCAAGCGCGGACGCGATAATACTCCAAGTTTTCATTGGGTCCTCCTTAACCTGTATGAAGTTTCTCCCCAACACCTTCAATCGGACGATCCGGGATTTTTCCCACATGTATTATGAGGCGATGCGTATATCTTCCCCAACCGATACATCTTGCCACGGCGAGGGGGCGACCTCGGCTTCACGCCACCCCCTACGGAAGGGTTTTTGACGGCTTGTACGGCGTCTGATCCATAGCCGGATTGTACGGCGGTCCCTGCCGTTGGGGGGAGCTCATGAAATGCCGCCAAACGGGTCACTACCGCCGCCAAGCCGGACGGCAAAAAACCAAGGTCATCAGAAACAGCGGCCGCAGGCGGTACCGGGCGGCGTTTGGGTTTCGATTCGGGTTGAGGCTTCTCACTCTATAATGCTCGCGCCACCCATCGCGTTATCGCTTGCCGGGGCTGTGCTGCGGCTGTCGCGGTTTTGGACCATTTTCCCATGTACCGACTAGACGGCCGGTAGCCACGGCCAAACCCTCTTGAACCTTCTGTCAAACGGGGTGAGATCATGCGAATTCTCCGATGGACCTGTACGCACTGCAATGCAATAAACAGAGGCATCCGGCGCCGTTGCTGCCGATGCCGAAAACGCCCGACGCCCGAATGGCTCCCAGTGTGATGGCACAAGTTCAGCCCCGCTTCCCACTGCCCTCTACTCCCTCACCGGCCCGATGTACCCGGTCGACAAGGCCACGTCGTCATACCAGACCGTATTGTCCTTCGCCGCATGATGAACATACACCCCGATGTTGAATCGCTTCAGCCGCACGTCCTCACTGCTTCTCCATCGAAATCCCTTGTAGTGAATGTAGAGCTTGCCGTCGATCCACGCCGCTAGTTCCCCGTTGGGCTTGCCAACATCGTTGACCTTGATCATGTGCTCCAGGCAATACCACCGGTCGCGCCGCAGGGCGATGCGGTCGTCCTTTGCCGGGCACATGTTGTTGCCCCAGTAGTGCCCGTCCCGGTCGCGCTTCATGTCCATCCAGTAGGTATAGAGGAACATGAAGCCGGGCGGGGGATAGCGCCGCCAGTCGCACCAGGGCTCGAAGCTGCTGGTGAACCGGTCGTCGCCGTTGGGCCGGATGCCGGCCTTGCCCATGCCGCCCCACTTGTTCGTGCCGGCCACCCCGGCCAGGCCGCCGCCGACGTGGTGCAGGTTGCCCTGGTCGTAGTCCGGGGCAAACTTGATGTAGCGGCGCAGATAAATCCGGTCGTAGCCCTTCGGGCCGAACCAATAACTGGCCCCAGCGCCCGAGGATTTGCCGTCCCTGCCCGGGGCGGTGAACTGAATGGCTCCCTTGCCGGAGTGGGCCTTCTTGGGATCGGCCGTGAGTTTTGCCCGCCCGTCCTTGAGCCCGCGGATCTCGAAGTAGTTTTTCAGCGAGTCGGGCGACTCGAACCCGTCACTGAAGACAACTTTCCCCGGCTTCTCCAGCTCTTCGGTGGCCCGGCGATCCGCCCGGGTCTTCGCCGTAACCAGCACCGGGTAGCCTCCTTGTGCATAAGCCGCTTGGCAGCACAAGAGCCACCCCCCGACGCCCAAGGCGATGCCCATGTTTCGCATGATCGTCTCCTCCGTTTGTTTGTCTGCCGCACGGGTGCATGGGTGCCATGCCCACGCTTGTGTGGGCATGTTGGGGTGCCGACTGGCGCAACGTAGATGGTCTTTGTTGGGCAACGATCCGCACGCAATCGATCACTTCGACTAATGGGGGAATTCCACACGCTCCCACATGCCCACGCAAGCGTGGGTATGGCACCCCGGCTTGTCCTTTTTCAGTACCCGCCAACTCTGCACGGCCAGGGCCCATCCCCGCCCAATTCGATCGAACATGATTTATCCCTCCTCATTACTTGCCTTGACGAATTGCAATCGCCGCCACGATGCTCCCAGTATATCTCAACTCCCCCTTGGCGGGAAGACGCGGGGTGGATTGCCGTAGCCACGGAAGCCGTGTTGACGATCGTACGATGGTCTTCCAAGGCCGTCGAGGCGGGGAAAAACGGAGTCCCCGACCGCCTTGGAAGGCCGTCGTACGGGTTTTCCGACAAACCCCGGTTTCGCTCTTGGTTCGATCCACTCCCGCGCCGGCACGAACTCACAAGGCGTCGCTGGGCGCCACTCTGCTTGCGCCAGGCAGTGCCACACAAGCCCGTCTTCACGGCCAATCACGGGTGCCCTCAGCCCCAACGGGGCAGCCCTAAGATAGCCCAGGGCGCAGCCCTGGGTATCCGGGATGCGGCAACCCCCAAAGCCCCAATGGGGCGGTCCTAACTCAATCCCAAACGTATCGTTCGTCGATCTCAATCCCGTGGCGACGGCAGATTTCGCGAAATTCATCCCGAAAAGACATCTTGCGGTGACGATCCTCCTGGGCGGCAATGTACTGTTTCACCAGCTCGACATTCGACTCGCTTACGGAAAATGCGCCGTAACCGGCTTGCCACTGGAAATCACCGTAACGCGGGCCTTGTTTCTTGATCCACTTCGAGGTCTCGGTCTTGGACCGCTGGACGACATCCATGATTGCGCATTTCCGCGAGAGAAGCAAAAGCACGTGGACGTGATCCTCGACGCCGCCGATCAGCAAGGCCGGCGAGTCCACGTCGCTCTTCAGAACGGTCGCCTTGTAGGCGTAGAGTTCGGATCGAATGCCCGGGTCCTTCAGCCAGGGCTTGCGGTTCTTGGTGCTGTAGACGATGTGGACAACGACATTGGACAATGATTGCGGCATGGTTTCTCGCCGGTCGGTTAGGGTCGCCCCGTTGGGGCTCGATCTATTCTATCGCAGCCCGCACCCCAGGGCTGCGCCCTGGGCTATCATAGGATCGCCCCTTCGGGGCTTATCCTGCCTCGCGGTATCCCAACGACGGGTTCACGCACGTCTGTGATTGAAGAAAAAGCCCCAACGGGGCGGCTCCAAGTATCGGATGCGCCAAAGCCCAAAAGCCCCAACGGGGCGGCCCTAATTGTACAACGTGGATAACGGCATTCGATCATGATTGCGGCATGGTTTCTCAACGGTCGGTTAGGGTCGCCCCGTTGGGGCTCGGTCTATTCTATCGCGACCCGCAACCCAGGGCTGCGCCCTGGGCTGTCCTAGGATCGCCCCTTCGGGGCTCGCTTTGCACAAGCCCGTTTTCATAGCGAATCATGGGCACCCGCGCAATCAACCGCGAAGCGGTTCAACAACACAGCCCAGGGTCGCCGCCAAGCGGCGCACCCTGGGTAACGATGCCAACCACCCGCGCCGAACCCTGTAAGGGTTCCACGATCGCCGCCTGTGCAACCCTTTCAGGGTGATGTCTCCTCTCGACCACGCAACCCGGGGTGGCGCTTCGCGGCTGCGCCACGTCGCTGACCCCGGGCTTCGATGGATAACGCCTTCGGCGTTGAGCCCTCTTGGTTCGATCCACTCCCGCGCCGGCCGGTATTAGGCCCGGCGTTTACGCCGGGTGCAGAGCGGCTACCCAATCCCCTATTCCCAGCCCCGTTCACGGGGCTTCTCGACCCGGGGGTCGTCGGCCCATCCGCGACACGGCTGAAGCCCGGCGGCGAGAACGCCCGTAAACGGGCGTGAAACCAACCCGAACGAAACCGCAACCGGCCGTCCAACCCGGCGTAAACGCCGGGCCTACGACCGCCTCCGGCGGAAAGCCCGATGAATCGGGCTGACGGCCGAACCCACTCCCGCACCAGCACCAACTCACAAGACGTCGGCCAACGCCACACTGCTTGCGCCAGGCAGTGCCACACAAGCCCGTCTTCACGGCCAATCACGGGCACCCCGCGCGGGTCATTTTGCACCTTGAATGCTCTTGTTAGCTTTTGGCTTTTCTCAGCAACTTTGCAATTTGGCCCTGCTTACCAGTATACGCGAAGTCTAGAGCCGTCATGCCTTCTCTAGTTTTGATTGTGGGATTAGCTCCTGCATCGAGCAGCAACTTCACGATTTCAATATGGCCGTCGCGAGCAGCCAGGATCAGGGCAGTCCTCCCATGCACATCTTGGATATCCAGTTCAACTCCATACTCAAGAAGGGTTTGGCACATGTCCATATTGCCGTAACGCGCACCATACATGAGTGGAGTGATACCATGAACATTACCAATGTCTGGATTGGCGCCAGCATCGAGCAACATGCGTGCAATTCGAGGATAACCTTGTGCCGAAGCATACAGAAGCGGTGTCCATCCTGCTTCCGCAGGCTCGTGTTTTGATTCCCTTGGAACTGGAATTCTCCGTGGTTTGAATTAGCATCGAACCTAGCCAAGGAGATTCCCATGAGCAAGAAACGCCATTACCCCGCCGCGGAAGAGAAGGCTCTAATCC
>Ga0180432_10005346_pt1 | contig 17141 bp, 9 predicted proteins | sample SS_ome_10_FD_132414 | JGI IMG/M metagenome (GOLD analysis project Ga0180432, IMG submission 132414) | Hypersaline lake sediment archaeal communities from the Salton Sea, California, USA - SS_1_MS_2 metaG | ecosystem: Environmental > Aquatic > Non-marine Saline and Alkaline > Hypersaline >...
CTGCGCCGACGCGGCGTCAGCGCGTGAACCCCACGCAGAACACCCAGTCGCGGTCGTAGGGGTTCGACGGGATGTTCTTGTAGTAGATCTCCCAGTCGAGGTCGGTGGCGCTGGTCCAGCCGACGGAGCCGTCGACCCGCGCCGCGTGGCCGCCCGAGGGCGCGTAGTCGGCGTCGGCCAGGTGGTTGTTGATGTGGTAGCCACTGCGCAGCCACGTGCCGTCCCACAGGCGCACCTGGTCGGACAGGAGGATGGCCGATGGCGAGCCGTGGGAGGGCTTGGCGCGGGCGATGTGCTCGCCCACCTGCTGGGGGTAGGCGGGCCACGAGCGCCCGCCCCACAGGTTGTAGCCGAGGGCGTATTGCTTGCCCCAGGTGTAGCCCAGGAGGATGTGCCACTCGCGATTCTCGTTGGCCGGGCAGAAGAGCACGTCGCGGCCCAGGGCGTTGAGCTGCTCCATGAAGGGCAGGTTGTAGCAGAAGTTCGGCATGTTCCAGTTGGTGGCCCCGCCGAGCAGCTCGTTGCTCTGGCACAGGTCGGGGTAGTAGCCCTTCGAGGCGGCCGTGTACTGCATCATGACGGTGGCGATCTGGTGGATGTTGTTGGCGCAGCTCACCTTCTCGGCCGACACGAGCGCGCTCTGGATCACGGGCAGCACGAGAGCGGCCAGCAGCCCGATGACCGCGATGACCACCAGCAGCTCGATGAGGGTGAATCCGCGGGCACGCGGCATCGGGTGCACTCTCGCAGGTCGATCTGCCTCCCCCGACTGACGGACACACACGGTCCCATGGCTTGATATCGTCGCACATTCGCCGCGCGCCGTCAAGCCGGCGGGCGACGCCCTCGTTGCCCGTCGCTGCTTGCGGCGGAAAAGACACCAGGAGTCTTCTGCCGGAACGGCCTGGGAGGTGCTTCGCACAAAAGACTCCTGGTGTCTTTTCCGCCGATCTCCCCGGCGGGAGGCAACCCAAGGACACGGGAGGGGGGCGGGGCCGCTGGGGCTCAGGCGAGGTGGGCGCGGGCGAAGGCGACGGCGTTGCGGAACAGGGCGAGGCCCGCGCCTTCGGCAGGCGGGTCGCCCGCGATGGCCTGGCGGGTCCAGTGGGGGTGGTTCCACGGATAGAGGAAGGCCTCGGGGTGGGGCATCATGCCGAAGATGCGGCCGGTGGGGTCGCAGAGTCCCGCGATGGCGCGGGCCGAGCCGTTGGGGTTGTGGGGGTAGTCGAGGGTCGGCGCGCCGGTCGCGGGGTCGGCGTAGCGGCAGGCGACGAGGCCCTCGGCCTCGAGGCGATCGAGCAGGGTGTCGTGGAGGGCGAGGAACTTGCCTTCGCCGTGGCGCACGGGCAGCTCGAGCCGCTCCAGCCCGCGGGTGAAGATGCACGGCGACTCGGCCTCGACGGCCAGGTGCACCCAGGCGTCGCGGAACACGCCCGTGTCGTTCCACGTGAGGGTCACGGTCTGGCGGCGGTAGTCGCCGTCGAGGCCGGGGAGCACGCCGAGCTTGACCAGCACCTGGAAGCCGTTGCAGATGCCGACGACGAGTTTTCCTCGGGCGATGAACTGCTGGAGGGGCTCGGCCAGCCGCCGCTTGAGGCGATTCGCGAGCACCCGGCCCGAGGCGATGTGGTCGCCGAAGCTGAAGCCGCCGATGATGAAGAGGACGTGGAAGTCGTCGAGGGCGCGGCGGCCGTCGAGCAGGTCGTTGAGGTGCACCTGCTCGGCGGTGGCGCCGGCGAGCTCGAAGGCGCGGGCCGACTCCGCCTCGCAGTTGAGGCCGAAGCCGGTGAGGATGAGGGCGCGGACGCGGGGGCGGCTTGTGGTCCGACCTGTCGGACCAGTCAGACCTGTCGGACGTGTCGGACCAGTCGGGCCTCCAGCCCCCCTGCCGCCCAAGGGATTGAGCTCATCAGATGGCATCGAGGGTGGCCTTCCACTTCGCTTTCAGGTCGAGCACATCGGCGTCGACCACCGTGTCGCCGCCGAGGCCCGCCACGCGGAGCCTGGGCTCGGGGGCGACCTGGCCGACGCAGGCGCACGGCACGGCGGCCATGGCGGCCTCGAACGCATCGCGCCGCTCGGGCGGCACGGTGACGATGTAGCGGCTGTTGGATTCGCTGAAGAGCAGCACGTCGTCGCGGGCGACGCCGGCGGCGGGCACGCGGGCGAGGTCGACGTCCATGCCCAGCTCGCCGGCGAAGGCGACCTTGGCGAGGCCGACGCCCAGGCCGCCCTTGGCGGGAGCGTGGGCCGAGTGGACGAGGCCACCGGCGACGGCTTTGCCCATGGCTTCGAGCACGGCCTTGGCGCGCTCGGGGTCGACGGTGGGGGCGCGGGTGCCGATGGCCTGGGGGGTGCCGGCGCGTCGGGCGAGGCAGCGGTGGTACTCGGAGGCGCCCAGCTCGGGGCGGGTCTCGCCCACGACGTAGACGAGGTCGCCAGGGCGCTTGGCGTCCATGGTCACCGCCTTGCGGACGTCGTCGATCCTGGCAACGAGGGAGAAGAGCACCGTGGGCAGGATGCTGATCTTCACGTTGCCGCGGGTCGAGTCGTTCTTCATCGAGTCCTTGCCGCTGATGAGCGGGATGCCGAGGGCGGTGGTGATGTCGTAGAGGGCCATGTTGGCGCGGACGAGCTGGGCGAGCTTGTAGCGGCCGTCGGGGGTGCTGGGGCTCTGGACGGGGTCGGGCCAGCAGAAGTTGTCGAGGCCGGCCATGTGGTCGAGCCGAGCGCCGGTGCCGACGGCGCGGCGTGCGGCCAGCTCGATGATCGAGGCGACCATGTGGTAGGTGTCGACGTCGCTGAGGTGGGGGTTGATGCCGTGGGCGAGCACGATGCCCTCGGTGCTCTCGTGGTCGACGAGCGACACGGTGGCGTCGGCGGGCACGTCGTTGCGGAGCCCCACGAAGGGCTTGACGACGGAGAGGCCCTTGACCTCGTGGTCGTACTGGCGGGCCTTCTTCTCGATGGAGCACAGGTTGAGGTCGGCCAGCAGGTCGGCGAGCGCCTGGCCGGGCGGGGGCGCGGCCGCCAGGTCGGGCTCGGGCCACTGAGGCGGCTTCCACACCGCCTCGAGGCGCAGGGTGGGCAGGCCCTCGTGGAGGAACTCGAGGTCGACACAGGCCACCGTGCGGTCGCCGTAGCGGACGTGGAAGCGGCCCGAGTCGTTGAACGCGCCGAGCACGGTGGCCTCGACCTCGCGGCGGGCGGCGAGGGCGAGGAACTCGTCGATACGGTCGGGCGGCACGGCGAGGGTCATGCGCTCCTGGGCCTCGGAGACGAGGATTTCCCAGGGGTCGAGGCCCTGGTACTTGAGGGGTGCGCGGGACAGGTCGAGCTCGGCTCCGCCCGAGGAGGTGCTCATCTCGCCGACGCTGGAGGCCAGCCCCCCCGCGCCGTTGTCGGTGATGCAGGTGTAGAGCCCGAGGTCCCGGGCCTCGAGCAGCATGTCGGTCATCTTCTTCTGCGTGATCGGGTCGCCGATCTGCACCGCCTGCGCGGGCGAGTCCTTCCGCAGCGCTTCGCTGGAGAAGGTGGCGCCGTGGATGCCGTCCTTGCCGATGCGGCCGCCGGTCATCACGATGAGGTCGCCGGGGTTCGCCTTCTTCTTCTCCGACGGCTCGCCGCACACCCGCCGGGGCAGGCGGCCGAGGGTGCCGCAGTAGACGAGCGGCTTGCCGAGGTAGCGCTCGTCGAAGATCTCGAAGCCGTAGCCGTAGGGGATGCCGCTCTGGTTGCCGCCGTCGATCACGCCCTTGTGCACACCGTCGCGGATGCGGCGGGGGTGGAGCAGCCCCTCGGGCAGCGTGCCGTCGAAGAAGGGCGAGCCCAGGCAGTAGCCCCACACGTTGACCATGAGCTGCGCGCCGCGCCCGGTGCCGAAGGGGTCGCGGTTCACCCCCACGATGCCCGTGATGGCACCGCCGTAGGGGTCGAGCGCCGACGGGCTGTTGTGGGTCTCCACCTTGTAGGCCAGGCTCCAGCGGTCGTTGAAGGCGATGACGCCGGCGTTGTCGTGGAACACGCTGAGCAGCCACGGGCACTGGGGCTTGAGCTGCTCGGTGGCGCGCTGGATGTAGGACTTGAAGAGCGAGCGCACGACCTGGTGGTGCTCGCCGTCGGTGTAGTCGATCTCGGCGTTGAAGATCTTGTGCTTACAGTGCTCGCTCCAGGTCTGGGCGAGGAGCTCGAGCTCGGCGTCGGTCGGCTCGGCGCCCAGACCGAGGGCCTGGCGGGCGGGGAGGCGGGCCGGGTCGGCGAAGTAGTCGCGAATCGCGTGCATCTCGGCGAGGTTGAGCGAGAGAATGCCGTCGCGGCTGATCCGCAGCAGCTCCGCGTCGGCCACCTGGAGGTCGTAGCGGCGGATCCCGATCTCCTGCTCCCCGTCGATCGTCGGCACCGCGAGGTCGGGCGGGGCCGCGCGCCACTCGTCCGCCGAGTGCACCGCGATCCGCTCGATCAGCTCGCTGGCAAGCAGGTCGGTGCCGATGCGGGCCGCCCCCTCCCTGCCGAGGGCCGGCGCCGTGAGGAAATACTGGGCCTCCGTGTACACCGCGTCCCTGTCCGCGAGCTTGCGGCCCACGATGTCCTCGATCGCCGTCTTCGCCGTGCGGCCCACGTTGTCGGTCACCCCAGGCTTGTAGCCCACGGTGACGAGCCAGTCGAAGGGCGGCGGCTCCAGCCGGCCCGTGGCCGACTGCTCGATGACGGGGTCGGCGAACTCCTCCCGCACGGCCTCCACCTCGGCCGCCGACAGCTCGGCGCGGATCTTGAACACGGTGCGCGTCTGCACGCGGTCCACGGACAGGCCGAGGAACGTGCGGATCCCCTCCGCCGTGCCATCGCCGCGCGCGTCCTTCACGCCCGGCTTGTACCCGATCTCGATGCGGTGAACCATCAGGGTGTCCTTCCCTCTCGCCGTGGGCAGTATACCGGATTCCCCAGCCCGCGCAAGCCCCATCGAGCCCCACGCGTCCCCGGCTTCCCTCCCACAGCCACCAGCGGCGGAGAAGACACCAGGAGTCTTTTGCCGGCACGGCCTGGAAGGTGCTTCGCACAAAAGACTCCTGGTGTCTTTTCCGCCGATCGCATCGAGCCTGCGGGGCGTCGGGAGCCGAATCGAGGACGAGGACGAGGACGAGCCAGAAACGGGGATCGGCATTCACCACGATCCGGGACCAGACTCTCGCCCGGCGGCGTCGTTGACAAACCGTGGGGGCCCGGCTAGACTGGGCGTGGTGCGGAACGATCTCGATGCCCTGGAGGAAAGGTCAGGCCATGGCTGCCAAACGGCGCGCGGGCGCGAAGCCGAAGGCTGCGACGATCGCGAAGGCGAAGAAGATCTGGCTGGACGGGAAGCTGGTGGACTGGGACAAGGCCCAGATCCACGTGCTCTCGCACGTCGTGCACTACGGCTCGAGCGTGTTCGAGGGCCTGCGGTGCTACGAGACGGCCACAGGCCCGGCCTGCTACCGGCTGCGGGAGCATCTCCAGCGGCTCGTCTACTCCGCGAAAATCTACCGGATGGAGATGCCCTACAGCGTGGACGAGCTGGAGGAGGCGACGCGGAAGCTCATCAAGGCCAACGGGCTGATGTCGTGCTACATCCGTCCCTGCGTGTTCCGGGGCTTTGGCCAGATGGGGGTGAACCCGCTCAACTGCCCGGTGCGTGTGGCCATCGCGGTGTGGGAGTGGGGTGCCTACCTTGGCACGGGTGCGCTCGACAAGGGTGTCGACGTGTGTGTGTCGTCGTGGACGCGCCTGGCGCCCAACACCATGCCGTCGCTGGCCAAGGCGGGCGCCAACTACATGAACTCGCAGCTCATGAAGATGGAGGCCGTGGTCAACGGCTTCGCCGAGGCCGTGGCGCTCGACGTCAACGGCTACGTGGCCGAGGGCAGCGGCGAAAACGTGTTCATCGTCAAGGACGGCGGCATCGTCACGCCGCCGTCGGGCGCGTCGATTCTGCCGGGGATCACCCGCCACTCGGTGATCGTGCTGGCACGCGAGCTGGGCTACACGGTGAAGAAGCAGATGATCCCGCGGGAGGGCCTCTACATCGCCGACGAGGTGTTCCTCACCGGCTCGGCGGCCGAGATCACCCCCGTCCGCTCCGTCGACCGCATCCCGGTCGGCAACGGCAGGCCTGGCCCCGTGGCGAAGCAGATCCGCAAGGCCTTCATGGACATCGTGACGGGCAGGGTGGACGACCGCCACGGCTGGCTCGACTACGTGTGAGCCCCCTGCCCATCCCAGAAGAACTGAGCAGGCCCCGGGCGAATCGCCGATTCGCCCGGGGCCTTGTCGCTTGGCGCCGCGGTTGGGGCTCCGCGCGCTTGCTTGCCGCTGGGCGCTCTGGTAGAATCTCGCCTCGACGCCGCCGGCGAGCGGGCTCGTCGCGGCGATCGCTGCTCGGAGGCGGGACGGTGCGGCGAATGGCCTACCCCATGGCGTGGCTCTTCTCCCTGGCGGCCGCGACCGCCCTGGCGGCGGCGCGCCCCGCGGACACGACCCACGTGCTCGAGCTGCCCGAGGGCTGGCACTACGCGCCCTGCGCCGCGCCGCCCGCGCTCGACAAGCTGCCCGACCACGGGCGGCGCGTCGCCCTCCCCCATCGCCAAGGCACGGAGTCCTGCGGCGTCTACCGCCTGAGCTTCGCCGTGCCGGCCGCCTGGTCGCGCCACAGGGTGAGCCTGGCGGTGCGCGCCGGGGGCGGCGCGGCGTGGGCCTGGCTCAACGGCCAGGCGCTCGGCGTGCGGCCCCCCACGGCGCTGGCCACGCGGCTGGACGTGTCGCCCGCCGTGCGGCCCGGCGCGACCAACCGCCTGCTCGTGGCGATCGCCGACACGGGCGCGGCCGACCGCGGCGGCCTCCAGGCCTGCTGGCTCGAGGCCACGGGCGCCGTGGCGGTGGACCGGCTCCACACGGCGGCCTGGTGCCTGGAGGGGCGTGCACTGGTCGACGTGCGGCTGGTGGTGGGCAACCACACCCTCGAGCGCTTCGAGGGCAGGCTCGAGCTGGCCCTCGAGCCGGCCGTGCGCGAGCCGCACCATCCCGTGTGGCGGCGCGGCACCGACGTGCGCCTCGACCCCGGCGAGTCCGCCGCCATCTACCACGTCTACGAGATCGAGGCTCCACGCCTGTGGCGCGTCGACGACCCCTACCTCTACCGCCTCACGGCCACCGTGCAGACGCGGCAGCGCGAGCACGTGTCGGCCACGGCGCGGCGCCTCGGCCTCCGCTCCCTCGAGGTCGCCAGCGGGCGGTGGCACGTCGACGGCGAGTGGGTGCGGCTGGCGGGCATCGCGTTTCGCGTGCCGGGCGCGTCGCTGCTGTGCCCGCAGCCGGGGCAGGCGGCGGCGCTGGCCGGGGCGCTCGGCCCCGACAAGCCGCCGACTCTGCCCGAGCTGCTCGAGCTGTGCGACGAGCGAGGCATCGCGGCGCTGCTCGACGCCCCCGCCCACCCCGACGCGGTGCCAGGCTGGCGCGAGGCGCTCGACGACCTCGCCGAGGCCGCGGCCTGGCACCCCTGCGTGTGGGGCTGGGTGGTCCACGGCGAGGAGCAGGCGATGGCCGCCGCGCGGACGCACCTGCGCGACCGCACGCCCAGGCTGCCCGTCGGGCGCCACGCGCCCGAGCTGGCCGACGACGCCAGGGGATTCGACTTCGTGCTCAGCCGATTCGCCACCCGCGCCGTGCGCCACGACAACGACGCCTACTGGCGGCGCCTCGAGGATCTCAAGCGCACCCTCGACGGCAAGGCCATCGTGTGCATCGACCGGCTCGAGCCGGCCGAGCCCGGCGACCTCAGGAGCGTGGCACGCTCGATGGGCAGGCGCCGCGGCGAGGCGGCCAAGCGATGGCCCATCGCCATGCTCTTCTTCGAGCTCGACCCCGACGAGCAGCTCTACCGCATCGTCGAGAACAAGCTCCGCGCCAGGCATCTCAAGCCCCCGCGCCACGACGCGCGGCTCGACAGGGACGCCTTCGTGGTCACCACCCGCTTCGAGGGCACCATCGCCTCGCCCGTGGCCCAGCGCATCCCCTGCTCGTCGCTGCTCGGCTACCGCCTGGTGTGGCGCGCCGGCGCCCAAGGCCAGCAGGCCGCCACCGGCACCATCGCCCTCCCGGCGAGCCGCTGCCGCAGCATCGAGCGCCACCCCCCCGAGCCCGTCCGCGGCGAGGCCGAGTGGCGCACCGACAAGGCCGGTCGGCTCGACTTCGCCGTCGAGCTCCACAGCCCCGCAGGGCAGGTGGTCGCGGCCCATCGCAGCACCCTGTCGCTCAAGAGGACCCGCGACGGCAAGGCCGAGCTGGCGGTGGGGCCGCCGAGGGTCGAAGAGCCGCCGCCCGCGCCCCCGCCACCCAAGCCCTTCGTGCCCCCCGCCTCGCTCGTGACCCTCGACCTGACCAAGGTGTTCAACAACGACGGCATCTCGTCCGAGGCGAACCCCAAGGACGGGAACCTCGATCTGCCGAAGCTCAAGAGCGGCAGCTCCTACCCCGCCGACCAGCTTCCCGAGGGCGGCCGCCACTTCCAGCCGCCCGTGCCCAAGGGCATCGCCTTCCGCTTCCCCCCCAAGGCCGACGGCAAGCTCAACAACGTGGCCTGCGACGGCCAGCGGCTCGAGGTGCCCCCTGGCGTCTACACCCGCCTGTGGCTGCTGGCCGCCGCCGAGTTCGGCAACCAGGAGGGCGCCGCTCGCCTCGTCTACGACAAGGGCGACGAGCCCGTCACCCTACGGCTCACCGACTGGTGCAGCGAGCCCGCCTTCGGCGAGCTCGAGGCCATCCGCTGCGCCAACCGCCACACCTGGGACGGCCAGCGCGAGGAGAAGACCTGCCGCATCTGGGCCGTCGCCCTGGCGCTGCGCGACCAGCCCCTCCAGGCCCTCGTGCTCCCGCGGAACCGCCACATCCACCTCTTCGCCGCCACCCTCGTCCGCGCCACCACCACCCAGGCCACCCAGGTGCCCCTGCCCTTCAACAACGACGGCATCTCGTGGCGCGCGAACCCCAAGGACGGCAACCTCGATCTCCCGGGCCGACGCACCGGCGACACCTTCGTGGCCGACCTGCTGCCCAAGGGCGGCGCCCTGGTGCCGGTGCCAGGCAGCCCCGCCGTGACGTTCCGCTTCCCATCGAAGGACGACCGCCGCCGCAACAACGTGGTGTGCGACGGCCAGCGCCTCATGCTCCCCGAGCCAAGGGAGGGCGAGGCGGCGCCGAGCTACGACGCCGCGTGGTTCCTCGGCGCCTGCCACGACGGCGGCAGGAAGGCCGTCGTGACCTTCCAGTACGCCCACGGCGCCGAGGGCCAGGGCGAGCTGCGGCTCGCCGACTGGTGCGCGAAGCCGGCCCCGGGCCAGATCGACGTGCTCCGCACCACGGCCCGCCACCTCGAGGACGGCACGGAGGAGAAGATCGCCTGCGGCCTCGTCGCCTGGCGCATCCCGCTCGACCCGGCCCGCAAGCTGCTGTCCATCACCCTGCCGCGCGAGCGGCGGATGCACGTGTTCGCTCTCACGCTGACCCGCACTGTGCTCGTGGACGCGGCGGCGAAAGGAAAGGAATGACGCGTGATGCGTGACGCGTGATCCAGACACGGACACGACGTTCCCGCCGGGCTCACGCATCACGCATCACGCATCACGCATCGGGACTGGTCATGAGGCTACATCGCCATATCTGGGCTGTCATCCTCCTGCTGCTCTCGCTGTGCGCCGAGGGCGGCGGCCTTTTCCGACCCGGCCGCGTCGTCGTCCATTACTACCGCTGCGAGCTCGACGGCACCGACCAGCCCTACTCCGCCTGGCTCCCCCGCGACTACGACCCGGGGAGGAAATGGCCGCTGGTCGTCCAGCTCCACGGCCTCGGCGGCACCTATCGCATCGGCGGGGTGCGACGCGAGATCGAGGACTGCGTGGTCGTCGCGCCCGACGGACGCGGCAGCACCGACTACAAGCTCTGGGGCGAACTCGACATCGTCCGCGTGGTCGACGACGCCAAGAAGCGATACAGCATCGACGACAACCGCGTCGCCCTGTGGGGCACCTCGATGGGCGGCTCCGGGAGCTGGCAGGTCGGCGTCCACTTCCCCGACCTGTTCGCCGCGCTCGGCCCCGTGTGCGGCAACGCCGACCACCGCGTGTGGGAACGGCTGTGGAACTGGGGCGAGACCCACCCCACCTGGATGAGCCCCAAGAAGCGCTGGGTCGAGGCCACCGAGAGCCCCGCCTTCTTCGCCGAAAACCTCATCAACCTCCCCTCCTGGCCCATCCACGGCGACCGCGACAACGTCGTGCCCGTCGGCCACAGCCAGTCCATGGCCGCCGAGCTCGAGAAGGCGGGCGCCGAGTGCCGCTACGTCGAGGTGCCCGGCGCCGGGCACGGCGTGCCAGGCGACAAGGTGGCCGAGATGCTCACCTGGCTCAAGACCCAGCGACGCGACCCCTGGCCCAAGCGCGTCGTGTTCAAGACCGCCTGGCGCCGCCACCCCGGCGCCTACTGGGTGCGCATCCACCGCTTCGAGCGGCCCTTCGCCTTCGCACGCATCGAGGCCGAGGCGCTCGACCGCCGCTCCGCGCGGGTCACCACCGAGAACGTCGAGGAGCTCTCCCTCCGCCTCGTCCCGCAGCTCTTCGACCAGGGACAAGCCATCCGCCTGGAGCTCAACGGCGAGGCGAGCCAGCGCCGCGCCGGCCCCGACGGCTGGCTCCGCCTGCGCAAGCAGGGCCGCCAGTGGCTCCCCTCCACCGAGCCGACCTCGCTCCACAAGACCCCCCACATCGAAGGCCCCATCACCCACGCCTTCATGACCCCCTTCGTCATCGTCTACGGCACGGCCGGCACCGACGAGCGGGCGAAGCGCGTGGCTCGCGAGGAGGCCAAGATCCTCGCCGACCGCTGGAACCGATGGGCACGCGGCCGCGCACGCGTGAAGGCCGACCGCGACATCAAGCCGCGCGATATCGACACCCTCAACCTCGTGCTCGTCGGCGACCCCGCCTGCAACAGCCTCATCCCACGCGTCACCGACAAGCTGCCCATCCGCATCGAGAGCAAGGCCATCGTCTTCGGCGACCAGCGCTTCGAGGGCGACGACCTCGGCGTCAAGATGGTCTACCCCAACCCCCTCAACCCCACGCGCTACGTCGCGCTCTTCAGCGGCACCACCTGGCGCGGCGTCTACCAGATCGTCGGCCGCTTCGGCAACTGGTTCGACTGGGGCATTCTCGACGGCTGGCACTGGATGGACTTCGCGGTGTTCGACGACCGCAGCTACAGCCCCGAGACGTTCCTCGCCGTCGGCTTCTTCGACAACGACTGGAAGCTCAACCCCGACTGGACGGTGACCGGGGACAAGAAGCTGCGCCTGGCGCGCCCGCCCCGACGCACCCCGCCGCTGCGCCAGCCGCCCGCGGACGCGGGCCAGCTCTACCTCAGCGACCTCGAGCCCGCCTCCGTGCGCCCCGAGAAGGGCATCGTGGCCCGCGACCGCAGCTTCAACGCATTCCCCCTCACCCTCGGCGGCCGCACCTTCGAGCGCGGGCTCGGCGTGCACCCCAACTGCGACATCGCCTTCGACCTCCGCGGCCGCTTCCCCACCTTCGAGGCCGTCGTCGGCAGCGACCTGGAGGGCGAGGAGGCGGTGAGCGAGGCCAGGGACAAGGTCGAGAGCTTCGAGTTCATGGTCATCGGCGACGGCAAGATGATCTACCAGACGGGCCGCATGCGGTGGGACCACGAGCCCCGCCACATCTACGTGCCCATCGCCGGCGTGCGGCGGCTCGAGCTGAAGATCCACCGCCGCAGCGGCCCGCGGTGGCTCGGCGGCCCCGTGGACTGGGCGATCGCCAAGGTCGGCGAGCCCATCCACAACTCCGAGGCGGTCCGCGCCAAGGTCGAAGGCCCCGCCACGCTCACCGACACGGTGGAGCTGAACGGCGCGTGGAAGCTCGCCGCCTTCCCCGTCGGCGAAGGCATCGCCCACGGCGCGCACCGCGGCGAGCGCGACGCCATGGCCGAGGCCATCGACGCCGACGTGCCCGGCTCCGTGTTCGCCGCGCTCCACGCCGCAGGCCAGCTCGACGCGCTCCGCGACGAGGCCGCCTCGCGCGAGTGGTGGCTGTGGCGCCAGCTCGACGTGCCCCGACAGTGGGCCGGCCGCTCCGCCTGGCTCGAGCTCGACGGCGCCGCCTACCAGGCCGACGCCTGGCTCAACGGCCGCTGGATCGGCCGCACCGTGGGGCCCTTCGCCGTCGGACGCCTCGACGCCACCCAGGGGCTCAAGCTCGGCGAGCGCAACGTGCTCGCCGTCCGCGTGGTCGCCTCGCCCGCCGAGTGGGCCAAGGGCGGCCGACCCTTCCGCCCCGCGCGGCCGTCGTCGCTGGTCACCTCGCAGGAGCTGGCGCGGGCCGGCTACCCGGTGCTCGGCCTCTGGCGGCCCGTGCGCCTGAGGTCGGCAGGGCCGCTGCGGCTGCGCGACCTCCACGTCGAGGCCACCGGCGCCGACGAGCGCAACGTGCTCCTGCGCGTCGAGGCCGAGATCGAGAGCCTTGTGAACGACAAGCTCAAGGGCCGCCTCAAGGGCACCATCGCCGCCGACGGGGCGGATGCCCCAACAGGCACGCTTGGCCAGGACTTCGAGCTCGACGGCCATCGCACCGCGCGCCTCGAAGTCGTGGTGCCGTGCCCCAAGCACGGCCTGCTGTGGCGGCCGCTCGGCCAGCGGGAGGGGCACGGCTCGCACCTCCACCAGCTCGAGGCCGCCGTGGAGCTCGACGGCGGAGCGGTGTGGGACGCGGGGAGCGTGCGCTTCGGCATCCGCTCGGTGGAGCTCGACACGTCGTCGGAGAGCGCCCGCGTGGTGGTCAACGGCCAGCCACTGACCGTTCGCGGCGTGGTGTGGATGCCCGCCGACGGGCTGCTGCGGCCCGACAAGGCCCGCATTCGTCGGCTGCTGGAGCGCGCCCGCCAGTGTGGCTTCAACACCCTGCGGGTGTGGGGCGGGGGCCTGGCCGAGTCCGACGCGTTCTACGACCTGTGCGACGAGATGGGCTTCCTGGTGCTCCAGGAGCTCCCCCTCACCAGCGGCGAGCAGAGCGGCGCCGCCGACGACTTCCTGCGCAACTGCTCCGACACCGTGCGTCGCCTGCGGCGCCACCCCTCGCTGGTGGCCTGGTGCGTGGGCGGCTCCGTGCGGCCTGGCGGCGTGCCCGAGCCCAGGCTCACGGCCGAGGTGGCCGCCCTGTGCGGCAGGCTCGACCCCCAGCGCCGGCTCATCGCCGACAGCCCGAAGACCGGCCGCGCCCAACTGTGGACCACCCGCACCGACCCCACGACACGCCGCACCTACTGGCGCGGCGCGGCCATCGCCTACACCCCGGGGGTCGCCTCGCCCTCGATGCCGGGCACCCTCGAGGCGCAGCTCGGCCGCACACTCCCCTGGCCCGCCGGCGGCCGGTGGCCGACCTCGGGGGCCGCCGGCCCCTCGCGCTCGGCTCGCGACCATATCCTCAAGGCGCAGGTGGCGCAGGCCGCGGCGCTCCAGCGCGCGGTCGACCACCGCAGGGCCGCGCCCGCCAGCGAGGTGCTCTGGCAGCTCAACGAGCCCCTCCCCTCGAGCTCGCCCGCGCTCGTCGACGCCGCGGGCGTGCCGAAGCCGGCTTTCTACGCCCTCCGCCGCGCCCGCGCCCCGCTCGCCGTCTTCGCCGACTTCGGCGGCGCCGCGCCCACCACCCTCGCGCCCAGCGATCGCCTGCGAGGCGAGGTGTGCGCCCAGAGCCGCGCCCGCCCCCTCGCCGGCCTCCTCGCCTCGGCCGCCGTGCTCGACCACACCCTCCGCCCCCTCGCCGCCTGGCAGGCGACGGTGCGCACCGACGGCACGACGGCTCGCCCCATCCTGCTCGACTGGCGCCCCGACGCCTCGCTCGTGGGCAACGTGGTGTTCCTCCACCTCGCGCTCCGCGACGCCGCCGGGCAGCCCCTGGCCACGAGCCTCTACTGGTTCGGCATCGCGCCCCGCAAGACCGAGGCGAAGCCCCCTAGGCTGCGGGTGGCCTGGCTCACCAGCCGGCCCCGCGGCCCCCTCGCCGACGAGGCGTTCCTGGCCGCCGCCGGCATCGCGCTCGAGCGGCCTGAGCACCAGGCGCCCGAGCCGCCGCCCAAGCCCGACAAGAAGGACAAGGAGGAGCCCGAGGGCCTCTTCGACGACGCGCCCGACGAGGAGGAGATCGAGGCCGCCGAGCCCAAGCTCCAGCTCGACGGCTACGACGCGCTCGTCGTCGACCCCGCCACCGTGCTCGACGACTACACCGACACCGACCTCCAACAGGTCGCCGAGGCCGTGGCCAACGGCGCCGGCCTGCTCGTCGACGGCACCGCCGACGGCCTGGCAGCCTCGAGCCTCGAGCCGCTCCTGCCCCTCGGCTACCGCGCGCCCATGCCCACAGGCGTGGGGCGCCAGCCGGCTCCGGCCGACCCCGCGCACCCGGCTCTCAGCCGCCTCGCCTTCGCGGGCGCGCCCGTGCTGCCGCGGCGGCCCGCCGTCGAGCTCAAGGGCGCCGCGAGAGCCGTCCTGCGACTCGACAGGGCACATCCCCTGCTCGCCGAGGCCAGGCACGGCCGCGGCCGCGTCATGCAGTTCGCCATCCGAGCCGACCGCGAGCTCGCCGCCTGGGACGACCTGCCGCGCCTCTACGCAGGCATCCTCGGCTACCTGGCCAGCCTGCCCCACCACCAGCAGGCCGCGCTCGTGGACGCCGCACGGCCCGCGCCGCTGCGCGGCCTCGACCGCCTGGGGCCGGCCCACGTGGAGGCATCGGCGCGCCAGGACGGCGACGCCGTGGTCGTCGAGCTGACGAACCCCTCCGCCGCGCTCGCCTTCATGGTGCACCTGGAGCCGCAGGGCGAACGCGGGGTCCCGCCGCCCGTCCTCCTGTCCGACAACTTCGTGTCCATGCTCCCAGGCGAGCGGCGCCGCATCCGCATCGAGGCCGACCCGCTCGCGCCCGCCGGCGACGCCGCGCCCATCGGCCTCATGCTCCGCGGCTGGAACGTGCCGCCCCGACGCCTCGACGCCCACATCGCCATCCGCGACGGCCGCCTCTCCCTGCGCCGACCGTAGCGACACGCGGCCCGCCCGAGCGGCGACCGGCCTCGGCGCCCTTGATTCCCACGCCACGGTGGGGTACACTGATGCAGTGCTGAGGAGCGGCCGGCTCGCGCCGCCACACCGACTGGGCTCGAGGAGCACCAAGATGTTTCGCTACCGCCTGATCGCTTTCTACGAAGACAAGCAGTCGGAGGCCCGCGTGGCCCAGACGGTGGTCGTGCTCGCCGACGCCGACCAGGTGGCCATCCAGGCGGCGAAGCAGGCCGTGGCGCCCGACGCCATCGCCGGGCGGGTGGCCACGCTCAAGGTGCTCGAGAAGGCGCCCGTGAAGGAAGGCGTGGTCTTCCGCAGCGACCCCTACATCCCCTTCCAGTGGCCTGGCCAGCGTGCGCTCCCCACCCTCGGCGGCCCCCGCCCCCAGGCCCAAGCCTGACCAGCCCCAGCCGATACCGGGACAGGTGTGGCTGCCGCCCACCTGTCCCGCTCCATGACCTGGCACGGCTCGGGGCCGCGCCCAGGGCCGGGCCTCCCTCAGCGGCCCTGGAGCGTTTTCTCGTACCGGATCACGTCGAAGCCGTGCATGCGGGTGCGGCAGGTCTCGGCATAGCCGTTCTTCTCGTAGAGCCGCTGGGCGGCGGTCTGCTGCACCGTGGTGCCGAGCGAGAGCACGGCGTAGCCGAGCTCGGCGGCCCGCGCCTCGAGGCGCGTGAGGATGGCCTGGCCGAATCCGCGTCGCTGGTAGTCGGGGTGGACGCGCATGCGCGCGACCTCGGCCCGCCGGGCCGACAGGCGCCGCAAGGCCCCCATCGCGACGAGCCTGCCGCCGCACTCGCCGACGAGGAACTCGCCGCCCGCCGCGAGGTAGACTTCGCCGATGTGGTGGAGATCGTCGTCCCACGGGCCGTTGCCGACGTGGGCGCCCACCTGGTGGAGGGCGAGGTTGTGCACGGCCCACACCGCGTCGTGGTCGGCCTCTCGGTAGCGGCGGATCGCCAACGCAGGGCCGCGCATCACACCACGGCTCACTGGAGGAGCTCGAACGACGACTCGATGAGCTTGAGCCCCGGGCCAACCTGCTCGCGGCTCCTGTCGAAGCAGCTCTCGACGATGGTGAAGGACCGGCCGCCGGCCGTGCAGGCGAAGATGCGGATGGCGCCTTCCCCGGCGTTCATGATGTTGCCGCCGAGGCGGACTCCCTTGCCCTGGTGCTTGCCCCAGGTGGCGAACGGCGTGCGCTGGGGCTTGGCGATGAGCTGGGGCACGACCCCTGCGGTCTCGGCGGCGAGCTTCTTGTCGAGGTCGATGGCCCCGTCGATGAGGGTCACCATGACGAAGGTGGCGTTGGGGCCGTCGATGGAGAACTTGTGGTCGGGGTCGTAGCCCGCACTCGCGGCATCGAGGCTCCAGGCGGCGGGGTATTTGAGCCGGAAGCCCTTGCGGGCGACCTCGCGCGAGGGAGGCCCTGCCGGTGGCTTGGGCTTGGGCGGCCTCGGCACAGGAGGCTTCGGCTGGGGGGGGCGTGCGGCAACGACGGCCGTTGCGGGGGCTTTCGCCACGGTGGACGACGCGGGGAGCGGCTTGGGTGGCGCCACGGAGCCGTCGAGAGAAGGCTTCGCGGGCTCCATATACTGCTTGGCGCCGATGAAGCCGAGCACGGCTCCCATGACCAAGCCGATCACGATGCCGACGAACAGGCTTACGCCCCTGCTCACAATGCGGTCCTCCAATTGCGCCCCATCGCCTTGCCTGCACAGCGGACTATAAGCCGCCCCGACGAGCATGTCAAGCTGCCTTGCGGCCCGACGCGCCCCCGGTTCGCCTGCCGTGGGGGAGATGGCAGGGAACCCCGGGACGCGCCAGCCTGCGAGCCGCGGCGCCGCCAAAGCCTTTGACTCCCCTGCCGCCCGTGGTGTAGTCTGGTGGGCGACCTGCCTGGCGCGATCTCACAGGGACGAGGGCCGACATCCATGGCGACAACGGCAACCGCAGGACAGGAATTGGCGGGGCCACGCGCGAGCTGCGAGCC
>Ga0180432_10005349_pt1 | contig 17124 bp, 17 predicted proteins | sample SS_ome_10_FD_132414 | JGI IMG/M metagenome (GOLD analysis project Ga0180432, IMG submission 132414) | Hypersaline lake sediment archaeal communities from the Salton Sea, California, USA - SS_1_MS_2 metaG | ecosystem: Environmental > Aquatic > Non-marine Saline and Alkaline > Hypersaline >...
GATTTTTCCATTTTATTACCAATGGAAGATAAATATTTCCTCGAATTTTTAGAGCTTTTTTCGAATTGTCCAATATGTAAGAGAAAAAATCATGTTTCGTCATTAAGCACATTTTTCTATAGCGCTAAATCAGAGGATATTATTCTAAAAATGCACCTCATTAATCTCGTTGAACAAGCTTATTTTAATAGCCTGTCGCAACCTAAGAAAATAAATTTAAATATTGGCATTCTCTGTTGTAAGTGTTATAAAAAGTTATTTGAAAACAAATAATCCTATAACGAAAAAAAATTAAGAGCCCATGACTTTCATTGCTTCGTTAACAATTCTCTGAACATTTGGTAATGTATCGTCCTCTCTCTTTCTATCGTATGGAATCGTGTGTTCGGTACACACTCTTCTGAATTTAAATTCCATCCCTTCCTCTAAGATTAAAGCGCTTATTTCGCCAGAAAGACCAAAATGTTTGTAATCCTCGTCAACTACAATAACTTTTCCAGTCTTTTTTACCGATTCTTTTATTGCATTTAAATCTATTGGAGCAATGGTCCTCAAATCTAAGACTTCCGCACTGACTCCTTTATTTTCAAGAATTTGAGAAGCGTCAATACATCGATGAACTCCCACACCAACGCTGATTAGAGTTATATCATCACCATCCCTGAATTTACGAAGTTCCCCGATTGGAATGGGCTCCCATATATCTGGCACGTATCCTTTGACTCCATCCTGGGGCAAATCGTAAGTCACCGTATCTCTTCCCCCACTTCCGAGATAATCGCGCCAATAATCTGCTAGCAATTTATGCTCAAAGTAAATTACAGGTTCGTCTGATTGTATGGCTGCAAGCATTAAACCTCCAGCATCGGCAGGATTTGACGGTACAATGACGTTCAGACCCGGAATATGAGCAATCCAGCCCCAGAGACTCTGTTCATGTTGACCTGCATCTCCATATCCTCCTCCGCACGATGCTCTTACTACCAAGGGCACATTCCATTTTCCCCCAGAGAAGTAATTAATTTTTGCAGCATGATTGAGTAATGCATCCATTGCAACACCGATGAAATCAATTAGCATGATTTCTACAACGGGTCTTAATCCAGCCATGGCTGCAGCAACACCTGCACCTAAAAAGCCACTTTCACTAATAGGGGCGTGTTTAACTCGCTTTTTCCCAAATCGCGCAAAAAGATTCACGCGAAGCAGGTGAACATCCTCCCCCATAATAAAAACACTCTCATCTCCTTCCATTGCCTGAGCTAAAGCACTTTCAATTGCTTCAGCGAAAGTCATTTCAGTCATTTTAAAATACCTCCATTTGACAATTTTAAAGATTCGTCAATAATTGCTCCAATTTCGAGGGTGATTTCTTCTTTGATGTTGTTGAGTTCTTCTTTTTGATCTTTAATTTTTTTTTCTAATATTATTATAGGATCGAACTTCTCTTTCATTTGTTTCCCCGATCTTCTTATTAAGCCTAAGACTTTTCCAATATTATTAGCTCTTTTACCAACAGAAGCGCCCTTTCTCTTAGCAGCAGACTTCATTAAGGGCCCACTTACTTCTTTAAACTCTTCCATGAAATTTCCATGAAATCGCATGAGAGGGTCTCCCAGAAAATGCCCGGTTTTATGGACACAGTGAGCAAGAATAAAATGAGGATCACCATTCTTCCGCATGTTAGGAATGATTCCACTTAGCGCTTCATGCATCTCTTCTATATCAAGGCCATTCAATTCGATGCTTTTAAGTCCGAAACCTTCTGCCCGCTTCAATAACTCTCCACCAGTTACTTCTTCAGATGGAGTAGTTATTGCCCATTCATTGTCTTTACAAACAAAAAGTACTGGAAGATTCCAAGCTGAAGCTAAATTCATGGATTCCATGAGCATTCCTTGATTCACCGCGCCTTCCCCAAAAAACGCAACTGCGATGTTTTTTTGTTTATTGTATTGCATGGACAGCGCAAATCCGGTTGCTGCAGGACCCGCAGCTCCAACTATACCGGAAGAGGCACAGAGATGTTCTTTCGAAAAAAGGTGCATGTGTCCACCTTGACCTGAACAAAGACCTTTAGGATCTCCAAGAAATTCGAGGATTAATGCTTTTGGATCAATACCCCTCATTAAAAAGGGAGGTGTCCCACGATGATCAGATGCTATAGCATCTCCATCTTGTAAATGAGATACTACTGCCGCAATTACTGCCTCCTCTCCGATTCCTAGATGCATCTCTCCAGATATCTTTCCTTGTTCCCATAATTCCGTTACTGCCTCCTCAAACAGACGACTTCGCAGCATCATTCGGTACATGTCTAATAATATTGATTTTTCCATGTTGCTCACAATATTTGTATTAAGACAAATTGTTATATAACTTTTAGAAGTCATGTGAAAAAAAATAATCTAACAATTATACTCGTGATTTAGAAAAACTGAGTTATAATCATTCTGGTAATATTCCTGATGCTTTTATGATTTCCAAGTGGTCAAATGCCAATGTTAAAGAAGAAATCTTTGACAAGGGAATAATTTCCAAAGCTGCAGCATCATCTTGAGCTTTTGGTTTACTTTTTTTATCTGCTGGCTCGCATAAAAAGGCTATTGTAACAGTATGACCTCGTGGATCTCTTTTTGGATCAGAAAACACGCCAATTAAATTGTTTATTTTCACGTTAAGGTTAGTTTCTTCACGGGCTTCCCTAATACAAGCGTTTTCTACAGTTTCTCCGATGTCAACAAATCCCCCTGGGATCGCTAATTCTCCTTGATATGGAGGATTTTTCCTGCGAATCAAGACTAATTTATCGCTTTCATACAGAATTACAGCATCTACCGTCAATAAGGGGGTTTCTGGTCTTGACATGGTTTTGATTAATCGTCCCACACTTCTGATTTTAATAAATGTTCGATGCGAGTTCGCCTCGGTCTAACGAATCTCGTATGGCCTTCTTTACGTTCTAATAGAAGCGATTTTTTCAGCGTGATAGAATTTACCATCTGAACTTCTAAATCACCCTCATCAAGAATGATGTGATTGAAGCTTGGAGTATCGTCTGCGCGCACTTTGTTAGATGTAGACGTTCCACAGTAGAGAAAAGTCGTAGGACCGATCACGTATGCATGTGGTATGTGCTTATGTCCCATGATGATCAGGTCAACCTTGAATAATTGAGCTAACTCTATCATTTCGCCTGCATCAGTCAAGGTAGTTTGCTTGCGACCGCTATAAGGCACGGCAATTGCGTGATGATGCATTGCAATAATTCTATTTTCTAAAGTGCTCTCGTTAAACTGACGAGCTACCCAATCGAGTTGTTCATCGCCAATTTCTCCCGTACTCACGTCGTCTTTTGCGCTACAGACTCCAACAATAATCGTGTTCTTTTCTGGAAGGAGCAAAGTTGAGCGTCTTGGACCTATTAATTTCTCGAAAAATATTATTCCGTTATTTTTTACATCGTGATTCCCAGGAATTGCAATGATATGTGGTGCTACTTCTTTTAACCTTTCGTAATAAGGCAAGAACTTTTGATATTGGCGATAACGTCCTTTGTGAACGAGATCACCGCTGACTATCACGGCATCCGGATTATTATCCTTAATGTATTGAATCATATTATCAAAATACTCGTCTTGGAACTCACTTCCATAGTGAAAATCAGTAACTTGAATAATATTTACCATATTACATCCCATTCAATTTATTGTTTATATATGTAATAACATCTCTTACATTTAAGGTTTTATTCTCAATAAAGCCCTGTCCATACTCAACATTACCGCCGCCTTTTCCATCAAAATTAGACACGCAATCTCTTACAAACGAGCCCATGTTAAAATTTAACTCTTTTGATGGATTGGTTCCTAACATTCCAATTACTCCAATTCCTTTTTCCATTTTATCAACAAAAACCGTGATGGCGTCCTTAGATTTCTTCATGATTCTCTGACTTAGGTTTTTAAGGTCTTTTTGAGGTATGGCTTCATATTCTTTCACGATGAGCTTGAACTCCTTGAAATCCGTTGCTTTTTCAATTAGATCTTCAGTATAATCTGCGCTTAACAGATTTTCGTGAGCTTTTAGATTTTTTTTCGCTTCAGTCCATTCAGAGAATAAACTTTTAACCTTTAATAGTAGCTCTTCTTCAGGAGTTTTGATCGACTGAGAGATTTTTGTAATAACCTCGCCATCAAAAGTAGTATCAGAACTTAAACTTAAATCTTCCTGGTTTATCTTACCCGTCTTCAGGGCTTTATTTAGATTATTTCTCTTTCTTAATAGTTCTTGAACTCTCCCTACGAGCTTGTCTGGAGTTACATTTAGTAAAGCTTGCAATTCCTCAATTATTTTCTCATGTTCTTCACTAATTTTTTCCGTGGCATTACCTGCGGTAAACGTTAATCTCACAACACCGTCTTGAATCTTCTGCGATTTAATAATCTTGATTTTTCCCGTTTCGGAAGTATTATTTAGATGAGTTCCTCCACAAGCTTCAACATCTACCCCGGGTACCTCGACAACTCTTATATTTTTTCCCGGTACCGCACCTCCTTGATAAAGACTCATTCCATATTTTTTTTCGGCTTCAGTACGGGGCATGAAAGATAGATTGAGAGCGATTCCTTGACTTACTATTTCGTTTGCTCTTTTTTCTATCTTGTCGAGTTGTGCTTTAGGAACTTGTTCGTAATGAGTAATGTCTAAGTGAGCATTTTTCGTCGTTTTTTTTGCACCGGCTTGATTCACATGGCTACCTAATATTTCTTGAGAGGCAGCATTAACGATATGAGTTGCCGTGTGATGTTGTGAGAGCTGAAATCGCCATTCCTTGTCCAGTTCGACTTTTACGGAGTCCCCCTCTTTAAACTTGGGTTTATTTTCGAGAACGTGAATCACGTGATTACCTTGCTTGATAACGTCGTTAAATGGTTGGTTATTTATGGTTCCAATGTCGTGAAGTTGCCCTCCAGAGGTACCATAGGCAACGGATTGATCCAACACGACCATTTTATTCGAAATTTTTAACACCTTCGCTGTATTAGAAAGGTCAGTGTAATCGTAATAGTATAAAGATTTTGTTTCTGGAACATTTTCGAGGTCTATATCTACGTTTTTCCCCGTGGCGTGAATCTGTTCGGTTTTTTCGTGTCTTTCGACAACTAAAGCGTAAAAATTATCAGGAATTTTTATTTTCATGTTGAATGTTTTTGCCGCAGCTTTTACCATGTCAGGACTAATGCCGTTTGAATCGTATATTTCAATGAGAGTTTCAGTAGATATTTCGCCTTTCTTCAAAATCTTATCCAATATCTTTGCCGCTTTCTTTTTCGTTGCGTAAAATTTTTCTCTTTCCACATCCAGAATCTCTCTGATTTCATCTAAATGTTCGGACACTTCAGGGAATATGTCTTGTAGTTCTTCGGCGTGCCACGCGCATACATCAGCCATATCAATTTTCCAATTAAAAGTATCAATAAAACTTATTGCGCGCCTGAAAATGACCCGTAAATTATAACCACCACCTACATTGGAAGGAAGTTTCCCGTCGTTAATTGCAAATAATAAACTTCTTGCGTGCTCGGCTATTGAATAAAGACCTGTCATCGGCATGATTTTTTCCCTTAAATCTTCAACACTCACATTTAGTTCATCGGCAACTTTTTGCCACGCAGCGTCCATGTCATCGACTTCGTCAACATTCAAGTATGCAGAATATTGAGAAAACTTGTTATATAACTCTAAATCCAGTTCAATCTTCGTTTTCTCTCTTAATCGCTTTAGGACTAAGGGAAAGATTGCCTCGTACATGTTGGGAGTTCCCTGCGAAAACCAAGCGACTCGTTCTTGGCCAAGACCCATGTCTAATACTTTCAATTTGAGCTCTCGTGGACCTTCAGGAGTTTGTTCGAACATCGTGTAAACTTGATTGAACAATTCCACGCCTCTACTAAAAAATTCGAGACTACAGCCAAATGAACCCCCTCCCGCCCAAGAATCCTCGTGAATGGTTATTTCTTCCTTAGATAATCCAACTCCCTTGGTGATAAAGTCGTGCATATCCATAAAAAGCTCTCCTTGGTGCCATTCTTCTGGCGGAACGAATAGATGCTGTCCGATCATAACAAAACCCGTACAATGGGAGCCAGTAATGCCTACATTTTCAATATCGTTAAATCGCAAGCAAAATTGTGGGATTATCAACTTTTTTGCGGGAGGTTCGACTTCTCCAGTTATTACATAAGGTTGGAAGGCTGATATGGACGCAATAGTAAATTCAGAGGTAGGATTCCACCTGGCCACGCACGGATATCTCTTGATTGGTTTGTATCCCCTTGGCTCCAAGACTTCCACGATTTTTTTCCACACCCCTGCAAAAGACAATTTGATAGGAGAAGGATTGTCAAGTACAACCTGAAATCCTCCAGAACACGCAGGATCTCCACAAACATCTCGATCTTCGTGAGTTGTCCAAAAATAAGTCCCGCAACTACAATGCTTTCGCATATAAGCCAGAGATTTGAGCTCTTTTGTTGGATAATACTTATCAGGCTCCTTCGAGGCGATTTCCTTGAAAACTTTTTTTTGTTCTTTATCAGAGAGCATTTTTTGGTATGGTACGCTTTAATACTATAGAATAATCTTCAAACAATAATAAATAAAGTATGGGTTTTCCTAATAATTTTTACTTATTAAAACACGCTATTAAGATCTAATTAATAAACTCATATCATCATAATCACTAGTGGCAGAATTTCAGACCAATTAATTTAAATACTATTTAATAATAACAAACTATACTTAACATTTTAGTAAAAAAAAAAGGCAAAAAGAAAATGAATCACATAATGACCATAGGAACCTTTCCTCCTCATAAAACAAATGCTCTTTTTGAGATATACATGTCTAAAGATAAACCCGCGTATCCAGATTTTATAAAGAAACTACACAACTGGAGTACTCCATCTGTCAAGGGTAAATATAGAAGAATCACGGTTTATGAATGTCCTGAAGAAAAATTATATCAAGGAATGCTTGCTTTAAGTAAACGATATAATTTTTATGGGCAAATAGAAGGATATACATTTGAAATCCTCCCATTAATAAGCGAAGCAGATTCGATAAAAATAGCACAAGCAAAATAATGATTTTTTATAATAACTCTTTTTTTTTTCTTATCTAATGATCTACATAGTTTTTTTCTAATTATGAGACAATTAATACCATTATTTTATTAACCATGAAAAGTAAATAATCTATAGGAAAAGTAGCATGACTGATACAGATCGACAATTTACATACAAGGTAGTGATTGTTGGCGACGCGCAAGTTGGCAAGACGTCCTTGATACTCAAGTATACAAAGGGAACGTTCAACAAGGAATATATCATGACGCTTGGCGCCCAATTGAGTAAATTTGAGGACATCGTGGAAGGAAACGCAATAAAATTGGTCTTTTGGGATATTGCAGGGCAAACCAACTTTTCTCAGTTGCGTCAAAGCTTCTATAAAGGGAGTAGCGCGGCGATCATTGTATTTTCTCATGAAGAAAATGAGCTAGGTGATAGGAGCTTTCAAAACATTCCTAAATGGCTTGATAATATTGTTGAATATTGCGGAGAGATACCTGTTGTCTTATTTGGAAATAAAATTGATTTAATCGATGTGAACGAACTTATCTTAAACAAGGAACATCCAAAATCCGACCAAAATATCCTAAAACTCATGAAAGAGCTTAAAATTCTCGGTTATCTCAAAACAAGCGCTCTTACAGGTGAAGGAGTGACTTTTGCGTTTAAAACATTAACGAATCACGTATTTCAAATTAAGGAGAAAGATCAAGGTTCTTAACTCTTCTTCTAATAATGTTTGCATAACATAAGAACATTTATAATGGCATATAATTATTATTTTCTATAAAGAGTATAATTTTTAACATCATCACCAATTATTCAACGGTGGCATGATAAAATGAGCGAACAAAAAGATATATACACGTTCAAAGTGGCAATATGCGGCGATGGAGCAGTAGGAAAAACGTCCTTGATTAATCGTTTTGTAGAAGGAACCTTTACTAGAGAGTATCTCGTTACGTTAGGAGTAGAGATTACAAAATATGGCCGCGAGGTAAGGGGTGACGAAGTTAACCTCATCTTTTGGGATCTCGCAGGACAAGACCAGTTTTCTAAAGTGCGTCAGAGATTTTTTTCCGGAACAAGTGCGGCAATTTTAGTTTTTTCTCACGAACAGAGCGAAGAGGGTGAAAAAAGCTTTCAGCACTTACAAAAATGGCTTGATCACATCAGGGAAAATTGTGGTAACATTCCCATTATCCTATTTGGCAATAAGGTAGATTTAAATCCCGAAGACTTATATTTAGATGATAGTTACCAAAAATCAGATAATAATCTAAAAAAATTAGCAAGTGATTTAGGACTTCTAGATTATTTCAAGACAAGTGCCTTAACTGGAGAAGGGGTCATGAGCTCATTTAGAATACTCACGCATGAATTACATAGAATATCAAAGGAACGAGCTAATCGCTCATAAAATAGTTCTAGGAAGGAGTAGAGATGTCTGAAAGGCTAGCATTCAAAGTAGTTATGGTTGGAAACGGAGGGGTAGGAAAAACCAGTCTTATTCGTCGTTTCGTGCACGATAAGTTTGAAACGGATTACCTGATGACGTTAGGGACGGATGTTACGAAATACAAAGATCAGATTGAAGAAAATGACATAACGTTCATTATCTGGGATTTGGGAGGTCAAGAAGCGTTCGCTGAAATGCGTAACAAGTTTTTCTATGGAGCTAACGCTGCCATCGTGGTTTTTTCTCACGAGGAGACCGAACTTGGGGATAATAGCTTCAAAAGCATTCCAAAATGGCTTGGAGACATATCAAAGTTATGCGGTAAAATTCCTACCATATTATTTGGAAATAAAATAGACCTCGTGGATAGTGAAATGCTGTGGAGCAATGACGAACTTCTTAGATCGGATCATGCTCTCAACAAATTAGCGAGTGATTTAGGGCTTCTTGGTTATTTTAAAACAAGTGCACTCTCAGGAAAAAACGTTAAAACTGCGTTTAAAACGCTCATGAATAAACTATACGATTTTTACTTAGAGCAGCAAAATCGTCCTAAGAGAAAAATGTCATTTTAGGGTAAAGAATGTTAAAATTCTAAAACTTGAAGCCTTGAATATCCTTGTTTCACGAAATCGTAGTCTAGCAGTTCAATTTTCTCGGGTATTACTTTTAAAAGCAATTTTCTCTTTCCCCGAACGATTTTTTGAGCATGTTCGAATCCCTCGTCGCCTTGCTCGAGCAAGACCAAGTTTTTTTCGGAGGCCGTGATTTGCATGCCTTGAACTTTTCCCGTATCCATTGGCGTATAGATACCAATGCTTATATTAGGATTTGCTTTTAAATTCTTTACCTTTCGTCCAGGAGCTGGACCCACGTAAATATTAAAATCGTCTGGGCCTGCTTTTTTATCGATGTAAAAATCCATCGGCGTAGCACGTGGTATGTTTTCGTTACAGGTACAGAGCACGAGTACCTTTCTCTCTTTTAAAAATTGTTTCACATGTTTTTTTATTTCTTCTTTAGGCATTTCTTTGAAGTTTTGACCCATTATTCATCTCTCCTTGTTTTTTTAAATCATTTAACTATTTCATCACGATGGAGGGGGATTTTTTCTTTTTTTTCGTGCTTACAGAGCCTCCTCCTCCAAAACCTCCCAAATCAAAATCTCCCTCTGAAAGAACTAAAAGCACGACGATTATTATGATCGTAATTATGAGAATAAAAGAGAACAGCAATAAAAATCCTACGATTCGAAAGACGATAAATGCCCAATATTCTTCCTTCACTTTTTTTGTTGATGTCGCTCCATATAGCATTACCAATAAAGCTACGATAATTAAGATTATAACTGAGGTGATAATTAAATAGATATTTGTTACTCCAAATGCTAGAAGAAACACTAATAGAACGACAAATGAACCACCAAGCGTGAAGAAAAAGTGATAAACGAAAACACCTTTTGCTAAAAATCGTTCTTTTAGAATTAAACCAAGCAATAACACGACAGCAGTGCCTCCTACAGCTAAACTCACGAAAGCATGCACGTAGGTTGACAAGGTAATATCCAAAACGACGATCATTGAGATAGGCACGAAGATAATTCCTGCAGAAAAAGCAAAGGTGAAATAAGCCAAGATCGCTAGTTCGTGTTGTTTTTTTCTCGAAAGGAGGAAGAACATCAAGAACAATATCACGTTAAGAACATTCATAATAATGTAGATTAATAATAATAAATCCGGAGGATAAGCAACTGTAGTGAAATAATAACCAAAACTTAATTCGCTTACCAACCAGATTAAAGATCCAATGAACATTGTTGGCAGGACTTTTTTTAAAAAGACTTCACGTTCAGAATCTGTCAGAATATATTTTCCTGGCATTTAAATCAATTCGATGATTTATTCTAACTTTAAATTTATTATTAGAATATGTGTTTTTTCGAATATAATAATGTAAGTCTATTTAAAAAATCAGATAGGAATTGGAGGAATGTCGGGGACTTCTGAGTCTACAGCAGTTCTCACGTAAGGACTGATGGGTCCGCGTCCCAGTACCATAATTTTTACCTTCTTAGCCAAGTTTGGGTCCATTGAAGTTCCGAATTTCAATTCAGCGTCGTCTGGAATGTCCTTTGTGATTGTAGAAATGATTCTATCGACTTTAGACAGCGATAATTTGTGATCTCCTGTAACAGATACCAAACAATGATCGACTTTTTTGGTGTTAGGTTTTAAGAGAGGGTTATGCAATGCCAGCTTCGATTTATTTATCAGGTCGTTGTCAGTTCCCATAGACTCAGTTATCCCGATTAACCCCGACGGATATTCTCCGTTCTTTTCAAAGACTTTTTTTATATCAGCAAAATCAATATTGACAATACCACAATTGTTGATCAAGTTTACGGATTCGCTAATTGTTTTCACTAGTACTTCGTCCATTATTTTAAAACAAGTCAGCATCGGTGCTTTTGGAAGAAATTGGACCAAGTTATCATTTGGTAAGGGAATGAGCGTGTCAGAAAATTTTGCCATGTTCTTCAGCCCCATTTTAGCTCTTTGCCTCCTCATGTTTCCTTCCGACTTGAACGGTATGGAACACAAGGTCACGACCATCGCGTTATTCTTTTTTGCCTCCCGAGCGATTATGGGAGCAGCCCCCGTTCCAGTTCCGCCACCCATACCGGTTAATATGAACACAATATCTGCTTGCAACATTTTCCGTAGGTTATCCACGTCGTCTTCTGCCGCACTAGCTCCAATATATGGGTTGTTTCCAGACCCCAAACCATTGCACCTTTCCTTTCCTAAAAGAAACTTGTTGTTGGAATTGGAATAATACAAATCGTGCGCGTCAGTATTGATGTTCAGAGTTTCGGCGCTGTTAAATCCAAGTTCGGTAAGACGACTTACGATGTTGTTCCCTGCCCCACCAACACCCACGACGAGAGATTTTACCTTCAAGACCTTCAATAAATCTGCTAAATAATCGTCGTTATCGTAAGTTTTATCGGGGAATTGTTCTTTATTGCTTTGAGCGAGTTGTTTAAAACTTGATCTCGCAGAAAGTCTTTGTTGCGGAACTATATCAACGAGGTCCTCAACTTTAGGAGAAAAAGCTTTTTGTTCAGGCGTTATGGTTTTAGTTTGGAGCGTGAAGGATTTGAAATGGGTTTGTTTTGATGGGTTAATTTTATCATTCATGGGATTCAAAAATATCAACAATATTAGGGTATTATGTTATATTATTCAAGTCATATCCCTATAATATTTACAAGTAATATGCTCGTAACATCACGGGAATACATTTCTATTATCGTTCGTTCGTGTTGGTAGAAAAAACAAAGTTTGGCACACTCTACATTTATATATGCTTGTTTTCATGTATTACGTGTTAAGGATTGATTTATCATGGATATTGACTTTAATAAAAAAGCCAGTTCAGACGCTTTAAGCGACTCTAAGAAACCGTTGGACCTCATTCTAGTCAGGGCTATCATGAGTTGCTCTACTTGTGGAAAGGAAAAAAAGTTTAGAAATCAATTCTTACGTAAGGATTTAGAACTAATGGTCGTGGCTTTGAAAGTATTTGATTGGATGGTTTGCAATAAATGTGGCGAACTTTTTCGATTAGATTTAGAGTTCCGCGTTTAATTTTAATATAATACTATTTCTTATCATTTTTTACAGGTCGAACTTAATTTCTCCGTAAGTTCCCCCTCCCCCGGGAGTGTATTGAATTTTGTCGTTTCGCAGTGCTTTAACGATTTTTGCTATATTCGCGTCAAAATCTTCGACTTTATCAATGGAAATTTCAGTTAATATGGCAAACTCTGAACCCAATTCTTTTATAATTTTTTCGTATTCATTCAACACTGTTTTACTCGTTGCACTCTTAATTCTTTTTACTGAACGGATTATATCAACGAGAGGGATCGCATTAATGTAAGGAGGTCTATGAGCAGGATGATTTGGTTTTTCATGATCGGAGATCACGTCTATTCTCTCGCTTACACCTAATTTTATCTTGAAATTTTTGCCAAATTCTTCCTTACAAGCGGGACATACCATTTTATTTTTCGAGACTTGATTAATGTAGTTTTTTTTAGCCTTTTCTGGTTCGTCAGCGTAATTTACTACGAACTCGGCGGTTAAGGAATACTGATTCAGCCCTGAACTGCTTTTTTTTTTGGCTTTTTTAAAAATTATGCGCCTTCGGCACTTATTACAAAACATGTTGTAATACTTTCCTAATTTTGGATGTAACCCAACATTTAAGGAGATTTTTCTTCCATCTTTTCTTTCGAGAGCCAATATGATCTCGTCGAGGGATGGATTTTCCATCTCGAATTTATTGAATTCACGGCCTAACGAGCGAGGACTCTCCGAATGAGCATCAGAATTGCTCAAGAACGACACATTTTTGAGACAATCCATCTTATCAGCAAGGTCCGTATTTGCTGATAGTCCTAACTCTACGAAGGACACCTTTTTCACGGCATCCTGATAACATTCTTTCAATGTTTTAAACTTATTCTGCCTGAATATCGCTTTAAAAGGAGTAAAGGCGTGAGCAGGCCCAATGATGCCTCCCGAATCAGTAATTATATCTACACACTCTGCAGGAGATAAGTTAACTCGCGGTCTACCGCCCCATTCGTCTAAAATGTTCTTCGAATGTGGTTTTAATTTTTTCTGTATTTCTCTAACTGAGTCAAAATCTGGAAACAACACAACCTCGTGTACGCTTTCAACGTCTTCAATCTCTGTTTGAAGCACGAAATTTACTCCCTTGTACAAGAATGCTCCATTTTTATCTTTATCGAGATGTGTTTCCATGTATTTCAACCATTCAGGTTGTAGGATATCACCGGTGCCTAATATGTTTAGCCCCTTCTTTTTACAAGTCTTAATCATGGTGTCCAAATTTAATTTTTTCGATACTGCTATTGAATGAGGTGAGTGGATGTGGAGGTCTGCATTAAAAATGTACATAAGATATCAAAAATACATAACAATAAAAAGTTTAATTCGATTTTTATTAAGGTCTCAACTATTTCACATGATTATCATTTTATCCTCTACTTGGTCTCCTAATAACACGCGAAAGTATTCTTTTTTACTTTTAAAACATACTCGTTCTAACTTTCCTTCAATTACTACGATTTCCCCTTCTCTTGCGTGCTCACAATATCGTCCCCTGAACGAATTAACTTCAAGGATATCTCTTGCATTAATATCCTTAGATTTATCGGGAAAATTTAGTATTTTCAACGCGTTTATCTTATAAGAGCAAGGTGTAAATATGGAATCTGTGGAATCTACGATTTTTGCTTCAAGTTTTATCCTTCCATAATCAGTATATTTGAAATCGTAAAACGAACCTTTCCAATCTTCAGGGCTTTTAATATATCTTATGAAAAAATCAATCCCGTGAAATTTGCCTTGATGGAGCTTTCTTTTCTCGCTTTTCATGAAATCTTCAAATGGAATGTTAGACCCTCCTACCCTCCATTCGTAATGAGATTTGTATTCTTTAAAATCGTACATCCGACACTTATTTGAAGCATTGAAGATCTTTTTCAGTTCCTCTTGAAACTCAAGACTCGTGTGAGTACCATATATAATTAGATCTAAATCAGATTCTTCTTTATTTAATCCTACCATTGAGGACCCAGTGATTCCAATAGAGCCTTCTGGGACGTTTCCTTCGCGTATAAAAAGTTCGCATAATAACTGTGAATATTCTTCTACTTTAGATGTACATCCTTTTTCATGCAAATCTTTGAAATGATCTCTTGGCGTATAAATCTTCTTGATATCCTCATTTTTCACGCCCTGTAATTCTAAATCGAGCTCTTCTGAAAAGAAAAGGTATTTTGGGTAATTCTCTTTAAGAAAAGCTTGCCTTTCTTTTAAATCGTAGATTTTAGTAAATTTTTGTCCATCTCTTTCCCTATCCCCTTGAGGATCTGGATAAAATCGAATAAAACAGATTTTTCTCTCTTTAGGATGATGAATGCCCTTCACATCGAAAATCAAGTTGTCGCCTTTACTTTCGATATAATCTCCTTCAATACCCTTGATAAAATCCATTTTTCATCAATAAAAAAATTAATATCAAGAAGGAGAAACATTTGATCTTATTTGAGGCTTTTTGAAAAAATCAGGTTATAATTAATATCTAGAGGGTTTTTTAGATTTTATTTGGCTCTTGGGAATACTCTTAGGAATTTTAGATTTCATTGATTTTCTTACCATGGCTTGAAATTCTCTTTTTTCTTTTTCGAAAGCTTTCCGATCTTTTTCTAACTTTTCCCTCTCGCGCTTGATCTGGTTTTTTTCGTCCATGATGCTGCGTTTTTCTCTTTCTAAATCCTTCTCTTCGTTTCTATTCCTCGCTTCAATGCGTTTTAGTTCGTTTTCTAGATCCTTATATTCTTTATTTAATCTTCCAATGTCATCCTCTAACATTTGCTTTTTGCTTTCCAGGTCATACTTTTTGTCTTCTAAGCGGGGTAGTTTTTTCTTTAAATCTTTTAGTTGGGTTTGATGCTTAGATTTTTCTTTCTCTAGATTTTTTACTTCTTTTTGGGCTTTATCCCTAACTCTATCCAGGTTATCTCTTTTTTTGTCGATAACACGGGCTTTTCGTTCTAAATCGTCGTCTTTATATCTTAATTTCTTCTTTTCATCTTCAATCTTTCTTTTTTCGTTGTCAAGTCGATACTTTTCAGCAGCTATTTTCTTTTTCATGTCGTTAATATCGTTATTTAAGCCATCTCGTTCATTTTTAAGCGCTCTATGCTCGTTTTTCAAATCGCCTATTTTATTTTCCAATTTATTTATGTTATCTTTGAGGGAGTCCTCCTTTTTCTCCATCCCGGGAAGTTTCACTTGAATCTTTTTAATGCGATTTTGTGTCTTGGCTTTCTCTTGTGCTAAATATCTTCTTTCTTTGTCAATATCTTCTTTCAGGCGGTCAAGTTCTGCTCTAAATTTTTCCAATTCAGCATTTTTACGATCAAGCTCTTCGCTTTTAGCTCTAATTTTATTATCGTGCTGTCTTTCTTCAACAGTAAGTCGTCTCTTCTGATCTTCAATATTTTTCTGCACGTCATCTAATTGATCTTTTAAGTTTTTACGCTGGTTTAAAAGATTCCTTATTTCTAATTCTCGTTTCTTCCTTTTTCTTTCAAGATCTTCAATAGTCCCTTGGTAGGATTCCATCCTTCGGACTACTTTTTCCCATTCCTCTTTTTCTTTGTTTAATTTCAACCGTTCTTCCTTGATCTTCTTTAAGAGCTTCGCATCAGAAATGGGCTCCAAATCCTCTTTTGGTATTTTCACATTAATTTGAGATTTAGTAGGGGTTTTTTCTTTCATCAAGATATAATATCACGAAAATGTTTGATTAATTTTTTCTTCTAGTTTTATGATATCATCGTTGTTAAAAAAAACCGTTTGGAATGAAATTGAAGTTATTTACTTAACGCGATTTATTTATATATTCAATCTTTCTTTATAGTAATATCGAGAAGTACAGATTTCTAATAAAAAATTACAATAGAATGTGAATATCTTGAATTTTGACGAAGAATTTGACGAGAATTTAGACGAAGATTTAGAATCAGAAAGCTCAGAGCAAGATATCATTGAATCTAAAACTCCCTCTAGAGGAAGTAAGAAAATCACCATATACTTCATGTCTACAATTGGTCCCGGTGAAAAAAAGCAGAAATTAAATGTGAACGATGGAAATTTAATCAGCGATATCAAAGAAACCGTAGGTAATTTATTCGCCTTAAATCCTTTAGATTTTCATTTATCCCATGGAGGGATTACATTAGATGAAAATAATCCTTTAAGCGAGTATAATGTCCAGAATGGTGATGATATTTTATTGATACCAGCAAGTATCGCAGGATAATCAGTCTTAAAACTTTATTCATTTCTTGAAGGTATGAGCACGATCTCATCCTCGTCGATAATATCGTAATCGTTTATTTTCTTATCTTCCTTTAAGATTATTCCTCCAGACGACAAGAGAAACGTCTCGATATCGTAATCAAACAAGATACCGACGCTCTCCTTTACCTTACTGATAGAATCGGTCGATTCAATGATTTTAATCTTCTTTTTTTCTCCAGGCTCTATTAATGAAATCACGTGCACGCGAAACTTATCACCTAATTCAAGCGTTTTAAGAGGCGGCGTATAATTTATTTCTTCCTTAACTTTATCCCTGTTCATCAACATGCTTTCAATTAATGCCTCTCTTTCTTCTGGTTCGTAATAGAGCATTTCCCTGATAAATTGTATTTTGTCTATCTCAGATAAATCTAATAGATTAATTTTAGCAATTGTTTCTGGACTAAATTTTGAAAAGATAAACTCTTGAGTTACTGGTAGGTCCTCATACGATTTATCAGAATCCACGTATTCCTCGATATATGGGAACGCATCAAGATAATCATCGAGTATTTCTGAAGATTTTGATTTTGAGATCTGCTTTATGGATCTTGGTGTTTGAGGA
>Ga0180432_10005350_pt1 | contig 17123 bp, 29 predicted proteins | sample SS_ome_10_FD_132414 | JGI IMG/M metagenome (GOLD analysis project Ga0180432, IMG submission 132414) | Hypersaline lake sediment archaeal communities from the Salton Sea, California, USA - SS_1_MS_2 metaG | ecosystem: Environmental > Aquatic > Non-marine Saline and Alkaline > Hypersaline >...
CACATTGGACACATTCACGAATAGTCACACCCATGCTTCTACACCACCTGTATAAGATCATTACCCTTATCATCATGGCCCATATAACGAATCACTTTAATATCACAGGCCATATCAAACCATTTCTTCGCAGTATGATGCTTCAATCCTTGATCCTTGGAAAACTGGTTTACAAGATCAATCTTACGGACCAAATCATTATTTGGCCCTGTTTTATCCATAGTATCATAGATCTCTTTCATACGACTATAATAATTAATACCAGACATATGCACAACCTGCCTATAACTCGTTCAACATGCGATCATTCATCTTTTTCATCTTTTCCTGCATATCATCAGACATCTTGTCGAAATCATCCACCATCTTATCCATACTTGACATAAGTTCCTCATAGACGTTAGATTTTTTTTTGTTCTCTTTTTTTGTTTCCTTGTTGTTATCATCAATATTATTATTCATATTAAACCACGCACTCCTAATATTTTTATTGTTTTTCTATCTTGTTTTCTTTTTTTTCTTTCTTATTGTATTTAATAAGAATTTTGTTCATTTTCTCTATGGCTTTGTCCATTAGGCTGATTCCATCCATGATACTGGTACAGTTTACCGTCATGTCGTTTACATACCAAAAGCCGGAAGCATTCTGCTTGAGGGAGACACGGTTTTCTCCCAGATCTACTTCAATAGTTGTTTTTTTCATAGATTATCACATCACAACACCCCAATACACATGGGGGTATATATATATGTCGGAATAATGAAAAAACAATAAGATTACATAATATATTGTGTAAACCTTAAACAAAAAAAAAACCTTATAAACAAACAACCCATGTCGATCAACCTTGTTTTAGAATAAATGCTATCTCCATGTGAAGAGTATAACACTTTTTTCATATCTAGTAAAACACCTTTTTTAATTTCCAGTGCGTACAGGGGTTGGGGTGGGTGTATATGTGTGTGTTCTTGTTTTATTACTAAGGGATTATAGGAGCCCCCTAGGGGGCTCGCCGGCACGACAAACAATGACACGATTAATAAAGATGTTCTAATAACTTATCAATATTATATCTTCTTGGAATCCTTTTTGATTTCTTAATCTCTCTACAAATAACCTGAATAAACACATCATCGAACATATCATAATTATGAATCTTATCATCAACCGCCCTCTTTGAATACTGTCTTAAAACCTCAATAGCTATTATCTTTCCATCTTTTATAGCAATCGCATCTGGTGTTTTTGCTTTAAGATCAATAACTCTATATCCTTCTTCTTCAAGTTCCCTTATATATTCTCTCAACATCATTTCATGTTCTATTCCGCCAGTTCTTGACATTTCATTATTCACCAATAGAAGTAATTGGTTATTTATTTAAAAAGTTTATGTGGTGTATTAAAAGTATTGTTGATAAGGGTGGTGGTGAGTAATGAAATGATAGAAAAAACATTACACACCCTTATCAAATAATGACTACAGGTTGTTTATTATGTGATTCGTAGTTTATAGTTTTTTCCATATCATATACTCATTGTAATCCTCATCCTCCGGTTCCTCATACAACCCATCCTTAAGATACTTGTTTAGATAATGAAACACACCTAATAATAGGATTGTTACCGCTATTAGTATAAAACAAATGATTAACCAAGGAAGAATATTAATCATGATTCATCCATTGTTCACGCCAATCAATAGTCCGTAGCTCACCACGAACCAAATCACAAAGATCAAAGAAATGTTCTGGCTGTACCTGTGGGCCTTTAATCTGTAAAAAACCATTCTTACGATAATAAGCGAAACTAAGATTATTTAACATTTTTTAATCACCCACAATGTTCGCATACGGGATCTTCCCCGATCATCAAAATATTGAATGCTTCCATTATCTACTATCTGATTCCTTTCAAGAACCTTGTTTATCTCGTTACGCCTTGCATTCACACTAGATAATGGCATACCCGTAATATTGGCTATATCCTGATCAGTAATGCCTCCCTTGCAGGTATGGCTCAGTATGGCATCATAGACGATCTGTCTTGACTGACAGAGGGTTTTCTGATCATTCATTGTTTCATGATAGCTTATGTTACGGGATATAATGCTTTGTTCCTCAAATGGAACCAATGGGGCCTGTATTGTTTTATTCATGTTATCTTTCTCCACTCTAAAAATCTCATAATTATCAACGAACCTAAAAAACTTATTCCTGGCAACAATAATAACCATTCTAACATATCAATATCACCTTTTTTTATACGATTGGTTTTAAACTCCACTCGGTAAATCGTAATTCGTGTAAAAAACATGTAAGATTGTTGGAAGAATGGACAATATTGTTATTTCTACAATCATTGGGTTTAAGTATGGCTTTCTCGTGGATTTGTTTGTTGTCATCATACGGTTTTATGTCCATTCCTCCATTTGTTTGATGACCATAATAGGAGAATGAGGGGTTGGCAACGCAACAAATCGTTTTATCCTCACCAGACCAACCCCTCAACCAACAGAACAGAACGTGTTTGTCCAATGGGACAGGATGATTCATCAGCACGAGGGGACCACTCCTGTTCTTGTCGGCAAACTATGAAACTGGTGAGAGGGAAAAATAAAGATCGTGTCTTGGTGAAAAGAGGAAGGAAGAACAAGACAAACTTAGGTGTTAAGATGGGATGGTGAATCCTTTTATGCAAAAAAACAAAGAAGCCATTGTCATGACAGACGGGGGAGGGATGCACTCTTTCGGGATATGAAAAAATACTGATAGTGTCTTCATGACTTTGGCCTGTTGTCTTTTGTTCTTCCTTCATTCTTTTTGTGTGTGTGATAATGGGATGCTTTATGCTAGGAGGCATAATAAAAGGTTTTGGTTTTTTCAATGAATCAAAACGATTATCGGTTTTTGTTTTCATCGTCTCACACATCACAACACCCCAATACACATGGGGGTATATATATGTGTCGTTTTTTGTAAACCCCTCCCCCCGTACATATAATTAATTAGTTCCTTATTATCTCTGACTATGCAGACAAGAATCGAATACAAAATCCAATTATTTTTTTAAAAACAATCTACCAATATTGAACAATCCACTGTTCAACCGGTGGATTATAAGTCGTCTTTATACCGACTTTCCCAAAATAAGTTCCCTGGTAATCAATCCAAAACTGTCCAGGTTTAAGCGTATCAACACAACCCTGTTTAACACGAGTGCCTCTTGGTTTACTACCAAAACCCCACATATGATACATGAATTTATTGCTTACATCATAAAAAATAGAACTATGTTTATGATAATTACCAACAACACCCACTCTTGACTTACGGCATTCCTTGATCTTCTCAGTAACAACCTCAGTGATCCATTCATACCATCGTTCCTCGGTCTGATTGTTCACCGTTTTAGGAAACAATGTTTCCATCTCATCAAAAACAATAGTCTGCCATTCAGACTGCTTATTGCTCATCAGATATTCCATCAAACCAATCTTGTTACTATCACCATTATATCCAACCCATGCCTTTTTAGATTCAAAATATACTACATTAATAGTCCTATACGGTGCAAAATGATACAGTTCATCAGTCGTTTCAAAATAGGTGACATCTGGATTAAAATAAGTGTTCGTAGTTGCATTAAAAAACTTTAGATCCAATCCTTTCTCAATAAAAATCTTATAAGGAAAATGTTTAGCTTTCCTGAATTGACAAGGACTCCCTATCGTATCATGCCAGAATATCTTTTCTTTAGGATGAAATCTCATTTTTTTTTCAGCTATGTCCAGACAAGCAGATGTTTTCACACTACCCTGCCCACCAATCACACCAACAACAGAAGCACCCCAATCAAGATCATACCCGTCTTGGCCGCAGACTTTTTTTTTATAGAGTAGATCACCCATCTCCTTTGGATTTACCATATTCTATTACACCAACGCAGGCTCAGATGATCCAAGATGTGTTTGTTCTTTGCTGATACGGATTGCCTGTGTCAATGCTTCCGCACCAACACCCATCGTTTTGCTCCTTATCTGCTTCCAAAGCTCCTTGATCTCAACCTCATATGTCTTATATTTGCCAAGTGTCTGAAAAAAAAAATCACCATCAACCAAGTTTTTCTCATAATAAAACAAATCACGGACAAACTTCTCGAAATTAGGAACCTCAATGATTTTGTTATTAGAAAGCCATAAGACCGTCTCAGACGTTCCAAGGCCAATATTGGCATCAGCGTAAAGGTCAAACAATTTATCACGCTCATCGGCTTTTAACGGCCTATTCTCAGCGATAAGACCATCAAGTATATGCCGTAGCTGTTTCTGTTTCGCCTTTGTATCCTCAAATGTTGCACGAAACTGACTCTCAGATGTCATGTTCCTTACTCAACCGATCATAAAACTTCAACAACTCACCAGACTTCCAAGTACGAAGCTCAATAGTATATCGAGAACCCTTCTCCCAAGCAAACAAAGGATCATCCTGGGAAAGAGCATCACGAGCCTCCTTCATCTTCCCCTGAAACGTCTGATGAATACCCTCCTCAAAAAGAGTTATCTTCTCCCAGACATCCTTATCATGAATAAAACTCTTAAGATTAGAAAGAATCCCATCAACCATGTTAAAACAAACAAATGGATTACTCTCAGGGTTATCCTTCTGATCAAACCAACTTTTCGCTTCAGCTATACTATCCTTCACTATCTGACTTACCATATCTCTCACCGATCTTCTTCAGTATTCTTTTCACAATCTTTTTAATCGCACGTCTCTCATAATCAGATAACATCCCCAGCCAACACGCCCAAGCAAAACCAAGGATGATAACAATAAAAATAAACGGAGTCAACAATGCATGGAACAACCCCATAGCATCCATCACTTCCCCTCCTCCAATTTCTTCTGTCGTTTCAACATACGCTTCCTTTTAAGCATCTCCAACCTGCTATGATAAAAACTGATCGGGTTCTGATGCATCATCCGCCCATATTTAAAAGATCCCTCCTCAGGGACCTCCTCATCCTTCCTATTCTTTTTCTTCTTTTGTTTTCTTTTCCTTCCCATTAAAAAACATCCTCATCTTTGAAATATTCCTTATTCTCCTCTAACTGTTCTTTAAGATACTGCACAAGAGCAATGATCTGCTTACGATTACTATCCATAAGCATATCAATATACCGATGAGTGACAAGATGCTCGATCATCATAAAAATCATCGACAACACAATCACATAAAACAATACCTGATTCGTAAACATGTCAACCGTGGAAACATTACCTATCTCCACCAACATCCACAGGATAGAAAACGAACATAACATAAGAACAATATACATAAACTTGTCAATAACGATCCAATACCCTACCCTTCTCCGCTTAGATATAAGCTCATCCACACCCATATAGGTATAGGGTCGGTTACGATGCCGAATCCATTTTCTCAATCCATTCATCCTTTTATCCTCCAAACGTACTCTGCAACAGGATAGCAGCCAACGCACAACAAATAACAAAAAAGCCAAACAAAGGAAGCCATCTACCCCAGTTGATCTCACCCGGATCACTATAATTACGATCACGCATCACATCATTCAGATATTCCTGCTTCACCAACGCATCCAGCTCATTAGGAGTAGCAGACTCAATAAACTCCTCCACATCCTCCATACGGACCACACGACCATCCCACAACGTCTCAGACAGATGCTGCAACGTATCAAGATCCTGACCTAGTAACCATTTCTTTTTCTCTGGGTTATTAAGCAATGGGCGAAGACTTTCTATCTCCTCCAACTGAGCAACCGCCTCCGCCTCAGTATCACAAGGGCTAAGACTCTGAAAACCCTCATACAACTCATACAAATCCGTTCTATTCTCCACCAGATACTTCCGTTTCACCTGATTAAACCATTCACCCAGCCAATCAGGAGTATCAAACGCAATCATCTCATGAGTCCTCCGGCAATCATGACCAGACAAACGAAACCCGTTTCCCGTATCCTTAAAGACTTTTCCCTTTGTCTTAATATATTCCAAATCCTTCAACTTACCAGAAATAATCTTCGTATTAGGATTCTTACCTCTCCGCTGATGAAACAACAACACCTTCCCAGGTTTGGGAAGATCCATCAGCAGAAACGCACCTGTAGAAAACCCACGAGACAATAAAAACACGAGGCCAACACCAATGAACACTGCGCCTAACATACGATTCATAAACACCATCGGTGCAAGTTCAGGAGGCATCACCACAAACAAGTCCATCGTACCCAGACCAATCCCTATAATAAAAAAAATAATCGAAAGCTCAATTATCATACAATCCCCTTACCGGAAACCAATACGGTCTGCTCCTGTTTCTTACCCCTACCCAGAAACCGACTACGCATCCGTTCACTCTTATCCTCATATTCCTGACTAATCCGCTCTGTAGACTTCCGCTCAAACACATGATCACCCTGCCAGCCATCAATACTCTTATTATAATTCTGCATCAACAAACCCCTGATATATGTCTTCAGATAACTCAGCTCCTTACGATACCGATCGCGATGAATAAAAATATTAAACTTCATCCATAACTCCTCATACTCACCAAGGAACAATTTTACCTCACCCCGAGTCACCTTTGTCATAGAAGCATTCACAATATAAGGAGTCACATCATCAATCAACTTCTCCTTTAAATCCTCGGGAAGGTTCGCTTTACCGATCTTAAACTGAATAAGCTGCAATATCCATGCAGCATCCGCATTCATCGGGAAATAACTATGATCACCCATCGTCTGATAAGACGGTGGAGGCATACTATACGTTTCTTCTTCGCTCAACCATCCACCTCCCTAAAATAGAGATAAGACCAATCGTGATAACTGAAGCAGAACAAAGAAACAACACCATAATAAAAAACATGTTCGTGATCATAAACGTGACCGCAGCCAATACAAGACCAAACACGACAAGGATCATACGGTTGCCAATATAATCAATAAGCTCTGTACGTCTTTTCCTTCCAACCCTCCTCAGATTCTCACGGCAGAACCGTGTCCAATTCTGTCCAATATCCGGATGTCTATCAAGTATCTGCTGATCTTCAAGGTTTGGCTTAAATATTTTCTGACGTTCAACATACTCATCTGATGTCATACGGGATCTACACAATACCCTGATTTGTCATTCATAGATATATAAATATTACCCGTAAACAAAAATAGTAAAAAAATAAAGAAAAAAAGAATTATTTGCGTGTCACAGACACGCCATAACCCTTCTTCTTTTTATAAACAGATGCGTTGAATCCCTTCTTTCTCATACGAGAAGCTTTTTTCTTTGCATTCTTCTTATTGCTACTTCTATGCGAAGTCAACCTTAACTCCTCCGCATACGCAGTACCATGATCGCTCCGATGATAGCGACTGCTGCAATAACAATGATGTAGATAGGCCCGATTTGATAAAATGTATTTAGGTTGGTAATCAGGTTATCCGATGCATTGGCAGCAGGTGTACGATTGGTTCCACCAAACGATGCATCATATGTGGTATAATCAATACCACCAAGGACCGCATAGACGATAGCAATCGATATAGCGAAGACGACTGCTGCGACCACCGCCATGAGTACCATGTCGACGTTTGCGGTTTCATTCCATTCTCTTAGTTTTTTCATTGTGTGTAGACTCCTAAAAAATAGGGGAGAATGGTTTTTGTTTAACCTTGTCTCCGCATTCTGAGAACCATGATCGCACCAATGATAGCGACTGCTGCAATAACAATGATGTAGATAGGCCCGATTTGATAAAATGTATTTAGGTTGGTAATCAGGTTATCCGATGCATTGGCAGCAGGTGTGGTCGTTGTTCCACCAATGGCTGTATCATAGGTTGTGTAGTCGATTCCTCCTAGTACGGCATAGACGATAGCAATCGATATAGCGAAGACGACTGCTGCGACAACCGCCATGAGTACCATGTCGACGTTTCCAGCTTTTTCCTCTAAAATACTTCTAAGTTTCATAGTTGTTTGTTTTGTCTGTTATAGGTATATAAGTATTATACACATTCTCTGTATATATCTGTGTATATAAAAGGCTATATTTTTTCGAGTAGCTTACTTGTTTTTTTATCTTGGTTCTGGAAGATACTGTTGAATTGTATCTGTATACCATTCTTCCAAGGTTTTATGTCCATGTTTATTTTTGGTGTGAGCATAAGACCAGATCGGTAGAATCTTCTATCAGATGCGATGATGATGTCCTTTCGTATAGGCCTTAGATCATGTCCTATCTTGGTTATAGTTTTTTTATCATGGAGTTGTATCGCTCTGAATCGTTGCAGTTTCTTATACTGTTTTATCCGTTCTGGATCATTGATGAATATTCTATAGGGATACAAGGTTTGTTTCCACCTTTATTTTTTCCCGAAGAATGGGCGATAGTTTTTATCGAAGAGAACTTTCCATATGACAGGTATGAGACTGTAGACGAGCCAGAGGATGAACATGATCATTGCCATCATGCTGTAGAAATACATCTGTGCCGGTGCAGTCGTATCCCCATAGGTGTGTACGCCTGTTATTATAGTGTTGTTTGAACTTATTGCAGTATATGGGATCTCTATTTCCACACAGGCGGCCGCAAGTGTGAACCATGTGACAATGCTGAATAGTTGAAACATACTAGCAAAGACATAGTTTTGTTCCATCATAAAATAGATTGCCAATAATGTGAATAATATGGCGAGTGCCATGAACATATAGAAGGTTAGATAATACATTTTTTTTATCCTCTCTATTTTATTTCTTCATGAATAGTATACTTGCAAACAGGGCAACGAAACCGAATGCGGTGAACACCGTAAACGCTATAGCAAGATCATGGGCTCCAACAAATATACTTCCGCTTCCTAGGAGGCTTCCACTGGTTATCATAAACAATGATGCCATGATAGGGCTTTCTGTTTTCAGGTAGACCCCATAGGTTAATACAATAACGGGTACAAGGAAAAATACGTTACCATTACCAAGTATGCTTCCAAACAGATCAGTCCAGGGACCATACGATGTATTGAATGGCTGATCGACAAATTCGCTTCCATTGACTGCCATCTTGTTATCCACTCCCACTGAGCATACCGGCCACCGCCCCACTCCAAATGAAAAACATGGCTGCTGTTCCTATGGCGATAAACCCTGTGTCTATGTAGTTCCCTATATTAAGTACGCTTAATGTGTTTATGTAGGATGCCCAGAACGCCCCACTGAACACGAACACCCCAAGGATTGCAGGGCTACGAGTAAAATATGAAACGACAAGTCCAACACTTCCTGCCCCTGCGAACACAGATGCCCACATAAGACTCATGGGAAACCCCTCCTCATTCTCTGGGCTTTCTGTCGCACGATTATAGGCATCATCACTGGTGTCCCCATCAACCATTCCTTCAGATATTGGGGTGCTGCTATAGATGCCCATACCATCAACATATTGTATGCTTAGTGTGAGTATGAACATGATAATAGTGAGCCGTATACAGACTTGAAACAGAGTGTTCGCCACAGAGTCCTTCATTCAAGATACCTCCGTTTGTTGTAATAGGTTGCCGGTTCACGGGAGAATATCTTCATTATAACCCATGCAACAGGAGTACCTACTCCAAGGGCGAATGCCATGATGAGTGCTGTCCGATAATAAGGGATATATGTTTGCAGTTGTGTTGTTGCCCCGGTCACCGTTGCTCTTTCAAATGTTCCAAGTATCAAATCTATAGGATAATGGAATACATAGGTGAATATGATCATCATGAATAAGTAGACTATGAAATATAGTCCAATGAGTATGAGACTGTCTGAATCAAAGTCTTCCATCATATTCTTGTTTTCACCTTATCTGAAATAGTCATCTATGTTTTTTGTTATACTGTTTGCACGTTTGTCCCATGCTTTACCTAGTTTTTTTAGTTTCTTTTTTCGTTGCTGTGTCTTCTTTCTTTTTAATTGTTTCTTCGCTTGTTTTTGTTTCTGCTCAAATGATTTTATCTTCTTATTCAACGATTTAGAAACACCGCTGCTTTTCTGTATATCACCAGATCTTATAAGACGGGTTTTACGTCCTTTTTTCCTTTCTACTTTTATATGTTCAACTTTTGTAAGTTTCATTCATACATCTCCCATTCCTTTATTTTACGAGGAAGCCAAAATACTCCCAATACAAGATAGAGTACAAGAGCACCAAACCATAACCAGTTGCAATAGGCTTTAAGATCACTGTCAAGAGTAAGAACCTTGAACTCAACGAGAATACCGTTAAGAAGCCAGTAGGCAGCTCCAAAAATAGGGAAGCCTATAAAATATTCAAGAGCCGCAGAAACGGCTGTGAACCCACTCAAAAGCCGATACCTCCACTGAATAGTTTAGATAGCTGATCACTGAATGGATCAATGATTGATTTTTCACGGTAACGATACAGCTCATCAAAATCAACATATTGTTTTCTTTTTCGTTTTTTCCTTTTCTCCTCCAATTCATTTAACTTAAATGGCATTGACCTTATCTTCCCTGGTTTCCCTGAAACAGGGCGAAGTGACCCCATTGCATATGTTCTTGCAGGTATTATCAGTAGTTGTTTCTGTATCTGTTTCTGTTCAAGTTCCGATACTGGCGATACTATAAGTCTTGTTTCTTGTGCGGTTACTGGCACCCTATTTTGTTCCCTTCTTTGAATGGAAATAGCTTCTCGCTTCATCATTGGAACTCGTTCAAACCCTTCTTCTTGTTTTGTTAATAGTTTATAGGAAAGTAATTTTTTCTGTAATTGCATCCTTTCTGGCCTGAGAAACTTATATGCTCCTTTCGCCTCTATATATCCTACTGTTGCGAGTGGTACTGTTGGTATGCGACTGGGAAATGCTGGAGCCTGTAACCGTCTTACTATCCCCAATCTACCCATTCCGGCTGTTTTAACAGGTTTCTGTAATACTGATACATCAATACTTGGCACTACTCTTTGTGTCGCTTTAACATCACTTATGAATGTTTTAACTGGATGTTTCCACCGTTGACGAGCAACCCATTGTGTCCTTGCTTTCTCTGCTTGTTTCGCCCAAGCAACCAATGGGTCATCTGTACTTGGACCAGTAAAAAACCCAGCCTTAGTTGCCCTTGTCCCCCGAATCGCAGACACGGGCTGCACCAATCTTTTCTCATAAACACCACCGATCATCTTCGTTTGTTCATATCCAACATTACCCACATCATAAATATCATCAATACGGTATCGAGCCTCATACGGGTTAAACCTTGTCGTATAACTCATACGAGTGACATCATCAACCTCTTTAATAATCTCTGTAGGGCCAGCACGAAAAAAACCAGGGCGTTCCCTTACACCAAAAACCAACCCTTTACGAGCGAACCCTTGTGATGTTCCCACTAATTGTTTATTCCAAGTAGTATAAAATGCTTTCTCCGTAGTCACTAGTCTTTTAGACAGTAATCCCTTCATTTTTGTTGCATGAAGATAACTCTGAGCAACATCTGGTGTCTTTGGAAACGTGATACTCATACGAGTTCCCATCTTCTTACCTAGCTCCATAGTTGCTCTTGCCGCTTCATCAGGAGAAACAAACACTCGTTCCAGTCTTCTTCCCCCTCCTTCGATTAGTCTTCTACTAATCACCCTTGTTGTTGCAACATCTCCCTCAATAAACTTCTCAGCTGTTTTCACTGCACCGGCACTTGTAAGACGTTGAATTGGTTTATATCCTTTTGTCGCCCATAGATAAATATTTTTAGCAAATGGGGTACGACCAACAGTCTGTATTCCCTTACTCACTATCTTTTCTTCAGGAAATACCCGAGTAAAACGATACGCTGCCTTTGCACCACCACGAACCAATGCTTTAGTTCCAGGACTAACCACAGATTTTCCAACCTTGCCAATCGCTCCACCAATAGCAACGCCCTGAGCAAACTCAGCACCAAGACCGCCAACGGCAGCTTCAACAGGATGTTTTTTAAGAATCTCAGTAGAACCTTTTGGAGACCACCCAATAGGCTCAAAAATTGGATCCATCAAAGAAGGATAATGAACGCCGTATTTGCTTTTTTCTACTGCCTCCAATGAATATTTTACTTGTTTTTCTGGTTGAAATGGTGCCATGCTTATGCCAGTGCCTATTCCTGTTGCAATATCAAACTCATTTCCTTTTCCAGTAAGTTGAAAAACAGGCTTTGCAACGGCAAACATTCCCTGTGTTAAAAAATAACCAGTACGACTTATCTCTTTTATAATTGGAGGATATGATTCAAATCGTTTAAGTTCCCTTATTGGCCTTTCAAGAACCACTGACTCAGGGATGACTGCTTCATATGTAACTACCCCGCTATCGTCTCTCTTTTCAATGAAACGTGTCTCATCTGGCAACTCCTGCACTTCTTGTATTATTCGTTGGTTATCTTCCACATCCGCACGTTCAATCATGCCGACAAACTCAGATTTTTGTATGCCTCTGCCAGAAATTAATGGAACCTTCTCTGTTCTTTTTTCGTAAAACTCTGGTCTTCTTTCTGGTTTCCGTGTTTCTACAGGAACTCTTTTTCGTTCAGCACCTTGAACATATGGGGATGTTGTTTCTGTTGGTGGCGGTAACGGTGTAACCTTTGGCGTTGGTGCTGGTGCTGGGTCATCAACAACCTGTTTCTTCTCACGCCTCACCGTTGCCCTAGGATACCGGCCAGTACGCTTATACTCCTCCGCAGGCTGCATAGGACCCTTGTTGAACCCTTTATCCTTTTTCCCTTCTGTCTTTTTTGCTGCTGCCATTGGTCCAGCTTTAAATCCATTAGTCATGATAATCAACCTCTACAAGAAACATGTTCAATAAACTACTCGGAAGAAATGGAATGATAATGATACAAAACGAAACCACCTGCATCAATATATACCAATAAAGAGTGTCGCATCCACGGCTCATCAACAGGTTAAACGATAACCCCACAAAGATGCACCACCCAATAAGATGAATGTCAAACTTTTTTGTTTTCAACTATAACTCCTCCCTCTGCTTTCCTGCCACATGGCAACAATACCAGAGACAATAAACAACACAGGAACGACTCCTCCAGCAGCGGTTCCAATAGCTGTCTGAAAACCAACCCAGATATTAATAAACAATATGATGCCGCCAAGCATGACCAACACGGTTCCCGTGTTCTTCTGATCTGCATAATAAAACCCAGCGATGAGAAACAGATACATCAACATGTTATGCCATCCAAACGGGTTATATCCATACAGATCAAAAACATCGTCTACCCCTTCCCCTGTCGTAGGAGGCATTATCACCGATATACCAGTGACAAACACAGTCACTACTTGATCGCTCCAGTAACTATGATTATAGAAAACGACAATATTGTAATTATTTGAAGTATTGATATTTGAGAACACACTATCAAACGTGTCACAACCAACAACACAAGATGCAGTATCAAACAAACTCCAGGAAAGACTGGACAGGTTTTCCTCATAGATAAACACAGACACGTTTATAGTCCCATCAATAATGCTGCTGTAATTCACCAGCAATGATGTCGTATTCATCCTTGCAGAGACAGTAACATACTCCAATGGGTTCTCCGGCTCATTTGGATCAATGGGCTCATAAAACAACACATATTGTTTATATCTGTCAGAGTCATATTGTACTATTGGCGGAGTCCAGAACGCAGTCATGTTCTGATAGCCATCTTTTGTAATCGTTACATAATATTGCGTGTTAGGAATCAGATATACATCAATCTGTCCAGCCCCATCAGTGAAATCAGAAAGCATAGTCGTATATGCATCTGTCGTATTGATATAGGTGCTAATAGTGACATAGGCATCAGAGATGGCACTGATGATCTCATCACGGACCTGAACGACATAATGAGCGCCAAAATTATCAGGGCTGCAATAATAGGACACCTGAACAACAGTGGTGTTATCATCAAGGAATGAATGATCAATCGTTATAATGTTACTGGAAAGACTGTACTTGTTCGTGGGAATCGTAAACCAATGACCATACAATGACTCATTGTATCCCTGTACGCTAACAAGATAATCAGGCTCACAATCCAAAGTGATTGTCATATTTGTTGTCGGATCTGATACAGACCTGCTCGTGGTTTTCAGGCTCGTATCCAGCCTAGGCGGAAGATAAAAAGACAGGTTAAGAAACGTAGATTCCGTGACATCGATATAATATACTCGTGTCTCATAACTGCTGTTGCTAATCACAAACACGGTGTCTTCTCCTGTGGGCATCTGCGACTTGTTAATATTATGTCCATTGGAGACATTGTTTGCAGTGTATACTTCTGTTCCATCACTGTTTACAATTTCAATATCAAAATCAATCCCCATATGAGGAAGGGTTTCATCATAACAATAAAACACGAGACCGCCAATAGTGTCAAAACTATATGTTATATTTGTCCAGTTCCCCGAACCATACGGGTCTGTCGCATTCACATAGACAGTATAGGTTGTCCCATAATCAAGCCCTGACACGTTACATATCTTTGTTCCATTCGTTGTAAGGTTTCCATAGCGATGTCCAATATCCGGAGATGTTTCAATCGTATAATTAAACAGATCCGATTCATCATCAGCGATGTATACCGAAACATTCACATTGGTGATGTTTGTCACCGTGCTTCCATCAGCAGGCCGATATGATGAGATACTTGGAGAAGCATTCCCATAGTCCACTTCCGAACCATAGGTAAGGAAACCGCCACTGCTACTGTTCACCATCATATTATAGGTGGCAGTAATCCAAGCATCAGAACGAACAACAGAGGAAACACGAAGCTCCTCCAGATACCCATCCATACTATAAGAACTGCCCAGATAGTTTCCAATATACCAATCACTATTGCTATTACCAAACTCGTTGACATCACTGTTAAGAGTCTGTTCAAAAGACTTGATCCAGATACGCCTCTCATTTGCAGCAGATCGATTATAGGTTCCAATACTATGATACCATTCAGAGGTTGATGTATAAGTGTTACTCGTCTGCACAGCTTGAAGACTGCTGTTCCCTGTTGCAAACTCAAAACGCCCATCAGAACCCTCATGAGCAACCCGTATCCAGAATCCTTTTTCTCCAGACCTTGTAGTAATAATATAATCTGATTCATCAGTATCCGCAATCTGCTGATAGACTGCATACACGGTGATGTTATCTGAGAAATCCATTGATGCCGTGTTTGTCACCTGGAAATATTCACTGTTTGCATCCATCAATATCGCACGACCAAACAACCCTGACTGGTTATAGGTTGGATTCCCATTGACCGCTCCATCATTCATGTTTCCCGTGCTGTCCCACAGGTTCCCTGTAAGATTCTGACAATGCCATACACCGACATAATACTGATCCCATGTTCCCTCATTGTCTTGTTGACTGCTGGCCCCACTATTCCCATAATACATATAAAAAGTTGTATTGATGCTACTGCTAATATTCGTCAGATTCACCCAGGCAACCAATCTCCCATTCGTATTATTATAATACTCAATCTCATGAGGAAGAATCGTCACATTGTTATAGCCGACAAACACAAGATCATCACCATCAGACTGAGCGTGAGCAGATAAATCAGCATCAGTAATATTCACCAATACAGGAAACCCATACAGGTTCTCATCAACCTGACGATGATCAATCGTTATATTCTTCTTATAATTCCAACTACTATTCCACCAGGCAAACTTTTCAATGTCCTGCCCTTTGATCGTTGGAACAAAATCAATACTAAAACAATCTGTTGATGCTTCCACCGTCATTGATGCAAGAATAAGAACATACTGATGGTTCTCATCAAGTATCCTGTAATCAATAACAGGATTACGCTTATTGAAACTTTCACTATTCCGCATCAAGTTACCAGGAATCTTATAAGACAGATCGGATTTTGATAGACTAGGAACCTTTCCATGTTTCTCAATGACAAGAGGCATATAAAACTGTGTCAAAGCCTCCTTTGTATAATAATATCCAAAGTCCTTGAACCCATACCGCTCATAATCCTTCGGTGCTTCAATAAGATACACATAATCATCTATCTCATCAGAGGAAACCACCAAAACAGAACTAAAAAATGAACCAAAAAGAATGGTTACCACTAATAATGATTGAAGCAATCCCTTTACCTTGTCTATTCTCTGTTTAGATTCCATCCTTATCCACAGTGACAACATCACGAGAAACAGAAATAAAACCAGCATTCACGCTACTCCATCCTGTCTGATTGAACTTCTCCACCGTCACCCCTCCACCAGAAGGAGTGAAATCTAATGTGAGTGTCTGGTCGATTGTATCATCTGTCACCGTGAATGTTTCCACGCCATCAGTAACACTAGTCACAGAGGTAAACGGACCAATGATAAGAAGACTGATACCGATTACGATGAATACAACTACTGCCTCAAGGATAACATTAATGTCTAACTTTCCGCCTTTGTCAGGTAAACCAATATATTTCGCCATTGTCTATTTCTCCATTTTACTTCTAATAAGAACCGTAACAATCAATACAGCGACAGTGATCACCCCAAGCAATGAAAGAAGACCGTATGCACTATAGATAGTATCCCAGAAATTATGGACATACTGATAATCATATGTAACCCGAAGCTGTGTCGTATTACCTCCTTGGTCATCACGGAACTCAAACTGATGGTCACTCCAAACACTGCTACTGAAACTTATTCCTCCTGAAGCATTCGCAGTCACATGACTTAATATAACAGAATCCCTGAACACATCATATTCCCTGTTTGCAACAAAACCAGAAAGATTGAACCAGACAGTCCCACCAGTCGTATTCGCATTGAACCGTAAAAGAAGATCCCCCTGGGAAGCAGTAAGAATATTGGGGTTTAGATATGAAACATTAACATTTATAGGAAAATCAGAACTGATATTAAAACCAATATCATCAATTTTAATCCATGTATCAGCCACTACAATATCATTATAATCACTCGTAAAATTAATATCAGTGAAATGATAGTATTCATTATCAGATTGAATAACAACATTATCATAGGGTATAACATAATTTTTA
>Ga0180432_10005351_pt1 | contig 17121 bp, 9 predicted proteins | sample SS_ome_10_FD_132414 | JGI IMG/M metagenome (GOLD analysis project Ga0180432, IMG submission 132414) | Hypersaline lake sediment archaeal communities from the Salton Sea, California, USA - SS_1_MS_2 metaG | ecosystem: Environmental > Aquatic > Non-marine Saline and Alkaline > Hypersaline >...
CTCCAAGGTGAGGCGTGTCGTGCTCGGGCCGAAGACCTTCCGGAAAAGCTTGAACCTCTTTCCGCGCGAAAGCAGCAGCAACAGCCCGATGCCCGACAGCAGCAGCACGGCGGTGCAGTAGTCGACTACCGACGCCCCCGAAAAAAAAGCAAAGCTTGCAAATAGTCGGTACAAGATACCCTCCGCGCTCAGACGGGAACTTCGACCGCATTCACGATTTCTTCGATGATCTCTACCCCCCGCGTGGCGCCTTCGTGCCTGCGCTTGCTGATGATCCGGTGCGACAGCACCGGTACCGCGAGGGTCTTGATGTCGTCGGGGAGGCAGTAGTCGCGTTTGCTGACAACGGCCAGCGCCTGTGCGCCCCGGACGAGCGCGAGGAACCCGCGAGGGCTTACACCTACTGCAAGGTCCTCGTGCTCGCGGCTTCGCCGCACTATTTTCATCGCATAATCGACGAGGCTGTCGTCCACCTTGACCTCACGTACCCTTTCTTGGATTCGTATTACCTCCCGGCCGGTGATCACGGGCCGGAGGGCGGCGAGACGGTCTTCGGCCGTGAGGCCGTTGAAAAGCCGCTTCTCGTCTTCCGGCACCGGATAGCCGATCTTGATCTTGAGGAAAAACCTGTCGAGCTGCGACTCGGGCAGGGGATACGTGCCCTCGTACTCGAATGGGTTTTGCGTGGCAAGGACGATGAACGGACCCGGCAGAGGGTGCGTTGAGCCGTCGATAGAGACCTGAAAATCATTCATCGCCTCCAAGAGGCTGCTCTGTGTGCGGGGCGTGGTGCGATTGATCTCGTCCGCGAGCACCACGTTGGTGAATATGGGGCCCGGCTTAAAAACGAACTCGCTCGACGACGAGTTGTAGATCGACACCCCCAGAATATCCGACGGCAGCAGATCGGGCGTGAACTGGATTCTCCTGAACGAGCAGTCAATCGACCGCGCCAGCGCCCGGGCAAGGGTGGTCTTGCCCACTCCGGGTACGTCTTCGATCAGGATATGGCCATTGGCGAAAAGCCCGACGAGGGTGCTCTTCACCGCCTCGGGCTTGCCCATGAAGACTTTCTCAATGCTGTTTATCAGCAGGTCTATGTTATCGGTCAAGTTTCCTCTCCTTAGGTGTTGCCGCCGAGGAGTTTGACCTCACTCCTCGCCTGCTTTTCCCCGGTAGCCACTATGATCACAGAAAGAATAGCGCCGGCCGGCACACTCGCCGCAATAGGAATGAGGCCGATATGATCAATAATCTTCCCAACTGCTAAAGCATTGTGTTGAACTGTGCGAGGGCCCGGCAGCCACCTTCCCCCTTTGAATTATACTGGTGTGAGCGGCTGTCATCAAGGGGCAAAGCCGCGCGGCCCGAGGCGCCTCTTCTAATAGTATAGACGTGCCGCCGCACCGTTTTGTTTGCGCGAAACAAGTGAGGGACCCGAAATATGTCTGAGGGGCTATTCCCGCGATGGATTCCGATTCCCCAACGGGTGTAGCCTTTCTTGCTCTCCGGAGGCTTGTGCCTTGCCGGTGGATAACTGGTGGGTACTCTGCCGGGATGTTGCGGTGCGGTGGGCATCCGGTGGGTAATTTGTGAACCGTCAGGGTATTACACGACCGGCTCGGAGAAGCTGCCGGCCGAACGGGAGACTATGCCTGGCGCACCTGCACCGCCGTGGGCTTGCCGGTGAGCACCGATTCGCGCTCTGCGAGGGCGATGGCTATGTCGTTGCGCGCTTCGAGCGGCGGCATTTGTTCGGGTTCGAGGCGCTTCGTTATGCACTGCACGAAATACTCGCTCTCACAGCTATAGCCGTCGCCGGGCCGCAGATCGGGCTGTTGAGTGGAGCCGTCGGGGAGGTAGATAGTCAGCGGCGTCTGCGTGCCGCTGTCGTAGAGGAGTGTGGCCCGTTCAAGATTGATGATGAAGCTCATCGAAAACGGGAACGACGTGCCGATGTACCATCCTCCGTGCGCCGTGACCACGGGGCCGTCGGGATAGTGATAACGCGTGATAACGTGGTCGACTCCACCGTCGTGACAGACGGCGTCGATTGTTCCTACCGACGATACTTCCTTCGGGATGCCGAAGACGTTCTGGATATAGTCGATGTCGTGAACGTGCAAGTCGAGGATCGCCCCGCCGCTCAGACGGCCGTCCATGTACCAGTTATTCCAGTTCCATATCGGCGCTCCCCCGATGCGACGGAAAGCGGCGCTCTGTACCCTGCCGTAGGCCTTGCTTCGGATGATCTCGCGGGCGGCCACCCAGTCGGGCCAAAACCGTATGCACTGTCCGATCAGCAGCAGCTTGCGCGAAGCGGCGGCCGCATCGAGTGCCGCGTCGGCGTCTTCCAGTGTGGTTGCGATCGGTTTCTCGGAGATAACATCCTTGCCGGCTTCGAGCGCGGCCACGGTGTACCGCCGGTGAAGATACGCGGGGGTGGTAACAACCACAACGTTGACGTCGGCCTTTTCGATGAGCTCGAGCCCGTCTTGAAACAGCTCGAAGTCCGACATATCGACCTCATTGGTCTCACCAACGTCAACATTTCCCCGGACGTTGAGCCATCCCCCTGCGAGCTTATCGGGCTCGACGTCGCACAGGGCGGTCACCTTCACCTTGTCGGAAGCAGCAAGCATATTGAAATGAGCCCGGCCCATGAATCCCAAGCCAATTATTCCAGCCCGTATCATTTCGTGTATCCTCCGTGGTATGTCAGGCTCGTGTTGGATCGTTGTTGTAAGAGGTGCGTATAGCATCTAAGTATTGTACCGCCTGAAGCGCGGAATGAAAGAGAATTCCGGGCTTTGGACAGGCACCACGGGCCGCCGGAGCCACGTTTCGTTGGTGCATCCTTTCGTCGCCGGGAATTGAAACCCCGGTCGAAAACCCCGGCATCGCATGATATAATGAATGTGGCCGGCCTGTAGAATGGCCGCCGTTGCAGTAGTTGCGGGTTGGCTCTCGTCGAGGTTTTCATCGGGCCATATACAATGCCGACGACTCAAGACGAATACTTCGCGGAAGCGGTTGTGCAGGAGGGGTTGGTTCCCAAGGACGCGGTGCGCGGATTTCTGGCTGAGATCGAGCGCGCCGAAGGCTTGGGCGCCGCCCCGAGTCTCGACGTCGTTTTGGTGAAAAAGGGCTTCATGTCTAGGGAGCAGGCCGACGCGATCCTCATGGGCCTTGCGCGGATTCCCAAGACCATCGGCGGCTTCGAGCTCATCGAGGAGATCGGCCGCGGGAAGATGGGCCCGGTTTACAGGGCAAGGCAAACCGCAATGGGCCGCCTTGTGGCGCTCAAGGTGTTATCACCGCGCCTGGCTGAGGATCCGGCGCACAAGGAGCGGTTCATCAAAGAAGCGCGGGCCGTTGCCGGGCTCAATCACCCCCATGTAATCCAGGGTTACGATGTAGGGGAAGCGAACGGCCATTACTATTTTGCGATGGAGTACGTAGACGGCGAGTCGGTGGAGGCGAAGCTCGATCGCCTGGGCAAGATCGGGGAGGCCGAAGCACTTAAGATCATAGAGCAAGTGTGCGGGGCGCTGTCCCACGCTCAGGCCGTTGCGAAGATAGTCCACGGCGATATCAGCCCCCGCAGCATATTGATAACGAGGAACGGCGCAGCCAAGGTGGCGGGCCTGGGCCTCGCGAGCGCCGTGGGGGAGGCCGACACAGCCCGGAGAGGCGGTCCGCGTTACATGTCGCCCGAGCGTATCGCCGCAAGCCATGATATAGATGCAGGGTCCGATATTTACTCGCTGGGCGCTACGCTGTTCCACATGGTAACGGGCGCCCCGCCATTTGTGGGCGCCGCGCCTGAAGAGACCGTTTCAATGCCCCTCGACGCCGAGCCGGCGTCGCCTCGCGACGTCAACCCGGCGCTGTCCGTTGCCGTATGCCGCCTGCTCGGCGTTATGATGGCGAAGTCGAAGGATGATCGCTACCAAACCCCCGACGAATTGCTGGAAGACGTACGGCTGGTCCGGCAGGGCATGCTGCCGCGGCGCAGGCTCGGGCCTCGATCGGCCGACAGAGGCACAGAGCGCGCGCCGGTTCGCACAAGCGGCTCAAAGGATCGTTCCGGGCTGTTTGTTGTTGTGGCGTTGCTCGCATTGCTTGCCGCCGGTGGGGCGCTGGTGGCGATCCGGCCGGCGGCTGCGCCTCCAACGCACATTGAAGAAGACGGCGGATCTGAGGTGGCCCCGAACATCGGCGAACAGGAAATGAAGACGAGCTCGATCCCGGGCAAGACGCCGGAGAGGGTAGAGGCGAAGGACCGCGAGACCGTGGCGGACCGCCGGAAAAGAGCGAAAGCGGTTTTTTATGAGCTGAAAAGGGCGGCCGGCAAGCTGGCTGCGGCAGAGCATTACGCCGCGGCGATAGAGGTCATGGAGGGCTATCCCGAGGGGCTGCGATTCGAGGAGTGGGGCGAGGCCGTGCGGGCCGAAATCGCGAAGCTTCGGAGAAAATTGAGGGTCCGGGTCGCGAAGATCAAGGAGAAAGCCGAGCAGCAGGCGCGCGAGGCCGATTACGACGGCGCCATAGCCGCGCTCCGCGAAGGGCTGGTATTTGGCGATAGTGCAATGACGCAGTACGTGCACGGCAAGATCGCCGAGTACCGCGAGCGTCGCGAGGAGCACCGCCGGCAGGAAAAGGAGGTCGAAAACGCCCGCGCCCGACTCGCCTTTGACCGCCTCCTTGCAAGTGTGATGAAACTTGAACGCGATCACGCCCACGATGCCGCCGCGCAAGCCTGCGACGCCTACGCGAAGCAACATGCGGGGAAATACGCCCGGCGTGCGCTCGCCCTCAAAGATCATGAGGAAGCCGCGATGAAAACTCGGGAACGAGCCCGGAGCGCCCTGCAGCAGCTTGTGGGAACGGAAATCGAGATAAGGGCGCACGGAATTCTGCTCAAAGGCAAACTCCGAAAGATCAGCAAGAAAACCTTCGCCATAGAAACCGAGATCACAACTATCACGAAGAAGCTCGTTGATATCGACCCGGACAACTTGGTGTCGCTGGCCGGCCTCACCGCGGAGGATAAGGCGACCATTCTGCGGCGGGCGGGGTTCTTTCTGGTCGTGGGCGCATACACCAAGGCCAAGGAGACCATAAAAGAACTCGGCGACGAAAGCATCCTCAAAAAGTGGGAAGGTAGAATCGCCGAACGCAAGAAGCTGCTGAGAGGGAATTGAACGGCCCCAAGCGAGGAAGAGCAAGCGCAACCAACCCCGATGCCGGCGCAGGCGGTGCGGCCCATCGGCCTCCCGATTGAGGCCGGAAAAAAATCCGGCGAGGGGTGGCGCCCCCGCCGGTTGTGGGTACTTCGCCGTTGGGATGTTGCTCGGTTCGCCACGGGGCGTACGTACGGTCGATCTTGCATTCAGACGCCGGGATTCTCGGTCTTCAGCAGTTCAAGATGCCGCATCACCGAACGCACTTCCGCCCATCCCAATGTGTGTTTAGTATCCATAGCGTAGTCGATCATCCGACAGACCAACTCATCTTCGTTTCCCCGTGAGTAATAGAAGATGTACTTTTCATTCGCGCAGAAAACGACGATGAATGGGATCCTCACGAAGGTGTCTCCCGGTTTGCCTGATCCTCGGATACGCCTCAGCGCGGGGAAGCGGGCAGGAAAGCGTGCCTTGTCGGTTTGCCGCTCCTCGTGCGGGCCTTGTAACGGCGGCCGGGGTGCAGACTTTAGGAAAAAGTACCGGTTTTCCGCGCCTTCTCTTGAAGGTCGCGCCGTGCGGCGAGCGGCCGTAGTACATGCCGTTGCATCATGCATTTGAGCACTTGAGGGTCGGGCCGGAACCGATATAATTTGTGTGCACGTTGCGCGCGAGAGCGTACGGCGAGCGTATATGACAACTATTTACATCGGTTGCGCGTACAGCCAAAGTGATAAAAAAAACTTGATAGGTAACGGTGTATCTGTTATAGTCTGTCGCGCCAGACCGCAGATCTCAGCGTTATCGGGTGGTTAATGAGCAGCCCGGGCGAAAGAGGCGCACTTGCCGATGAGGAAACGGCCCCGAGCCCCTCCCCGGCGGCGCTGCTGCTTTCTGTTTTATTGATCTAAGGCGGTGGAAGTGAAAAAGAGCATACTGTTATGGACAGCGGTAATGGCCGTGGGGGTTGCCTTGCCCCGGGCGCAGTTGCACGCGGCCGAAGGAACCTCGGGCAAAGAAACCGTTGTCTTGCCCGAGGGCCTGCTGGACCAAGCCGAGCCTGTGCGGACGATCGAGTTTATGTCGTCCATACCCAGTCGCCTCACGGGCAGTGCAGGCTGTGATAAAGCCGCCGATTTCATCCGGGAGCAATTCGAAGATATAGGGCTCGAAAATATCCGGGAGCATAGGTTCAGCGTGCCGGTTCCCAACGATCGCGGCTGCAGCCTTTCGGTGGGTTCCCGGACGTATGCTATGCACGCGGTATGGCCCAACCTCGGGCGCGCGTCGAAAACGGTTTCGGAAGGCGTCCCCGGTCATCTCATATACGCCGGGAACGCAGAGCCGGCAGACTGCAGCGGCCTCGAGCTCGAAGGCAGCGTAGTACTTGTCGATTTCAATTGCGGCGCGCGCTGGCTCAACATGGCTCACTTCGGCGCCATTGCCGTTGTTTTCATCGAGCCCGAGACGACCTGCCGGAGGGAAGCCGAGAGCAAGTTCCTGAACATTCCCGCTTCGATCCCACGCTATTACATACAAAAGCGCGAGCTTGTGAAGCTGCTGGGGGACGTTCTGGACAAAGCCGTGGAAGAGGCCGACCTGAAGAAAGCGCTGCTGTCTCTCAACGGGCTCGAGGCGACAAACGTCCTGGTAAAGGCCGATATCCTCTGGGATAACCGAACGGGGCGCAACATAATCGGCACGATCATCGGTAGCGATCCCGAGCTGAGAAAAGAAACCGTTATCATCGAATCGTATTATGATTCGATCTCAGTAATCCCCACGCTGGCGCCCGGCGCCGAATCCTCGTGCGGCATCGCGGCACTGCTCGAGGCGGCAAAGGCTTTCAAGGCCAACCCGCCCAAGCGGACGGTCCGGTTCCTTGTCACGTCGGGCCATTTTCAGGCGCTGGCGGGCATGCGGCAGTGGTGCAGGGATTACCACGTTTGGGAAACGCTGATGGCAAAGCACGGCATCGGCATCGAAAACACCCTTTTCACCCCGCCGCCATCGATCTGGCCCACGCAAAAAGAACTGGACGAGCTTGAGGAAGACGAAGCTCAGCCCGAGTGGGACCCCGAAGAGCACCCGATATTCTATGCTGCCATCGACCTGACCAGTCAGGCCAACCAACTCGGTATTTTTTTCAAGAGCCATTTCTACGATGTCGGAGTCCAGGGAGCCAACCGCCAAAACGAGACGCTGTATCGAAAGAAATTCAACGATATCGGCAAGAATGCGACCGAGAGCGCGACCCGAATCAAGCAGGCCAACGGGATCGATACGCGGTTCGTGAATTGCATCGGCCACTTCCACGGCCGCGGGTGGCGATCTTACGTGCCGGGGCCTATCGCCATCGACAATGAAGTGTCGTTGATGTACGGCAAACCAGGGGTGGGGCTGGTAACTATCAACGACGGGCGCGCGCGTGTGGATACTCCGCTGGACACCTGCCGCCGCGCCGATGGGAGCGCGAAGCTCGATTATGAGTCGGCGAGGCAACAGGCCAAACTTGCGATCGGCCTGCTGTGGGGCCTGGCCTCGCGGGCGTACGAGATTCCACGCGTCGATGTCGTCGCCGCCGAGCTCTACGTGAGCATCAGCGAAGATTCGCTGATCAAGTTTCTTCCCGGCAGTCCCCTGCCCGATTCTCTCCTTGCGGCTGAGCTCAACACGCAAAAAACGCTCATGGGCGTAAGGGGCATAGCGATGGCCATAGCGAATCAGGAGGGGCGCTGCACCGTGGTGGGAACTCAAAACGGCAATGTGCCTTATATCGTCTGCAGGGCGGACAGGCGGGACGGCAGCATCGAGTTTATCAACCAGAAAGGTCTCGGCGGGGCGAGGCAGCCGAATATCAACGGAAAGAACTGGCAGGCCGGCCGCACGGTAGACGCCAGTATTGCACTGTTTGAGTGCTCCGCAACGCTCTTTTTTGATCTGATGAACCAGCTCACGTACCGGACGCTTGCAGAAGCCGCGGTTCTGCGGGCCGACAGCAACTCGGCGCCCAGAAACAGCGCGGTCTTTCTCGGATCGTCCTCTATCAACTCATCTTATTCCGAGCCGTGCGGTGTCGTGTTTATCGAGCGTGGCGACACCAGCCTGAAGATCATCGCCTCGGCCGGAATAGTGGGCGCGAAGTTCATGCTGATAAACAGCCCCAGCCATGAAACACAGAAATTGGCCCGCGGCATGGGGTTCCCGGCGACCGAACGCGAGAACGTTATTCTCCGAACCGCCTACCGTGCGGCGTGGGACATGTGGCGGCTGGATGATTTCCGCCTGGACAAGCTCGAAAGAACAGGCGTGAGCAGCGAGCGCGCCACCTACCTCCACGGCCTCGCAAAAGACAGGCTCGAAGCCGCCCGGAAAAACCTGGGAGAGAAGGATTACGCGAGGTTCCTCAATAACGCCCGCGAAGCCTGGGCCTACGAAGCAAGGGCCTATCCCAATGTACGCGGTACGGCCGACGACGTCATCAAGGGCCTCATCTTTTACCTTGCAGTGCTATTGCCTTTCGCGGTGTTCGGCGAGCGCCTCGTCTTTACTTTCAGCGATATTCGCAAAAGGCTGCTTGGCATTGCCGGGATGTTTGCCGTGATTTACGTCGTGCTCAGCCGCGTGCATCCTGGCTTCGAGCTCACCACAACGCCCGTTATCATCCTTTCCGGCTTTTTCATGCTCGTGCTGGGAATCCTTACCATCGGTATTCTCCTGAGTAAGTTCAACACACAGATGGCCCTCATGCGCGAGAAGACCGGCACCTGGCACCGGCAAGACGTGAACCGCAGCTCGGCGGCGGGCGCGGCTTTCATGCTCGGCATCTCCAACCTCCGGCGCCGCAAGATCCGTACGCTACTCACCTGTATCACTATTGTGCTGCTCACCTTCACCGTATTGTCGTTTACGTCGTTCGAAACAAGCGTTGCCCCCAACGAGATACCAACCGATTACCATTCAGCCTACAAGGGCGTGTTGGTCCGCAGGCGCGATTGGTCGGCGATCGAAAAACATGCAAGCAACAGCCTGAAAGACTACTTCCGCCTGCGCGGGGGAACCGTGACCGAGCGCACGTGGTATTCCGCTCTAGATGCCGTCGAGTACATGCAGGTCGACGTTGTTAGGGACGATAATCCCGACCTCCGTTTCCAGAGCCGAGGCCTGCTGGGGCTCGACCCGCAGGAAACCCGCCTCACCCTCACCAAACCCGACGAGCTTCTTGTACACGGAGAGTGGCTCGACCCCGACCGGCAGCAAGACTATCCACGCGTGTGCGTGCTTCCGAAGACAATCGCCGCCCGGAAGGGTGGGCTCGACATCACCGAGGATGATGTGGGCAAGGTATTTGTGAAGGTGCTAGGCAAGAGGCTGCGCGTCGTCGGCGTTGCCGACGATCAAAAACTCAAGAACGTAAAGGACCTCGACAACGAGCTGCTCACGCCGGTGGACTATGAGCTGCAATCCCTCAGTGCGCTGAGGGGCGGAAAGCAAGAATTGAGCGCAGACGTAGAAACGGGCAAGCTGAGCACGATCTACGAGACAAAGCCGCCCGAGCTCTACGAACACATCGAGCCGGCCATGGTGGTCATTGCTCCCAACGCCTTCGTGCAAACGTTTGACCGGGCGACCGTGCGATCGGTAGCCGTGGGCCTGCTGGACCTCACGGAAGACGAGATCATCGAGGTGTTGAAGAAGTACGTGCCGCGGTCGAAGCTGATCCTTTTCGCCGGGATATCGGAGCAGGTGAAGCTGTTCAGCTCGCGCGACGCCCTCACCGCGAAGGGGATGCAGGCGCTTTTCCTGCCGATTGCGATTGCGTCGCTGATCGTTTTCAATACGATGCTCGGCTCGGTCTATGAAAGGCTGCGCGAGATAGCGGTTTACACGTCATGCGGTCTGGCGCCGGTGCACGTTGCGGCGTTGTTCCTCGCCGAGTCGTGCGTGTTTGCAACAATAGGCGCCGTGGTCGGATACCTGCTCGGCCAGGGCGTGGCCAAGCTCGTGACTGTCACGGGCAAGCTTCAGGGTCTCAACCTAAATTACTCGTCGGTGAGCGCGGTTTACACCATCATCCTCGTAGTGGGGGTGGTGCTGTTGTCCACGTTGTATCCGGCGCGCAAGGCCGTGCAGTTGTCCGTGCCCGACGAGACCAAGAAGATGAAGCTGCCCAAGGCCCAGGGCGACATGTGGGAGTTTGATTTCCCGTTCACCGTCAGCCCGGTTGAAGCGCTGGGGCTGAGCGCCTTCATTCACGATTACTTCTCATCGCACAACGAAGATTCCGGGGGGGTGTTCTGCGCCGATAGTGTCTCTCTCCGGGCGGAGGAAGATGAATCGGGCGTCGCCTACGTATTCGACAGCACCGTGTGGGTTGAGCCGATGGACATGGGCATCAGCCAGAGAGTGGTGCTGGCAACGCTCCCGCCTCCCCGTGATGATAGGGTGTGTACCATCAAGTTCACCATACACCGGCTCTCGGGCGAGGTAGAGACCTGGCGGCGAATGAACTTCGGTTTCCTGAAAGCGATTCGCAAGCAAATGCTGATATGGCGTTTGGTCGATGCCGAGCACAAGGCAGGGTTCGATCAACAGGGCAAAGAACTTCTCGGACGATCGGTAGAAACATAAGCAAATGCCAAACCTGGAAGAGGAATACCGGCTATACCGCGGGGACGACAGCGTCCCCAAGACCTACGAAGAGGGCTTCGGCTGGAAAGCCGTGATAGGCGGCCTGTTTGTGGGCTTCCTCATGGTCCCCGGCGGAATGTTCCTCGGTCTCATGATCGGCGGCGGAGGCTACGGCCAAGCCGTCGACTGGGTCACTATCATTTTCTTCACCGAGATCGCAAGGCGGTGCCGTACGTCGCTCACAAGGCAGGAAAGCTATATCCTGTTTTCCGTGGCAGGCGGCGTGTTGGGAATGGCCGTCGGCGGGTACTTCAACAATTTCATCTGGGACCAGTACCTGATGCAATGCCCCTACGCCTTCAAATTCGGCATTGCGCACCGCGTGCCGATCTGGGTTGCCCCGCCGCCCGGGTCCGAGGCATTTACCACGCGTTCGCTGCTGCATCCCGACTGGTGGCCCCAATTGCTGATGATGGCCATCTGGATGGTGTGGGGCAGGCTGAATTTTTATTCCCTCGGCTATGCTCTCTTCCGGATCACGTCCGATATCGAGCGCCTTCCGTTTCCCTTCGCGCACATTGCGGCCCAGGGCGTTACCGCTCTGGCCGAATCCGACAAGGAAACCTGGCGATGGCGGGTGTTTACCATCGGCTCGACCGTAGGAATCGCATTCGGCGCGATATACGTGGCCGTGCCGACCCTCACCGGAGTGGCGTTCGGCACACCGATCCAGCTCATCCCCATCCCATTCATCGACTTCACGACAAACATCCAAGACATATTGCCTGCCGTGCCGCTGGCCCTCTCAACCAGCCTCGGCATCATATTCGCCGGTTTCGTGGTGCCCTTCTGGGGTGTGGTGGGCGGCGCCATCGGCGGTACGCTGGGACGCCTGATCCTCAACCCCCTCATGTACAAGTTCGATGTGCTAACGACGTGGACGCGCGGCAGCACGGTTATCGAAACGGGGATTGCGAACGGCGTGGATTTCTGGATGAGTTGGGGCATCGGCACCGGCTTCGGCGTCGCCTTCATCGGCATATACACCGCCATTCGCGGGATTATCAAGCGTCCCCAAATCGCAGAACAGACCGGCGAAGTTGTGAGACCAACGGGCAAGCGCGGGGATATTCCGGTCCCGCTGGCGCTGCTGTTTTACGTTGTTTCCACCACGGGCACCATCATAATCTGCCACATGCTCGTGCCCAAGTTCCCCATCTGGATTCTGCTCGTTTTCGGCTTCGGTTACACGCCCTTGATCTCGTATATCTCGGCGCGCCTGATCGGCCTCGTCGGCAGCGGAGTCGGTTTCCCATACCTCAGAGAGGCAACCTTTGTGCTCAGCGGATACAAGGGGGTAGACATCTGGTGGGCGCCTATCCCCCTGGGTAATGCAGGCGGCGGGTCGCAGCATTTCCGGGAAGTAGAGCTCACGGGCACAAAATTCACCAGCCTCCTCAAAGCCCAGCTTTACATGATACCCATAGGCTTGTTCAGCAGTCTGCTGTTCTGGTCGCTGATCTGGAAGATGGGCGAGATCCCCTCGTCGGCATATCCTTACGCCTTGCGGTTCTGGCCTCAAAACGCTTTCTGGTCGTGCTTCTGGCGTACGGCGACCACCACCGGCAACGATTTCTTCCTCAGCGCCATAAAACCGCCGATCATCGGATACGGGTTTGCGTTCAGCGTGATAACATTTGCGGCGCTGTCGATTTTCCACTTGCCCACGCTTCTGATCTACGGCGTTATCGGCGGCACCGGCGGCGACCCCACAAACGCCATCCCGATGCTGATGGCGGCGCTCGTCGGAAGATACTATTTCGCGAAAAGATTCGGCGCCGAAACATGGGTGAAATACACGCCCATCCTGGCGGCCGGGTACGGCTGTGGATTCGGCCTGATAGGCATGGTCTCTATCGCTATCAGTCTGATATCCAAAGCAGTGTCACAAATGCCGTTCTAACACGGAGAGTGCGCAGTTGAAACAAAAGACCGCCAAGCTCATAATACTGGTGTCATATCTCCTGATGGGCGTCTGGGTCGTAGGGGCTCTTACTTATATCTGCGACGAGATGTTCGGGCAGCATGCCACCCTCGCCGAGCTTCGCGCCGTTCGGGCCGGAGGCGAAGGATGGGAGCAGGCGTCGGACGGCCTCGTCGGCCGAGGGAGGACCGGCCTCCTTTTCATCTTGCAGGAAATCCAGCAAGATCCCGGCAGAAGCCGCAACTTCCGGGTCGCACGCGCGCTTGAGAAAGCGGGGGGGCGATTCCATCCGGCCCTTGAGAAGGGAGAAAAAGCTGCGGTCCGAAAGCTCGTAACCACTGCCGACATAAGGGTTACCGATTACATCGACGGGCTCAAGACCGACCTTACCCCCATCGAGGCCCGTTTCGCCGATCTGGCCGCGCGCATCTTCGAAAAATGCCGCAAAGAAAGCCGCTTCCAACACCTCGACACGGCAAAGATAAGCTCGGTCTTCAAGAAGATTGCCGCCGGCGAAGAAATTCCTGAAGACGAAGCTACCTACCTGCGAACGAATTTCAAGGAAGCGGCGGCAAGGATAGACCGCTGCATAGCGGGCGAAGCTTTCGATCTTTACCCCGAAGAAAGAACCCTCCTCGTCGAAGTATCCGCATACTGCACCAGTTACGCCATCGAAGAAGGCGGAATCGCCGACCTCCACGCCGTTTCTCATGGGCTGAGGAAGTTCGTCGCCGAGCTCACCGGCGAGATGACCGAGGATGAACGCTCTGCTCTGGCAGGACTACTCGAAGACCCGGAGTATCGGCAGGCGATCCCGGCCGACAAACTTGCCGCGCACCTCGCCCGGGAAACCGTCGAGTTGACCGAAGATGAAAAACAACAATTATCGGCGGCCTCGCGAAAGCTCTCGGCCCAATATGAAGCCACGCCGGCCAACTGCGTGTACGAGCTCAACTGGCTCGAAAATACCACCAACGCCCTTGCCAAAATCGGCGGCACCTTTACTGCCGAGCTCACGAAAAGCGAGAAATCCGCGTTGACGGCGATGGCCGGGGACCTCCAGCGCGACGAGGCCATGCCCGCCGGGCAGCCTAAGCCATGGAGATTCCTCGCGCGTCGCAGGACGTTCCCCGCCGAGAAGCTCCAAGCCCGGCTGGAAGACAAACGCCCAACCTTCAGCCAGGACGAGCAAAAAGAGCTGGCCAACGCGCTCAAGGACCTCGCCCAGCAGCTTGACGAGGCGACGACCGTACTCTACAGCAAGCCCGAATTCGGCTACCTCAAAGACGCCGTTGCCGGGCTCGACAAGCTATCCAGCGCGGTGCGGGCAGCGCCGCGGCAGCGCGAGAGATCGGCTCTGGCGGAGGCGCTCGAAGGCGAACATGAGGGATTGCCTGCCGGCAAGCTGAATGCCTGGCTCGCCGGACATGAAATGGCATTTACCCAAGATGAAAAGAGCCGGATACTCGAAGTCGCAGACGAATTCCTCGCCGGCCACGAAAACGCCAAAGTACGCCTTGGCGAAACCGCAGTCAAGTCCATCGTGAAAATGCGCGACGATCGCAGCAGATTCATCCGATACGAAGTCTACGAAGATAAGGAAAAGCGCGAGCAAGGCGGCGTACTCGAAGTGATCTTCGCCCTGTGGAAGAAGATCGACGACAAGGTCGCAATGGTAGATATGGTCGAGATCTCCGGCACTGAGAATGAAAAGCTTCGCTTGGCCATGCAAGATGCACTGGTTGCAATCGGCCAACCCGCCGTGCCTACCCTTATACGCGGCATACGGCGGGAAAAAATCGACCAGGCCCTCGCCGCTGAAACAAAGAACCGTACCAAAGAAGAACGGCTGCGCGAACTCAACGAAAGCAACAAGATCGTGCGTCTGTCTTGTTTACAGGCGCTCGGCAGGATCGGCGGATTGGAAGCCGAAGGCGCACTGACACCATTCGTTGATGATGAAGACGCCGACATAGCCGCGGCCGCCGCCGAGGCGCTCCGCTTGATGCACTGAGAACCGCATATTCCCATGAAAGCAAAGCAGCTTTTTCTGCTTACGATCGGCATTGTCGCGGCGCTCATCGCCATCATAGGCGTGGCGTCGGTGCTTACGCTCAAGGATACCGTCATTGTCCTCACCTTCGATAGCGAACCCCCCGACGCGGCCGCCATTCAGCTTACGCAAGAGGTGCTCGAACAGCGGATAAAGGCATTTGCCGGGGTGTTCGACGTGCGATCCGGCAAGGTCGAATACTGCAAGCCCAACTTCATCGTCACGCTTCGCGGCCACAAGGCCTTCTCGGCTTTCAGCGAAGTGCTCACGGAGGAGGGGCGGGTGCAGTTGTATCTGACGGCCGACAGCAAAGCCCACGAAGCTTATGATGCCACGGGGCGTATTCCGCAGGGCTACCGGCCCCACGAAATAACCCACGAGCTGGTCAAGCTCGGCACGTGGGGCGACACCCACAAATCGGAAGAGGCCGTTCTGTTGCGCGAGCAGCCCGAGATGGTCATCTGCCGCGTCAAGGCAGCACACATGGCGCGCAACGGATGGTTTAGGGCGCCCGTGATAACCATCGAATTCGACGAGCAGCAGAGCCGGCAATTCTCGGAGCTCACCAAGAAACACGAAGGCGAGCGCCTGGCGCTGGCCGTCGAGGGAGAGGTGTTCACCGCGCCCGAAATCCAGGGCGAAATACCCGACGGCATCGTGCAGATAAAGAACATCGTGTACTTTCCGAAAGCCGAAAGGCTATACAACCTGCTGCGTATCGGGGCGCTGCCTGCTCCGCTCAAAATAGTGGAGATAAGGCCGCCCGCCGGCACACAGCCGACCGTCCCGCCGAAATCGCACGAAGCCCCCCCAATCGACACGGCCGTGAGGACAAACGCATGTGGTTGAGACAAGCCTTCTTCTCCCCGGGCTTCTCAGCGCCGGTACGACTCCAGAGGCGAAACCGCACATGACAATCGACAGGGCAATCAGGCTCAAGAAACTGCCGCCGTATCTGTTTGCGGAAATCGACAAGAAGAAAAAAGCCGCGGTCAAAGCCGGGCGCGACGTCATCAACCTCGGTGTGGGCGACCCCGACCAGCCTACGCCCGATTTCATAATAGAAGCCCTCAACAAAGCCGCCCGCGATCCGAAAAACCATCAATACGCTCTCGACGAAGGCTCACCCGAGCTCCGCCGGGCCATAGCCGACTGGTACCGGAAGCGCTTCGGCGTTGTACTCGATCCCGATTCCGAGGTCCTGCCGCTGATCGGCACTAAGGAAGGAATCGCACACCTGCCGCTGGCAGTAGTGAATCCGGGCGATATCTGCCTCGTGCCCGAGCCGTGCTACCCGCCGTACCGCTCCGGCACCATTTTCGCCGGCGGCGTGCCCGTGTACATGGACCTCACGCTCGAAAATGATTTCGTGCCCGACCTCGACGCAATCGACCCCCGCGCCGCCGATGCCGCAAAGATCATCTACGTGAACTACCCCAACAACCCCACCGCCGCCGTCGCGGGGATGGATTTTTACGAGAAGCTCCTCGCGTTCGCGAAGAAGCATGACCTCCTGATCTGCTCCGACCTCGCATATTCCGAAATGTGCTTCGAGAAAAAGACGCACAGCGCGCTCGAAGCCCCGGGCGCGAAAGACGTTACCATCGAGATGCACTCGCTTTCGAAGACCTTCAACATGACCGGCTGGCGGATCGGGTTCGCCGTCGGCAACAAAGACGCCGTCGCCGCCCTCGCCAAGCTCAAGTCCAACCTCGACTCCGGCATATTCGGAGCCGTCCAGGACGCCGCCATCGTGGCCCTGCGCGACGAAAGCGATTTCGTGCCGAAACTCGTTCAGATGTACCGACGACGCCGCGACGCACTCGTCGACGGCCTCCGCGAGCTCGGCTGGAAAGTCAACCGGCCCGGCGCGACCTTCTACGTGTGGCTCCGCGTGCCCGAAACCTCCACCTCCGAGCAATTCTGTACAAAGCTGCTCGAAGAAGCCGATATCGTAATGACACCCGGCAACGGCTTCGGACGGCCCGGCGAAGGCTTCGCACGGGCCGCGCTCACGGTCAGCGAAGAACGTATCAAAGAAGCCGTTGCACGAATCCGAAAACTCGAATTCTAATCGGAAGGATACCTGCCATCACCCCTCTAACAGGATATATAGCCGTCGGTTCCAACCTCGGAGACCGAGAAGACAACCTCAACCGCGCCATAAAGATGATGGGCCAACTGCCCGGCGTCACGCTCACGCGGGCCTCGGCTTTCCACAACAGCGCCCCGATAGGCGGCCCGCCCGACCAGCCCGACTACCTCAA
>Ga0180432_10005353_pt1 | contig 17119 bp, 13 predicted proteins | sample SS_ome_10_FD_132414 | JGI IMG/M metagenome (GOLD analysis project Ga0180432, IMG submission 132414) | Hypersaline lake sediment archaeal communities from the Salton Sea, California, USA - SS_1_MS_2 metaG | ecosystem: Environmental > Aquatic > Non-marine Saline and Alkaline > Hypersaline >...
AAAGAACGGCACGCGCATCGCCCCGGACCAGCGGGCCGACCACAGCTCCTTGCCCGAATGCCGCCCGAACGCTCGAACGATCTCCTGGCGACGGCCCTTGGTCTCCACGGTGAAGACGCTCTGGCCGCTGACGATGGGGCCGGAGTAGCCCTCGACAATCTCGACTCGCCATTGGCGAACGAGATGGTGCCGGTCCAACGACTGCGGCCAGGGCGTACGGGCCACCAGCCCGTTCCTGTCGGGTCCGCGCCACTGGGGCCACGAGGCCAACGGAGCCTGTCCGGGCCTCGAACCGGCTGGTTGGGCGCCCGGGAGCGGACCGACACAGAGCAATGCTGTCATGGGGGCGATGAAGGTCAGGTGTCGCATGGTGAATTATAGCCGACCATCTGCGTCGAAGCGCACCAAAGGTCTGCCGGAACGAAATAGAGGACGCGCGTCCGGCAGGGCGCGCGTCCTCTTTCCCTGAGGCCTCGGGCCTCTGTCTAGTCAGCGCTTAGGCCGCGATAGGCCCGGTCCATAGCCCGGCGCAGGGTCCAGGCGTTGGCGCGGGCGTCGTCGGAGTCGGCCACGTCGGCCAGGGCCTTGCGAAGCACCTGGCGTTCGGCCCGGGCCGGGACGGGGCCCTTCATGTTCAGCAGGGCCTGGACGACGACCTCGTAGATCGCCGCGCAGGACGCGTGCCGGCCCCGGTTGAACAGCGGCACGCCGCGCGAGATCGCCAGCTCGATCAGGCTCTTCGCCAGATCCGCTGAGGTCGGCTCGGGGAGGTCCGGCAGCAGGACGCGGTCGATCACGTGGATCACGCCATTTGAGGCCGCGATGTTGGGCGTGACCACCTTCACGCCGTTGACGACCAGGTAGTCCCCCGAGGCCACATTCAGCGGCGAGCCCTGGAGGCTCTTGAACGTCTGCCGGCCGATCTCGGTCCGGCCGGCGGCGACGTGATAGGTCAAGATCGCGGTAAGCTTGGCCTTGTTCTCCGGCTTCAACAAGCTCTGGACAGTGCCCTTTGGCAATTTGGCGAAGGCCTCGTCCGTGGGGGCGAAGACCGTGAAGGGGCCCTTGCCCTTGAGCGTCTCGGCCAGTCCTGCGGCCTTGACCGCCGCTACCAATGTCTTGAACGATCCGGCGCCGACGGCCGTGTCGATGATGTCCTTCGGCTGGGCCTCGCCCTTGGGCCCTGTCGTCTCGGCCGGACCGGCGACTGACGTTTTCGTGCAGGCTTTTGCTTCGGCCTTTGCCTCGGCCTTGACCCAGTCCACCTCCAGGCGGAAGGGCCCGGCCTTCTTGTCGGCGATGAGAAATCCGATCGATTCAACCTTCGACCGGTTCAGCGGAAGGAATACCGGCAGTTCCCGGCCGAACGACGTCGCCCGGAAGCGGGAGAACGGCGCGCGGATGACCTGCCACTTGCCCGGCTCGGTGCGGAAGGTCACCCGGTAGCTACCGGCGGGGATGCGGGCATTGGTGTTGACCGTCATCCAGTATGTCCGCCCGTCTCCGCGGACGCGTGCGGCCAGGGCGTCGTAGGCCGACAGGTCCACGCGCTTTCGCCCCGTTCGGATCGACGAGAACCCCCCACGGTTCTCCAGGGACAGCGTGCCGGCAAATAGCATGGTTCCGTTGCCGCCGAACCTGGCCCCTCCCTTTGACACACCCCCCATGACGTTGTCGTTCAGGGCGCCCCATTCGGCGGCCTGTTCGCGTCCCTCGAAGTTGTAAAGCACTTTCTCGGAAGCACGTGACTCGATGACGCCGCCGGTCAGGGCCAGCAGCCCCGCCAGGACGCCCGCCAGAAGGGTCTTGCTCGTGGTGTTGCGTGTTCGCTTCATGGTCAGTCTCCTTGTCTTCCGGCGGCTCGCGGCCGCCTCTAAAACATTCATTTCGTTCATTGCATCATAGCCCCCCGGATGGCGAAAAACCAACTCCTGCGGAGATTATTCTTGAGATATCTATCAATGGAATGCTGGAGAATCCGAGATCATGGCGATAAATAGCTTGAATATAACGTTCAAATCGTCTATAATTATTCAGTGAGATGACGACAAGAACCCCGGATGACCGACCCATGACACACACGCTTTCTCCAAGAGATCTCGCCGAAGCGATCGGCGTCAGCGAGTCGTCGGTGAAGCGCTGGGCCGACGCGGGGACCATCCGCGCCGTTCGCACGGCCGGAGGCCACCGCCGTATCCCGCGCGCCGAGGCGATCCGGTTCATCCGCGAGGCGCGCATCGACGTGGTTCGCCCGCAGGTGCTGGGCTTCGCCGAGGCCGCCCACGCCGCCGGGAGCACGCCGCAGGCCGCCGGCGACGCCGATATCCTGTTCGAGGCACTTCGTGACGGGCAGAGGGATCGGGTCCTTGGGCTGGTTCAGGGCTGGTTCCTGTCGGGGCGGTCCCTGGCCTGGATCTTCGACGGGCCGGTCGCCGCGGCGATGACGCGGATCGGGGATCTGTGGCTGCACCAGGGCGACGGGGTGCTCCTGGAGCACCGCGCCACCGACCTGTGCATCCAGGCGGTCACGCAGCTTCGCCTGGCGCTCCCGACCGAGGGCGCCGACGCCCCTGCTGCCGTGGGCGCCTCGCCAGGCGACGACCCCTACCTCCTGCCCTGCATCCTCGCCGCCACCATCCTCCAGGAGGCCGGCATGCAGGCGATCAACCTCGGGCCCGAGACCCCGCTGGCGGTCATCGAGGCCGCCGCGGCGAGGCATCACGCGCGGCTGGCCTGGCTGTCGGTCTCGACGGACGCCGGGGCGAAGACGGCCTCCGCCGGCCTCGGCAAGCTGGCCGAGGCGCTGGGCGGCGGCGGCACGCACCTGGTCGTCGGGGGCAGGGCGGCCGCGGGGCTGAAGCTCAGGCGGGAGCCCAACCTCATCTTTCTCGACACGATGTCCGAACTGGGCGCCTTCGCCTCGGGCCTGACGGCCGACACGGCGCGCACGGACGCAGGGCCGGACAGCTCGCCCTAGCGGCTTGCGGCCCGGGCGATTCGGCGGAGCATGCCTTCGAACAGTCGGTTGTGAATCGGCAGGAGCAGGTGCCAATACGCCAGTCCGGCCGACCCCCGGGGGTCGAATGCGGCGGTCTGCACGATCGTCGATGCGTCCCCGTCGCCGATGACCTCGAACTCCAGCCACGCCCGACCGGGGAGCTTCATCAGGGCCTTCAGGCGCAGGCGGCGCCCGGGGTCGTAGAGCGCGACCTCCCAGCAGTCGATGCGGCTTCCGGCCCGGAGGGGATGGCTGTCCGGTCGTCGTCTGCGGAACCCGGCCCCGCCGGCGAGAATGTCGAGCAGGCCCCGCAGGTGCCAGAGCCAGTTGGCGTAGTACCAGCCCGTACGTCCTCCGATCCGGCGGATCGGTGCGAAGGCCCGCTCCGGCCTGACGGGCACCATGACGGCCCGGCAATCCAGAATCCTGTTCCCGAATCCGGCGACGACCCGTTTCGGCCCCTCGCCGGACGCGTACCCCGCCAGCCGGGACAGGGGCTCTGCGGCGAAGCGGCGCTCTTCGTCCACCAGCGCTGTCCGGATGGCTTGCCGCAGCCCGATCGGGCGTATATGAAAGGCCGCCAGCGCCCCGGCGTCTGTCACGATGCTGGGGTTCCGCACGCCCTCGATCAGCCGGCGCCCCACCCGCTTGTACAAAGGCGTGACGAGGGCCAGCCAGAGGCTCGACAGCCTCGGGGTCAGCACCGGGACGGGAATCATGAGCCTGGTCAGCCCCCGCTGGCGAGCGTATTCCCGCATGATGTCCCCGTACGATACGCGATCCGACCCCCCGATCTCGTAGATCCTGCTGTCGCCGGCGGGCCGGTCGAGACACGCCGTCAGGTAGGCCAGGACGTCACCAATCGCGATCGGCTGGGCCGCGCTGCGCACCCACCGGGGGCAGATCATGACCGCCAGGCGTTCCACGAGCGACCGGACCAGCTCGAACGACAGGCTCCCGTTGCCGATGATGATCGAGGCGCGGAACTCGACGACCTCCGCGCCGCTGCCTCGGAGGATCCGCCCGACCTCGTGTCGGCTGCGCAGATGCGCGGACAGGTCCGGGCCCGACTCGGCCAGGCCTCCAAGGTAGATAATGCGATTCACGCCGGCCTCGCGCGCCGCGATGGCGAAGTGCTCTGCGCCCCGGCGATCCAGCACCTCGAAATCCCTGGCCGAATGCAGGCAGTGAACCAGGTAGTACGCCGTGTGCACGCCCCGCATCGCCCGCCTCAGGGAATCCAGATCGAGGACGTCGCCTTGGACCACCTCGGTGGACTGCGCGCACGCGGAGCGGACAGCGGCCGGCCGACGCGCGAAGCACCGTATCCGCTCGCGGCGCCGCTCCAGCAGGGGCAGCAGGCGCTTGCCGACGTATCCGCTCGCGCCGGTCAGCAGGATGGTCCGGCCGGGGGGCCTCTTGTGACGATCTGCCTTCGGCGTGTGCTTTCCCACAGTCTCACCTCATGCGGCATTCTATCGCCGGAGAATCATACCCGGGCCGTTTCCGAGCGGGAACAGGCTACAATGGGGCGCCACAGTCACCGCACCGGAAAGGCGACGACTCATGGAAAACGAGATGCCACTTGCCGCCATGGTTTTTCTGGTCTTCCTGGTCCAGGTGGGGGGGTGTTCGCTGTTTCGCCGGCCGGTCGACGAGGCGGCCGCGCTGCACGAGGTGCACCTGGAACTGGCCGCCGAGCGGGCCGACAGCGATGCGGCCCTGGTGCTCACGCAGGCCCTGACCGACGCGCAAGAGCTGGCACCCGAGCATGCGTCCGTCCCAGCTCTCGGCGTGGACGTGAATAATGTTTGGTCTTCTCACAATTACCTCGTGTGCGAACAGCCGGATTCACTTGCCGACGCGTAATCGACGGCCAAGTGAAACCCGTCGTTCGACAGTTTCTCAGTACAGAATCGCACGAGCCAGCAAACCCCAGGCCACCGCCGAGAGATATCCACACAGGGTTGCCAACCCAACGGCCTTGGCGATCCTCCCTGTGGCAAGACCCGTGTGTCTGTAAAGGAGCGCTGCAACCAGCAGTTTCGCAATGAGGGCCGCAACAAGACAGAGCAAGAGAGACCCGTATGTTTCCGTCGCTGAAGAGGTCCATCCCGGGGCCACCCAGCCGAAGAACGGCCCGATAGCACCAAGCGAGAGATAGACAGCACTTTCGGCGGCTCTGGCGACAAGGTACAGTACCGCGACCCGCCACAGATTCCCCTTCACACCGAGTCCGCGTGCCCACACGCGTAACACGAACGTCTCAACGGCCAACACAACAGGCACCATGAAAACGATGAGCCATAACTCTGGTGCGATGAGAATCGGCAGGGGACCGAGGGGATAGTGTGTCGGGCTTAGTTCGTGCGCTGAAGAGACTGAGGGCCAAAGGAGCACAAACCCGACCAGAGAGCCGAGGAAGCCCTTCCTCATGCTGTTCTCCTGTCCAACGTCAAGGATCAGGCGCGGCCTTCAGGACGTCGCCCGCAGGAGATTGTTGACTGATCTGCTGTCGTTTCCGCTTCGTGATCTTCCCAACGACGAACAGGATAACTCCGGCAATGACAAAAGCAACGATCGCGGCGACCTCGATGAAGAACAGCGACAGCAGCTCTATCCCGCAGGGCTTATATTGGCACACGAGACGCTGGTCCACTCCATCAAGAGCTGGTGCCCCGGAGATGACTGTGCAGGCAAACGTGTAGTCACCGAGGGCACATGGACGGACAGAAGATAGACGAATTGCATTGCTATCGGTCTGGCAATGCCAGTCCATTTCGCCAGATGATTCGGCTTCATCAACGATATTGCCTTTTGAATCCGTGATTTGCCACTTGAACGCCAGAGAGGCAAGCAGATCGGACGGCGAGACCTCAGCTAGCACTTCTGGCGGGACATACAAGTCGATCGGTTGCCAGTGGTGAGGCCGCCAGGTCTGCTTAAACCCTGTGGTGAACTCACCCGGCTTGCTGAAGTCAACGGCAAGGTCCAGGGGCCGTATCTCGGACCCCTCATAGAACTCCTGGCGAAGGCGATGCGTCTCGTAGAGCACGAAGGCACCGGCGAGAACGAGCACGCTTGCGAGCACGCAAGCTATGGTTCTACCGATGGGTGGTTTCTTCATATCTTCAGTCAGCCAACAATGTCTGTTGCGCATGTTGCACAATAACCTGCGATCGGCAACCGGGTGGTTCCCGCATCAACGCCCGCAACTGCATCTGGTTACAGCAATCGGGGCGCGATAACAGATGCGCGAAGAGGCGCGCAACCACCCGGTCTGCCCTGGTTCCTGTACGGGAGTATCCTATGCAACTCCACGACCGAAAACACGCTCATTCCAAAGACGTTGTGACGGATTGAGGGTGGGAATCGGCCCTTCGATAGACTCCCTTCGACTCCGCTCAGGGTCTACGACAGGGCAGGCAATCCCCGAACAGGCTCACCTATCGGGGACGATCTTCCCGATCGCGCTGCGGTCGGCTATGAGGACGGGCCAGTCGTGGACGGGCACGTCGCGGAAGGTGTACCTGGTGCCCGTCCGCGACCACGTTGCCTCGGGGATGTCGTACACCCTGCCCGTCAGCAGGTCGACGTATACGGGGTCGGCGAAGGCGCCCCTGGCGAACGTGAAGGTTGCCCGGTGGGCGGCAAAGCCGGCCTGCGGGGCCTTGCCGCTGAGCCAGATCGTCACGACCTGGCCCTTGTCGCCCCGCGCGTAGGCGAACACGGCGATGTTCTTGAACGTCGGCTGCGAGGCCCAGGGGTACTCGGCGATCCGCTTGAGCGACCCGTCGAACACGGCCGTCACGTGCTGCACGGCCCGGTAGGCCTCCTTGACGTGATGTACTGTCCTGTCGCGATGGATCGCGAGTAAGCCCTTGTAATTGATCTTCAGCCGCGTCTGTCCGGCGGTGGTGGCGTCGGAGTCGCGGCCGGCCTTCGTCACGCGGTAGGCCATGTCGCAGATGGCGAAGTACGACGAGGGGATGTCCCGCCCGAGGTCGCCCAGGAGTCTGCGGAGGGCCCACTTGGCCTGGAGCCGCTCGGACCAGTCGTAGTTGCTCAAGGCCCCGAAGGAGCCTCGCTTCGACGGGGCGCCATTTTCGCCCTGGCGTATCGTGATCCGCCTGTCGTACGACGCGACGAGCTTTCGCAGGCCCAGCGCGGCCGGGTAGCTCTTGTCCGGATTCAGGCTGTAGGGGTGGTAGGTCACTTCGTCCACGAGGCCGAGCTTGCCGCGCTGCTTGAGCCGCTCCAGCACGCCGCGTGTGAAGCTGGTTCCGACGCCGGGCGTGGCCATGGCGAGGATCCTGGCCTTGGGCTGCCGGGTGCGGATCACCTCGGCGGTGCGGACCAGCAGGTCGGCGTAGTGGTCGGTGACGGACTTTCGGCGGAGGTTCGCCTCGTTCCAGACCTCCCATTCGTTGACGTAGCGCCGGTAGCGCTCGACGAAGGCGCCGACGAAGGCGTCCCAGGCCTTGAGCGCCTCGTCGGACGTCGGCAGCCCGCCGCCGAGGCCCGTGCCCCCGCCGCCGGGGTAGATCGGGTTGCCGTAGCACAGGCAGACCCACGGCTCGACGCCTTGGGCGGCCATGTCCGGGATGATCTCGTCCAGCCATGCCCAGTCGTAGACGCCCTTGGCCTTTTCGGTCTTGGCCCAGCCTGACTGGATCCTGGCCTTCTTGACGCCCAGGGGCCCCAGGTACGTCCGCCAGTTCTTGTAGACGGTGTAATCCCGGTCCATCGTCTCGGCGCCGACGGACCAGTTGGAGGTCCGGATCTGTCGTGCATGTCTGGGCTGGATGCGGCCCAGGCAGGTGAAGCCCGGGCCCGGGTTGCGGGCTTCCGCGCCTGCGGCCGCGCCAGCGCCCGTGAAAGCGACCCAGGTCAGCGCCCGGGCGGCCCATTGAAGCACGCTCAATCGCCTGGCACGGTCGCTTATCACCACGTGTCACCTCGTTCGCGCCGGGATGGGCCCGGCCAGCGCTCGCCCGGGGCGCTGCCGATTCGGATTGTGGCACCGCGTGCGCGGCCGGTCAATAGCACGCCGCACGTCGGGGTACGTCGGGTGGATGGCGGTCAGCCCTTGATCTTCTTCGGCTTGCAGAGGTGCTTCTTCTTCTTGGTGACGGCCCCGCACTTGTCGCACGTGTAGCGGCCCGGCTTGCGCTTGGCTTCGCTCTTTCCTTTCAAACAACCCATGGCGTCTCCCTGCTTGGAACTCACCGGTGCCGTCACATTATACCATCGCGGACTGCCGCCACACGGGTGCGACGAAACAGAAAAGGGGTCAGGAACCTTCTCTGCACGGCAGCCTGTCAAGAAGAGGCTTGTCGATCCGCCGGATCGCGATAGAATGCCGTAAAGGCACACGACGGTCTCAGACCAGGTCAATCTCTCCGGACAGGGGAGGATACGCCATGGACGCGGCAGACAACGAGGACGGTGTCGCCCTGCATCCGTCGGCTGGTTCGCGCGCTGCCGGGTCCGTCCCGGCTTCCCCCGGCGTGGAGATCGAGGCGAAATTCCTCGTCGAAGACCCCGCCGACGTCCCCGACGTGATCGACATCGTCCGCCCGCACCAGGTCCAGTCCGTCCGCGCCGTGGACATCGTGGACCGCTACTGGGACACGCCCGACTGGCGCCTGTTCGAGGCCGGGTGGGCCTACCGCTGGCGCGAGGCGTCCGGCAAGCGGAAGCTGACGCTCAAGTCGATCGGGCTCAGCGGCGACGTGACGCACACGCGGCACGAAGTGGAGCAGGCCGTGGCGGCGTTTCCGGACAACGGGCGAATGGTCCCGCACGGGCCGGTCGCCCAACAGCTCAACAGCGTTCGCCCGGGCGACCTGCGCGAGCTGTTCCGCGTGCACAACACCCGACGGCTGTTCACCATCCGCACCGACCAGGGCGCCCTGATCGAGGTGGCGCTGGACCAGGCGACGATCACCGCGGCCGGCCAGGTCGGCAAGTTGGCCCCGGGGAGGATGGCCTTCGTCGAGATCGAGATGGAGTTGAAGGAAGGCCCCGCCGAGTCGCTGCGGCATCTGGCGCAGGCCGTCGCGCAGCGGCCCGGGCTGCTGGCGTCTCGGCTGAGCAAGTTCGAGCGGGGCCTGCAAACGATCGGGCTCTGGCCCGGGCGCCCGGGCGGAACGGCCGAGGCGCTTGTCGACAGCCCGTTCATCCGGGAGCTTCGCGGGCAGGCGCTTGGCCCTGCGGCCCCGGCGATTCGGCTGGTATATCGCTGCCTGCTCGAGCGGTTTGAGACGATGCTCGCCGAGGAGCCCAAGGCCTGGGAGGGGCTCGACGTCGAAGGCGTCCACCAGATGCGTGTGGCCACCCGGCGGTTGCGGGCGGCCTTCAGGGCGTTCAAGGAATTCCTGCCGCAACGGGCACGGGTCTCCTTCGACCGCGAGTTCAAGTGGGTCGCCGGGATCCTCGGGCTGGTGCGGGACCTCGACGTCTACCAGCAGAACCTCCAGCACTACGCCGAGGAAATCCCGCCCGAAGACGCCGAGCGCCTGGGCGACTACCGCCGGCACCTGGCCGGGCAATGGCGGCGCGCGCGGACGCGTCTCGTGGCGTGCCTGACCAGTCGGCGGTACGCACGGCTGAAGGCGCGCTTCGGGCGGCTGCTCGAGCGCGGTCCGTCGCGTGCGGCCGTGCGGGCGCTCGGGGCGCTGACGATTGGCGGTGCGGCGCGTCGGCTGATCGCGCGGCGTTACAAGCGCGTCTGCCGGGCCGGACGCGCGATCGGCCCCGGCTGCCCGGACGCGGCGCTGCACAAGCTTCGTATACAGTGCAAGCGGCTGCGGTACCTGTTCGAGTTTTTCCGCCCGATCTACGGCGGCGCGTTGGCGCCGTACATCAAGCGGCTCAAGCGGCTTCAGGACTGTCTGGGCGATTTTCAGGACGCGGTGGTGGCCACACAGCAGCTTCGTCAGTACGCCGACACCGTCCCCATGCGCGCCCGCAACCGCCAACAGCTCATCGTCCTGGGGCAGTTGATCAGCGGGCAGCGCCGCCAGGCCGCCGCGAAGCGCGCGGACTTCGCCAAGGCCTGGAAACGCTTCGACCGCAAGGGCGGGCGGAGGAAGATCTCTGTGGCGCTGGGCGGAATGGAGGCGCTGGGCGATCGGCTGTAGCCTGCGCCGGGCGCCCGTATGTGCCGCCGACATGCCCAATTGGCTTTCTTGGCAAAACACTAGCATTGCAATTCGCCGCTTTCTGCCGTACAAGAGAGCGGTCTATCACGCCGAGGCTTGTCTGCCGACCGGATAACCTGATGACGACGCTGCTCGACAACGATGGTCTCCGACGGCCGGTCGCCGCGCGCCGGGCGGTGCGCGGGAGGGCTGTCCCCCGGAGGCGGGCCTGATGAAGGTGGCGGTCCTGGCCGATATCCACGCGAACCTGCACGCGCTGGAGGCGGTTCTGGCCGACGCCGAACGCCTCGGCTGCGAGCGGGTCTGGTCCCTGGGCGATTACCTGGGGTATGGGGCGTGTCCCGACGAGGTGGTCGCGCTTCTGGCCAGGTCGCCCGGGGACTGCGTCATCGGCAACTACGACACGCGTGCGCTGCGCTGCGGCGGCCCGGTCGAGGGCCGGCCGAATCCCAAGTCTCCCGCCAAGCGCTTCCTGTTCCGGTGGTCGTACGCGCAACTGTCCGCGGCGAATCGCCGGGTCCTGGCCTCGCTGCCGCCCGTGCGCCGCAAGCGGGTGCTCGGGCGGCGATTCCTGCTGACCCACGCCGGGGGGGCCAGAGGCGACCGGATCATCGACGCCCGCACGCCGGCGGACGATCTGGCCGAGCTGGCCGACCGCGCCAAGGCCGACGTCCTGTTGTTCGGCCACACCCACCGGACCTTCGACCGCACGGTCAACCGGGTGCGCCTGCTGAACCCCGGCCCGGTGGGCCGGCCCGAGGACGGCGACCCCCGCGCCTCCTACGCCGTCCTGACGGTCGCCAGGGACCGCCTGACCGTTCGGCGCCGCCGGGTCGCCTATGATCTCCGGGCCGCCGTCAGGGCCATCGAAGACGCCGGACTGCCGGAGGCCTTCGCCCGGATGCTGCGTGACGGTCGGCGGCTGGAGACGGTGCTCGCCCGGATGGCCCCCCGGCCCGCATGCCCGCAGGAACGGCGCCCCCAAGACGACCCGCTGCTGGCGTCGGCGTCGGCCCTGGCCGAAGACCTCGGCGACGACCTGGACCACAGCCGGCACGTCACGCACCTGGCCCTGGGGCTGTTCGACGTGCTGCAGCGGTATCACTGCCTGGGCCGGCCCATGCGTCGGCTGCTGCACTGCGCGGGCCTGCTGCACGACATCGGGTGGGTGCACGGTCGGCGGCGGCATCACAAGAACGCCCGGGACATGATCCTCGACGCCCCCGGGCTGCCGCTCGACGATCGCTCGCGCGTGCTCGTGGCGCTGACGGCCCGGTATCATCGGCGTGCCCTCCCCGCCGAGCGGCACACGCGGTTCGCCGAGCTGAACGCCGGCGATCGCTATCGCGTCTGGATGCTCGGGGGCATCCTGCGGGTCGCCGACGGGCTGGACGCGTCTCACCAGGGGTGCGTTCAGGAGGTGGCCGCCGACGTCAGCACGTCGTGCGTGACGATCACGGCGCATCTCCGTTACACTGCGGCGGACGAGATTGCGACGGCGAACAGCAAGAGCGCCATGCTCGCCGCCGCTTTCGCAAGAGAGGTCAGGGTGATCGCCAATGGCTCGATCTGAACGCTGCCGCGCCGACGGGGCGGACGCGGGCTCTCCACTCTCGCCGGCGGCCCCCGAGCCGATCGGCGTGATCGACATCGGCTCGAACCAGATTCGGCTGGTGGTGGCCGAGGCCCACGAGGACGGCACGCTGGAGATTCTCGATCGGGCCCGCCTGCCGGCCCCCCTCGGGCGGGACACCTTCACCTCCGGCCGAATATCTCGCCTGACGATGAATCACGTGGTCGACCTGCTCAAGGGGCACCGCCGCATGCTCGACGCGTACGGCGTCAAGCACATCCGCACCGTGGCCACCAGCTCCGTTCGCGAGGCCGGCAACGCCGACGCCTTCTGCGACCGCGTTTTCATGGCGACCGGCTTCGAGGTGGACGTCCTCCAACTGACCGAAGAGTGCCTGCTGATGACGCTGGCCGTTCGCCAGGCCGCCGGGGCCCTGATACGCCGGGGGTACTGGCTCGTGGTGGAAGTCGGGGGGGGCTCCACGCTGATGACGATCCAGCACAACGGGCGGATCGTGCATTCGGCCAGCAGCCCGCTCGGGGCGATCAGGCTGATGCAGCAGCTCGGGATCGCGCGCGAGGACCCGAACCGCGCCTCGCGCGTCCTGGCCGGGCACGTGGCCAGCGTCGTCTCGGCCATGACCAAGGACATGCCCCTCCGCAAGGTGCGCAACGTCATCGCGCTCGGCAGCGACGCGCGGTTCGTGGTCGACCAGATCGGCACGCCCAAGCCCCGAAGCGGGCTGATGGTGGCCGAAAAGGGCGCCTTCGAGGCCCTCCTGGGCGACTGCCGAACCCAGAGGCCCGATCGCATCGCCGGGCGCTACGGGCTGCCCTTCGCCGCCGCTGAAACCCTCATGCCCGCCATGATCATCTACGACGCCATTCTCTCCGCCACCGCCGCCAAGGCGATTTTCGTGGCCGACGTGACGATCCGCGAGGGGCTGCTGCTGGACCTGGCCGGGTGGGTCCGCGGGCAGCCGGAGGAGGAGGTCACCGCCGGGATCGTCTCGTCCTCCGAGGCCCTGGCCCGAAAGTACCACGTGGACATGGACCACGCCCGCCACGTGACGAAGCTGGCGCTTCGGCTGTTCGACGAGCTTCAGGACGAGCACGGGCTGACGGCGCGGGACAGGCTGCTGCTGCAACTGGGCTCGCTGCTGCACGAGGTGGGCGGGTTCATCAGCCCCCGGGCCCATCACAAGCACAGCTACTACCTGCTGGACCATTCCGAGCTGTTCGGGCTCCAGGCCTACGAGCAGCAGATCGTCGCCAACGTCGCCCGCTACCACCGGGGCAACACCCCGCGCCCCGCGCACGACCCCTACATGAGGATGCGGCGGGACCATCGCGTGCTGATCTGCAAGCTGGCGGCCCTGCTGCGCGTCGCCGACGCCCTGGACCGCGGGCACGCCCAGCAGGTCGACAACGTCGCCCTGCGGCGAGAGGCCGACGAGGTCATCCTCCAGGTGCCCGGGGCCTCGGACCTCTACCTCGAGCAGATGGCCTTGAAGAAGAAGGCCGACCTGTTCGCCGGCACGTTCGGCCTGCGGGTCCGCCTGGAGGGCGAGATATGATCCACCCGGCACAAGAGGAGTCCGTGCATCGATGACCGACGTTGACCTGACATCACCGGCCCTGTACATCAACCGCGAGCTGAGCTGGCTGGAGTTCAACGACCGCGTCCTGCGGGAAGGCCTGCGGGACAGTATCCCCCTGCTGGAACGCCTGAAGTTCCTGGCCATCGTCAGCTCCAACCTCGACGAGTTCTTCATGATCCGGGTGGGGGGGCTCAAGCAGCAGGTTGCAGCCCGGCTGCGGAAGCGCGACCTGGCGGGGCTGACCCCCGCCCAGCAGTTGAAGCGGATCGCCGGCCGGGTCCGAACCATGGTTCGCGAGCAGGACGAAGGCATCAGGGACGTCCTCAAGCAGTTGGCCCGCCACGACGTGGTCCTGCCGGGCCGCCACGACTGGACCGACAGCGACCGCAAGGAGGTGTCGGCCTACTTTCGCCGGGAAGCCCAGGCGGTCCTGACCCCGATGGCCCTGGAGAAGATCGACCCGGCCCCGATGCTCGTCGGCCTGCGGGTCTACGTGGGACTGGTCCTCCAGAAAACCGCCACCCGGGAGCCGCCTTTCGTCGCCGCCATCGGCTTGCCCGAGTGCCTGCCGCGGTTCGTCACCCTCACCGCGGACAAGGGCCTGAGGCTGGCCCGGCTCGACGACGTGGTCGCCGCGCACGCCGGCGAACTGTTCGGCGGGCACACGGTGCTGTCGTCGGCGGCGTTTCGCATCACGCGCGACGGGGACGTCGCCGTCGATGACGACGACGGGGGGGATTTGCTGGTCGCCATCGAGGAGGCCGTCCACAGGAGAATGAGGCGATCGGTGGTCCGCCTCGAGATCGCCCAAGCCGCCGACGCCAGGCTCGAGAAGTTCCTCGTCAAGCTCTGCCGGGTCAAGCGCGACGACATCCACGGCATCGAGGGCCTCCTCGACGCGACCGCCCTGTGGGAACTGGTCAACCGCAACGGGCTGGACGAGTGGCGCTACGGGCCCTGGCCCCCGCAGCGCCCGCAGGACCTGGTCGGCTCGGACGACATCTTCGCCACGCTCCGCCAGCGCGACGTGCTGCTGTTCCATCCCTACGAGTCCTTCGATCCCGTCGTGGACATGCTCGAACGCGCCGCCGACGACTCCCAGACCATGGCCATCAAGCAGACGCTCTATCGCACCGCGCGCGATTCGCCCATCGTCGCCGCCCTCGAACGCGCCGCACGTGCCAGGAAGCAGGTCACCGTCCTGGTCGAACTCAAGGCGCGGTTCGACGAGCAGAAGAACGTCGACTGGGCCCGCCGGCTTGAAGAGGCCGGCTGCGATGTCATCTACGGCATCTCCGGGCACAAGACCCACGCCAAGGCGCTCCTCGTGGTCCGGCGCGAGAGCACCGGCGTCCGCCGATACGCCCACCTGGGCACCGGAAACTACCACCACAAGACCGCCAGGCTCTATTCCGACCTCGCCCTGATGACCGCCGACCGCAAGCTCACCTCGGACGTCGCGGCGTTCTTCAACGTCCTGACCGGCTACTCCGAGCCCATCGGACTGTCCAAGCTCTCGATCGCGCCGACCGGACTGCACCGCACGCTGCTCGACCTGATCGACAGGGAGATCGGCGCCGTCGACGTCACCGAGCCCGGCCTGATCATGATTAAGGCCAACTCCCTCCAGGACCCCGAGATCATCCGCGCGCTGTACCGCGCCAGCCGCGCCGGCGTGCAGGTTCGGCTGAACATTCGCGGCATCTGCTGCCTGAGGCCGGGCCTCGAAGGCGTCTCCGAGAACATCGAGGTCGTCTCCATCGTCGACCGGTTCCTCGAGCACGCGCGGGTCTACTACTTCCGCAACGCCGGGCAGGAGGAGGTCTACCTCTCCAGCGCCGACCTGATGACGCGGAACCTGCACAAGCGGCTGGAGTTCCTCTTCCCCGTCGAGGCCGCCGTGCTCAAGGACCGCCTGGTCGGGTACCTCACGACCTACTTCGAGGACAACGTCAAGGCCTCTCGGCTCGGCCCGGACGGGCACTGGCAGGCGGTCCCGCCCGGCCCCACGCCCGTCCGCGCCCAGGAAGCCCTCTACCGCCGGACCCGCCGGACCGGGAAGCGCCCAAGCGCCCGCGCCCCCCAGTTCCTCCCCGTCCGCAAGAAACAGAGCTGAGACCCCGCCCGGCCAGAACAGCACTCGGGGCCAAGACGTCCCCGGCCGGCGGCCGGGATCAGATGCCGAAAATCGACTGGGTCATCTCCACCCACTTGCGCAGGCGCGGGCGGTCCCCGTTGACCGTGTACACGTCGCGGTACAGGATCTCCACGTTCAGGTCGCGCGCCGCGGCGAAGGTGTCCTTCATGTCCTTCTCGACCAGGGCCCAGTCCGGGCGGGCGCCGCTGATGTAGGCCGGGACCGGCTTGCGCGAGAAGACGTAGTCCTTCCCGAGCAGTTCGGCGGTCTTGTGCAGGTCCGACCAGCCGGACACCGAGACCGATCGCAGGTTTTCCATGGCCGCCAGGATCGGCTCCAGCCGGTCGTCCACGCGCTCGCAGCAGCCGTAGTACACCAGCCCGAAGCGCTCGGCGAGTTTGGCCAGGTAGGGCAGGACGAAGTCGGCGTACATGGCCGGGGAGATGCTCTCGGCCTCCTGGGACTCGGCCCATCCCCAGAGGTCCTTGAGCTTGGCGGGACGGGCGTCGTCGCCTTCGGGCAGGTCCGAGACGTACCCGTACATTCGCGGCCCGGCCATCTGGTTGTCGGTGTTGGCCGCGAGAAGCCCCTCGCCCTGGAGGTACTCGAACAGGGCGATCCGGTCTTCCAGCATGTAGGCCATCAGGTCGTGCAGGGCCTGCGGTTCGTCGTAGACCCAGTACAGCAGCCGGTCGTTGCCGATGAACCGGTAGACCTGCCAGGTCAGCCCGAAGAAGAAGTTCCCGTTGAACCCCGTGTCCCCGTACTCGTCGATGCCGAACTCGTAGATGAACGGGTCGATATTGCCGACCTTGACCGGGAGGATGTCGCCGAAGGCGTCCTCGAGCATGCCCTTGAACCGCAGGGTTCGCTCGCGATCGACGGCGAGGGTCCGCTTGCGGAGCTTCCGGATGTCGTCCGGGGTGGCGATGGGGAAGTTGAAGCTGTAGGCGATGGACGCCGCGTCCGGCTTGACGGGGCAGTGGACCTCAACCGGCACGCCGTAGTCGGAGAACCGCATCCGCCACCCGATCCGGTACCACGGCTCGACCACGATGTCGTCGCCGAGTTCCTCGGCGTGACGCAGCGTGATGCGCATCATCTGCTCGACCGTGCGCAGGAACGGGTCGTCGCACAGCAGTTCCGACTCGGCCACGAACCCGTCGATCCACGCGGTCTCAAACAGGATCACGGGCCGCTCGGCCTTCAGGTCGTGCACCGCCTTCCACAGCCGCTTGCGCTCCGCCATCACGGGCAGGGCCGCAAACTCCATCCACCGCGTGGCCAGGTCGCGAAGCACGTTCCGATCGGTCTGAGAAGCCATCGCCGTTCTCCTCGCATCGGCAGCCAACCTGAGATGCCGCGACACCGCTCGCGCCGCGGCACGATGATAGCCCGGCCCAGGCCCTCCGGCAAGGGCAGCAGAAAAAGGTGGCCGTGCAAGGTGCATGGCAAACCGGGCCCCGTCCCCCGTTTTTCACCGTTTCTCCCGCAAACGGGACTACTGGCCATGAAGACCATTGCACGTCAGTGACGTGTTACCGATGATCTATCGTACCCGAGAGCGAAGCCTGAACCGGGACATCCGCGTCGAGAGGTGATTGTGACTCAACATCCCATTCGTTGGCAACTCACTGCGGGCCTG
>Ga0180432_10005357_pt1 | contig 17112 bp, 11 predicted proteins | sample SS_ome_10_FD_132414 | JGI IMG/M metagenome (GOLD analysis project Ga0180432, IMG submission 132414) | Hypersaline lake sediment archaeal communities from the Salton Sea, California, USA - SS_1_MS_2 metaG | ecosystem: Environmental > Aquatic > Non-marine Saline and Alkaline > Hypersaline >...
CACGAACGAGAAGCCCGTGTCGTAGGCCGCGTTGACTGTGATGATGATATCCGGATCCAACGGGTCGGCCGCGGCGGGCAGGCCGATGAAGGCCAGGAGACCCAGGGTCAGGGCCATTCGATTCCTCAATGAGAGCATGTTATCTCCTTTCCGAGCAATGACGTCGATTGTGACGAGCACGCGCGCCGGCGATCCTTCACACCGAACGCCTGCAGCGCCACGGGCCGTGAAGATGGACTCTTGAGCACGTGGCCGCGAAGCCGCAGGTCCCTAAGGCGGCTGCGCTTGTCGCCTTGAGCGAGGGACTCCTTTACCGGCTTTAGTCTACCACCCGAGACCCGGAATGTCAAGCGCAAAGCGGAACCTTTTTTTGCTGGTGTTGGTGGGGTCAGGCTCACTTCAGCGCGCCCATGGTGATGCCTTTGGTGATGTGTTTCTGGAGAATGATGTAGACGCCCATCGTGGGCAGCATCATGAGGACCAGCCCGGCGAAGGCCATCCCCCAGTCGCTGCGGTACTGGCTGACGATGGTGATGTTGGCCAGCCCCAGCGGGAGCGTGCGCAGCGACTCGGAGCCCTCGCCGGAGAGGAACATGAAGGCCATGAAGAACTCGTTCCACGTCCCGAGGAAGGAAAAGACCCCCACGGTGATCAGCCCCGGGCGCGCCAGGGGCAGCATGACCCGCCAGAAGGCCCCCCACTGGCTGCACCCGTCGGTCAGGGCCGACTCGTGCAGGCTCGACGGCAGCGACCGGAAGAACCCCGTCAGCACGAAGATCGCAAACGGCATCCCGAAGGCCACGTACACCGCCAGGAGGCCCCACAGGGAGTTCAGCAGCCCCATCTGTTTCATCTGGAAGAACAGCGGGACGATGGCCAGTTGCAGCGGGATCATCATCCCGGCCAGGAAGTAGAAGAACAGCGGGCGCGCCGAGGGGAACGCGAACCGCGACAGCGCGTAGGCCGCCATCGCCGACAGCAGCAGCGTCCCCGCCACCGTGGCGACGGTCACGAGGACCGAATTGAGGAAGTAGGCCCCGAAGTGTCCCTTGCCCCAGGCGTTGGTGAAGTTGTCCCAGCGCAGGTTGTCCTTCTCCGGCAGGCTGAACGGGCGAAGGAAGATGTCCTTGTCCGGTTTGAGCGAGGTGGCGAAGGTCCACCCGACGGGGTAGATCACCGCCACGGCGTACAGCGCCAGGACGAGGTAGATCACGATCATCACGGGCCTGAATCGGCGTCCGGCGGTGCGGCCGGGGCGAAGGCGGGATGTCCGTTCGGCCGGGGCGTTCAATACTCTACCCTTTCGGCCCGCATCAGGCGCAGCGTCGTGGCGCTGCCGAAGAAGACCATCAGGAACAGCATCACCGCGATGGCCGTCGCCTCGCCCACGCGGAACTCGACGAACATGGTCTGAACCATGCGCGTGCCGATCACGTGCTGCTCGGTGGTCGGGCCCTGGTTGGTCAGCAGCCAGATCGCCTCGAAGGCCTTCATCCCCCCGATCACGAGAAAGACCAGCGCGATGGACAGCACGTCGCGGATCAGCGGCAGCGTGATGTGCCTGAACTGCTGCCACGCCGAGGCGCCGTCGAGTTCGGCGGCCTCGTACAGGCTGCGCGGGATCCGCTCCATGGCCGCCAGGAACAGCAGGACGTTGAACCCGCAGGCCCCCCAGACGGACATCGGCACCAGCGCCGTGTACAGGTGTTCCGCCGACAGCCAGGCGAAGCCCTCGAAGCCCTCGAACCAGGCCCCGAGGCTCTCGATGCCCAGGTGCGAGAGGCCCTGGCCCAGCCCGACCAGCAGCCCGTTGATCACCCCGCCCTGCGGGTTGTACATGTGCATCCACAGCAGCGACGCGGCGACCACGCCGAGGATGTTCGGCAGCAGGAACACGTTGCGCAGCAGGGCCGAGCCTCGGATGCCTCGGCTCATGCATGCGGCGAAGAACAGGGACAGCGGCAGCACGACCGCGGGGATGACGAGCATGAGGAACAGGTTGTTGACCAGGGCGACCCAGAACGCGTCGGACTCGAACAGCAGGCGATGGAAGTGCAGCAGGCCCTTGTAGGCCATGTCGGTCAGCCCGTTCCACGAATGGACGCTCCAGGCGAAGGACTTGGCGCAGGGGACGATGACGAAGACGGTGTAGAGCCCCAGCGCCGGGGCGAGGAACAGGACCACCGTCCGCCGCGCCGGGCGAAGCAGCGAGACGGACCGTCGCCGCGGGGCGTCGCGCCGGCGGCGGCACACGCGGCGGACCGTCGAGACCAGGCAGGTCACCAGCGCGCCGCCCAGCAGGCCCAGCAGGACGATCGGCTTGACCACGTGGCGCACGGTGACGCGGTCGGGGTCGGCCAGGCGGTTGCGAACGGCGGCGGCGGAGGCCTCCATGCGCTCGGCGGCGGCCTCGGGAGTGATCTCGCCACGCAGGAGCAGCGAGCGCACGTCCGTCCAGCGCTGTTCCATGTCCTTCTGGCCGGCATCGGGCCGCGTGCCGTAGGCCGTACGCGCCGATTCGATCATCCCGATGGCGTCGCTCAGGTCCTCCGTCACGTTCCCGCGGTTGGCGCCGCGGACGGCGACCGTCACGTCGCGCATCTTCGCGAAGCGTCCGGCCATCTTTCGCGAACTCATGAACCTCAGGAAGTCGACGGCCTCGGCGGGCCGGGGACTGTCCTTGAAGACGAAGAGGGTGTTCATCATGGCGTAGACGGCCGTCGGGTCGCCCTTGCCGCCGGGCACGATCGGCAGGTTGAACGCCCCCAGGCGAAAGCCCTCGGGGATCTTGCCCAGCATCTCGCTCTTGAGCCACGACCCGCAGAAGATCATCGCCGTCTTCCCGAGGAAGAACTGCATCTGCGCCTCGGTGTGGCTCATGCCGGCCGAGCCCCTCTGGAAGTAGTTCAGGCTCGTGTGCTGCACCAGCCGAAAGGCCTTGACCAGCGCCGGGGTGTTGAAGCTGCCCGGCTCGAGGTCCTGCATGGCGCGGTAGGCGTCCAGGCCCAACTGGTGGAAGTAGGCGCTTTCGATGATGGCCTGGGCGTAGGAGTCGTATCGGCCCTGAAACGCCAGCGGGGCGATGCCGGCGGCCTTGATCTGCTCGCACAGGGCGAAGAACTCCTCCCACGTCTTCGTCGGGCGCCACCCGTGCTCGGCGAACAGGGCCTTGTTGTACCAGACGCAGTAGACGAAATACGGCACCGGCACGCCGTAGGTCTTGCCGTTGACGGTGTAGACGTCGAGGCTGCCGGGATAGAACGACTCGCGCCAGGTGGCGTCGCCCTCCCAGTTCGGCCCGTCGAGGACCCCATCCAGCGGGAGGATGTTCCCGTTGCGGATGAGGACCCAGTAGTTGAGGACCGCATCGCTGACCTCGGGGGGATTGCCCTCGAGGATACGGACCCGCATCTTGTCGGCGATCCGCGGGTCCCCGTAGAGGTTCACGCGGACGTCGGGGCGGAGCTTCTCGTACTCGCGGGCACACTCGATGAAGAAGTCCAGCCCCTCGCCGCCCTCGAACTTGGCGACCTCGATGACGATCTTGCGGCCGTCCCGGCCCGCCCGCGCAGGCCCGGCGAGCATCAGCACGCAGCCGACCAGCGCGGCCGGCAGCGCGGCGACGGGCGCTCGCCGAGCGCCCCGCTTGACCTGAGAACCGGAAGGCATCCACCGAATTCAAGGGCACGGCGGATGAATCGTCAACTGCAAATCGTCCACCAGTCACTCGCATCATGTTTAGCGGGTCCGCCGAAGGCGGATCAGATCGCCGCTCCTGGTTCGAACCGCGCACGATTCCGCAAAACCCCTCGCGAATGGGCGGGCCAAGGCGTATCCTGGTGTTGTTACGGGACGCCCCCGCCGGTCGTGCCGTCTGAGTGCGTGTGCGCGACCCTGCGCGGCGCCGCCCGTCGGCCTGCGGTCAATGACAGGAGTCTGACATGTCCAGTGCAAACGCTTACCGTACCGCTGCGGCGCGCCCGTCGCGGCGGCGGGTCCTCCGGCGCGCGGCGGCCGCCGCCGCGGCGCCGTACATCGCCTCGGCCGCCGCGCTTGGCGGCGAGGGCCGAAAGCCCGCCGGCGACCGCATCACCCTCGGCATCCTCGGGACGGGCGGGCGCGGCACGAGCATCATGAAGTCGATCCTCCCGCTGGGCGGGGCGCAGGTGGTGGCCGTCTGCGACTGCATGGCCTCCCGGCGCAAACGGGCGCAGGCCCTGGCCGAGGCCCGCTACGCCCGCCGGGCCGGATACACCGGCTGCAAGGCCTACCGCGACTTCCGCGAGGTGATCGCCCGGAAGGACATCGACGCCGTCGTCATCGCCCCGCAGGACCACTGGCACGCCCTGATGGTCGTCGCCGCCGCCCGCGCCGGAAAGCACATCTACTGCGAAAAGCCCCTCGGCGTGGCCGTGGCCGAGGGTCAGGCCATCCGCAACGCCGTCCGCCGATACGGGCGCGTGTTCCAGACCGGCACGCAGCAGCGGTCCAGCCGGAACTTCCGCTTCGCCTGCGAACTGGCGCGCAACGGGTACCTCGGCACGATCCACACCATCAACGTCGGCGCCCCGGGGCCGTCGTACCAGCCCCGATACCGAGGCGCCCCCAAGCCCGAGCCCGTGCCGGACGGGTTCGACTTCGACATGTACACCGGCCCGGCGCCGAAGGTGCCGTACTGCCGCGGGCGGATCGACTGGCCCGGCTGGTACCTCATCTGGGACTACTGCGCGGGGTTCATCGTCAACTGGGGCGTGCACCACCTGGACATCGCCCACTGGGGCTGCCCCGCCATCGGGCGCCAGAGCGTCCAGGTCACCTGCAAGGGCACCTACCGCACCAAGGGCCTCAGCGACAATATCAACGACTGGCAGGCCGACATGCACTTCGCCGGCGGGCTGCGGATGACCTTCACCGACACGGGCCACCCCAACAAACAAGGCTGCGAGTTCGTGGGCGACAAGGGCCGCGTGCACGTCAGCCGCAGGGGCATCTCGGCCAAGCCCGCCAACCTCCTGAAAGTGACGATCCGCCCCAACGAGACCCACCTGGTCACCAGCGCCCACCACCAGGCGAACTTCCTCCAGTGCGTTCGGACCGGCCGCGATCCGGTCTCCCCCGTCGAATCGGGCCACGTCGCGTCGACCCTCGGCCTGGTTGCGGAGATCGCCACCCGCCTGAAGCGCAAGCTGACCTGGGACCCGAAGGCCGAGAAGTTCGGCAACGACGACGTGGCCAACCGCCGCCTGGCCCGCCCCATGCGCAGCCCGTGGACACTGTGACGGGCACAGATGGGGGATGTTCGCCAAGCCTGAGGCCATGGGCTCCACCGCCCATCACGCGGGCGCGGCGGCGCTCAATCGGGGCGGTTGGTCAATGGCGGATTGTGCAGTCCGGCAAGGCCTGCTGGAGCGTCTTAATGCCTTCGTCGGTGACCCGGGTGCCGCGGAGGTCGAGCGCTTTGAGGCTGGTCAGCCCTCTAAGATGCTCCAGTCCGGCGTCGGTGACGTACACTTGTCCCGCGAGGCTCAGCGTTCGAAGGCTGGCCAGCCCCTTCAGACAGAGCAGGTCGGCGTCGGCAAGCATAAAACCGCCACGAAAAGACAAAGACACGGAAATCACAGGCCTGGTAGGACTGTCTGTGTCAACCTGGATCGTGCCGTGGAGCTTCTTGACTGTGCCGCTGATCCGCAGTGACGAGACGACGACCGTGGCCCTCGGCAACGCCGCCTGTAACGCATCGAGGCCCTCGGCCGTCACTTGCGTGCCCCCGAGGTCCAGCAGCTCGAGCCTGCCCAGGTGCTTTAGGTGGGCCAGTCCCGCGTCGGTAACCTGTGTGCCACTGAGTGTCAGCGAGAGCAGCCTGTCGAGGCCTGCCAGATGAGCCAGCCCGGCATCGGTGATTCGGGTGTTGTCAAGCGATAGCAGCTCAAGGTGGGGCAGGCTCTTCAGAGTTGTCAGATCTGCGTCCGTGATTCCAGCGCCCCGCAAGTCGACCTCGTTTGCAGGATAATGATAGTGTTCGACCTGAAGGAACTCGCGAAGCCATTCGTCAAATGCCGCATAATGCTCCAGTCTTGAATGGAGTGTTACGGGATCTCCCGGATTTGAGCCGCTTCCGAAACACCCGACGCTTCCGCCCATTCTGCGAATCTCCTCCACTGCGTCCCGCTCGACTATTACCCGCTGCGCCTCGTGGATGAACCAGCCGAGCCCGACGCCCGCTGCCAGTACGAACAGCAGCGTCACGAGGCCGAGCCCCAGACGCTCGCGGACAGGCCTGCGGACAGCCAGAAGGATGCCCCCCGCGGCCGCCAGGGCAAGTCCGGTGCCGATGCTCAGGAGACCCAGACCCAGGATCACCAGGTACCACCCAAGCAGCAGGCTGGACTCAGACAGCACCAGGGGCAGCATCGGCCGGCTGAACTGATCCCCGCGTCGTTTCGCTTCCAGAGAGGGTGAATCGTTCATGGTCGCTTCCTCATCGGCTTGGTGCCGAGGCCGGCCGGCTTGCGGGCCGTTTCGCGTCGAGCTGCTCGAGCGAGCCCTGGACCTTCTCCACCATGTGATGCATACCCATCTTTGCGTAGAGGTCGCGGGCCTTGGTCCAGCACTCGCGGGCCTTGTCTTTCTTGCCGAGCTTCGCGTAGATCGTGCCCAGCTTCGCGTACTGGCCGGCCAGCCCTTCCTGCCCATTCCGGCTGATGTACAGGTTGGCTTTGCCTTCCTGCCGGCCGAGATCGTCGTAGATCGCCAGCGCCTTGGAGCACAATCCGTCGGCCTTGGCCATCTCCGCGCGCGTCTGGCAGATGTCAGCCAGGCCGACGTATGAATTGGCTATGCCTTGCTGCCGGCCGAGACGCTCGTAGATCGCCAGGGCCTTGCGGCACAGTTCCTCGGCCTCCTTCAGCCTGCCCTGCCTCCAGCGGATGACGCCGAGGTTATTGTACGCGGCGGCCACCCCGTGCGGCGGGCCCTTAGCCTTGTAGATCGCCAAGGCCTTGCGAAACATCTGCTCGGCCTCGTCCAGCTTCTCCTGCGTCTGGTAGATGTGGCCGAGGTACTGGTACGAGAGCGCCTGGACCCATTCGTCGCCCAGAGCCTTCTGGAACATTCTCTCGGCCTCAGCCGGCTTGCCCCGCATGGCGCAGGTGCGGCCGAGGTCCCTGTACACTGAGGCGAGGGATACAATAACAATACCTCTGGTGCCGACACGCTCGATAATTGCCACCGCCTTGCGCTGCAACTGCTCGGCATCGGCCAGCTTGCCCTGCCCCTGGCAGACGTACCCAAGACGGGCGTACGAATCGGCCGCCATCTGTTCCCGCCGAGGCGCCACGCATTCCTGCCGGCCGACACGTTCGAAGACCGCCACGGCCTTGCGGTGCATCTGCTCGCCCTCGTCCCACTTGCGCAGGCTCCGGTAGATGCGGACGAGATGGAAGTACGCCTCGATCGCCATGCCTTTCTGCTCGAGCGTCATGGCCTCCTGCACGTCGGGACGCTCGTAGATCGCCACGGCCTTGCGGTACATCGTCTCGGCCTCGTCCCGCTTGGCCGGGTTGGCCTGCTTCGAGCTGAAGATGCGGCCTTGATGGTAGTAGAAGTGGCCGAGATTGACGTACTGGTTGGCGACCCCTCCCTGCAGGCCGAGACGCTCGTAGATCGCCAGGGCCTTGCGGTGCATCGTCTCAGCCTCAGCCAGCTTGCCCTGCATCCGGCAGGTGCGCCCGAGGCCGCTGTACGAATCGGCGATTCTCTCCTGCCGGCCGAGACGTTCGTTGATCGCAAGGGCCCTGCGGAACATCGCCGCGGCCATGGCCCTGCTGTCCCTGCCCTGCCTCACAAAGAGGTGGCCGAGATTGACGCACGCGTCGGCCTCGCCTTCGGGCCGCCCGAGCCGCTCGTTGATCTCAAGGGCGCGCCTGAACGCCCGCCGGGCCTTCTCCAGCTTGCCGCGCGTACGGTAGATCAGGCCGAGTTTGCCGCACGCGTCGGCCTCGGCTTCCTCCCGGTCGACGCGCCGGTACAGCCCTCTGGCTTTGCCGAACAGCGTCTCGGCCTTGTCCAGCTCGCCGCGCCTGTAATGCCCCAGCGCCTGATCGAAGCAGGCGTCGGCCTCTGCTGACTTGGCATGGCGCGACGCAGTGCGCCAGACCAGCCAGCCGAGCGCGACCGCCGCTGCCAGTGCGAACATCAGCATCGCGAAGCTGGGCCGGGGACGGTCGCGCACAAGCCTGTGGACAGCCAGAAGGAAGAACCCTGCGGCCGCCAGGGCAAGTCCGGTAGTGACGCTCGGGGGACCCGTCGACAGGAACCACCCCAGCAGCAGGCTCGACGCAGCCACCAGCGAAATCAGCAGTGCCCGCACGCGGGGCTGAGACCACCGTCGATTCGCATCCGGAGGCGGAGACTTGTCCATGGCCATATCCTCAAGAGGTGATACCCGGAACGGCCGCGCAAGCGGCAGCACGCCGCGTCGTGCCGTGGTACTGCCGTCTGAACGGGTATTCTAGCCCCCCCGCGAGCAGGAAGCAACCGACCTTGCCAGACGTGCCCGCTGGTGCCGTACCGCCGGGGATGGCGGCGTACGTGCGACGTCATCAGCCACTGCGTCCACCGGCCCAGGTTGCCGTCGGCCTGCGGGCAGAAAAGGGTAACCGTCCCGATTAACACTCCATCCGACGCATCGGCAGCGGACTGCTGCGCCCCAACCGACGAATGTATCGCTTGACGCTGTCATAGCTGTTGGCAAACCCGTGCTCGGCCACCAGGTCCTGCCAGATCCGCACCCCGCTGAGACCTTGGGCAAGCTTGACCTCGATAACCTCTCGCAACGGCTGGCAGGCACTGGCCGGACCGCCTCCAGAGCCGGGGGGCGGGTTGGTGGTACAGTTTGACAGCACGCCCGACCCGGGGGGCGGGTTGGTGGTACAGTTTGGATCCGGACCCTTGCCGGCCAGATACCCCCGCACGGTCGTACGGCTGACGCCGAGTTCCTGGGCGATCTTCCGCTGCGACCAGCCGCGTTTATGCAGTGTCAGTATTGAAGTTACGATTGCCATCTTGAGTCGGTTCGCCACGGGCAAGCTCCTTTGTGATTCCCACTGTGGGAATCCAAGAGCCTATCCGACAGCAAACCCCTTGCCTCAAGTGGCACACTTTCACCCGCCCCTCACTGGTACAGTTTGCCCGCCCCCTGACACGGTGCCGTCGATCGTGGCCGACAGCGACGTGCGGAGGTCGTCCAGGCGGTCGTAGCCGATGGTCAGAACGACGGTGGGCATCCCGTCGTTGTTGCTGGTGACGCTGGTCAGCCGGTCGCGGTTGTCGTAGGTGTAGTCGTAGTCGGAGCAGTCATCGGCCACCCCCGCAGAGTGCTGACGCTCCCGATGGGATGACGTCGAATGGATGTGTGGCAATGCCCGCGAAAAAACGTCTGCTACCGACTTGACAAAGACTTGCTCATGGATGTCCCCGGGGTTGGCTTCCTCTCAGTTTCATGTCGAGATTTTGCAGTCTGGCAGGGCCTTTCGCAGCTTCTGAACGCCTGCTGAAGTAATGCTGGGGTTCCTGGTGAGATCGGCTGGAGGCAGGAAGAGCCAGCGAAGCTTCTGCAGCTTGGCCAGGTGCGCCAGTCCCGTATCGGTGATCGCAGAGCAATCGCTCAGATCAAGGTACTCCAGATTCTCCAGATTCGCGATATGCGCCATGCCTGTATCGCTTATCGCCGGGCATCGCCCCAATCGCAGTTCCTTGAGTTGCCGCATTTTCCCCACTTCCCTGATCCCTGCATCGCCCACCCCCGCACACTCGCCCATAGTCAACACTCGTAGCTGGGCGAGCCCCGTCAGATGCGCCAGTCCAGCATTAGTTATCTTCGGGCAGCCACTCAAGTCGAGTTCCTGCAGTTTCTTCAGCTTGCCAACATGCGCCAATCCCGCATCGCTTATCCTCGGGCAGCCACTCAAGCTGAGCTCCTGCAGTTCCTTCAGCTTGCCAACATGCACCAATCCCGCATCGGTTATCATCGGGCAGCCATCCAAGCCGAGATCCCGCAGCTTCTTCAGTTTGCTAACATGCGCCAATCCGGCATTAGTTATCTTCTGGCAGCCACTCAAGTCGAGCTCCCGCAGTTCCTTCAGTTTGGCAACATGCACAAGTACTGCATCCGTTACGCTGCGGTAACTTGGCAGTGCCAGCTTCTCCAACGCGCCTAACCGCGTCAGATGAGACAGACCTCTTGCCGTAAACGGGCCACACTCCAGGAGTTCCAACTCGCGCAAAGCGTTGAAACCAGCGATGGAACGAAGGCCTGTATCGCTGACTTTCACGAGCCGGAGTTCCAGGCAACGGAGTTGCTTGAGTTTCCCCAAGTGTTCGAGGCCGACACCACTGATGTCCCTGCAGTTGCCCAATGACAACGTCTCCAGATTGGTCAATCTCGCGAGAGATGCCATGCCCGCGTCTGTTACAAGGGAGCAGTTGGAAAGATATAGGCTTCGCAGATGATCGAGTTGTGCCAGGTGACGTAGCGCATCGTCTGAGCACTCGTACGATAATCCCACCGTTAGCGATGGCACTTGCACTGCTCGCATCTCAGACGCAAGGGTGCGCACGTCCTGCATGTCGAAACCTCTTTGCACGGTAACATGCCAGGAATGGCACGCCGGTATCTCAACTCCCAGCGAGGCCGGAGTAGTGCCTGCGAGCCGAAGCTTGCCCCCCGGGGTCTTGATGACAGCAATCCGCAAAGGCAGACGAGAGTTGAACCGACGTGCTGGATATCTCGCCGAGCCTTTCGACGGCACGGTGGTACTCTTGCCGCCTGTGCCGCGCTGCTTGGCAGTTGGATCGCTCCGTGTGGCATTGTCGCCCTGTTCACTCTCCCGGCAACCAACCGTTACGCCAAGGATCATTCCTGCCATAGCCGCTACGATGGTCCTGTGCAATGTTCTGTCTTCCATCATGTACCACCTCTTGCTGCTATCTTATAGGCATCCGCGGAATTCGCATCAACCAGAAACCAGCCAGCGTTCCCCGTTGCCTCAGTGACCAACTCACACGCCCCACCAACACAGGCGCCGACTCCTAATTCGGGGGACACCATACTTAATTATCGTTCCTTCCGTGTACGGCTGCGTCTGGGGCCTTTGGGGCCGCGTTTCTTGGGCAGCAGGTCGCGGCCGAGCAGGTCGCCCAGACGCGTGACGAAGCTGCGGTCGCCCAGTGGGCGGCCGGTGTTCTCGCGCTGACGCATCGCCACGGCCAGTTCCGTCGCGTCGGGCTCCAGCAGGTACTCCCGCCACGTGCAGGCCCACCCGGCGGTCCGTTCGGCCAGCCAGTCGCCCTCGGCTACCGCGTCCGTGCGCCCGGCCACGTGGGCCGCCGCGCTGGACCACGGCCAGTCCTCGGCCCGCTCGACCAGGTGGGCCTTGACGGGGTTTCGCTCGACGTACCGCGTCGCGGCCAGCAGGTACGGCTCGTCCATCACGAACGAAGCGAACCGGCCCTGCCACAGGTGACCCCGCCAGCCTTGGCGGAAGTTGACCCGCCGCGTGTAGCGGCGGTGGGCCTCGCCGACGGCCCGGCACAGCCCGTCGGCCGTCTGCGGCACGACGATAAGGTGCACGTGGCCTGCCTGCCGCAGGCAGGTTCGGCATCAGGCAGTAGGCCCAGATGCGGTTGGCGTACTTGCCGCACCATTGGAGCACGAGGCGGAGGTACTCGCGGTAGTCGTCGTCGCTGAAGAACGTCTGCATGCGGCGGTTGCCCCGCTGCGTGAGATGGTGCGGCAGCCCCGGCACGACGATTCTCGCGATCCTCGGCATGCCGAAATGCTAACCCATCGACCCAGCCCGGATCAAGGATAATTAAGTATGGTGTCCCCCGAATTATTGTCCCTGACCCTATTGTCCCCCGGTGGGCACCAGCGGCAATCACGAGGCCGCCGGCCGTCACATGCGTCGGGAAGCACGGAAGATCAAGCTTGCCCAAGCGAAGGTCAAGTACTCCGTCAGCGACGGGGCCGACTGGATCGCCCGGCAATACAGCATTCACCTGCCGATGCTGGACGAGAACATCCTGGACTACTATCACCTGCAAGACCACGTGACCAAGGCCGGCTACGTGCTCTACGGCGAGCGGACCGCCAAGGCCGCCGCCTGGCGAGAAGAGATGATGGGATACGTCTGGAACCAGGGGTCACTGGTGATGCTGCACAAGCTGGGCAACTACCAGCGTCGCCATCGCAGCGGCCCGAAGCGTGAGGCGTTGGACTCGCTGCAGCAGTACGTCGCCAAGCGGGTGGACATGACCGATTACCCGACGTTTCGGCAACAAGGCTACGACTGCGGCAGCGGCCCGACCGAGTCGTTCTGCGGCTGCCTGACCGCCCGCCTGAAAGGCGGCGGCATGCGGTGGGACAAAGACAACGCCGAGAGCATCATGGCCCTTGGCAGCCTGTATTACTCGAACCTGTGGGACAACTACTGGGATCAACAGCGTGTCGCATGACCCCGCCAGAAAATCAGGTCGCACACTCTCTGCCGAGGCCCGCGAGCGTTCCTTGCTGTTGCCACGGCGAGCACATACACTGTCAACCGACGGTCGAACCATACCAGAGAGCGTGCGGCGGAGAGCGAAGGATACCGCATCATGGCAATGGAACGGATCAGGTGTTCGCACTGCGGGCAGGAGTTCGTAGGGTCGGCCCAGGGCCAGGGGCAGTGTCCTCTTTGCAGCCGGCCGCTCGGTGAGCCCGACGGTGCCGAGCAACCCGCCCGGGGCACGGCAACGGCCGCAGGCGACCAGTCGCCGGCCTCGACCTCCGACCGGGCTGACCTGGCCGCGGTGAGAAGCCGTCGGTTGAGGTACGTGCTTGCTGGCGGGTGTGCACTTATCGTGCTTGCGGCCGTCCTGGTGATTGTGCTGCTCCCATCATCGGGCGACGGCAATGCAGATCCCGACGAGCCCGCCGACGCGTCTGTTAACGCGCTGGGGCTGTTGGAGCTGGCCAAGGCCGAACTGGCCCGGAACAGGGATGCCCAGGACAAGGCCAAGACGTGGTGCTACATAGCCGAGGCTCAGGCCACTGCCGGGGACAATCCCGCCGCACGGGAGACGCTTCGACAGGCGGCCAAGACTTGCGCGGCGATCAAGGACTCCCATACGCGAAACTGGCAGTATCATGACATCGCCGCACATCAACTCAAGCTCGGCGACCTCGGAGGCGCAGCGGCCACCGAAGCGAAGGTATCATCTCGTTCCGAGGCAAGCAGTTCTAGGATGCTGGCCGAGGCCTACGCCAAGGCCGGGGCCATGACCCGTGCCTTGGCCGTCGCCCGCGCCACCCGATCTGAGGGGGCCTGGGCCTTCCAGGACATCGCCCTAGTCCAGGCCGGTCGCGGCGACAAGGCCGGTGCACTGGTCTCGCTTCGACTGGCCGATCAGGCTCTGGCCGCCATGCCGGAGGTCCTGGTCGAACGATGGGCCTATCATCTGCTGCGGAACGCCCGAATCCAGATCGAGGCGGGGGAGAAGTCGGCGGCCCTGCGGACATTGGCCCGAGCTGCCAAAGAGGCCCGCGAGATCTCCGATCGGAAACCAGAACTCCGCGTGCTTTGTAAGATCGCATCGATGACGGCCCGTGCGGGGGACAAAGCCGCCGCACGACAGACGGTCACCGCAATCAAAGCCCGCGCCGGGAAGATCCCAGGTGGTTCAGACCGCGACAGTGTCCTTCTCGCAATCGCCGGAACACAGAGCACCATAGGCGACATTTCCGGCGCTATGCACACGGCGGCGGGTATCACGTCGGAAGCTACCCGGGCCGCAGCCTACCTGGTCATTGTCGAGACGCTGTGCGGTGCGGGACGCCTCTCCGAGGCCGAAACCGCCCTTGCCAAGATCACGGGATCGCGCGAAAAGAGATCAGGGCTGTTTGCCGTCGCGCGGGCCCGCCTGAAGGCCGACGACATCACCGGCGCCCTCGCCGTGGCCGGGAAGGCCGGCCTGAAGTGGCCCCCCGTCGAAGTCTACGTTGCCGTCGCCGAGGCGCAGGAGCGGGCCGGAAACAGCGACGCTGCGCTGGCGACGCTTCGCCAGGCGGCCGACGGTATGCGCAAGGGCATGACTGGGGACCACTACTACCTTGTGCACGGCTTGGCCAGGCTGGGTGACATCAAGACCGCTCGGGAGCTGGCGGTTCGCTTCGGCAGCAACGTAAAGGCCAAGGCGTGCGGGCTGGCTCTTGCGGGCGACGTCGACGGCGCTCTGGCAGCCGCCGATAAGAGCACCGATGACTGCTGGGGCTGCTACGGGCTGTATCTCCGCGTCGCCCGCGCCGTCGCCTACAGGTCGAAGGATCCGGCGCGCGTGGCGAAGCTGCACCAGTGGGTACAGCGAAGAGACGCCGACTGGCGCCGAATGCCGAACTATCACGACCTTCGCTGTGCCGTCTTCCTCGGCGCGGCCCAGGGACTCGTGGGCCAGGCTGAATGGGGCGACGTCCTGGGCGCAGATGACCCACCTGATTCGTGAGCCGCGCCGAAATGCGATTGTCGCTATGGTCTTGTTGGCGCATATGGGTTTCGCGGGCGAGCTTGCTCGCCGCGTGCTGTTCGAACAACGCGCGGCGAGCAAGCTCTTGCCAAACAGACAAGGCACCACCAGAGCCTCTCTGCACCCATCTCGGGCGCGAACACCACAAGGAAAAGGAACACGAACCCCGCAGGCGATGGGGGGCAGGTCTCGGCGCCGCCGTTCTTCCGAGGTCCACAAGAGAATAAGGTCTGATGAATGTACACTATACGAAACCTGGGGAGGCTGCAAATTTCCACTTGCAGAAATGCACCATCATCGCGAGGAATCGCGGTGGTACATAAAGACTTTTTGAACATACGGTTATGGGTCTTCTCGTCGGCAAGATGCCGGAGGTTGCACCGGAAAGTGGAAACCTGTGTAAACCTGTGTAACATACAGACCGATCCCGGATGGGTGTGCCTTACAGGGCGCATTTTCGGGCAAGTGGACGAGGATTTCGGAGAAAACAGAGTTTAACAGCGGTACAGGTCGTCAGTCCTTCCCGTACACCGTCACGTTGGCCAGGTGGAGGGTTCCCTTGGCGGGAAGACCGAGCTTGAGGTAGCGGCAGGTCACGTCGGAGCCGAGGTCGACATGCCATTCGGGCTGGACGTCCTTGGCCTGCCAGAGCTTCTTCCAGGTCTTGCCGTCGTCGGAGACCCACAGCGTCAGTCCCGCGGCCCGGTCGTGGAAGCCGTTGGTGCGATTGACGATGTCCACGTGCCGCACCGTCCGCGGCTTGGCCAGACGGATGACGATATGCGGCTTGTCGGCGTTTTCGGCGGAGTGGAACGCGTGCGGCTTGGTCGGGGGACGCAGTCCGGACAGCAGGTAGACGTTGTCCGGGTTGAAGCCGGGGTTACCCGTGTGGCTGATGCGGTAGGTCGCGTCGCGGGAGATTTCCTTGCAGCCCTTGTGCTCGGCCAGGGGTTTCCTGGACGGGCCGGTCTTGATCCACGCGCCGGGCTTGGCCGCGCCCGGGCGGGGCTTCTTCCGGCGGCCGCGCGGGTTAGAGCGGCCCCTGCGGGCGGCGATGTCGTTCGAGATGGCGATGGCCTTGGCGCGGTCGGCTTCGTCGTAGTCCCAGAACTCCTCGACGATCGCCTTGATCTCGGGGAACTTCTCGTCGGTGTCGCCGATGCGTTTGCGGAGATCGGCCAACTGCTTCTTCAGCGTGCGGACGACGCCGGCGTATTGCGGTTTGTCGTAGACGTTGTTGACTTCGGTGGGGTCCCTGGTCAGGTCGTAGAGTTCCCAGCCCGGCGGGGTGCGGTTGCGGCCCTTGTAGTCGCACCCGTAGTAGAAGATCAGCTTGTGGGTCTTGGTGCGGATGCCGAAGTGGGCCGGGTTGTTGTGGTGGGCCATGTGCATCCAGTAGCGGTAGTAGGCGGCCTGTTTCCACCGGGGTGGTTCTTTGCCCGTTTCCAGGATGGTCTTGAAGCTCCTGCCCTGCATGTGCTTGGGCGTCTTGACGCCGGCGAACGCCAGCATCGTCGGGGCGAAGTCGACGTTCTCGATGATGGCGTCGGATCGCGAGCGGGCCTTGACGGTCTTGGGGTAGCGCACGAGGAACGGCATGCGCTGGGACTCCTCGTACATCCAGCGTTTGTCCATGTAGTCGTGCTCCCCGAGCATGAAGCCCTGGTCGCCGGTGTACATGATCACCGTGTTGTCGAACTCGCCGGTTGCTTTCAGGTAGTCGAACAGCCGCTTGAGGTTGTCGTCGACGCCCTTGACGCAGCGGAGGTACTTCTTGAGGTAGACCTGGTAGGCGGTGGTCATGGCCTCATCGTCGGTCCCGGCGTCCTTGGCCCATGCCCTGGCGTAGTTTCGCCGCGCGTGCCGACGCCCGATCGACGTGCCGATGTACCACAGCAGTTCGTCCTTGTGCCCGCGCGTGGCGATGGAGCCGAAGTTCGGCTGCTTACGCATGTTCGCCGGCTCGGGGATGTTCACGTCGGCCAGGTACGGCTCGTACCGCTTGGCGTAGTCGAACATATCGTGCGGGGCCTTGTAATGGTGCATCAGGAAGAACGGCTTGGTCTTGTCGCGGTTCTTGAGCCACTTGAGGGAGATGTCGGTAATGCAGTCTGAGGAATGCCCGGTCATCTTGACCTTGTTCCCGGGCCAGGGCTTACCTTGGGCCTTCTCGCGGAACTCCGGGTTGTGGTACTTGCCCTGCCCGGGCAGGACCTTGTAGTAGTCGAAGTTCGGTTCGACCTTGAGGTGCCACTTGCCGACCATGGCGGTGTCGTATCCGGCCTTTCGCATCTCGATGGCCAGGTATTGGCGTGCCGGCTCGATCCTCCCGCCGAGGTCGAGCACGCCATTGACGATGCTGTGCTGGGCGGTGATGATGCATGCCCGGCTGGGGGTGCAGATCGAGTTGGTCACGAAGACGTTCTCGAGCAGCATGCCGTCGGCAGCCAGCGTGTCGATCACCGGCGAGGGGTTCAGCCTGGCCAGTCTTCCCCCGTAGGCCCCGATCGCCTGGGCGCAGTGGTCGTCGGACATGATGAAGAGGATGTTCGG
>Ga0180432_10005358_pt1 | contig 17110 bp, 20 predicted proteins | sample SS_ome_10_FD_132414 | JGI IMG/M metagenome (GOLD analysis project Ga0180432, IMG submission 132414) | Hypersaline lake sediment archaeal communities from the Salton Sea, California, USA - SS_1_MS_2 metaG | ecosystem: Environmental > Aquatic > Non-marine Saline and Alkaline > Hypersaline >...
CTATGCGGCGGTCGCGGCCGCCGACTCGTTCCTGATCTTCACCACCACCGCGGTGCTGATCCTCGTCATCGGCGGCGTGGTCTTGACCTTTCTGCTGCTGCTGAGGTCCGGCCACCGCTGGATCCGCACGGTGCTGACCGCCGGCGGGATCGCGACCACCGTCTACACCATGATGAGCCTGTTCGGGACTCCGCGACCACCGGTGGCCGCGGTGGTCTACGCGGTCACCGGCATCGTGGGGTGTGTGCTGGTCGGTGGCGGTATCTTCGCGCTGCACCGGCCGGACTCGACCCGGTTCTTCACCCGCTGACCTAGGCTGACCGGGATATGACAGCGCACGATGCCCGACCGGCCGGTCCCGGTGTCGCGTTCTGGTTGCTGGTGGTCGGCGGGGTGATGCTCATGCTGGGCGGGTTGATGGCGGCCACGATGAGTTTCGACGCGCTGCGTCAGGCCGCCCCCGCCACGGTGTCCGATCAGGCCGTGCGCGACTACGCCCTACTCCACCGCAGCGCCGGGGTGCTGTTCTGTATCGCCGCCGCCGGGTTGATCGCGCTGGCGGTGCGGGCCCGTGGTCCCGACCCCCGGTTCCGGCGGGCGGTCATCGCCCTGGGCATGGCGATCGTCGTCATCGTCGCGGTGGCCTCGGTGCTGGCCGGCACCCACATCCTGGCCTTGCTGAGCCTGCTGCCGATCATCGTCGGCACGCTGATGCTGGGCCGCACCGCCGTTCCGGGGCGTTATGCCGATGGATGACGTGAGGCCGAAGGGCGAACTGCCGATGGATGACCGGGAGCAACCGTTGTTCTTCGAGAGCGGCGCCAGTTGGTACTGGGTGCTGGCCGGTCCGGTGGCCGCGCTGATCATGGTCTTCGTTCAGTATCGCGCCGGCCTCGGGTTCCCGGTATTCGTCCCACTGCTGTTTCTGGCGATGGTGGGTGGGTTCATGGCACTGCAGATCAAGGCCGCGCGCACCCACACCAGTGTGGAACTGACCGCCGACACACTGCGTGAGGGCACCGAGGCGGTGGCGGTGGACAAGATCGTGGCCGTGTACCCGGATCCCGATCACACGGTCCGGACCGCGGGTCTGATGGACAAATGGCAGGGCCGCGCCCTCGGGGTCAGTTCCACCGGGCCACTGGAGAAGTGGCAGACGTCCCGCACGCTCGGCGAGATCAACGGCGTACCGCGGGGACGCACCCCGGTCGGGATCAAGTTCGCCAATGGCAGCTTCGCCCAGGCCTGGGCCCGGGACCACGAGAGTCTGCGGGCCGCGCTCACCCGGCTAGTGGAGTCGCGGTGAAACACCGCAGGTATCTGGTGTATCTGCTGTTGGCCCTGTCGGCGGGTGTCGGCGCGGGCTTGTGCTGGGCCGGTGTCCGGACCCTGGTCGACGTACCGCCGATCACCGACGGTCAACCCGCCACCGTCTCTGCGGTCTACGACCCGCCGCTGATGGTCCTGGCCTGGTTGTTGGCGACGACCGCCGGGGTGCTGGCGGTGCTGGGGGTGACCGGGCTGTGTCGCGGTCGCCCACCGGCAGCCCTTGATACCTATACCCCCTAGGGGTATAGTCGGGTTATGGCCACAACCGACTTGAGAGCGACCGATCTGAGACTCACGGGGATGAGTTGCGCCTCCTGCGCGGCCAAGGTCGAACGCAGCCTCAACAAGCTTGATGGCGTATCGGCCTCGGTGAACTTCGCGGTGGAGCAGGCCCACGTCGAGCACGGCCCCGATGTCACCTCCGGGGATCTGCTGCACGCCGTGGAGTCCACCGGCTACCGCGCCGCGGTGATCGACCACGCCGAGACTGCGCACCACGGGGCCCGGGGGGAGCACCTCGGCCACGACCTTCCGGATACGCAACTGCGATCCCGACTGATCGGCTCGGCGGTGCTGGCCGTCCCGGCGGTGCTGTTGTCGATGGTGATGACCTGGCAGTTCCCGGGTTGGCAGTGGCTGGTGCTGGTACTGACCACACCCATCGTCGTCTGGGGCGGATACCCGTTCCACAAAGCCGCGCTGAACAGTGCCCGGCACGGTTCGGCGACCATGGACACCCTGGTGTCACTGGGCACGCTCGCCGCCTATCTGTGGTCAGCGGCCGTGTTGCTCACCGGAACCGGGTCACACGTGTACTTCGAGGTGGCCGCCGCGGTCACCGTCTTCCTGCTGTTCGGCCGGTACGCGGAGGCCAAAGCCAAGCGGTCGGCCGGTTCGGCGTTGCGAGCGCTGCTGTCCATGGGCGCCAAGGACGCCACCGTGCTGCGCGACGGTGCGGAGGTCCGGATCCCGGCCGGCGAGCTTTCGGTGGGCGACGTGGTTGTGGTGCGTCCGGGCGAACGGGTCGCCACCGACGGGGTCGTGGTGGAGGGGGCGTCCGCCCTGGACACCTCGGCGATGACCGGTGAGTCGGTACCGGCCGACGTCCGCGCGGGCGACGACGTGCTCGGCGGTGCGGTCAACACCTACGGCCGGATTCTGGTGCGGGCCGGCAAGGTTGGCGCCGACACCCAGTTGGCGCGGATGGCCCGGATGGTTGCCGACGCACAGGGCGGCAAGGCCGCCATTCAGCGGCTCGCCGACCGGGTCTCGGCGGTATTCGTCCCGGTGGTCCTGGTCATCGCGGCGGTGACGCTGGCGGGGTGGCTGCTGACCGGGCATTCGGTCGCAGCGGCGTTCACCGCAGCCGTCGCCGTGCTGATCATCGCCTGCCCGTGCGCATTGGGACTGGCCACGCCGACGGCGATCCTGGTCGGCACCGGCCGGGGAGCCCAACTCGGGGTGCTGATCAAGGAACCCCGGGTGCTCGAGACGGTCCGCGGGATCGACACCGTCGTACTGGACAAGACCGGCACCGTGACGACCGGCGTGATGCGGGTCTCGGCTGTGGAAACGGTCCCGGGGGCGAAGGCCGGCCGGGATGGTGGCGACGTTCTCGCGCGGGCGGCCGCCGTCGAGGCGGCCTCCGAGCACCCGGTGGCGGCCGCCATCGTTTCTGCCGCCCGCGAGCGCGGGTTGACCGTCGCACCGGTCACCGACTTCGCCAATGACCCCGGTACCGGGGTGCGCGGCGTGGTCGACGGTGTGGCGGTCGGGGTGGCCCGGGCGTCCGACAGCGACGGCCGCACCAGCGTGGCGGTCAGCTGGGACGGCCGCGAGCGCGGGGTGATCCGGCTGGTCGACACCGTCAAGCCGACCAGCGCGGAGGCGATCGCCGAACTGAGGTCGATGGGCATCACCCCGATGCTGCTCACCGGTGACAACCAGGCGGTCGCGGCCCGGGTTGCCGCCGAGGTGGGTATCGCCCGCGAGGATGTGATCGGCGGGGTGCTGCCGTCGCAGAAAGCCGATGTCGTGTCCGGACTGCGGGCCCGCGGCAGGCGGGTCGCGATGGTGGGCGACGGGGTCAACGACTCGGTTGCGCTGGCCACCGCCGATATCGGCATGGCGATGGGTACCGGGACCGATGCCGCGATCGAGGCCGGGGACATCACCCTGGTGCGCGGCGACCTGCGCACCGTCCCGACCGCGCTGCGGCTGTCGTCGCGGACGCTGCGGACGATCAAACAGAACCTGTTCTGGGCTTTCGGGTACAACGCCGCCGCGATCCCGCTGGCCGCGCTGGGCCTGCTCAATCCGATGATCGCCGGGGCGGCGATGGCGATATCGTCGGTCCTGGTGGTGGGGAACAGCCTCCGGCTCAAGCGGTTCCGCTGATCCGCGCCGATCCCGAGCCCGCGGGCCCCCGACGGTAAAACCCGCCCACCCACAGCCACACGCGCAGCGCCCGCCGGGGCGTGCGGGTAGTGGACCCCCGCGACGGTACACAGTACGAAATCTGTAACACTGTTGCACATGGCTGAGCAGGCCGGGACTCCGGACGTCACCCGCACGACTGCCCCCGACGCCGCGCCGCTGGGCCCGGATTCGCTGGTCTGGCGGTACTTCGGCGACCGCCGGATCGCGCTGATCGGCCCCCGGCCCGCGGTGTTGCAGAACATGCTGGCCGAACTCGGTCAGGGCGTCGTCGACCATTCGGTGTTCTTCGCCGACACCGCCGCCCGGATCCGGCGTTCGCTGCCCCCGATCTACCGGACCGTCTACGGCAGCGAGGACGACAACGCCGGCCCGCAGGTGCGCGCTTTCCACACCGATATCAAGGGCGAACTGCCGGCGGAGTTCGGTGGCGGCCGCTACCACGCGCTCGATCCCGAGACCTACTTCTGGGCGCACGCCACCTTCTTCGATCAGGTGCTCTACTTCACCGACACGTTCGTCAAGAGGCTCTCCCGCGCCGAGAAGGAGCAGATGTACGCGGAGTCCAAAACCTGGTACCGGCGCTATGGAGTCAGTGACCGCCCGATGCCGGCGGACTACGCCGCATTCGAGCGCTACTGGGATCACATGATCAGCGACGTGCTCGTCGCGCATCGCAGCGCCCGGTACGGCATCGGGTACGTCACCAAGGGTTTCCCGCGACCGAAGGGTGTCCCGCCGCTGCTCTGGAAACTTGTGGCACCGGTTTTCAATCCGCTGGCCGCCTTCCTCACCACCGGCGGTATGCCGCCGACGACCCGGTCCATCCTGGGACTGCCGTGGGATGACCGCCGGGAGCGGCGGTATCAGCGGTTCGCCGCGATGTGCCGCAGTCGGACGGCGAACCGGCTGTGGGACCGGGTGCCGATGAAGTACCGCTACGTCCCCTACGCCAGGGAGGGTTTCGCCCGGTATGGCTGATCCGGCGGAATCGACGATCCTCGATGCCGCGCTTGTCGAATTCGACCGGCACGGCATCCGGAAGGTGACCCTCGGCGATGTCGCACGGCGCGCCGGAGTGAGCCGGACCACGATCTACCGGCGCTTCGCCAACCGCGATGAGCTGATCGCCGCGGTGATGGACCGGGAGAACGCCCGGCTGTTCGCCGATATCGCCGTTGAGCTCAAGCAGTCGCGGCCGCTATCGAATGACCCGCAACTCAACTACTACGTCGAGGCGTTCACCTCGGCGATCCTGCTCAGCCGCCGGCACCGGGTGCTCAGCCGGATGATCACCGACGAACCCGCGCTGGCTCTCGAGCTGGCGCGCCGGCACTACCGGGCGGCGGTCATCCGCATCGAACAGGCGCTGCGGGCCATCTTCCCGCCGGGTTTCGCCGACCGGGTCGGTCGTCGGGCCGTCACCGAACTCGCCGACGACACCTGGCGCTACGCGATGATGGCACTGCTGCTGCCGAGCGCCGACCCGCTCGAAACGGCGGACGACATCCGGGTGTTCGCCGCCCGGCACTTCCTGCCCAGCCTGCCGGTGGCGTTGCACACCGCGTGATTGCGCTGACCGGCGGCCGACCAGCAGAATCTGGCCCATGGCATACCTCAAACCCCCCTGGTTCACCGTCCGGATCTTCAACAGGATCGCGATGGCCACCGGGATCGCGGGGACGGAGACACTCACCCTCACCGGCCGTAGCAGCGGCAGACTGCAACGGATTCCGGTAATCGCCGTCGAGGTCGACGGGAACCGCTACCTGGTGTCCACCCGGGGAGAGTCCGACTGGGTCAAGAACGTCCGCGTCGACCCCGCGGTCAGCCTCGGCGGCCGGGGGACGGGGATGCGTTTCACCGCCGCCGAGGTGCCACTGGGGGACCGGCCGCCGATTTTGCGGGCCTATCGCGACAAGGCCGGTAAAACCGTGGAGGGCTACTTCGCCAGCCTCCCGGATGCCGCCGACCATCCGGTCTTCAAGCTGATACCGGTGTGAGAGCGAACTCGCCCGCCGGTCGGGATCGGGCCGGAAATCCGATCGGAACAATGACATGGGGGTACGCGAACTGACCGGGCGTTGGCGCGGCTGGAACACTGGTGGGATGAGCAGCACCGAGCAGGCGGCGGCCACGACCGCCTCGGCCAGACTGTTCGCCGAGGCCTGCGCCGTGATCCCCGGCGGGGTGAACTCGCCGGTGCGGGCGTTCAGCGCCGTCGGCGGCACACCGCGCTACATGGCCTCGGCGAAGGGCTGTCGGTTGACCGACGCCGACGGCAACACCTACGTCGATCTGATCTGCTCGTGGGGGCCGATGATCCTCGGCCACGCCCATCCCGCGGTCGTCGAGGCGGTACAGCGCGCAGCGGCCGACGGGCTGTCCTTCGGCGCCCCGACGTCCCGCGAGACGGAGTTGGCGGCCGAGATCATCGCCCGCGTCGATCCGGTCCAGCGGGTCCGGTTGGTCAACTCCGGCACCGAGGCCACCATGAGCGCGGTACGACTGGCCCGCGGCTTCACCGGCCGTCCGAAGGTCGTCAAGTTCTCCGGCTGCTACCACGGACATGTCGACGCCTTGCTGGCCGACGCCGGATCCGGGGTGGCCACCCTCGGCCTGCCGTCCTCGCCCGGGGTCACCGGCGCCACCGCCGCGGACACGATCGTGTTGCCGTACAACGATATTGCGGCAGTGGAAGAGTCCTTCGCCCGGTTCGGCGACGATATCGCCGCGGTCATCACCGAAGCCGCCCCCGGCAATATGGGTGCCGTCGCGCCGCTTCCGGGCTACAACGCCGCGTTGCGCAGAATCACCGCCGCGCATGGGGCGCTGCTCATCGTGGATGAGGTGATGACCGGTTTCCGGATCAGCAGATCCGGCTGGTACGGCGTCGATCCCGTCGACGCCGACCTGTTCACCTTCGGCAAGGTGATGAGCGGCGGGCTCCCCGCCGCCGCGTTCGGCGGCCGCACCGAGGTGATGGACCGACTGGCCCCGCAGGGGCCGGTCTATCAGGCCGGCACCCTGTCGGGTAACCCGGTGGCGGTCGCCGCCGGCCTGGCCACCCTGCGGCATGCCGACGACGCGGTGTACGCCGCCCTGGATGCGGCCGCCGATCGGCTGGCCGGGCTGCTCGCCGAGGCGCTCACCGGCGCCGGAGTGGCCCACCGGGTCGCCCGGGCCGGCAGCTTCCTCTCGGTGTTCTTCACCGAGGCGCCGGTGACCGACTTCGCCTCGGCGCGGGCCAGCGAGACCTTCCGGTTCCCGCCGTTCTTCCATGCTCTGCTCGACGCCGGCGTCTACGCCCCGCCCAGCGCCTTCGAGGCCTGGTTCGTTTCAGCGGCACTCGACGAGGACGCGTTCGACCGGATCGCCGCGGCACTGCCCGCGGCCGCCCGCGCCGCTGCGGAGGCGAGCCCGGCATGACCGCGGGCGGCCGGACCATCGTCCACGTGATGCGGCACGGTGAAGTACACAACCCCGAAGGCGTGCTCTACGGCCGACTGCCGGACTACCACCTTTCCGAGCGCGGCCGCGCACAGGCTGCGGCCGTCGCCGCCTGGCTCGCCCAGCGGGACATCGTCTACGTCGTGGCCTCGCCGCTGGAACGGGCCCAGGAGACGGCCGCCCCGATCGCCGCGGCACACGACTTGCCGGTCGACGTCGACGAGTCGCTGATCGAGTCGCACAATGTCTTTCAGGGACACCGAGTCTCCCCCGGCGACGGTGCGCTGCGGGACCCGCGCAATTGGTGGTATCTGCGCAACCCGCGAACACCGTCGTGGGGGGAGCCGTATGACGAGATCGCCGAGCGGATGAAGGCCGCGGTGCAACGGGCACGGCTTGCGGCCGCCGGTCACGAGGCGGTGTGCGTCAGTCATCAGCTGCCCGTCGAAACCCTGCGCCGGGCGATGAATTCCCAACCGCTGCATCACTTCCCGACCAGAAGAATGTGTAACCTCGCCTCGGTGACGTCGTTCTACTTCACCGGTGAGGGTGGGGAACCCGCGGGTGGCGGGCAGGGCTATGCCGGGTGGGGATACGCGGAGCTCGCCGGCCGGTGAGGCGACTGCTGGTGACCGTCGTCGTCGCGGCCGCCGCGCTGGCCGGCTGCGCGACCGGCGATGACGCCGTCGCCCAGGGCGGCACCTTCGAGTTCGTGGCACCGGGCGGCAAAACCGATATCGCCTACGACCCGCCGTCCTCCCGGGGTGCCCCCGGACCGCTGTCCGGGCCCGACCTGATGGACACGTCGCGGACGATCTCGCTCGACGACTTCGCCGGCAAGGTGGTGGTGATCAACTTCTGGGGTCAGTGGTGCGGGCCGTGCCGGGCGGAGATCACCGAGTTGCAGAAGGTCTACGACGACACCCGCGACGAGGGCGTCGCCTTCCTGGGAATCGACGTCCGCGACCACGACATCGATGCACCGCGTGATTTCATCGCCGACCGCGGCATCACGTTTCCCTCGATTTACGATCCGGCCATGCGCACCATGATCGCCTTCGGCGGCAGATATCCCGCAACGGTGATCCCGTCGACCGTGGTTCTCGACCGTGAGCACCGGGTGGCCGCGGTATACCTGCGTGAACTGCTCGCCGAGGACCTGCTCCCGACGGTGCAACGGCTGGCCGCCGAACCGGCCCCGGGGGCATCGTGACCGGACTGGCGGAGACCGCCGCAGCCGGTCCCCTGGTCGTTGCGCTGGGTCTCTGTGTTCTCGCGGGGCTGGTGTCCTTCGCCTCGCCCTGTGTGGTGCCGTTGGTACCCGGCTATCTGTCCTATCTGGCGACGGTGGTCGGCGTCGATGACACCGGGGCGGCCTCGCGGCGCTGGCGGGTGGTCGGTTCGGCGGTCCTCTTCGTCGCCGGATTCACCACGGTGTTCGTGCTCGGCACCGTCGCCGTGCTCGGCATGACCACCACGTTGATCACCAACCAACTGGTACTGCAACGCATCGGTGGCGTGGTCACCATCGTCATGGGGTTGGTGTTCATCGGTTACATCCCGGCGCTGCAGCGTCAGGTCCGGTTCACCCCGCGGCTGCTGGCCGGGCTGGCCGGCGCCCCACTGCTCGGTGCGGTGTTCGGGCTCGGCTGGACGCCATGCCTGGGCCCGACGCTGACCGGCGTCATCGCCGTGGCCTCGGCCACCGACGGGGCCAGCGTGGCACGCGGGGTGGTCCTGGTGATCGCCTACTGTCTCGGGCTGGGCGTCCCGTTCGTTCTGCTGGCGCTCGGATCCGGCTGGGCGGTGGGCGCATTCGGCTGGTTGCGCCGTCATACCCGGGCCATCCAGGTCTTCGGTGGCATTCTGCTCATCGGTGTCGGGGTTGCGCTGCTGACCGGGCTCTGGAACGAGTTCATCTCCTGGGTCCGCGATAGCCTGGTCAGCGATGTGAGGCTGCCCATATGACCGTGACCCAGGCGCGAGCAGACGCAAAAGCCCCCGACACGCCGAGGCGTGCGGGGCTTTTGCGTCTGCTCGCGCTGAGGGGGTGGCGGTCCCTGACCTCCATGGGCACCGCGTTGGTTCTGCTGTTCCTGCTGGCACTGGGTGCGGTGCCCGGCGCCCTGCTGCCGCAGCGCAGCCTCAACGAGTCCAAGGTGGCGCAGTACCTGGGTCAGCATCCGACCCTCGGACCATGGTTGGACCGGCTGCAACTGTTCGACGTGTTCTCCAGTTTCTGGTTCACCGCCATCTACGTGTTGCTGTTCGTCTCGTTGGTGGGTTGTCTGACTCCGCGGATTCTGGAGCACCTGCGCAGCCTGCGCGCCAGTCCGGTGCCGGCCCCCCGCAACCTCAGCCGGCTGCCCGAGCACGCCGAAGCGACCGTCGGCGGCTCCGCCGAGCAGGTCGCCGCCCGGGTGTCGCAGCAGTTGCGCGGCTGGCGGCGGGTCAATCGCACCGACGGCGGGGTCATCGAGATATCCGCGGAGAAGGGCTATCTGCGCGAGTTCGGCAATATCGTCTTCCATTTCTCGCTGCTGGGCCTGCTGGCCGCCGTCGCGGTCGGCAAGTTGTTCGGCTACGAGGGCAACGTCATCGTCATCGCCAACGGCGGTCCCGGGTTCTGCTCCGCCTCACCGGCGGCCTATGACTCATTCCGGGCCGGCAACAATGTCGACGGCACCGGGCTGTACCCGATGTGCATCCGGGTCAACGATTTCCAGGCCAGTTATCTGGAGACGGGGCAGGCCACATCGTTCGCCTCGAATATCGACTATCAGGCCGGCCCGGACCTGCAGACCGGCACCTGGCGGGCGTATCGGCTGGAGGTCAACCATCCGCTGCGGGTCGGCGGCGACCGGGTCTACCTACAGGGTCACGGCTATGCCCCGACCTTCACCGTGACCTTCCCGGACGGGCAGGAACGTACTCAGACCCTGCAGTTCCAGCCGGACGATCCACAGAGTCTGCTGTCATCGGGCACGCTGCGCTTCGACCCGCCGGCCGGTTTGTACTCGGCCGACGAGCGGCGCAAGCATCAGATCGCCATCACCGGACTGTTCGCACCGACCCAGCAGATGGACGGCAAGCTGCTCTCCTCGAGATTTCCGGCCATGAACGACCCCGCGGTCGCGATTGACATCTACCGGGGCGACGCGGGATTGGACACCGGCCGGCCGCAGTCGCTGTTCTCCCTCGACCACCGCCTCATCGAGCAGAAAAGGCTGACGAAACTCGAACGGGTCAACCTCGACGTCGGTCAGGAGTCACGGCTGGACGATGGCACCGTGGTGCGCTTCGACGGCGCCACCCCGTTCGTGAACCTGCAGGTTTCGCATGATCCGGGGCAGCTGTGGGTCTTGGTGTCCTCGATGACGATGATGGCCGGGTTGATGGTCTCGTTGATCGTGCGCCGACGCCGGGTATGGGTCCGCATCACGCCGTCCGGCGGGCAGGAGCGCAGCGACTCGGGGATGAGGTCCGGCGGGCGGGAGCGCAGCGACTCGGGCACAGGGCCCACGCCGGATACGGTTAGAGTTGAGATGGGCGGTCTGGCGCGCACCGACAACTCCGGGTGGGGCGGTGAGTTCGACAAGCTCCGCCGGCGGTTCCTGACGGAGGCTTCATGAATACCGACATCGACATCGACCTGTCCCGGTACTCGGACTGGGCATTCACCGGATCGGTTGTGGTCTTGGTGCTGGCGATGCTGCTGCTCGCGGTCGACTTGGCCTCCAGCCGGGTCCGCCGGGTCGAGGAGCGTGAACTCGTCGCGGCCGGGCCGGTGATCTCGGGCGGGGCAACCGACCGGCCCGGCGTGCTGCCGGCCGAACCGGCGATTCCGCTGTCCGAACGCGCCGGTCAGGCCGGGCTGAACCTGGTCTACCTCGGCACCGCGCTGCTGTTCGCCTGCATTGTGCTGCGCGGGATGGCCACCTCACGGGCGCCGTGGGGCAATATGTACGAGTTCATCAACCTGACCAGCTTCTGCGGCCTGGTCGCCGCGGCAGTGGTACTGCGCAAACCGCAATACCGCGCGCTGTGGGTATTCGTCCTGGTGCCGGTGCTGGTCCTGCTGACGGTATCGGGCAAATGGCTCTACACCCACGCCGCACCGGTGATGCCCGCGCTGCAGTCCTACTGGCTGCCCATCCACGTTTCGGTGGTCAGCCTCGGCTCGGGGGTGTTCCTGGTCGCCGGTGTGGCCAGCCTGCTGTTCCTGCTGAAGATGTCGAAGTACGGTGCGCCGGACGCTGTATCCGGTGCCTCGGCAGGCATCCTGGCCCGGATCACCGCCCAGCTTCCCGATGCCCGGACCCTGGACCGGATCGCCTACCGCACCACGGTGTTCGCTTTCCCGGTATTCGGCTTCGGGGTCATCTTCGGCGCCATCTGGGCTGAGGAGGCCTGGGGCCGTTATTGGGGCTGGGACCCCAAGGAGACGGTGTCGTTCATCGCCTGGGTGATCTACGCGGCGTATCTGCACGCCCGGTCGACGGCGGGCTGGCGGGATAAGAAGGCGGCGTGGATCAACGTCGCCGGACTGGCGGCGATGGTGTTCAACCTGTTCTTCATCAACCTGGTGACGGTGGGGTTGCACTCGTACGCGGGCGTCTGATCGAGCCGGCCTCCGATGGCTCGGAACGGTCTCAGCGGGGTTTGTTGTCCCCGCGACCGAGTTTCCACAGGAAGTCGGGGTCGTCGTCAGGACCGATGACCCGGGTGGCGGGCCGTTCGGTATTCGCCCGGACAACCCGGAACACGGTATAGCCGATGGCCGCAAGAGCCAGGATGAGCAGCAGGTAAACCACGCCGAAAACCTCCTTGGTCCGAATATACGCGCGTCGGTAGGGTTGGTGCCGTGACGGACAATCAGACGGGCGGCTCCGGCGGCCGCATGGTGCGTGATGTCGCTGTCTACACGCTGGCGCGACTCCTCATCGTCGGCGCGCTGACCGGAGTCATCGTTGTCGTGGCGCGGGTGATCAACGTCGAGATTCCGATCGTGGTGGCGATGCTGTTCGCCATCGTGCTGTCCCTGCCGGTCGGGATGTGGCTGTTGGGCCCGCTGCGCCGGCGCGCCACCGCGGGCATCGCCGAGGTCGACGAGCGACGCCGCCGCGACCGCGCGCAGCTACAGGCGCGGCTGCGCGGTGATGAGCCGCCGGAAAAATCCGGGGACCGCACGGAGTAGCGGCTCAGCCGGTGAACGCCAGTGCGGCGGCCACCGCGATCGCCCAGACCAGCATTGCCAGGCCGGTGTCGCGCAGCACCGGGATCAACTGACCGCCGCCCTTGGCGCCGCGTACCGGCGCCGCCGCCCGCAGCCCCAGTGGGACCGCGATGAAGCCGATCGCGCACCATGGTGTGGCTGCCATCAGGACCACTGTCAGCACGGCCGGGACAGCCACCAGCAGCTGATACAGCACCCTGGTCCGCCCGTCGCCCAGCCGAACGGCGAGCGTCATCTTGCCGGCGACCCGATCGGTCGGGATATCCCGAAGGTTATTGGCCACCAACACCGCCGACGACAGCGCGCCGATGCCGACGGCCAGGGTCAGGCCGACCCAGTCCACCGTCAGCGCCTGGGTGTACTGGGTGCCCAGCACCGCGACGAGTCCGAAGAACACGAACACCGCGATCTCGCCGAAGCCCGCGTATCCGTACGGCCTGGCCCCGCCGGTGTAGAGCCAGGCTCCGGCGATACACGCCGCGCCGACGGCGATCAGCCACGGCGCGCTCACCAACGCCAGTGCCGACCCGGCGACCGCGCCGAGCGCCAGGCTGAGCACCGCGGCGGTGCGCACCGCGCGCGGTGTGGCCAGTTTGGAGCCCACCAGTCGCAGTGGTCCGACCCGTTCATCGTCGGTGCCGCGGATACCGTCGGAGTAGTCGTTGGCGAAGTTCACCCCGACTATCAGCGCAACCGAGACCGCCAGCGCCAGAAGCGCTTTCCACCACACCTCCGAATCGAGCCAGGCCGCCGCGCCGGTACCGGCGATCACCGGGGCGACGGCGTTGGGCAGCGTGCGTGGACGGGCACCGGCGGCCCACTGCGCGAAGGTGGCCATCGCGCAATGGTCGCACGGGGCCTCAACCGGCCAGCGAGACCACCAGGTTCAGGGTGATCGCGATGATGATCGCACCCAGGAAGAAGGACAACAGCGCCTGCGACAACACCGCGCGCCGAACGTCGGTGCTGGTGATCTCGGTGTCGGAGACCTGATAGGTCATCCCCACGGTGAACGCCAGGTAGGCGAAGTCGTGATACGACGGCAGCAGTCCGTCCTGGTGGAAATCGATCGGCGGGAGTGATGTCCGGTAATACAGCCGCGCGTAGCGCAGCATGAAGAACGTGTGGATGGTGAACCAGGATGCTCCGACGCTGAGCACCCCCACCGCCGCCGCGGCGAGATCGTGGGTGGCCTTGCCGCCCAGCAGATAGCCGACCCCCGCCAGGCTGGCCAGGCCGGCGGTCAGTACGGACAGATGTGCCACCCGGCTGCTGGAGTCCCAGTCGCCGGCGTGGCGCCGGGTCTCGGCACCGTCCATCCTCCGCAGCAGCCACCAGGACCAGCCCAGGAACAGCGTCGCGCCGGCGATCCATCCGATCGGCGGCGCGTAGGGCCAGCCCAACCCGTGGCGCGCCAGCACCGCCGCCGCGAGACCCACCACGACCGCGAGCCCCAATCGGAACAGTGGAGAACGGGCGATCACGCACCGAGTGAACCACCCGGGCACAATGTGATCCGTGATCGGGGTCATCGGCGGTAGCGGTTTCTACACTTTCTTCGGCGCCGACGCGCGCAGTGTGGCCGTGCAGACCCCATACGGCGATCCGAGCGCACCGATCACGGTGGGCCGGGTGGGCCATCACGAGGTGGCGTTTCTGCCCCGGCACGGGCTCAGCCACGAGTTCTCTCCGCATACCGTGCCCTACTCGGCCAATATGTGGGCGCTGCGGGCACTGGGCGTCCGGCGGGTCTTCGGACCGTGCGCGGTGGGCAGCCTGACCGCCGATCTCGGGCCGGGTGCGGTCGTGGTTCCCGACCAGCTGATCGACCGTACCCGCGGCCGCCCGGACACCTATTTCGACTCCGGCGGTATCCACATCGGTTTCGCCGATCCGTACTGCCCGGCGCTGCGTGCCGCGGCCGCCGGCCTGCCCGGGGTGGTCGACGGCGGAACCATGGTGGTCGTTCAGGGTCCGCGGTTCTCCACCCGCGCGGAGAGCCAGTGGTTCGCCCGGCAGGGTTTCACCCTGGTCAATATGACCGGCTACCCGGAGGCCGTACTCGCCCGGGAACTGGAGATGTGCTACGCCGCAGTAGCTCTGGTGACTGATGTCGACGCCGGGGTCGCCGCCGGCGCCGGGGTGCGGGCGGTCGACGTGTTCGCCGAGTTCGAGCGAAACATCGGCCCGTTCAAGGAGCTGGTGCACCGGGCCATCGACCGGGTGAGCTCTGATCGGGTGTGCACCCACTGTCTGGCGCACGAAGGCGTCGAGCTTCCGTTCGACCTGCCCTGACAGCCGGTCGCGGGGCTGTCCATACTGGGGGTGTGAAGACACCGATCTGTGACCAGTACGGCATCGAGTTCCCCCTGTTCGCCTTCAGTCACTGCCGCGATGTGGTGGCCGCGGTGACCAACGCCGGCGGCCTCGGCGTTCTGGGTGGTGTCGCGTTCCGGCCCGATCAGCTGGAGCAGGAACTGTGCTGGATCGACGAGCACGTCGACGGTAAGCCCTACGGCGTCGACATCATCGTGCCCGCGAAGTTCGAGGGGAAGGGCGAGAGCCTCACCAAGGACCAGCTGGCCGAACGCATCCCCGGCGAACACCGCACCTTCATCAACGAGTTGCTCGCCGCGCACGATATCGAGGTTGAGGAATTACGGGTGGCCTCCTCGGCGCTGTCCGGGGATACCGGTCAGAGCCTGCTGGAGGTCTCGCTGAACCACCCGATCAAGCTGATGGCCAACGCCCTCGGCGTACCGCCCGATTACATGATCGAGGCCGGTAAACAACGCGGTATCCCGGTGGCCGCCCTGGTCGGCGCCAAGGAGCACGCCATCAAGCAGGTCCATGCCGGCGTCGATCTGATCATCGCTCAGGGCACCGAAGCGGGTGGGCATTGTGGTGAGGTGTCCACCCTCGTGCTCATTCCCGAAGTGCTGGAGGCGATCTCGGAGATTCCCGGCGGCGGGGACGTGCCGGTGCTGGCCGCGGGCGGTATCGTCACCGGGCGGCAGATGGCGGCCTGTGTGGCGTTGGGCGCCGCCGGGGCGTGGACGGGTTCGGTCTGGTTGACCACCGATGAGGCCGAGACCGCCCCACACACCAAGCAGAAGATGTTGACCGCCTCGTCGCGGGACACCGTGCGGTCGGCCGGCCGGACCGGCAAGCCGTCCCGGCAGCTGCGCTCGGACTGGACCGACGCCTGGGCGCCGAACCCGAACGGCCGCCAGCCGCTGCCGCTGCCGCTGCAGGCGATGGTCGCCGAGCCGGCGCTGCGCCGTATCGACAAGCTGGCCGAGACCGGCCATCCCGGGGCGCAGGCACTGTCCACCTATTTCGTCGGCCAGGGTGTGGGCCTGATGACCAAGATCAAACCCGCCCGCGAGGTGGTGTTGGAGTTCATCGAGGATTATGTCGCCGCCGCCGAACGACTGTTCGGCACGCTCGAGGACTGAACCCCCCTCAGCCGGTGGGGGCCGGGGGAGGCGCGGCTAACCGGCCGCCAACGGCAGCCGCACCTCGAATCGGGCGCCGCGATCCAGGTTATGTGCCGAGAGGCTGCCGCGGTGGGCCCGGACCAGCCCCGCGGCGATCGCCAGGCCGAGGCCGGATCCGCTGGGCAGCGACGAATCCTCCCGTGGTACACGGTGATTGGATCCCCGATAGGCGACGTCGAACACCCGGGGCAGGTCGTCCGCGTCGATCCCGACCCCGGTGTCATCCACCCGCGCCCACGCCCCGTCCCGGTCGGCGCCCACCGACAATGTGACCGTCCCCCCGGCCGGGGTATGCGCGATCGCGTTGGCCACCAGGTTGGACAGCACCCGCACCAGCGCCCGGTCGCTGCCGATCACCCGGACCGGGCGGCCGGGAAGGTTCACCGTCAAATCCACGCCGGAGCGTTCGGCGGCGATCCGGTGGGCGCTCAGCACGTCGTCGACGACCTCGTCGAGGGCCACCTGCTCATAGGGCGCGGTCACCGCGCCGGCGTTGATCTTCGCCATCTCGAAAAGGTCATCGACCATCTCCGAGAGCCGGATGCTCTCCTGCTCGATGTTCTTGGCCTGTACCCGGACTTCGTCCTCGCTGACCACGCCGTCGGCGATCGCCTCCGACAGCGCCCGTATTCCGGCCAGCGGAGTCCGCAGATCGTGGCTGACGAAGGCGACAAGCTGCCGCCGGGACTGCTCGGCGGCCTGCTCGGCATCCTGAATCTCCTGCTCCCACACCGTCCGTCGGGCCAGGTACCGGGCCAGCATCACCGCGGCGGGCAGTGTCACCACGGCCACCACGGATAAGATCACGGCAATGGTGCGGAATGCGTCGTCGGACATGAATCCGCTCGCTCCGAACACCCCGGCGAAGGTGGCCAGGGTGGGGATCAGGACCAGTGCCACCATGCTCACGGTGATCGACCAGGACCGCGCCAGCCGGATGACCACCACGCCGACCAGTACCACCGGAAGGGAGAATCCCAGCGCGAGTAGGGCGATTTCGGTCAGGCTATGCGGAGCCACGGTCACTGGCATCGGCTTCCCCGCGCCACAGGTAGCCCCGGCCCCACACCGTCTGGACCCGATGATGGTCACCGAGTTTGGACCGCAGCCGCTTGACGTGGACGGTGACCGTGGACAAATCGCCGAAGTCCCAGTGCCA
>Ga0180432_10005359_pt1 | contig 17107 bp, 12 predicted proteins | sample SS_ome_10_FD_132414 | JGI IMG/M metagenome (GOLD analysis project Ga0180432, IMG submission 132414) | Hypersaline lake sediment archaeal communities from the Salton Sea, California, USA - SS_1_MS_2 metaG | ecosystem: Environmental > Aquatic > Non-marine Saline and Alkaline > Hypersaline >...
CCGGGCACGGTCATAAGCGTGACGTCACCCGGATTGATGAACACGGCCGGCAACATGGCCAATGCCGGCTTGGAGCCGATCGAGTGGTTGATCTCGGATGTCGAGTCGAGTTGTACGTCGAACTCGCGGTTCATAAACCGGGCCGCGGCCTCCTTGAACTCGGGAATCCCGTTATCGGCGTAGCCCCGGTTTTGAGGCTTGTCGATCTCGGCGGCCATCACCCGGCGTACCGAAGCCGCGGCCATCTCGTCGTTTTCTCCAATACCAAAGTCGATCAGTGCCCGCTGGGGATGGTCCGCCAGCGCTTTTCGCTTGGCTCGCTTGATCTTCTCAAACTTGTAGATTTCGGTACCTTTGCCGTATTGGCTACCACCAATTCGCTCGGCGAACAACTGCTGGAAATAGGGATCACTCATCGGTCGTTGGCTGGAAAACCGTGAAACTCGGGTGACGGGAGGCCTTTAATGTAACGAATCTTTCGCTGATCCGCAAACATGTTGACAAATCTCCCGTGGCCCTTGAATCGATAGACCGCGAAATCGGCGTCGACTGTAAGGATGTGCTTGACACCCAGCCGTTCGCACATTGCCATCAACAGCCCGTCAGTGAAATCCACCGGCGGATCGGCGTACTTGTCGAGCAGCTCCATCACGCGCTCGAAATCTGTGTATTCGGTTTCGACAAGTGCGGGGCACGGGGGAGACGGTCCGAGTGGCCCTCCCCTCGGTTTGAGTCGCCGTTATGCCCGGCGAAGCACGGTGAACTCATCCACCGTGACGGCGGTGAGCTCACCGTCGGGCAATTCCAGGAGAATTACGTCGCTGAATACTTTGTCGTCGTGGTTTCGTTGGAATTGCAGGCCGCGCCGGCGACGCTCGGTGCGGACCACAATTCCCGTGGTCTTTGCAGGCCAACTCTTTGCGCCCACGGTCACCTTATGTTCCACCTCGATCCGATCACCCGTTTTGAGCTCGTCGAACAATGTCTGAGATCGACCTTCACTTGCAGACATCAAGCCGCCCCCGCCAAGCAGGTCGGACCGTCACAATCAGGACCGATTCCTGGAGACGCGACCGCCGAAATAGTAACTTCCTACACTATTCTCGCCATTGTGCCGTCCTTTACAAGATCAATTCGCCGCGGAGCCGACTTTCTCGCTTCTTCCACCGCCCGCTCTTTTTGTCTAATCTCCATTGACATCTGATCTGACCGTGGCTAATCTGTGCGACCCTGGAAGAAAAGAGAAAAATGGGGATGGGCCCGATTTCCGCGAAACCCGACTTGGCGCGAAATGCCGAGTGGAATTAGAAATCCGGACATACCCCCTCCTTGTCGGCCGCTGTCTTATCTCAAGCTTTTCCGTGGCGATCACATGCTGTTTTTGCTTGGCCGAATCGGGTTTTGCCTTGCCGTCTTGACAGTGCTGGGCGGGTGCGTCTCGACGGTGCCCAAGGCCGGAAAATCGCCGCTGGCCCCCGCACGAATGTCGCCGGACAGCGTGGTGCTGGATATCTTCTTCGTCCGTTTCCCGTTTGGCGACCCGGAGGTAAATGGCCCCCTGTGGCACGAACTCGACGAGCAGCACATTGCCCTCGAGCAGCGACGGCGGCTTGCGGGAAACGGTCTTCGCGCGGGACTGGTCGGCGGACAACTGCCGGTTACCCTGTCGCGCTTGCTCGAGCTGGGAGACAAACCGCCCTCCGACGACCAGGCCAATGAGTCCGTCGAGGTCGGTCCGGGTGCCAAACCAACCGTCGTGCGGCGCCACTTGCAGCTCCGCACAGGCCGGCGCAGCGAGATCGTTACCTCCGGTGTCTACGACGAGTTGCCGGTGCTGAAGTGCGAGTCGGGCAACGTCTGCGGAGAAATCTATCCGCAGGCTCAAACCTTGCTGGCGATCAAGGCGTTTCCGCAGGGCGACGGCCGAGTACGGCTGGAACTGACGCCGGAATTGCGATATGGCCAAACCCGCCAGCGTTGGGTGGGCAAGCTGGGAATGTGGCGGCTCGAGGCCGGCCAACCGCGAAAAACGCTCGACCAGCTCGCCATCTCACCCGTGCTCGCGCCGGGCCAGATGCTTGTGCTTGCCGGTCTGCCCAACCGTCCGGGCAGCCTCGGGCATCACTTCTTCAGCGAGACGACCGCCGGCCGTTTGGAGCAAAAGCTGCTGGTGGTGCGGCTGACTCAGACACAGCACGACGACCTGTTTCCGCCCGGCCGGGTCCTGCCGTTGGAACAGTAGCTGCGAGGCCGCAAACGGCTCCGCGTACCGCTACGTCGCGAGCGACTCCCGAACCGACTCCAACTGGCCCGCCGAACCGAGCATCTCGTTCTTGTGGGCGATGAACTGGGCGTAGGCGGCCATGAACGGTTTGCCGGGCCCGCGGAGGTCGAAATTCTCCGGCTGGTCGCGGAACGACTCGCGGTGGATGGCACACCAGACCAACCGGCCGTCAGTATCGATATTGATCTTGCAAACACCCAGTTCGGCAGCCGGCAGGTACTGCTTTTCGTCCACCCCGCTGGCGTCCTTCAGCTTGCCGCCGGCATTGTTGATCCGGTCGACCCATTCCTTGGGCACACTACTGGAACCGTGCATTACCAGGGGGAACCGGGCCGGAAGTTTCTTCTGGATCTCCTTCAGGACGTCCAGATGCAGGCTCTGGCTGCCGGAGAACTTGTAGGCTCCGTGCGAGGTGCCGATCGCCACGGCCAGCGAATCGCACGCGCTCTTCTCGACGAACTCGACCGCCTGACCCGGATCGGTCAGACAGACGCTGCCCACCACGTCCTCTTCCACGCCGCCGAGTTGTCCGAGTTCCGCCTCCACCACAATTCCCTTGTCGTGGGCCCGATCCACGACTCGTTTGGTGATCGCGATGTTTTCGGCAAGCGGATGGTGCGAGGCGTCGATCATCACGGAGCTGTAGAAACCGCTTTCAATGCAATCAAGGCAGGCCTCTTCCGTGCCGTGGTCGAGGTGCACGGCGAAGATCGCCTCGGGAAAGACTGCCTCGGCGGTCCGGATCATTCCTTCCAGGAACCGTTTATCGGTGTACGCCCGTGCCCCCCGGGAGATCTGAATGATGAACGGTGCACTTCGGGCCGCATCAACCGGATCCTCGTTCGACGTCGACTTGCCCAGGTTGCCGCGGAACAGACCCACCGTCTGTTCGAGATTGTTGATGTTGTAAGCCCCTACAGCGTACTTGGCATAAGCATGCTTAAAGAGGTCGTTGGTTGTGACGATCATGGCTTCCTTTCTCCTCCAGCCTGGTTTGTTTGCCCCATAACCCCACTGAACTGCCTATATAGGCACTTTCCAGTCTTCGTAATCAGGTGATTTTACCGCAGTGGCCCTTGGCACACCAGGGGGACTGCGACGGACGATTCGGCAACCGGGCGGGGACATGCCGCCACCTGTAGAAGTCTACGTCGCCGGTATGGACGCCCGTGGGCCGACCCACCCAAATGGCGCGTTTGCGAATTCAGCGAACGCTGACGTTCTACCCACCGGCGCTGTATCCTTCAGTGCGTAACGCGAACGAGGTATCAGGTTTGCGGCTCGAACTCCTCTCGGGCCGGCCCCGGTTTGGCATCCTCGGGCGATACGGCGTTCCAGTCGGAGAGCAGTCGCAAGAGGATTTCCCGGCGCTGTTGCGGGGTGCCGCCGGCCAGATTCGGGCCGTCCCGGGGACCGAGGAGCTTGGCGTAGCATTGGGCTAGATCTTCGTCCTTCAGCAATTCACGCCATTGGTAGTAGCGCAATTCGGCCAGTATCGGCAACGGGCTGTCGGCCTTCTCGGCGGCCAGCGTCGCGGCACGGCCTCCGGCTACCTTGGCGGTCAGGTTCGGCATTTCCACCAGTGGTAGGTGGTTGTCGATGTACTGCATGACCTCCTTGATCAATTCGTCTGCCGGATCGGAGGCCCCCTTGTCGGTTTTTTGGGCCGCCTCCACCCGGTTGCTGGTCAGCGACTTGAACGCGCAGAGCTCCTGCGGTCCGCCGACTGCCATAATCCGCAACGTCAGAATCGTGGACGGCGTTCGACGGGAACGGCCGGCTCGTGCGCGGATATTGGCGACCAGGAGGACGTCGACCTTCTCCTTGAGCGCCGCCTCGTGCAACTGCTCCATATCGGCCTCTTCCAGCATGGCGACGTTGTGCCGCCCGACACGTCTTTCTTGCACGCCTTCGCCTTTGTTTTCCTTGAGCCACCCGCCAAAATGGCCTGAGGCCACACGGATTTCCAGTTGTTCGGCCAACGGATCGACGAGCCGCTCGCGCCAGAACACCACGGGATCATCTTGTTCAGACGACTTCTTGCCCGGACCGGCCCCCCGGTGCCTTGCCGGTCCCGGCGCGGGGCCTTCTTCAAAACGCCGGTGATCCGGCGCGTGGGCATGCCGCGCCGAAGGCCGATCGCGGCCGGATGGGCCACCGCCTTCGGCCGACGAAAGCTTCGTCTGGATGGCCATCGCCCAGCGGGTCGTCAGCATGGGCCGCTTCAGTGCGGGCGACCAGCGAAACGTGTCCAGCACCTTTTGTTCCCCCTCGGTCGCCGCAGCCAGGAGATATCCGATACCCTGCCGCTGCCGTCCTTGGGCAAACGCCCGTTGGGCCTGCCCGAGGAAGCTTGCGGGTGTCCGGTCGGCCGGTCTTTCAGTTGTCCTTCTACCCTCGGGGCCAAACCGTTCCCGGGGGCCGGGCGGTTGTCCCGGCTCGAGCGGTGGTTGCCGCACTGGCCCTTCCATGTTGGGAGGCCGTTTGCCTTCCCACCTCTTGCCCGGTTTTCGGAACGGTCCTCCGGGCGGCCGTGTCGCACGGGGATCGCTTGGTGCCCGTGGTGTCATGCGGGGTTCACCCGGAGTCAATGGTGCTTCACCGGGCTCACCCGGCGGCCGTGGTGTCATGCCGGACTCGCCTGGGGCGCGTGGTCCGGTGCCGGGCTCGCCGGGGGCAGGTGGTGCCGCAGGGGGCTCGCCGGGGGCCGGTGCTGCGGCCGGGGGCTCGCCGGAGGCCGGTGGCTGTTCGGCGGTAGCCGATTGGCCGGGCGGCGGTGGAGGCGGTGGAGGAGGAGGAGGAGGAGGCGGTCCGCCCTGATTGGAAGACGCCACCGGGCCCGGTGGCGAATCGCCGGTCCCACAACCAAGCGTCACCACTACAAGCCCTGACACTACAAGCCAAACGACCATCCATCGCATCGGACCGTCTCCCAGGTTAACGTTGTGGGTTCCCCTACTTCTTCGAAATGCTCCCGGCCACCAGGGGAGCCAGTTCATTCAGCTTGGCGTGCTGGCGGATCACGTCGGGCACGCGCCACCCGACGAGCACGAAATGGCCCGCCTCCGTGCATGCGTAGAACTCGAGCGTTCCCGGCATATTTCGAAAGCTCCCGGCGCCCGCCTTATCGACGTAGAAAAACACCTGTTCCCCGGAAGCGCTGAGTTTGCGGCAGATCCTGACATCGCCTCCGGGCGTGTGGCATCGTACGTCCGTCCAGTCCGACGCCTGCGGGAACTTCTCCCGCAAGGCATTGCTCACCCTCTTCTGCAGCCGCTGGTAGCGCTCGTCGGGCGACTGCACTTCCCGCACCACGTCTAGCGGAACGGCCGCCAGATAGCAATAGTAGGGCATCTTGCCGCCGACGGCATCTTGGACGGTCGCCTCATATGTAATCTTCAGACCGGATATCTCCATAAAGGGCGGCTTTACCCGACGAGGATCCACCTGGGCGCCGTCCACAACCGACCCCGCCGTGAATGATTTCTGGAAAGTCTTGGGTACCCGAACCGTTATCGGCGTGCCTTCCAACGCAGTCGGCCCGTACAATTGCTGAAAGCCCGATCCTTTACTTATTGTGCTGACCGCGCCCTTCAGGCGTCTTTCATACTCCCTGGTGCCACACCCCTGGGCAACGCACGTCAATGCGAGCACCGCTGCCGCAAGCCGTGCGTTTTTCGAATACATGCTCATTGCGCTGGTCGATTCTCCGAGAAGCGGAACGAGAGGGAGACAATCCCTCCGGGAAATGGACAGAATACCATCATCCCGATTCTCGCACTCTCCGAGCCGTCCTGTCAATGCTCAATCGAAGATCAAGTAGCCGAATCCCTCGGGCCGAACGGCAGTGGCGGCGGGGGTGCTCCACGATTGGAAGCCTACACCGGGCACGATTCTCTGGATGCCCACGGCCCAGACGTCGCGAGAGGTGGGGTAGCGACCGGTCAGTTGATCCATCGGGATGGCCGCCTCGGCGGACCAGGCACCGTCGCCGGCCTTGGCGGCGACGAACCAGGTGGGGTTCCAGGTGCGGTCGCCCCAGCAACCTTCGCCCGTCCAGCCCCGATGGTCCAGGGAAAGTCGATAGTACGTCACGTGGTCCCGGTCCAAATCGAAAAAGAAGTCTACCCGGTCGTGGGCCGAAAGGTCGGGATCGCGTGGGCGGGGTCCCGAACTGGGTTCGTATTTCGCACCGGGCCCGCAACGGCAGTTCACGGCCAGATAGAGCAACTGATCGTCGTAGGCGAGCATGACCCGGGCTGGCCAGAGAGCGTCATCCCGCTGGGTGCTTTGCAGCGGGACCGGCTTTGCGCGGTGCCATACCTCGTCGTCCAACTTTCCGTCCAGAACCGGCTTCCGGCCCGCCTTGACGCAATGCACCAGCGGCTTCGGCGGCAAGCCCTTCGGCTCGGCCAGCCAAGCTTCGCCCCGGGCGCAGGCCCACCAGGCGTCGTGAGTTGCGGCGCGACTCCGGGCGAGGAAAAACCGTTCGGCCTGCCGGGGGAAGCCCCGCCGACGATTGACCACGGCCAGTGGAAAGCCGATCGCCGGATCGGCCGAAAGTTCGGGCCGTGTCTGCTCGATTTGCCTGGCGATGGCCGCCGCTCGATCGTCGCGGTTCTCTTGCTGTGACATGTCGATCGAGAGGGTCGAAGTCTGGTTGACGGCGAACCGCTGTTTCCCCTGCACCCGCCATGCCGCCTCCTCGCTGGCGTAATACTGCACCAACCAGAGCAAAGCGGGCGGCGCGAGGGGATGCCGGGGATAACGATCAGCCAGCAGGGCGTGTGTGTCGGCTGCCATGGCCCAACGGCCCGTCTGTTCATACTTCGTGGCCAGGTGGAACAAGATGCGGCCGGCGCTCTGGGCGTCCAGATCCCCGACAAGCTCGCCCAGTTGTGCCAGCAGTTGCACGCCGCCTTGCGGCTCTTGGTCCGACCGTTCGAGGATAGCTCGGGCGTTGCGGCGTCGCTCGGCAAGGTGCTGCATTCTTGTGAGGCTTCCGGGCGGCGGTTCGAGCAATTGTCGTCGTGCCTCCCCGCCCGGATGAAGCACGATGCCAGAAAAGAAGTCGCCGCGTCCTCGTTCTTCGGGGAGATGATTGACCACCAATCGAAAGCCGAGCGTTTCCGCGGCGGCGATGAACCGGTCGTGGATCAGTGTGCGGGGCATGGAGGCTGCGTCTGCCAGGCAGCAACCCAGCCGACCGGCCAATTGGGCAGTTGTGATGTTGGTCGAACCGTGCTCTCCACGTGGCAGCAGGGCATAGACCTTTTTGACCTGCCACGGCTCCAGTCCGGCCTGGGTGATTTGCCCGACGTGCGACGTCGGGTCGGCCGCGTGGTCTACCGCCTGCAAGACGGCCCGATAGACGAGGTTGCCCGTGGGGTCTTCCGCTTGTGTACCGGCGTGGTTGGTCACAATCACTTCGGGTCGCCAGAGCCGTATTTGCCGCACAATATGAGCATGGAGTTCGGCGAGTCCCCGGCCGTCGTTAGCCCGATCCCAACCGCTGACGATCTGTCGCTCGCCGAGCCCGAGTCCGGTTTGCCGCAGCGGGAATCGCCAGGCGATGTTGGCGTCGCTGCCCCCCACGCCGACCAGCGCTTCGTGGAGCCGGTCGAGCGGATGCGTCTGTCGCCCGGGCGGGAGCTCGATATCCCGGCGCCCCAACACCTCGACGACGCCCAAATAGCCGTCGTTGCCCGATAGTCGGGCGAACAGCTCCAAGGGCACGTCGTCCGTCCGTCCGAAGATTCCCAGCAGGGCGGCCCGGGTGCCGCCGGTCCGCTGGCGTGTCCAGGTGCGTCCGCCGTCACCTGTAGCCAGAACATTCCCCAACGCGCCGACTGCCCAGCCGTGCTGATCGTCGACGAACATCAGGTTGTAGATTGGCAGGCTTTGTCCGGTGGGCGAAGCGGTCCAGGTCCGGCCGGCGTCGGGACTGTGAAACACGCGGGTGCCCGGCGAACCGGCAATCCAACATCTCGGCCCGCGTACCGCCAGGGCGGCAAAGTCGAAATGCCCGGAGCTGCCTTCGGGTAACTCACCCGGCGGTGTTTGCCAACTCGTACCCAGGTCACCCGTCATCATCACCAACCCGCCGTCGCCGATCAGCCACCCGTAGACCGGCGGGACCAGCGTCAGCCGTTTGACGCTTCGCAGGCCGAAGCCGAGCGAGCGTGCCGGCTCGATTCCGCCGCGTCGCACGACAGCCGCCATACCGTTTCGGCCGGCCAGGGCGCCGTTGTGCAGATCGAGAAAATCGCCGGCCGTCCAGCCGGGTGTCCTCGCGCCGGAAAGGGGCGACCAGTTCCGACCGCCGCTCTGGGTCACTAATCCACCCGAAGGAAACACCGACGACGGGCAGCCGATCGCCCAGCCATGCCCGGCATCGAAAAACCCTATCTGCTTGAGTGCCGGCAGTATTAGTCCGGGAATCCGGGCCCAATGTTGCCCGCCGTCTCGGGTAGTGAGTATCAGGCCGGACCCGTTGTGGACGTAAGGGTGGGAGAACCCTCCGGCGGCCCAGCCGGTCGTGGCGTCGAGGAAGCAGACCGACTCCAGCCGGCAGGAGACAGCGGATCGCTGCAAGTGCCAATGCCGGCCGCCGTCGTCGGTGTGCCAGATGGTCCCCCGATCACCCACCACCCAACCACGCTGTGGGTCGACGAAGCAGATTCCATTCAGGCGGGCGGCGGACCGCATCGCCGCCGAAGAGAACGGATCAGCCGGGAATGCGCCGGGCGTGCGCCCCGGCGTACGAGAGTTTTGTTGCTGGGCAAGCGATATGGTTGGCTGCGCGGTAAGCCACACCAGCGCGAAGAGTACGGCGCCAATGGCTCGTCCATGAGCGATCATTTCCGCGCACCTCCAGATCGGGGATGCCCTAGTGTTTTGTGAAACCTGAAATTAGGCGTGCCACTGCTGGCTTGTCCAGCAGTGTTCGAACTGCGAATTTCGGACAATACCGTCACTGTTGGACAAACCAGCAGTGGCACCGAACCCATCGATTAGCGATTGACAGAGCCCTAGAGTCTCGAAGCATTAGATCACAGGGCAAACCCGAGAACCGGCCACCCCGAGGACCAAGTTGCCGGATCTGGAGCTACCGAGACTATCTCGAAGAGACGGCCTGTCCTCCTGACAAATTGGCAAAAGTCGAGTTTAGCCCTTGGCCTCGTCGAGTGCGTTCTGAAGGCGGTTCTTCGGCTGGACACCGACGAAGCGGTCAACCACTTCACCGCCCTTGAAAATCATCAGCGTGGGTATGCTGCTGATGCCGTAGGTCGCGGCCACGTTGGGGCTATCGTCGATGTTCAGCTTGGTGAACTTGACGGAATCCGCGTTTTCGGTTGCTAATTCCTCGATGACCGGGGTGATCATGCGGCAGGGACCACACCAAGGTGCCCAGAAATCGACCAGGACCGGCTGGTTGGCTTGGAGCACCTCGGCTTCAAAACTGGCATCGGACAATTCGACAATATTGGCCATTCCATGGATCTCCTTCCAGCAACATATTTCCCACCTCCCAGCCACGCTTAGGGTGCCTCAACGGGTGGGAGGCCGGCGGTAACCACTTGGAAAATCACGTCCCTAGATTATAGAGGCACGGCGGGCGCCGTCAACGACTGTAGCAGCCGAAAAGGAAACAACAAACATAGAAAATAGAAACGAGTCAATTCGCCGCCGGCGGGATCAGCTTGGCCAGCACTGCGCGGAGCTGTTTCATGGTGATCGGCAGGGGCAGCACGATGCGGTGGTCCGCCGTCATGGCGCTCTTCTTCCACTGGATGTGCTCTTCGTCCAACAGCAGGATGGCCGGAATGTAGTCGATTCTGCGGTCTTTGCCAAACCGATTGAATGCCTTCAAGGCCGGATTTCCGATTTCCTGGGCATTGAACAAGACACAGTCGGCGGTGGCCGGATCCTCGCGAAACCGCATCACGGCACGGTCCGGATCGCTGGTCAAAAGCACCCGGTAGCCCGCACGCTTGAAACCGGAACGAAAAACGTCTTGCATCTCCGTGTTCGATTCGACCACCATCACGGAGCGCTGATTCTCGGGCGCGATCAGGGTGGGAGAGGAGCCGTTCTGCGCCTGCGCGTTGTCTTCGTCTTTGACATCTGCCAGCCGTTTCGCGGCGATTGCCAGATCGGCCAACATGGCAGCAGGAGTTTGGTATCGCCGTTCCGGATCAAGTATCATGGCCTTGTTGACGACCAGAGTGACCGAATGCGGAATCGTGGGATCGGCTTTCTGGATGGGCACGATTTTGAGGAAGCGGGCCTTCTCGAGCCGCTTGGCCCGGTCGCGTGTTTCGGCCAATGGCGATTTGCCGCTGAGCATGTGGTAGTAGATGCAACCCATGAAGTAGATATCGCTCCGGGTGTCGTCCTTGCGGACCCCGGTCGCCCGCTCCAGGGCGGCGTAGTCGATGGTTCGGGCACTCGACACTTCGTGTGTGCCGTTGTCGAACAGCCCCGTGGCTATCGACGCCAGGCCGAAATCGACCAGCTTGGCCTTGCCACGGCTGGATATCAACACGTTGCTCAACTTCAAGTCGCGATGGGTCAGCCCATTTTCAAACGCATACCGCAAGCCACTGGCAATGTCGGTCATCAGGCGAGTGGCCACGACCGGCTCGATCTTCTTGCGAACCTTGAGAAATTGCCGCAAGTTGTGTCCTTCAACGAACTCCATCACGAGGAAATGGATGGATTTGCGGGAATAGGTCTCGTAGATGGGTACGATGTTTGGATGGCGCAGAGTACGCCCTAGTTCGCCCTCACGAATGAACTGGCTGAATTGAGCCGGGGTTTCGCTGTAGCGTTTGCGAAGCACCTTGACGGCCACGACCTTGCCGGTGTCTTTGTGCGCCGCCCGGTAGACGCGCGCAAAGGTACCCGCCCCCACAAGGTAGAGAACCTTGTAGTCGCCGAAGAAGAACCCCGTCCGCTCCCCATGAAGCAGACGCTCGACCTGGTAGTTGGTCAACAGCTCGCGGCGGACCAACAACTGGACGAACTTGTCAACGTCGACGGTTCTGGTGCCTAGTTCTCCCCAGACTTGCTGCAACTGTCGCTCGTCGAGCAATCCCAGGTCAAAGGCACGCTGCGCAACTTTCTCGGCGGTAAGCCGCCCCATGGCAACCGTACCTAACTCTACAGGGGTATAAATGTATGTATTAGGACGAGGTCGGTATGCTGTTGCACATCGAACCGGAAGGTATTCAATTTATATACTCACTATGCTATTACATATCCCTTTGCCCCGCAACGGACCCGAGTGACCCAAACCGGGAAAACCACGTAAGACATCACCCTTTCGGCGGTACAGCATGCACAAGACACCCCCACTTTTGCTGGGTAGGTCCAAGAAATGTGCAACACACCTCCGCTTTCTCCGGGGCAGCCCAAAAAACAAAACACTCCGGTCTCTGGGCACGTGAGACCGGAGTGTTTCCGTAGTGACACAGCGAGTATTCTCTGGCCGATCAACCGTCTCGCTCAGCCGAAGGCGATCGGCTCCCGTCGTTAGGCATCCTCCAACTGGCGGCGGTAGTCGTCGCGCTCACGTCTGGTCGCCTCAAGGTCGAACATCAGGTATTTCATGTCCAGCCGAAGCTGACTTAGTGCGTCCTGAACCAGGCTCAAAATGCGGCGGCGACGCTTCGTGCTGTCGACCACCCTGGTCAAGGCCGGCTCGATTCTCTGGCGAACCTCCGGCGGCATCTGGTTGATCAAGTTCACCAGTTCAATGATTTCCTTGGGGACCTCATCACCCTTGGACTTGGCGAATCGTTCCGGCTGGCTCATGCTGACCTCCTTCAAGATGCTTGACACTGGGATACGAAGCAGACTGCGTGCCAGCCTTTCTCCATCCGCGGTAACACGCCGCAACTCCCGACAGCCAAAGTACTTGCGAAATCAGGCCCATTTCCAGCCGATTGATCGGCCTTGCCAAAACGCCACGTTTGATCTGGATGTCGTTTGCAAATCCTGATACAAGCACACTTTACGTCGAAGTGGCCTTGCGGGACCAGGCGTTGCCTTTCGGCCACAATTGTGTTAGTGACCTCTAATCCGCCTCCCTAGCTCCCATGCCTCGCCCGAACCCAGCCGGAGTTGTCGTGGCGGCAATACTGGCCACAACGGCAGCGCACGCGCATTTCGCAGCCGGGCAGACGGCCTGGTACGAGGGATTCGAAGGGCCGGATACCACCTGGCGCGATGCCGGTGGAAACGGGCAATACCGTCTCGAACTACACCAGCGGACCCGCCAGGAATCCCATACCGGCAAGAGCAGCGAGCGACTGCGGATTGCCGGTAGCGGCGCCACACAGGTTTACATGGCCCACGACGTGGCCCGCGCACGCGTCATTGAAGAGTTGAGGCCGATCGTGTGGATCAAGTCGGATCGGCCCGGACTCCAAATCCTCGCCCGCGTGGTCCTGCCCCGAACAAACGATCCCCGCACCGGACGGCCTGTTTCCACTTCGGTCCAAGGCACCAGCTACAACAAGGTGGGCCACTGGCAGCAGCTTTGCATCGACGACATCCCGCAGCTTCTCACCCGACAAGCACGCCTCTTGCGAACCGAATTGGGACCGAATGTCGACGCCCGCGAGGCGTACGTCGACCAGATCCTGTTGAACGTGTACGGCGGGCCGGGTGTGACCAATGTATGGATCGACGACCTCGACATTGCCGGGTGTGTCGGCCCGGTGGTCGGCAGTACGGAAGTGTCGGGTGCGGGCGGCGAATCCGGTTGGCACGGCTCCTCGTCGCGGGAGAGTCAGCTTGTGCCGCCGGCCGACAACGCATTGCCGCAGGTCAAGCTTGTCGGTTCGGTACTGCTGGTCGACGATCGCCCCATGTCTGCGCGCATGATCGAGTATCAGGGCGAGTCTCTGGCCTATTTGAAGGAACTTGGATTCAACACGGTTTGGCTGAAGGAGCCGGCTACGGACCGGATGTTGGACGAGGCCGGCCGATTGGGTCTGTGGCTGGTTTGTCCGCCGCCGTATCAACCCCGGTTGGAAGAATCCCACGGCAGGTGGACCCCGCCGGCCGAAATCGGCCCCCAGTACGCACCAGTGCTCGCCTGGGATCTCGGCCGGGGACTCTCCACCCAAGAGCTGCCGCTCACGCGGCAGTGGGCCGAGCAGGTGCGATCGGCCGACCGCCGCCGCAAGCGACCTTTGATCTGCCGTCCCGACTCGGACCTGCGCGGCTACAGCCGGTATGTCGACTTACTGATGCTCGGTCGGTCACCGCTGGGAACCAGCCTGGAGTTGACCGACTACGCCACGTGGCTTCGACAACGGCCACGGTTGGCCAGACCGGGTACACCCGTGTGGAGCACCGTGCAGACCCAGCCCGATGAAAGGCTGCACGGGCAGTGGAATGCTGCCGGCCGGGGCCGGTCGTTGCCGCCCGAACTCGGACCCGACCAAATCCGGATGCTGGCCTACACGGCGGTAGCCGCCGGCAGCCGGGGGCTGTTGTTCGAATCGCGCTCGCCGCTGGACGCCACCGACCCGGCCAGTCGCAACCGGGCGGCCGCCCTGGAGCTGCTCAATGTGGAACTGGAGTTGATTCGACCCTGGCTGGCCGCCAGCAGCTTCGTGGCGACGGTCCGTGGGAGTGAGCCGGAGGTGCTCGGCGCTGTGCTGCGAACCGATCGGGCCCGACTTCTGATCCCACTCTGGACCGGTCCGGCCGCCCAATTAGTCCCCGGCCAATCGGCGGCAGACATGATTTCCTTCGTCGTTCCCGGCGTGCCGGAATCGAACAACGCCTATCAGCTCACGCCCGGTGGGTTGCGCCCGCTTCGGCACAAGCGGGTGACTGGCGGCGTCAGCGTGACGCTGGAAGAGTTCTCCCCGGGTTCATTTGTCCTTTTGACACAGGACCCCCTGGTGGTCAACAGTCTCACCCGACACTCGGCAACCATCGCACGTCGCGCGGCCGAACTACAACGTCGGCTGGCCGCCTGGAAGTTGCAGATTGCCGACCAGGTCAGCGACCGACTGTCGGCCGACAGTGCCGCCGGCTCGCAATTGGTTGCTTGGCTGACAGCCGCGCGACAGAGCCTCCAACGGTGCGACGGCTACCTGGCCGCGCGCGATTACCAGGTGGCCTGGTTTCACGGGCAACGGGCCAGTCGAGTGTTGCGGCTGCTGGAGCGATCCGCTTGGCAGGAGGCCGCCGGCCGGCTTGGCTCTCCGGTGGCTACGCCGGCGACCGCTTGCTTTCCCACGCTGCCTTGGCAGAAGGAGCTGGTTGGTCGGATCAGCAAGGCCCGGGCGGGGCCCAATCAGCTTGCCGGAGGCGATTTCGAGGATCTGCAGAGAACACTGGCATCCGGTTGGCGCCACTTTCAGCATCCGGAGCCGGACATCCGGGTCGAGGCCGACTTGACACCGGCGGCGGCCCGCTCCGGCCGACTCGGCCTCCGGCTTTTTGCCCACCCCACGCAACCCGACTGCCCGCCTACCCTGGTCGAAACTCCACCGGTCTGGATTACCAGTCCGGCCGTGCCGGTGGAGGCCGGATCGTGGGTATGCATTCACGGCTGGGTGCAAGTTCCCACGGCTGTAACCGGCAGCGTCGACGGACTGCTCGTGGTCGATTCGCTCACGGGCGAAGCGTTGGCCGAACGGATCGGCCAGACGATCGGCTGGCAGGAGTTCAGGCTGTATCGCGTTGCCCCGCAGGCCGGTTCGGTGACGGTTACGTTTGTTCTGTCGGGGCTGGGCGAGGCCTTGCTGGACGACGTTAGCATTCGGCCGCTCGGGTCTCTTGGGGCAAGTGCCGCGGCCGGATTCGCGAATCCTATGGTGCGTCGCCTGCCGGACGCTGCCGGTTGCCGACGCAGATGAAAGCCCCCCGGCCGGTCGCTTGCGAGACGGTCTCTTTCGAGTTAGCATCAAGGAGGCAAATCACCTATCTCTCTTGTCCCAAAAAGGGTAACGGATCCAGGACCCAGGAGTTTCCCGTGAGTGAGCATGATTCTGTGCGGACGTCGAGGCGGGGCCTTTTGAAACATGTCGCAGCGGGGGCCGGATTCGGCTTGGGGGCCTTGCTGGGCGGATGTCGTGCCCAACAAGGGGGGCCTCGTGGCTGGAAACCCAAGCGGCTCAGGGCCGCCTTCTCCAGCGCAGGACTGCAAGGGACCTGGAACAAGTTGGGCCGCGACGCCGCCGTCCTCTGGGGCGACCTGCTGAACGTCGACGTCGTCTGGTTCGACGGCGAGTTCGACGGCCAACGCCAGCGAGAAAAGATCGAGCTGATCGTCGACGACGACTGGGACTTCTGCGCGTTCCAGGCCCATCAAATCGGAATCCTCGAAGAACCGACCAAACGTCTCAAGGAGCGGGGCATTCCGGTCATCTCAATGGATACCCTGCTCGTCCAGCGGTCTCGCCTCCGCAAGGTGGGCGTGTGGCTCGAGATCGCCCCCGACCACGTGGCCATGGCCGAAAGCAGCACCCGGTACCTGATGGCAAAAATCGGCGGACGCGGCAAGGTGATCCACATCGGCGGCGAGAGCGGACACAGCGGCGCCCAGGACCGCGACCGGGGATTCCGCAATATCGTCCAGAAGTACAAGCCCGACGTTCAGGTGCTCGGCGGCGGTGTCCGCTGGTGCGACTGGAAGACCGAGAAGGCCCGAAATACCTTCGATGCACTGCTGGAACAAAGCGACGAGCCGATCGCCGGGGCATTCTTCCACAACGACGACATGGCCCTGGCTTGCGTGCCGGCACTGGCCGGCACCCGCCACGCAAACATGGTGATCACCTCGGTCGACGGGCAGAAGAACGGCCTGACCGGCGTCCGCGAGGGAAAGCTGGCCGCCACCACGGTCAACCCAACGTGTATGATCCACGGCTACTCGCTGATCATCGGGCAGTTTATCGTCCACAACCGGGAGAGAATTGAAGACGTGCCACTGGAGATCATCTGCCCCAGCCCACTCGTGTCGAAGGAGAGCGGCAACCTGGACGCCATGTTCTACCTCTCCGATCCCAAGCATGGCCTGGTTTAGGGGCCCGCAAAAAACAGCCGGAATGACCATCACCCGAGAGCCTTTGCTCCAATGCCGCAGGATCGGCAAGCGGTTTGGCGGAGTCACCGCCCTGGCCGACGTCGATTTCACCTTGCGAGCCGGCGAGGTGCACGGCTTGGTGGGCAGCAACGGCGCCGGCAAAAGCACGCTGATGAAAATCCTCTCCGGCGTGCTCCCCGAACACGAAGGCATGCTACTGCTCAACCGGCAGCTGCTCCGCCTCGCCGGACCGCAAGACGCGCTCGCCCGGGGTATCGCCATGGTCTACCAGGATCTTTCCGGCGTTGGCCAGTTGTCGGTCGCCGAGAATCTTTTTCTCGGCCGACAGCCGACGACCAGCTGGGGTCGCATCGATTGGCGAACCATGCACCGCAAGGCGCGTGAATACCTCCTCGAACTGGAAATCGACATCGACGCCACCCGCCGCCTCGATAACTTTCCCCTGGTCATCCGCCAGATGGTCGAGATCGCCCGGGGGATACACAGTGGGGCCAGGGTCTTGATTCTCGACGAGCCGACCAGCGCCCTGAGCCCTCCGGAGGCCCGGCGGCTGTTCGAGCTGATCGCCCGACTACGCGGCCGGGGTGTGGCCATCGTCTTCATCAGCCATTTCATCGAAGACGTGCTGGAGATCTGCGATCGGGTTACCATCCTCCGCGACGGCCGACGCCTGGAAACAACCGAAAAGTCCAAGCTCGACAAACACTACGTGATCCGCACGATGCTCGGCCACGGCATGGAAGGAG
>Ga0180432_10005360_pt1 | contig 17106 bp, 9 predicted proteins | sample SS_ome_10_FD_132414 | JGI IMG/M metagenome (GOLD analysis project Ga0180432, IMG submission 132414) | Hypersaline lake sediment archaeal communities from the Salton Sea, California, USA - SS_1_MS_2 metaG | ecosystem: Environmental > Aquatic > Non-marine Saline and Alkaline > Hypersaline >...
CGAGCAGATTATCAACTTTTCAAAGAACGCTACAAGATGCTGTTGCTCGGAACCTTACGCATTGTGTCCAATTCTGTCAAGAAAAAGACTTCTGCAGGTAACTCGAAAGCCTCGGGCGCACCCTATTCGCATCGAACGCCTACACAACTTCATGCATCGATTTATGTATATCATAAACCTTTATAGGTTACAGACTTTTCGTCATATCCGCTCTGCAGGATAACCTCGTATACAAACTTATATTTGGATTTCGTGAAAAAGGGCCTATTCCGATTTGATTGGAATAGGCCCTGAATTGATATTCATTTCTGCAACGATGCTTTTTTAATCCACTTTGGAGATGACGATGGCGTCCACAAGGGCGCCGTCTTCGCGACGGGCGATTTCCAGTGTGTACGTCCCGGGGTCCATCGTGAAGAGGACGGTTTCGCCGCCATCCTCGGCACTGAAAACATCTTCCCAGTGCCAATCAGCACCCGTCGAGGGATCGGACCATCTGACCCAGCCGCTGCTGTGGTTGGTCGTCTGGGTCGTAGCGCCCAGGACCCGTACCCAGAAGGAATCGCCGTCAGGGATAATCACGCGGCCGGCGATTTTATACGTTCCACCCTGCACCGCGAAACTATACGTGGCGACACCGTCGGCCGGCGGCGCATCGGATGCGTTGCCGATGCCGATATCGGTGCCGATGTACTTTCCACCCGAGGCGGTGGCATCGTCATAAACCTTCATGGGTTCGGTGATCGTGTCGGCATCCTCAGCTTCGATCCAAATCTCTTCCGAAGGAACTACAACCTCAGGGGCTTGTCGATATAGCCGGATATCATCGAAGAGCACGGTGCCCGTACCGCCGGATGCGCCCGTTCTCTCGTAGCCGACAGTAAACGTTGTCACATTGCCAAGATTGGTGCCCACTGTAGCCAGGTCGATATCCCATTGTTTCCACCGGACTTCGGCGATGTCCGCCGGGTCGCCCGGATAGGTTTTCTTGACGTTGTTGATCTTGATGTACATCCGCTCAGTAGCATTGCCCGGTTGGCCATGGAACCACAGTCGCATTGTCTGAGGTGAGCCTACGGTCCAGTTCCGGCCGATCGGAAGATTGGCCGGATCCACCGTCACTTCCGACAGACTCGCCGAGTTGTTGTCATACTCGATGGGCACCGATTGCGTCCCGCCATAGACGATTCCCCTTTCCATCGAAAATCCTTGTAGATAACCTATAGTCGAACCGTTCGTCGGAATCCCATATCCATCCAGCCACGTTTCGTAGATCAGGCGGCTTCCCGGCTGCCCGGTCTCGATGTCGTTGTAGGATTCGAAATCGTCCACGATAAGGTAATCGGCGACCGTAAAGGTCCAGACCGCGCCCGTGCTGATGGTGCCGTCCGTATTAATCTCGTCGATGCGCCAGTAGTACGGCCCGCCGGCCCATTCGACGCCTTCCGGCGGCGTGTAGGTCGTCGCGCTCTGGCGGCCTCGATAGACGCCGGTCGTATCGGTCGCATCGGCGCCGGCCACGGCGTCTTGATCCATGCCGAAGTACACATCGTGCTCGGACGCTTGTGCCCCGGCCGACCAGCTCAGCGGCGTCGCATTCACCAGGGGGACCAGCGCATCGCTTCGTGGATTAGGCGTGCTGGCCCGAAGGGGATCTTCGCCCTTATTCATGATCTCTTCAATCTGCTCGGCGCTGATGGCGTGATCGAACAGCCTGACATCGTCCATGCGACCCTCGTACCAGACACTTCCATTGCGCGAGTAACCCAGGCGCATCGCTGTGAGGTTTTTCTCGTTCGTGTTGTGTGCCGCAAAGGCCGCTTCTGCGCCATTGACATACAGCCTGCACCCGTCCGCGAGATCCCACGTGGCCGCGACATGGGTCCAGCCTGCACCGGCGACCTGAGGCCCGTTCAGGATAATATCGCTTCCCGAGCCGTCCTCTTCGAGGAAGAAGTCCACCTCGCCGGGGTCGTCGATATTAATGTGGATTTCGTTATCACTGCCGTAACCGTCTCCGGCGATCTCGGTCCCGTGCCAGAGCATCCCTTCGTCGTCGGTCTGCTCGGTATTGATCCACATAAGAATGGAGCCCTGGGCCGTATTGACTGTGTCGGGGGGCAGTTCCACGTGGCCCTCGTCGTCGCCGAGGAACTCGAGCCCCACGTTGAACAAGCCGGGGACCCACTGCACGTTGCCGACGATCGTGCCGTGGTTGCCGTGGCCCGACCAGTCGAGAACCGCCGGGTCTCCGCTGGTCTCGAACTTCCACCAGCCGACGAGAGTGTCGTCGGTGACGGGAATTTCAACGATGGTTGTGAACGTCCATACATCTCCCTTGTGGGTTCCCGCACTGCCGAACTCATCGACGCGCCAGTAGTACGTCTTGTTGTGCTCGAGGGGGGCGGCGGGCGTAAAGTTCGGCAGCGCCCGTGCGGTCCCTCCCGCTGTGGCGTCGTTAACCTCGTCGAAGGTCTCGCCGAAGTAAACGGTGTGCAATTTCGCATTGAGACCCGAAATCCAGCTCAACGTCACATCGATGTTTTGATACTTGGCGCCATCCGACGGGCTGGGCTCATAGGCTTTCAGTGAGGGAACCCAGAAACTCCAGACGCTGCCCTTGTGTTTTGTCAGGCCGTCGGCTTCCACTTCATCGATCCGCCAGTAATACGTCGTGCCGGGAACAAGACCGTCGGGATAAGGGACTCCGGGAAAACCCACGACGAAGGAGGTCGAGGGATGGTTGGCGCGGAACGTGTCATTGGACCCGTTCTCGACGTCCGCGAAATTCTCACCGAGGTACACATCGTGGGAGGCCGCCGTGGCTCCCGCGGTCCATGACAGATTGGCCCACGTGTCCGCATGAATCGCGCCGTCGGCGGGATCCGGGCTATGAGCGTTCAAGATGAGGCCGCGCTCGCTTTCCGGCGGGCCGGGTTCATTGCCCGAGAGCGTGAGATCGGGGTTGGTGGTCAGGACGATCTTGTCGATGATCAATCCATCCTCACGCACCCAGATATTCAACGTGTGGGGGCCGGTTGAAGGGATCACGATCTGCGCCCGTTCCGCCCTTAGATACCGGCCGTTGTTCCATTCGTAAGCGCCGTTCCAGCCGCTCATATTGTCAGAAAGGGGTGTTTCCTCGCCGTCCAGACCGGCATGGCAGGAATCGTCGCTCCCGCTTTCGGCCCAGGCCAGAATCCACACGTAATGCGGACCGGTCTTGACGAAGTTGATCTCATACTCCAGACGCTCGCTATTGGCGGCATAGTTGGTGCTGTGTCCGCCGTTGCCGTTGGGTGCGTGCATACCAAGCTCGCCGGTAAAGCCGCCCGTAGGCCCGATCTCCTCCCACGCATGGCCGTTTACTTCAACGTTGGCGTCATAATGCTCGGCCTCCACCGCCACAATCCCATCCGGACCGGGGTCCTGCTGTAACGGATCCGCGTTCACTAAACCCACGGCCGGACCCAGCAGGAACAGTGCAAAGAAGGCCATTAAACAGAATCGTTTTCTAAACATAACTATTCTCCTGTTTCTAAACTCTATCCCAATCATTTCGGCTTTTTCGCCGGTCGTCTTTATCCTCAAATCCGCCGGGTTAATTGAGCCGGAGATCGTCGAAATAGATCGAGCCGGTTCCGCCGGCCTGCGGATTATTCTTGTCGCCGACGCCGATCGTGATCGTCTGAACGCGGGTCAGGTCCACGCCCTGGTTCGTGAACGCTTCCAGGGGCAGAGTCCATTGGGCCCAGTAGTCCGTCGATGCCGCGTCAGCGTCATCGTGGGTCACGACGCCCGTAGCGCCGTTTGTACCGGAGAGAACCACGTACATCCGCTCTGCGGCATTATCCGTATCGCCGTTGAACCACAGCGACAACGTCGTCACGCCGCCGGCCGTCCAATCCTGACCGATAGCCAGATTCGCCGTCTCCGCCGAGGCCTCCGACACATTCGCCGGCCCGGAATTGTCATAGGCGAAGGGCATGGACTGCGCGCCGCCGTGGACGATCCTCTGCTCGGCGTACGGAGGCATTAAATTGCCGACCTGCGCGCCGTTGCTATTCACGCCGAAGCCGTCGATCCACGTTTGCCATATCGCTTCGCCTTCTGCATCGTTATCGGTGTAGCTCTCGAAATCGTCCACGAGAAGGAAGGCGCCTGCTGTAAAGCTCCAAATGAGGCCTTTGGCCGTATTCCCCTGGGCGTCGATTTCATCCACGCGCCAATAATACGTCGCACCCGAGGTAAGCAGTCCGGGATCATAACTCTCAGCACCGAGCGCTCGGGATCCCTTATGCTCGGGTGAACCCATGCCGGCCGTGCGGACGGTTTCTTTATCCGTGCCGAAATAGACCTCATGCGAGGCGGCAGAATCGGCTGGTGTCCAGCTTAGGATGGCGTTCATCCGGACGTCTGCGGCGCCGTTGGCCGGCTGAGGGTTGCCAACCGTGCCGGGCGTCGTAAAGCCCCAAACGTCGCCTTTATACGTGGCGATGCCGTCGAACTCGTCCACCCGCCAGTAGTACACCTTGGCCGCTTCGAGCGTACCCGGCGTGTAGGTCGTCGTGCCCTGCGGGATGCCGACGGTGGCCTCGTTCACCTGGTCATAATCGTCGCCGACAAAAACGGTATGCATCTTCGCACCATACCCGGCGGTCCAGCTCAGCGCCGTACTCGGATCGACAAATTCGGCGCCATCGGCCGGATCGGGATTGTAAGCTGTTTTGGGTGCAATTGAAAAGCTCCAGATATCGCCTTTCCACGGACTGTTCGGATCGGCCTCGTTGACCTCGTCGATCCGCCAGTAATACGTCGTGCCCGGCACCAGGCCGTCCGGGTAAGCGTAGCCGGGGAAGCCGGCGATACAAAACGTTCCGGCTTGATTGCCCCGGAACGTCTCGCCCGTGATGTCGTCGTTGTTCACTGCATCGAAATCGTCGCCCAGATACACGTCGTGCGAGACGGCGGAATCCCCCGCCCGCCAGCTCAGATTCACCCACGTTGCGGTAAGGATCTCTGCAACCGACGGATCAGGACTCGACGCATAGGGATAACTTTCAATATTTTCCATAATCGCTACGATCTCTTCCTGGGTCAGCGCCCGGTTGTAAATCCGGGCATCGTCGATGAGTCCGCCGAATTCGATGACCATCGGCTCGGCGTCTCGTCCTCCGCCGATAATGACGCGACCATCGCCCTCGCCGATCCCGATCTCGCCCGTCGCTGCGTCCTTCATGATTTCTTCGCTGTCGAGATAGATCACCTTTTCGGCGCCGTCGTACACCGATGCCGTATGATGCCATTCGCCGTCGAATAAGGCCGTCGCTGAATTGTCCGGTGAGGCCATCCATTCGGGCGAGGCGCTGTTCGTCTTGAAGCCCATCCTTTCGTTGGGCCGATGATAATACATGGCGAACGTATCATAGGGATCAACGTCACCAAACAGATAACCATAGCCTCTCATAATGATCCCTCCCCAATCAGGGCCGAGCGCCGGATCGGCTTTGACCCAGGCGGCGAGCGTGATCACATCCCGGCAGACGGAATTGAAGACGGCCCCCTGGCCGCAATCCACGTAATCATCGTCGCCGTCGAGTTGGACGGCGCTTCCGATCCAGCCGGCCGCCCACGTGGCGTCGCCCATAAGCGTCCCGTCGTTGACGCCGGCGCTGTCCGTGGCGGTCGTTCCGCCTCCGTCATCCAGTTTCCAGTGCGCGATGAGATCTGACGTGATATCCGCATGGGTAATACCAACGGATACACTCAGCAGCAAAATGAAAGATACCCGGCAAGCTAATGTTCGACACATGACATACCTCCTTCAATTAAGGTGTTTGAGAGAAATAAATGTAAAAATCAAAGATCAAAAATAAAAATTGCGGCATCTGCCGAAGGCGGATGACTTCCTCAATTTTGCATTTTGCACTTTAAATTTTGATTCTTTTGCGAGGTGTAACGGCCTCCTCATTAAACCGGATAAAACCTAATGTTCACCACAGTTTTTTTATACCATATTTTCCGTCTTTGCGTCAAGAAGAATAAAGAGCGAAGACCCGCGCCAAATGAACCGGCGCGGGCCCCGAATGAAAGCGTTTTAAGAGCCTAAAGTTGGAGTTGCGCTAATATACTTCAGCTCACTTTAGTCACTTTAGTCACTTTAGCTCACTTCATTACTTTTTCAGCCGGATATCGTCGATATAGATCGTTCCCGAGCCGCCGGCGGCCGTCGCATTGCCTTTCGCGCCCAGGCCGATGACGATTTTGTCCACGTTGGTCAGGTTGATCCCCCGGTCGGCAAAGGCCTGTAGCGGGATCACCCATTCCGTCCAGGAACTTATCGTCACGGCGCTCGGATCGTCGTAGGCAACGATAGCCGGCGAGCCGTTGGCGTTGGCCACGGCCATGTACATCGGCTCGGCCGCGTTGGCCGGGTCGCCGTAGAACCAGAGCGACAGATTCACGACGCCTTCCTCGGTCCAGTCGCGCGTCGCTGTCAACGTCAGTTCCGCTTCCGAATTGTTAGCCGCCAGCGTGTTATCGTACAACAACGGCATGGATTGCGAGCCGCTATGGACCGTGGTCTGCTCGGCATAGGGCGGCATGAGATAGCCGACCTGGGAGCCGTTATCGGCGACGCCGAAGCCGTCGATCCAATTCTGCCAGATAGCTTCGCCGTCTGCGTCGTTATCGGTATAGCCCTCGAAATTGTCCACAATCAAGAAGTCCGCGGTCGTGAAGCTCCAGACCGGGCCTTTCCACGGACTGTCGGGATGGACGTCGTTGATCTCATCGACGCGCCAGTAGTACGTCGTGTTCCAATCGAGCTTGCCCGTTGAGAAGCTGTTCTCGGTCTGTCGGCCCTGGTAGATGCCTGCGGTGCTCGTGTCGGCGTCGGCGACCGCCGTTGCGTCCGTACCGAAATAGACCTCCTGCTCGGCGGCATATTCGCCGAACGTCCAGTGGAGCTCCAGCGTCTGGCTGACGTCGATGGCGCCGTTGGCCGGGATGGGCGAGCCCGCCCGGAGCGGTAGAGAAAACGCCGCCGACGGGATAATTCCCTTGGGTTGGTGGTCGCTTTCCCACATCAGTTGGGCCGTGGCGCTGTCGGTTTCGCCCGTTTCATCGTTGTCGTGCGTCCACATTTCAATGGAGGCCTTTTGTCCGGCCTGTAAGTCAATGAGATCCGAGCGGTATTCGTTCAGTCGGTACACGTACCAGCGATTAATCACGAGCGCGTCGTCGATCCACAATCGGACGCCGTCCTCGGTCGCGGCATAGAAACGATACGGTTCGGTGAAGGCAACCTCCAGCTCGCCTCGCCAGCGGACCGAGAACTTCTCGGCGTTGAGAACGTTCGGATCGGGCGATTCCGAACCCCAGCTAAAGTCGATGACCGGGTCGATGCGGGTCAGCACCGGCTCGCCGGCAAGGTTCGTATTGTTGTAGTATTCACCCTTGAGACCGCCGCCGGGGCTTGTCATCGTGAAACTCCAGACGTCGCCTTTATACGTTACGATGCCGTCGTATCCGTCCACTCGCCAGTAGTAGGTCTTGCCTAATTCGAGCGTACCGGGATCGTACACCGTCTCCGCCTGGGCCGCGGCGCCCGTGGCGTTGCTGACTTCGTCGATATTGTCGCCGAAATAGACATAGTTCAATTTGCTTCCGAATGCCGGCTTCCAGCTCAGGGTCAAAGGCGGCTCCAGGAACTTGGCGCCGTCGGCCGGCTCGGGATCGTAAGCATTTTGGGGAGGGATCGAGAAGCTCCAGACCTCGCCTTTCCACGGGCTGTCGGCATGCGCGTCGTTGATCTCATCGACGCGCCAGTAATAGGTCACGCCGAACGCAAGGCCGTCGGGCGCCGGGAAGCCCGGGAATCCGACGACCTGGAACGTGGTCATCGTGTTGCCGGCAAACGTGCCTTCGGCCCCGTTGTTGACGTCATCGAAATTCGTGCCGAAGTAAAGATCGTGTGAAACGGCAAAGTCGCCCGCTCCCCATTGCAGATTAGCCCAGGTCTGCTCGAGAACCGCGCCGTCGGCCGGATCGGGGGCGTAGGCCAGCGGTTCCGGTTCACCTTCCATAACGGTTTGTATTTCCTGCTCACTCAGCGTCCGCCTATAGATGCGTATATCATCCAACGGGCCGGGGAACATGCGCCCCATTCTCTGATCGAGCGTACCCCACCAGATTTCTCCGAGCGGTCCCTCGAATTGCGAGCTATCCGGCTCAGTACCTACCTGCTGGCCGTCAACATACAGCACCATATCGCTGGCGGATTTGACCGTCGCGACGTGATGCCATGCGCCGTCGTCATAACTGTCGGTCGAGTAAATATTGGTCCCCCCTCCGCTGGAAAACGGAAACCGGTGAAGATCGCGCAAAGTGCCGTCTCCCTCGATCTGCAGCAGAAAACCGTTGACACCGGTAGGTCCCTTCCCCGAGAGGATCATTCGATTACCCGAGCCGCCGTCAACGCGGAACCATAGCATGACCGAATACGACGGAAGCTCGAAGGGCGTGCCATCGATATACGCGTGGTCGTCTTCTCCGTCGAGGAGCAGAATCCCCCTGTGATCGGGGTCCGTGCCCCAGGTCGGGCCGTCGAGAAGTGTCGCGTCGTTGTTGTTGCCGCTGGAATCCATGGCCACGTCGCCGGAGCCGTCGTCGAGTTTCCACCAGGCAACGAGACTCGGATCGACGTCGGCCGCGAAGGCCGGCAGCGCCAGAGACACGGTGAAAAGCAAACAAATGAGCCAGTGCAATTTCTCGGACATAATAAACCTCCTTACATAATCGTTCATATTCTCTGAGATATTCTATCGGCCATTCTTCGTCTAAGCTGAAATCTCTATCGATCCAGCCGGATATCGTCGATATACATCGTTCCCGACCCGCCGGACGATGCGATGCCGGCTTTGCTGCCCAGACCGATCGCGAGCCTGTCCACATTGCCCAGGTTGATCCCCTGATCGGCAAGGGCCTGGAGCGGGATCGTCCACTGCGTCCACGATCGGAGGGTCGCCGCGGCCGGATCATCATAGGCTACCAGAGCGGGGGCGCCGGCGCTGTTCGAGACGGCTGCGTACAACGGCTCGGCGGCGTTGCCCGAGGCGCCTCGGAACCAGAGCGACAGTTCTGAAACGCCGCCGTCTGCCCAGTCCCGCGGCGCGGTCAAGGTCAAAGAGGCCTCCGAATTCGTCACGCCCGCTTCGTTAATGTATAACAGCGGCATGGACTGAGAACCGCTGTGAACAATGGACTGCTCGGCATACGGGGGCATGAGGTAACCGACCTGCGCGCCGTTGTCGGCAACGCCGAATCCGTCGATCCAGCTCTGCCAGACGGCCTGTCCCGCCGCATCGTCGTCAGTGTAGCTCTCGAAATCGTCCACGAGAAGAAACGCGCCGGTCGTGAAGATCCAGAGCGGGCCTTTCGATGGATTGTCCTGGGCATCGAGTTCGTCCACGCGCCAATAGTAGGTCGTATTTGCTTCGAGCAGGCCGGGACTATAGCTCTCGGCGCCCAATGCTATAGAGCCTTTGTACTCGGGAGAACCCGCGTCGGCGTTTCGGACGGCTTCTTTGTCCGTGCCGACGTAAAGTTGGTGTGAAGCGGCGGAATCCGCCGGCATCCAGCGTAGAATTGCGTTCATTTCAACATCTGTGGCTTTGTATCCCGGCTGCGGACTGCCCACGGCGCCGGGCGTGGTGAAGCTCCAGATGTCCCCTTTATGCGTCTCGACGGCATCGAATTCATCCACCCGCCAGTAATAAACCTGCTCTGATTCGAGCGGGCCGGGGCTGTACGTTGCCGAACCCAGCGGCGCTCCTCCTGAGGCGTCGTTCACCTGGTCGTAATCATCGCCGAAATAGGCCGTATGGAGAATGGACCCGAAGCCCGGGGTCCAGCTCAGGGTCACATCATCCGGGCCGACAAGCTCGGCGCCGTCTGGTGGATTGGGATGATACGCCGTTTTGGGCGGTACCGAGAAACTCCAAACGGGACCCTTCCACGGGCTGTTCGGGTCCGCCTCGTTGACCTCGTCGATTCGCCAGTAGTATGTCGTGCCCGGAACGAGGCCGTCCGGATAGGCAAATCCGGGGAAGCCCGCAAGAAAAAGGGTTGTCGTTTGGTTGCCCCGGAAGGTGTCTGCCGTTCCGTGGTCCACGTCGTCGAAACGATCCCCTAAATACACATCGTGCGAGACGGCGGAATCGCCCGGCGACCAGGTCAGATTAACCCAGGTATCCGGATGCAAAGCACCGTCGGGCGGATTGGGGCCGAAGGCATATGGATAGTCTTGATCGCCTTCCATCGCCGCGAGAATCTGCGTTTCCGTCAGTGCGTGATTATAAATCCGTATATCGTCGAGAAGGCCGTCCCAAATATTGCCCAGAGCCTTGTGGGCGCCGATAAAAAAGACCCCTTCGGAATCCTCCATGCTGTCCTCGCGAGGATCACCGGCCGCTTCGCCATTGACGTATAGCTGAACGCTGTCCGTTTCTCCCCCTTCTGTGACCACAACGACCCCGTGATACCATACTCCGCCTTCAATGCCCATGCCGGAACTGGTCGGAGCGCCGCCGAGGGATGAGCGGATATCATTACTTTGGTGGACCAAAAGCCACGTCCTGCCCGGCCCTCCGCCCGCATCGTCTCCCTGCTGAAACACCGCTTTGTATTCGGTGGGAATGTCATAGAGCATGAGCCATGCGGCGAAAGAGAAATCGCCGCGATTCATGACTCTGAGGCTTTCGCTGAAAGGAATTTCGACGTAGCTGGAGGAACCGTTCAGTTCCAGGGCCCCGCCTATTTTCCCATTCATCCATTGAGGGTTGCCGACGAGGGTCCCATCGTTCCCGTTGCCGGATAAGTCATGCACCACGTTGCCGGAACTCTCGTCGAATTTCCAATGAGCTACGAGCTCGGCCCGGGTAACGCCGGCGGTGATGAGAACAATGATAAATGTTGCCAGGGAAGGTAATTTTTGACACATGATGATTCTCCTTTCAAAAAAGTCCGGTTTGAGATAACCATTAACAATCACACGCTCCTTCGCTATAACCTCGCGGCGGCCTGCATTTCTCCACAGATGTCGCCTCAGATATTTATACTAAATAGTCTGCCTTCTTGTCAAGGACATTATAGGGCGTTGGATTGAAACGAAAAGACACCGGGTCTTCCGATGTCTATCGGGGCGGCCTGTCCTGTTCTCCGGTCAACTCATAATCGACGATCATAGATCATAAATTCCTTTGTGTCTTTGTCGATTTGGTGATTAAATACCAGGATGGGAAGGACGCCACCACATTCAGCGGATATCGATAAGTGGCTCAAGCTGATCCGTGCCGACGGCGTCGGTCCGGCCATCTTCGCCCGGCTCATGAAGCGCTTCGGCTCGGCTGAGCGCGTTTTAGGCGCTTCGGTCAGCGAGCTATCGAGGATCGACGGGATCGGCTTCAAGACGGCTGAAAAGATCGCCGCCTCGCGTGACACATTCGACGCCGGCAAAGAATTGGAGCTGGCACACAAACTCGGCGTCTGGATCGTCCATTTCGACGACGAACGCTATCCCCCCGTCTTGAAAAGGATTTACGATCCGCCTCCCGTTCTTTATGTCAAAGGGACACTCGCCCGCGAGGACAATCTGGCCGTTTCCATCGTCGGCTCCCGAGGTTGCAGCCTGTACGGCCAGGAGCAATCGTCTCGATTTGCCCATTTGTTAGCTTCGGCGGGTTTTACGATTTGCTCCGGCCTGGCGCGCGGTATCGATACCTCCGCCCACCAGGGGGCCTTATCCGCCGAGGGCCGGACGATCGCCGTACAAGGGTGCGGCCTGGCGAACGTTTTCCCGCCGGAAAATAAGAGGCTCTTCGAGCTGATTGCCGAATCCGGGGCTTGTGTAAGTGAATTACCGCTGGGTTACGAGCCGTTGTCGGTGAATTTCCCGCCTCGAAACCGTATCATCGCCGGGCTGTCGCTCGGAACCATCGTGATCGAGGCGGCGCCGCGTTCGGGGGCGCTGATAACCGCCAGGGCGGCGCTGGATTATGATCGCGAGGTCATGGCGGTGCCGGGCAAGATCGATTCGCCGTTAAGCCGGGGGGCGCATCAACTGATTAAAGAAGGCGCGAGGCTGATCGAATCCGTAGAGGATGTGATGGACGCCCTCGGGCATATCGGTAAGCAATTGGAGGAGCACGTCGGCATGGCGGCGGAACGGGCCTCGGAGGCTGCGGAAAGCTCGTTGTTCGATATGAGTCAATTGAAGCTAAGCGAGAACGAACAAAAGGTTTTCGATTGCCTGGATAAAGAGCCTGTCCACGTCGAGCAAATCATCGTTGAGAGCGACCTGGCGCCGGGAAGCGTCAACGCCGCCCTGATCTCGTTGCGTCTGAAGGGGCTGATCAAACAAATGCCGGGCAGTCTTTTTGTAAAAAGGTAAGCAAGCTGTAGTCAACGCAGGTCGGATATGATATGATGTAAAAGAAGATCAAAATGTAAAGTGCAAAATGCAAAATTGAGGAAGTCATCGTCGCGAAGCGACGATTCCATAATTTTGATATTTAATTTTTGATTCTTGAATTTTCTCCAAGGGATTGGATAATGACCGAGCAGACGGCTTTATATAGCCAACATATTCGACTGACCGACAAATCGCATATCGTTCCTTTCGCCGGATACCTGATGCCCTTGTGGTATTCGTCCATCGCCGCCGAGCACGCCGCCGTGCGCGAAGCCGCCGGGCTGTTCGACTGTACGCATATGGGTGTGCTGGAGATTTCCGGGGAAGGGGCATCGGCGTTTCTAAACGAGCTGACGACGAACAATGTTGAGAAGCTCAAGGCCGGACGCGCGCAATATGCCTATATTCTGGATGTGTCCGGGAATATTCTGGATGACGTGATTCTTTATCGAAAAGATGCGGAAGATTTTATCCTTGTCGTCAATGCGGCTAACAGCGCCAAGATCAGCGATTGGATCGATTCGTTGTTGAATGATCAAATCAATATTGATCCGAAAAAAACTGACAGGAAAATCTCCGGCAAACCGACAGTGCAGGATTTGCGCATCCCGGGCGGCAAAGTGGACGTTGCCCTGCAAGGTCCGAAATCGCTGGATATCCTTTCGCCTCTGGTCAAGGATAAGAAGGCACAAGAACAAATGGCGGAATTAAGACCGTTTCAGTTTATGGAAGTGGAGATTGAAGGGTTCTCTTGCCTTTTGTCGCGCACCGGCTACACGGGAGCGACGATCGGTTTTGAATTGTTCGTGCCCCCGGAGAAAGCGTCGCCGTTGTGGGAGGCGATTCTCGATGCGGGCTGCCCACTCGGATTACTGCCGTGCGGTTTAGGCGCTCGGGACAGCTTGCGCATTGAAGCGGGTCTTCCGTTGTACGGACACGAGCTGGCGGGGGAATTCAATATTTCGCCGTTCCAGGCCGGCTATGGCTGGGCCGTCAAGCTGGACAAAGATTTTTTCATCGGCAAAGCGGCCATGGAGCAGATATCGAAGCAAGATGATATGAAAGTGGCCCGGATCGAATTGCCGGGTACAAAAGGCGTCCGGCCGGTTCGGCAAAATGACGGCGTTCTGGACGGACAAGGGCGGAGCATCGGTTGGGTATTGAGTTGTGCCATGATGGGTGACAAGCAAATCGCACTTGTTTATATAGCCGCCGGGCCGGCGCAAGAAGACGAGGAAATCGGGCTGTATTATTTGGCGCGGTCTCAGCGTCAAATCCAGCAGGGCAAAAAACAACACGTTGACAAAGGGGAGCTTTTGGAGCCGGATCTGACGGGCCGCGTGGTTAGTCGGTTTGCAAAATTTTGAATGGAGGCAATGATATGGTTGCTAAGGGATTGCATTACACAAAAGATCATGAATGGATAAGCGTCGATGGGGGCGTTGCAACCGTTGGAATCACGGATTACGCCCAGCAGATGTTGGGCGAGCTGGTTTTCGTGGAGCTTCCCCCAGTCGGGAAGGCCTTTTCCGGCCATGAAGAGCTGGCCGTCGTCGAGAGCACCAAAGCGGCCAGCGACGTCTATTCGCCGGTGGCCGGGGACGTCGTCGAGGTCAACGGCGAACTGGAATCGCAGCCGGAGTTGATCAACCAGGATTGCTACAAAGCAGGCTGGATTTGTAAGATGAAAATTGCGGATGCCAAATCCGTCGAGGGCTTGATGGATTCGAAGCAGTACGAGGACTATTTGCAGGGATTGGAGTAATGCCTTTTATATCGAATACGCCACATCAGCAGGAACAAATGCTGGCGGAAATCGGACTGACGATGGACGGTCTCTTCGGTGACATTCCCAAAGAGCTGATGGCCAGGGATATCAATTTGCCGCCGGGTTTGAGCGAGCAGGGCGTCCGAAACAGGCTGATGGAATTGGCCGAAAAGAACGCTACGAATCTTACTTGTTTTTTGGGCGGCGGTTTCTACGATCATTTCATCCCCGCCGCGGTCCATGCTATCACGTCCCGCAGCGAATTCTATACGGCTTACACACCTTATCAGCCGGAGTTGTCCCAGGGGACATTGCAGGCGATTTACGAATACCAGTCGATGATTTGCCGCCTGACGGAAATGGAAGTCGCGAACGCCTCGCTCTACGACGGCGGGACCGCGCTCTACGAGGCCATGATGATGGCGCTGCGCATCACCGGTCGCAATAAAGTCATCATCGACGACAGCGTCAATCCGATTTACCGCGTGATGATTGATTCTTATACGAAGAATCTCAAGATCGATCTCGAAACGACCCGCTGTGAAGAAGGTCTGGCCAACCGCGAAGAGATCCTGAACAAAATGGACGATAAGACCGCCGCGGTGATCCTTCAGAATCCCAACTTTTTCGGCTGTATCGACGAGTTCAGCGAGATCGCCGATGCCGCCCACGCCCAAGGGGCATTGCTCATTGTCTCGTGCTACCCGATCTCATTGGGCGTTCTGAAAACACCGACCGCGATGGGCGCGGATATCATCACGGGCGAAGGCCAAAGCCTGGGCATACCGATGTCGTTCGGCGGACCGTATCTCGGTTTCATGGCTTCGCGTAAGAAATATGTTCGCAAGATGCCGGGCCGGATCGTGGGTGAGACGGTCGATCAGGAGGATCGAAAAGCCTACGTCCTAACGCTCCAGGCACGCGAGCAGCATATCCGCCGGGCCAAGGCGACCTCGAACATCTGCTCGAACGAAGCCCTGTGTGCGCTGACGGCGCTGGTCTATCTGTCACTGCTCGGTAAGGACGGCTTGAGAGAGACGGCGGAGCTTTGCATGAACAAGGCGAACTATGCCTACAAACGACTGACGGCCATCCCCGGCGTGGAGCCGCATTTTCGAAGACAATGGTTTTTCAACGAATTTGTGCTGGACCTGCCCTGTGAAGCGGCGGACGTGATTGCCAAGCTCATCGAAAAGGGTTTCGCCGCGGGTTTTCCTTTAAGCCGGTATTACGACGGTATGGAAAACTCCATTTTGATTTGTGTCACCGAGAAACGAACCAAACAGGAAATCGGTATGTTAGCCGAATCGTTGGAGAGTGTGTTGTGAAATTGCTATTCGACAAAAGCGTGCCCGGCCGCCGAGCGGTTCGAACGGACCTGAGCGATGTGCCGAGATTGAAAGTCAAAAAAAGTCTGCTGCGACAAAAGCCCGCCCGGCTGCCCGAACTCAGCGAGCTGGACGTCGTCCGGCACTTTACCGAACTGTCGCGCCGCAACTTCGGTGTGGACAGCAATTTCTACCCGCTCGGTTCGTGCACGATGAAGTACAATCCGAAAGTCACCGAGCTGATCGCCTCGTATCCCGGCTTCGCCGACCTGCATCCTTTAATGCCACAACTTCAAATGGGCGGGATGCTTACCCAGGGGGCGCTGCGCATCCTCCACGAGATGGATATGCTGTTGCGCGAGATTACCGGCATGGCGGGCTTTACGACGCAGCCCCTGGCCGGGGCGCACGGGGAGCTGACCGGGATGATGATTATGGCCGCGTACCATCGCAAGAAGGGCAACAAGAAGACGACCGTCCTTATCCCCGACAGCGCTCACGGGACGAATCCCGCCAGCGCCGCCATCGCCGGCTACGGCGTGGTCACCATCCCCAGCAACAAAGACGGCGTGATGGACATCGATGCCGTCGAGGCGCATTTGAATGACGAGGTCGCCGGAGTTATGTTGACGTGTCCGAATACCCTCGGCTTATTCAATCCGCACGTGAAAGAAATCTGCGACCTGATCCATAGCGCGGACGGCCTGGCGTATTACGACGGCGCTAACTTGAATGCCATCGTGGGCAAGGCCCGTCCGGGGGATTTCGGTTTCGACATCGTGCATGTGAATTTACACAAGACGTTCGCGACGCCGCATGGGGGCGGCGGGCCGGGGGCCGGACCCGTGGGCGTGACGGAAAAGCTGACGCCTTTCTTGCCTGTCTCCATCGTGGTCAAGCGGGACGACGGGACCTACGTGCTGGAATACGACCGTCCGGAATCTATCGGCTACATCGCACCGTTCTACGGCAACTTCGGCGTCGTCTTGAGGGCGTATGTTTATACCCTGATGCTCGGCAAGGAGGGGCTTCGACACGTTGCGGAAAACGCCGTCCTGAACGCCAACTATATCAAAGAAAAACTCAAAGGCCATTATAAGATAGCCGTGGACAAGATTTGCAAACACGAGTGTGTTTTCAGCACATCGGATCAGATGGCTCAAAATGGCATTCATGCGATCGATGTGGCCAAGGCCCTCATCGACAGGGGCTTTCATCCTCCGACCGTGTATTTCCCGGCCATCGTCAAAGAGGCGATGATGATCGAGCCGACGGAAACCGAGAGTAAAGAAACGCTCGATGCCTTTATCGATGCCATGATCGAGATTGCAAAACAGGCCGGGACCGAGCCGGAAGAGTTGAAATCCACTCCCAAAACAGCGGTGGTCTCTCGTCCCAATGAAACGCTCGCGGCCAAGAGTCTGAACATCGCTTCCCTATAAGCAAACACGGTATTCCCTTGACGGGGAGTCCTCTTTTTGTGTATAATAACTGAACTTTTGCAAAATTGAAGTTAGGCATACTTTTGGAAAGAAAAA
>Ga0180432_10005362_pt1 | contig 17103 bp, 16 predicted proteins | sample SS_ome_10_FD_132414 | JGI IMG/M metagenome (GOLD analysis project Ga0180432, IMG submission 132414) | Hypersaline lake sediment archaeal communities from the Salton Sea, California, USA - SS_1_MS_2 metaG | ecosystem: Environmental > Aquatic > Non-marine Saline and Alkaline > Hypersaline >...
AAATCCCTGTTTTCAATGAGCTCTTTTGTGTACAATTCTATCCAAAATTTAAGTGAATTACCTTTTGAACTGTTTTTATCAGGTAACTTATCTAATTTTTCCTTGAAGTTCTGGATTTGATCTTCTTTTTTCAGGATAACTCTTGAAAAATATCTTTTTGTATGTTCAGGAATGAATGTGGGATAATATGGTATTTTGAAATTAAATAAAAGTGTGGCTAAAGGAGTATTTTTGAATTTTTTTAATTGTTCTTCTTCAATGTCTATAATGGCAAAATTTATTTTTTTATATTTAAAGTATTCCATCAAATCTTTTAATTGATTGAACTTTGAATGATAATTATCAATGTTTACCAAATATAAAATAATTTTTCTTTCCAGTTTTTTTGATAATGCATTTTCTTCTATTATTGCCATAAAGAATACCCTTTTTTTACATTTTAATTTATTATTTCAATATTTTTTTTTTGTCTAGTATTAATAATGTCAAATTAGCTATATAAATGTGTCGATTCACAGTTATTTTATTCGCGTTTTCACTAGTCATAGTGACGGAGAATGAAAAGCAAATTATTAAATATGATCACAACTATTTTGTAACTAGACATGAAAAAATGTTCACATCGAAACACTGTCAGGAAAATTGAAAATGATAACATCCTCTCTAAGTTAATTTCGAATTTTGTAATATCTTGCCCTTATCTAGAAAACCTCCTTGTAAAAAATGAATCAGGAAGAAAAATTAATAGATGATGTGGTTTTTTCATGTCGTTTTACAAAAAAAAAGATTTACAAAAAATAAAAGGGTAATTTCCCTTATTGAGAAAAAAAAGGTGGTTTTAAACGACAATTATAACAACAAAAAAGCCATTCGATGAAATTATTAGAGCATTAAATGAAATTAAAAGAGTTGCGATTGTTTCATGTGATTTATGTGCAGCCATGTGCCAAACTGGTGGAGCTGAAGGAGCAAAGGAAATGGCTGAAGAATTAGAAAAAGAAGGCTTTGAAATTTCACTAATACTTGTTCCTGAGGAAGTATGTGATAATAGAATTATGTTAAAAGAATTTAGGAAAATTGATGAGGAGTTAAAAAACACAGACGGAATTCTCACTTTAAGCTGTGGACTTGGTGTCGCAAGTATAATTAATGTATTGTCAAAGAAATATCCAAAAATGCCTGTCTTTATCGGCACCAATACGGAATTTATGGGAATGACTGAACGAATTGGTAGATTTTACATGAGATGTCGCGGATGTGGAGATTGCCTATTAAATGAGACTGGTGGCATATGCCCAATTACTACATGTGCAAAGTCATTAATGAATGGTCCTTGTGGAGGAATGGTAAAAGGAAAATGTGAAGTCGGAAATTATGAAAATGATTGCGGGTGGGTTTTAATTTACAAGAGATTGAAAGAACTGGGTCAATTAGATTCATATAAAAAATTGAGACCACCTGTAGATTGGAGCATATCAGGTCATCAACGACAGGTAGTATGGAGGTGAATATAGGTGATCAAGTATAATAATTTTTCAAAGTTAGGAAAACAGTTAGCTGATGGAGAATTTATTTTAACGGGTGAGTTAGAACCAGAAAAAACTTGTGATCTTTCTCATGTAATTCAAGAAGCGAATGAAATGGCACCTTATGTTGTAGCAGCAAATGTTACTGACAGCCCTTTAGCAATTGTTACAATCAATAGCCTGGCAGCTTCTCACATTATTCAAGAAGCATCTGGTATTGAATGCATATGGCAGTTGACCGTAAGAGATTGTAATAAAATTGGTATAGCAGGGCAAATTATGGGAGCTGAAGCCTTGGGAATCCATAATATCCTTTCATTAACGGGCGATCATACGGCTTTAGGAGATTGTCCTAAAAGTAAACCTGTTTTTGATTTGGATTCAGCAACATTAATACAACTCGTTAGAGAGATGGTCGATATGGGTTCAATTAATGGAAGGGAGATTGAGCACCCTCCAAAAATGCACGTGGGTGCAGCTGCTAATCCAAACGCAGATCCAATGGAGGCGGAGATCTTAAAGATTGGTCGTAAATCTGAAGCGGGATGTGAATTTATTCAGACACAAGTAGTTTACGATATCGAGAGGACGATTGAATTCTTAAGAGAAATAAACAGATATAAAGTTCCAGTGCTACTTGGTATCTTCCCTATGAAATCCTATGCAATTGCAAAAGGTTTTGACATGTTTGTACCTGGTGTTGATGTTCCAAAAGAAATTTTAGCAAGATGGAAGATGGTTAAAACAAACATTTCGGACAAAAAGGAACAAAAAGAAAAATACGATCAGTTAAATTACGATTTTTTCAAGCCCTTCATTACTGAACTTAAATCTAAGAAGTTGTTGGCAGGTGTCCATTGTATGGCGGTGCACTACACGAGGATCTTCCCAAAACTGATCGAAGTGATTAAAGATCAAAATGTTGTAGAAATAATAAGAAATTCAACTATTTAGAATAACTAATTTATTAGTTATTCTTTTTTTTTTTTAATTCATTCTTAATATTTTACAGTTTTTATGATTATGAATTCGACAAGATATCATGAAAAACTACGAACATTTCAAAGTTTTATAAGAATTATTATCATAAGATAAAAAAAAAGGGATAAAAAGAAATTATTTGTATTTTTTATAGAGTTTTTTCTTTTCTTTTAATTCTGATTCAAGATTGTCAATTAAAACTTCGAGATATTGCCATTTAAAAGAGCTTTTATCATATAATTGCTCAAATTCTACGGAGATATCGGTAATTCTTTGTTCCAATTCATCAATTTCACACCATAGGTGCCCCTTGGCCAATTCAGAAACAAAATCCATATGAAAGTCCTTTACAGAATCATTAAAATATTCTTTCTCTTGGGTTGTAAAAAGCATTTCCATAATATAAATCACCTCATTTTTTTTATTTTTATAATTTATTATCCTAATTAAATAATTGAATGACTAAGATAAAAATAATTTGACAATAAAATTTTGCTCGTATTAGACAATTTTATTTTTCAAAATTCATATAAAAGAAATTGATTAGTCATAGATAAAATAAGAGTAGAAAGGCTATAATGAAATTAAGTTGATAAATCAAAAAAGAAAAATAAATAATATATCAAACGGATAAATTACCCATAGAGATTGTCTATTGGTTCTTTATGATCTAGTTTTATTGCATTATTAGCCATTTCTGCAGATTTAATAATCTTTGTAATCGCTCTGTCAAAATCATCGTGATTTATTTCAATATGTTTAAAAGAATTTGGCGCTTGTTCTTGGATGACGAGATCGGATATACCTCTTCTTATCGCTAATAGCGTTGCTTCTTCAGATATTGCTTCAATGTCAGCTCCTGTGTATCCATCTGTTCTTTTCACGAGAGAATTAATATTTACATCTTTCGCTATTGGTTTCCCTTTTAAATGAATTTTGAAAATTTTATTTCTTGAGAGTTCATTAGGCAATGGAATTTCAATATGACGTCCAAACCTTCCTGAGCGTAAAAGAGCAGGATCTAACATGTCCGGTCTATTTGTTGCTGCGATTAGAATTACATTATTAAGCTCCTCTAAACCATCCATTTCTGTTAAAAGCTGAGCAACAACTTGCTCAACTACTCGGGAACCCGTCAATTCAGATCTTTTTGAAGCGATTGCATCAATTTCATCAAAAAAAATTATACATGGTGCTGCTGTTTTTGCTTTTTTAAAAATTTTTCTTACAGCTTTAGCACTATCACCTACCCATTTTGATATTAGTTCAGGACCTTTCACTGAAATGAAATTTACATCAGTTTCGTTTGCAAGAGCTTTTGCTAAAAGAGTTTTACCCGTTCCAGGTGATCCGAATAAAAGAATTCCTTTTGGGGGTTTAGATTTCATGTAGTTGTAAAAATTAGGATACTTTAGTGGCCACTCAATTGTTTCTATTAGTTGCTGTTTTGCATCTTCTAATCCTCCAATATCATCCCAATTTTCCGATGGTTTTGTGAAAAACACTTCTCTTAAGGCAGAAGGTTCGATTTTATTTAATGCTTCGAGAAAATATTCCATTTTAATTTCAAGAGTGTTTAATATTTCTTGAGGAACTGGCTTCTCTAAATTAAAATTTGGTATGATTTCTCTTATGGCAAGCATGGCTGCTTCCTTGCATAAGGCTTTGATGTCCGCTCCAACGAACCCATAAGTTTTCTGAGCAATCAATTGTAAATCTACATCATTAGCTAGTGGCATTCCTCGAACATGTATTGACAAGATTTCTGATCGTCCATTCATATTTGGGACTCCAAGTTCAATTTCCCTGTCAAACCTTCCAGGTCTTCTCAAGGCGGAATCGATATTATTGATTTTATTAGTAGCACCGATTATTATTATTTCGCCTCTGCTTTCTAATCCATCCATTAATGCGAGTAATTGAGCAACTATTCTTAATTCGACTTGCCCTTTACCCTCTTCTCGTTCAGAAGCTATAGAATCTAATTCATCAATAAATATTATGGTAGGAGCTTTTTCTTTTGCATCTTCAAAAATCTTTCGTAGATTTTCTTCACTCTGACCAAAAAACCTGCTCATTATTACAGGACCACTTATAGATATGAATTGAGCATCAGTTTCAAAAGCTACTGCCTTAGCTAATAAAGTTTTTCCACACCCTGGGGGTCCATAGAGTAATACTCCTTTAGGAGGATCTATCCCTATTCGAGTAAATACTTCAGGATGCCGAATAGGTAATTCAATCATCTCTCTAACTTTTCGAATTTCTTCTTCCAAACCACCAATATCTTCGTAGGAAACTCCTTCATGAAATTTCTCAATTTCTTCTTCTAATTCACTTACTGCTTCATATTTAAATCTTGTAGCTTTTAATGGTTCGCTTTTTATGATATCCTCTGCTTTATTTTCAGAAAACTTAATTTTAGTTCCTAAATGAATCTTAACCGCAGCATGTTTAGGCGAATAATCCACTACTACTAAATCTATTCTATGACCCATTGCATAAAAGCTTAGACGGTCATTTTTTGTAATAACACGATTTTCTAATTTTCTTACTAATTGTTGTACATCTCTTACTAAATATGAGGCATTTAATATAGTAAATGTAATCTTTTCTGCTAAACTAGCTGCAATCTTTTCAATCTCTACAAAATCATCTATAGAAGCATTTAAATTCCTTCTCAAAGAAGGATCAAGGCGAATAGTGTTAGTTCCCATATCTTCAGCTTTTCCTGTCATGAGAATTGCTGCGGTCTTTTTGTTTGCAATAGGATGGCTAATTTCAATCACATCACCGGATTTTAAATTTAACTCGGTAATTATGTTCGGATCTATTCTTATTATCCCTCTCCCTGCGTCTTCTTTAAACGCATCTTTAATCCTAATCATTTTAATTTCGTTTGAATGTTTGAATTTTGCATCCATTTTATTACCACCCTTATGTTTTTTAATAAAATAAAAGAAAAATATTAATTTCTTTGTTGATTTGCTATTTTTTCTTTTGCTTGCTTAAAATATCTTTTGCCACATCAAATGCATGATTATAGTCAAAAACCTTCATGCCTTTAGTGTTAGCTGCTTCTTTCAAGATGGCCCCTTCAGAATTGGATTTCAATCTCCCTAGTGAAAGAGCCCCAATACAGAAAATTCCAGGATATATTTCCTCGTTATAATGTTTCGGTTTAAGTCCCGCAATTCCATAGGGTGGAACAAGATTTATATCAATAACTATCTTTGTACCAGTAAGTTCTTTCATTAAGTCTTCAGACAGTATTTCAATGCCTGCTGCAGCTAAACACCAAATAATATCCGCATTCATAGCCGCTGTTAATTTTTCTTCAGGATTAGGAGCAAAAATTCCTTTTATTTCTGTTGCTCCAGATCCAGCCTCCTCTGTCAAATCATTCGCTAAATTCGTGATAAATTCTTCGCTGGACTTATCCCATGTTTCTACGATACTTGTCAAGCATCCTAGTTTTGCTCCCAATATTGCAGCAATTCGTCCTACAGGACCAGCTCCAAAAATAACTACTCTTTTACCTTTAATGTCTTCAATTCCATGAAATTTAAGGGCGACGTTAATAGTCATAGCAACAACGGCAGAAGCAGTCGTGTGGGAGCCCCTAGGATCAATAATCACAGGACATTCAAATGGCGGAACTAAAGATTTCTTCACTGCTTTAGCGATCTTTTCTCCTTCTTTAACATTTGATCCGCCGATAAAAAAAGTAGTTGGAGCATTTGGTTTTCTTGAAAAAATTGCATCTTGAACTAACTTCGGCACCTGTTCTGCTGTCATATGACTTATAGGAATGACTATATCAAAACCTGCGTCATAAGCCATATTTATATCAAAGGGAGATGCATGCTCATCTGTATCAAAGAAGTAGCATATTTTATCAGACAAATCTTTCTTCTTTATTACAATAGGAGTTAATTCAATTATGGATTTTCTTCCCAAAATTGATTGAACTTCGCTCTCTATCTTTTCTTTTTGCATCATGTTTTTACCTCCTTAATAATTTTAAAAAATATTTTAAAATTCTAATTCAATATCTTTTTCCAATAGATGTTCGACTTCTTCAGTTTTTATTGTTCGCTTTATTTTAATTTTCTCAATATCAACATTTAGATCGTTAGCTAATTTTTCAATTCCATTGAAATGTCGTAGATCACATATGAATAAGCCTTTTAGCTTTGTACCTTCAACCTCTTTGGCTAAATTTATGATCTCCATCATCATCCATGCTTCTCTCACATTATATCGGACTTCATTTTCCTGCTCTTCATAATCTTTTTCAACATATTCCTTCCATAATACTAATCTCTCGAAAAATTCATTGTTAACAGGAATCTTTCCCTCCTTTTCTATAATTTCTTTAACTCTTCGTTCTAAATTGTTAATTGTTGTTCTATGTTCCTCTAAAGCTGAAGATAAGTAATCTTGTGCATTTTCATCTATGTCCACGTGTCTAAAGGGTAAATCCATTGATTTGAATAGCTGCTGTAATGGTTCTATTTTATTTGGAGAAAATTCCCATTCTACCGGTTTTTCTTCTGCTCCAAAATCTGGTTTATATTTATCGATTAGCCCTTTAATTACTTCGACATATTCTTCAGAAGTTAAATTCAGACCTCTTAATAAATCGTCTTTTAATTTCTTTGGAACTTCAAACCACCAGTCAATTGGAAATTCACTTTCAACCATTACCAACTTTAGATGCTTCTTCTTTAAAGGTTTTAGTTCTAATACTTTTGGCATTTTTTTTCAACCTCCTTTTTTTTTTAAAATTCTATATTTATAATGTTATGTTTTTTCGTATATTGCACAACTCTTACATTCAATTCCCTTAATTGTGCGGTAACTTCTGCGCAAATATCTTCACATATATCTTCTTGAACAAGATGGAGAAAAGACACCTCTTCATCTTCAAATCCTTTCGCAATATCGAGCATCTTTTTTACAATCCACTGAGGTCTCAATTTTAAGCTAATGAAAATTTCTTTTTCTTCAATATCTTCTCTCAACATATCGATCCAATTTTTTAGGCTCTCTCCTTTTAAGGAATTCTTATCTTCCATTATTTCATATTCTTCGCATAAATCATTGAGAAGCTCTTCTTTTTCAACAATTTCTTGATATATGTATCCCATTGCATATTCCGGGATATCTACTTGGAAATATTTAATATTTTGTTGTTTTAACATTTGAGCTAATGGAGATTTATTGAACTCATTTAAATCTATGTTAAAATCGATGGTTATAAAGTTAATAAATTTCTTATCAAGAAATTCTCGGAGTTTAGGAATGTCAAAATAATTAAAATCATCTTTGTTCTTTTTTGCAACATAAGCACAGATTCGCTTTTTTTTTATTGGCTTTAATTCCAACACTTCCATTTTAAAAATCACCTCTTAAAAACAATATAATTTTTTAATATTTTACTAAGTGATTAATTCCAAATCTGAAATTTAAAAAATCTGACAAGATAAATTATTATCAATTTGACAAATAAAATTTTCAAATTGCGTTTTTAATAATTTTTTTAGTTGTAAAAAAGCCATATTTTGGGGAAAAAAATATATGAAATACTAAAAAATGATGTTTGTTATTGATAATGTAATTATGCATATTGATCATAACATTTATATTTTCAAAATTATATTTATCAATTAGAAAAAAAAATTATCAAAATTACATTTTAAAAAAAATATCCATAATAATTACTTAAAGAAATTAAGAGATTTGTAAATGGACATATATTCAATTTTATCTCATGAGTTTCGAAGAAAAATTTTATACCTTCTCGACAAAGAGGGTTATGTTCCATACACGGAATTAATGGATAAATTAGGTTTAGAGCAAACGGGGCAATTAAACTTTCATTTGAAAAAACTTGGCTCGCTCATAAATAAGGATAAAAAATCTTATTTTTTAACTGAAGATGGTAAAAGAATTTTAAAAATCCTCAATTTAAATAAAAGAATTTTATCAGGAGAGGAAATTGAATATTTAAAGTCCAAGGGAAGCACGATAAGTAGAATTGGAGTAATTATTTGCAATTGTAATACCGAAATTTCTAATATTATTAATATCTCTCACTTAGAAAATTATATAAAAAGATTAAGAAATGTTGTCTCAGTTAAAATTTTTGAAAACTTATGTCAAGAAAAAAATTTAGAAAAAATAACAGAATGGGTAAAGGAAAATTTCATAAATAAAATAGTGATTGCAGCTTGTTCTCCTAAAACACATCAACATATTTTTGAGCTTTTTTTTCATGATGTTATTGAGCCTACTAATATTGAAATTGCAAATATAAGAGAGCAATGTTGCTGGGTCCACAAATCGAATGATAATTTGACAGACTCAGAAGTGATATTGAAAAAAGCAGAATTATTAATAGAAGCAGCAATAGAAAGAGTAGTTCTCCAGAAAATAGTTAAAGTAAAGCGCGTGGAAGTCGAGAAAAGCTGTGCTATTATAGGTGGAGGAATTGCAGGGATGAATCTTGCTTTAAATTTAGCAAGGGCAGGTATTAAGGTATATATAATTGAAAAATCCCCTACTTTAGGAGGGATGGTAGCAAGATGGCATAGGATATATAATATGGGGGATTGTTCGATCTGTTTTATTTCTGAATTGATTGGAGAAATAGCAAAAGAAAAAGATATTGAAATTCTTACTAACACTGATATTGAAAATGTATCTGGAGGATTTGGTAATTTTAGTATAGTCTTGATTAAGAAACCCCGTTATGTGGATGAAAAAAAATGTACGGGATGTAAACAATGCATAAATATATGTAGCATTGAGAAACCTAATCAATATGAATTTGGATTATCAAATAGAAAAGTAATCTATATACCATTTCAAAATGCTTATCCCTATTCATCTATAATAGATGAGTCTGACATAAAGAATTGCTTGAACTGTAGAATATGTGAACGAGTGTGCATGAATAAAGCTATTGATTTAAATCAAAAGCCAACAAAACTAAGAATAAAAGTTGGAACTAAAGTAATTGCCATAGGAGCGACGATTTATTCTGAATTAGACCAATATTATCACAATCCGCTAGAAGATATCATTACATCAGCAGAATTTGAGCGCATGTTGTCTTCAGATGGAATCACAGAAGGAATAATAAGAAGATTTTCAGATAAAAAAATTCCTAAAACTATTTCTATTGTTCAAGAAGTTGGGCTCTCTAATAATATTAGCGAATTTCATTATCTTGTAGCATTAAAATATCTTAATTGTATAAAAGTGAAAAATCCAGATTGTGAGGTTAATGTAATTTATAGAATCGAAAACACCAATGACCTGAACAAATTTCTAAAACCTATTAATGATGCGAGATTCCACTACGTTAAAGATTTTGAAATTAAAAGAGAAGATAACTTAAACGTTATATACGCAGATTCTAAGAAGTTTCCTAGTGAATTAATCGTTTTAAACGTGACTTTAATTCCAAATGAGGATTTAAAAGAACTTAGGAAAAAAATGGATTTTACCCTAAACGATTTTGGATTCATGAGCGAAGATACATTAGCATCAGGAATATATGGAATTGGCACGATACTAGGTCCTTTAAATCATAGTTCAACTATTGCATCGGCTAATAAAGTTGCTCTTGAGATAATTTCTCTATTATCGCAAAAATATTTAATTGCAGAATTTACAGGTATAGAAATAGATGAAGAAAGATGCGGATTGTGTGGATTATGTGTAAATTCCTGCCCTTACAATGCAATCACAATAGAATCGGAAAAAATACAGGTTGATAAGTTTAAATGCAAGGGATGTGGTACATGCGTTAGCGTTTGTCCAACGAATGCAATTGAAATGAATGTAGAAACGTCTAATAAGATCTTAAAAACTATAGAAGTATTTGCAAAGTTTAAAAAAAAGCCAAAAATTATAGCTTTTTGCTGTAAATCATGTGGATATGCTGCCGCTGACGATGCTGGTCTTAAAAAAATATCCTATAACCCAAACATTTTCATTATTAAAGTACCATGTACGGGTCGAGTTGATACGAATTTTATACTGAAGTCTTTTGAATTAGGTTTCGATGGAGTGATAATTATTGGTTGTAGAAAAGACGCTTGTCGTTATATAGATGGCGTAGAAAAGGTTAAGAATAGAGTTAAATTGTTAAAAAAGGTTTTAGGTCCACGATATGGCAGGAGGATAATTTTTAAAAACTATAATGCGGTAGAGGGAAACAAATTTGCAGGTTTGGTGAATAAATTCTTTAACATATTAGAGGAGGAGATAAAACATGAAGCTTAAAATATCTTTAGTTTCGCTGACATCTTGTAGCGGATGTATCTCGGCTTTAATGTCTTTGGATATCTTTCCAGAAGTAATTGAGAGAACAGCATTTATTTACTCTCCATTGATTGCTGATTATGAAAAATTTGAAGAATGTGACATAACTTTTGTTGAGGGATGTGTATCTGATGAGCCTGAAATTGATATTCTTAAAAACCTTAGAAAGCATTCAAAAAAACTATATGCGCTAGGCACATGTGCTGCGTTTGGTGGAATTTTAAGTCTTTCAAAGAAACAAGGGGCGAAAGCGATCTCAAATTTTATTGAAATTGATGGAATAATTCCAGGTTGTCCTCCTCCTGCACATCTTTTAGGAAATATTATCATGCGATTAATCGAAAATCTAGATTTAGAACTTCCAATAAGGAATTTATGTGCTACATGTCCGCTGAGAAATAGTCTAGATCTGAATTCTGACATTAATATATCAAAATTCATTCCTGAGCTTGACGAAATCGTGCCAATTGAGGAACAAACTGAATGTTTTTTAAAACAAGGTATTTTATGTTTAGGTCCAATAACAAGAGAGGGATGTGAATTGAAATGTATAAAACTCGGGATTCCTTGTGAAGGATGCATGGGTCCAGTATCAAAGGATTTTACTTCAAATGTCATAAATTTTTTAAGTTTAACAAACCTCTCTGGTAATTTAAGAAAATATAAAGGTATTTTTTATCGGTTTTCAAAACCGTTACTACGGGGATGGTGAAAATTAAGAAAGTCGTTGAGGTTTGCACTCGTATTGAAGGGCATGGAAAGATAAATATTTATTTGGATAATCAAAGCGAAAGTATTTCTCATGTTAATTTTGAAATTGCTCCATTTCGGGGTTTTGAAAATATTTTGCTTAGAAAAGGATTATCAGACATTCCAAGAATAGCATCAAGGATTTGTGGTCTCTGTCATAACTCACAAAGTATTACAAGCTGTAAGGCAGTAGAGAATATGTACGATATTGAGCCCTCCGAGAGATCTATTCTTTTAAGAAGGATGTTGATGACGGGAGAACTTATAAAATCTCATAGCATCCATTTCTTTTATCAATCAATGCCAGACTTATTAGAAATATTTAAAATAACAAAGAAAACCCCCTCTTTGTATGAGTTAATAAAATTTGACTCTCAATTAACAGATAATGTCAATCAATTAATTAATGTTGCAAGTGAAATAGACAAGATTTTTGGAGGGAGACCAGTCCATGCAATCACTTTATTCCCCGGAGGTACTATTTATGAACCTTCTCGTAAAACAATTTTTATCGCAAAAAAAGACCTCAAAAAAGCCTTAGTTAATATAGAATGGATTATTGAAAAATTTATTGATCTCTTTTCAAAATATAAACCGCCAGACGCTTTTAAACTTCCTTCTCAATGCTTTCTTGGAATGCATAATAATGGACGCTACGATAGATATTCAGGTATGGGAAAAATTATTGATGGTAAAACAAAAAATATTGATTTTTCAGCAAATGAATATTCAGAACATTTTGATAAAGACACAAATTTAAGAGGAATTGAATTTAAAATTAAAAAAAATGTTTTAGTGGGCCCTTTGGCTCGATATAAAATAATTAAGACATATCCGATAAACAAAATTAGCAATTACTTGAATTATTTAGATAAAGAATGGAATAACAACATTCTTTTTGCTCACTATATTAGGCTGTTAGAAATTTATGTAGAAACATATCAAGCTTTAGAAATTATAGATGATCCATTATTAAAGCAAAAAGAACGCTTACCTTCGCTTAATAAGATAAAAAATAGAGAAGGTATTGCCATGATTGAGGCACCTAGGGGTTCTCTTTTGCATCATTATTATCTTGACAAAGCTAATTCAATTAATGAAGTAAAGTTATATATTGCCACAGAAATTAATATTCCACTAATAAATGAAATGATTACAAGTTATGCGCAGATGTTATACGAAAAAAATGATTTGAATTTCGTGAAAAAAAGGCTTCAGATGTTAATCAGAGCATTTGATCCATGTATTTCCTGTGCAACTCATTGATTGAGTTAAACAAATGGAAAAATTAGTGAAATTTTTAATCAAATAAAGAATCGAATGTTCTATAATCGTAACTTTTCCTGTCGTGATGGATAATGGCTCGCTGAAAAAAATAAAGAAGTATGACATTTATATGTCATTTTTAATGTTGTTGATTTCTCCCGCTTGAATGATCGCCACAACTCGGTCCGCCTAATGCTTCCAGCTTGCCTTGTAATAGCAACTCAATGTTCTTTTTTACGCTTCCCTCTACTCCTCGATATAGATTTATGCCAACCTGTAAAAATCCTTGAAAAGGTCGTCCACCTATACCACCGATTATCATGTCTGTAACGTTTCTATCTTTCATGTTTAGAACAGGTTCCATACACGCAGAATGACCGTTGTTCCTAAGTGCAAATTCGCTCTTTATTTTGTTATCCTCGTGAATTTTAAATCCAACAAAATATTCGCAATGTCCAAAATGAGCAGAAATGTTATCAGATAATTCGGGTCCATTAGAAGGAATACCAATAATTTTAGTCATGTGTAATGTCTCTATGCAATATAATATTTATTTATCCTTTAATTGTAGAATTAAGACGACTATTTAAATATTCTAACTATTATTCATAAAGGGGGATATTATCATAACCATTTATGACGTGATTGCTATATAATATATCTGTTTGTTTTTCGGTAAAAAAAATGCGTGAGAATGAAAGCGATAACGATCAATATTGATATAAGGTGAGATTGTTCAAAATTAAAAAAGGAGAAAAAATAGGTATTTGATATTCATTCTTCTTTATAATATAGAATGAAAAAATATTAATTCTTGAATGAATATATATTCATATAAAGGAATAAATCTTAAAGTGTCGAAAAGTGGGAAGAAGAGCGCGCCAAAGATGGGTAAAATATCCTCCAGAGAATGTTTATTTCTCTAGCGATGGTCGTAATATAGAGGAATCCGTCGTTCTTACAGTTTCAGAGTTTGAAGCAATGCGCTTAAAACATTATATTAATTTTAATCAAAAGGATGCTGCTGAAAAAATGGGCGTAAGTCAACCTACATTCTCTAGAATGTTAGAAAGAGCGCACCAAAAAGTAACTCAGGCGTTATACGAAGGTAAATCGATCCACGTCCATGGCGGTAATATTGATTATAAAACCAGTTTTTTAGGCTATGGATGCCTGAGTTGTAATAATGAATGGGAAGACCAGCAAGCTTCAAAAGAAAGGATTGTTGAATGTCCGAATTGCGATTCTAAAAAAGTATATTATTTAGTAAGAGAGCACGTATAACAACCTATCTACGATTCGTTCAATCTCCTTGTTTCATGATTTTTTTAAGATATCATAGGCAAATTCAAATTCACCGGATTCTACGTTCCTGTAGGTTATTGGATAACCAATTGTATTAATAATATGGAGCATTGGTTTATTCTGTAATAAAATATCACCACTAAAAATTCGAACATTAAGTTCCCTACCAATCTTAGCCAAGTGTTCTAACATGAACCTCATGATTCCTTTTCCTCTCCATTTCTCGTGAACTACACCGCCAATTTCAGCCTTTGAGGGTTCTTTTGTCTTGAAAAATCCGGCAGTTGAGATTATTTTCTGCTCTGCTTCATCTATTATTTCACCTACAATGATCATCTTTGTAAAATAATCTATATTAACTTGCGCCTGTATTTTTTTATGACCAAAAGAAGAAATAGTTGTAAAAAACCTTAAGTATCGATCTTCTTTTTTCATTTAATAATAAAGCTCTTGAAGCATTCTTTCGTCAGTCGGTTTTACAGGTCGAATTTTTATGTTTGTTCCATCTGATAATTTATAATTTGTCTCATATTTATCAGGATATATACTAACCCTACCTTCTATTGATTTTGGTAGCTCTTGATCGAGATATATATAATTCCATTTTTTTGCTTGCTCAAGTAATTCTTCCCTAAAATCAGGATGGGCAATAGCAATCATTTGAATAACTCTTTCCCTGATGCTTTTACCAAAGAGATACGCGATCCCCCATTCGGTTACTACATAATGAGCGTCGCCTCGTGTGATGACGATTCCCGAACCAGGTTGTAGATATGGAACAATTCGAGACACGACAGTACCATCTTTAAGAGTTGCTGTACTGGGGAGAACCGTTATTGGCTTCCCACCATGAGACCAATTAGCACCGCGCATAAAATCTACTTGCCCACCGATACCGCTGTAAAATTTTGGTCCAAGTGAATCTGCATTTACTTGCCCAGTTATATCTACGGTAAGAGCAGCATTTATCGCAACTTGCTTTTCATTCTGGCTTATAATGAACGGATCGTTGATATAACTGGTTGGATGGAATTCTATCATAGGATTGTTGTCTACGAAGTCATATAAACGACGAGATCCCATTACAAACGAAGTAACAATTTTTCCTTTATGAATCGACTTTTTTTCACATGTAACGACTCCATGTTCAACAAGATCAATAATTCCATCTGAAAAAACCTCGCTGTGGACTCCAAGATTTTTTTTATCCCCTAAATATTTAGAAAGTGTGTTTGGAATGATACCTATCCCTGTTTGGATTGTAGATTCATCTTCTATTAACGAAGCAACATATTTAGAGATCCTTTTCACTACTTTATTGGGACGACCATAACTAAATTCAATGATATCGTGATCAGAAACAACAAATTCATCAATTGCATCTATGTGGATAAAAGAATCTCCAAGAGTATGAGGCATTTTTGGATTAATTTCAGCTATGACATGATCAGCGGCTTCTGTAATTGGTTTTGCGATATCAACATTCACACCGAAACTACAATACCCATATTTATCAGGAGGACTTACTTGAATAAGAGCAGTATCCACATGCATTTGACCTCTACTGATAAATCTAGGAATATCGGAAAGTATCATTGGCGTATAATCGGCTTTTCCTGTATTTACAGCGTATCTGAGGTTATTCCCTATAAAGAAGGCATTATGCCTGAAGAAATCTTTTCTATCGCCCACCGTTTTATAGTAATCAAGGTTTGATAAGTTCACGAAGTGCATAATCTCTATATCTGGAAATTCAAGACCAAGATTTATAAGCGCTTGAACAAGGTCTATTGGTTCAGAACACCCAGAATCAATGAAGATGCGATCTCCGGGTTTAATATATTTCCTAATTGCATCTTCTGGGTTAACTTTCTTATTTTCGTATTTATTTATCCATTCATTCAAGATTATAACCATTAATTATAATTCAATAATAAAAAAGAAGAACTTGATTATTAATAATTTCTTTAACCAAGTTTTTGAATATATCCAGTTATTTCACTACTAAAACATCACAGGGGGCTTTCGTTATGACTTTTTTCGTAATTGAGCCAGTAATGGCTTTTTTTAACCTAGAATGCATACCTTTAACTCCTAAAACAACTAAATCAAACTTTTCTACTTCTACGATTCTCTCTATATATTCTTCAGGATTTTCATACGTTATTAAATCGAACTTTGCTGGCACATTGGCATCATGAAATTTTATTCTTGCTTGATCTATTATTTTCTTACCATCTCTTTTCTCTTCCTCTTCAACATTCATGTACATTTGAAGAGCATACCCCGAACTATAAGCTAAGGGCATTATTATGTGATGCATTACTGAGTGAAACACTACAACTTCGGAATCCATTTCTTTTTGGAGTTTGATAACTTTTTCAATGGCACGATTTGAGACATTCGACCCATCAACGGCCAATAAGATTTTTTTATACATTCATCTCACCTCTTTATTTTAATATGAGGATATAAGTCCTGTTGTCCTAAGAATGATATAAGCGTAGAAATTATCCAACAAATTTCTTTGTATGAAATAGTCGAATTGAATATTTTTTCTTCCATCTCGCTTACTTCCTGATCTGTATAATTTCCATGTCCTTTTTCAATAATCAGCTGTATTTCAGCTAACTCCCAACACAAAACATCGAATGGAAGTTCTTTATGCATGAGCTCCTTTGCTCTCAACTCAACTTGATTTTTTAATTGTCTATTCTTACTTTTATCAAACATTACTTGGTCAACATACATCTTATATACCACCTCATTTATTTCGAATAAAATTCAATTATGATTTATTTAATATTTTTTGTTAAATCACACTCTTTCAATTGATTAATACAAGATAAAGTATTTAAATGTATCGAACTAGATTCGATAATAATAAATTATTCCGAAGTATCTATAATAGTATGCTGAAAGGCATGAAAGATTTTCT